>Ga0075419_10000035_pt1 | contig 60340 bp, 62 predicted proteins | sample SoiMetdeltSBSDD3_FD_76900 | JGI IMG/M metagenome (GOLD analysis project Ga0075419, IMG submission 76900) | Bulk soil microbial communities from a Populus tree surrounding site in Tennessee, USA - Soil MetaG P. deltoides SBSDD3 | ecosystem: Environmental > Terrestrial > Soil > Tree plantation... | reverse complement strand
CTATCCGCTGCAGCCGGAGGGAACTTGAGGAAGGCTGTCCCTAGTACGAGAGGACCGGGACGGACGCAGCTCTCGTGTGCCAGTTGTCTTGCCAAAGGCACTGCTGGTTAGCGACCTGCGGAAGGGATAAGCGCTGAAAGCATCTAAGTGCGAAGCCCGTTCCAAGATGAGGTTCCCCACAGGGTCAACCTGGTAAGGCCCGTGGTAGACCACCACGTTGATAGGCCGGAGGTGGAAGCACGGCAACGTGTGCAGCCGACCGGTACTAATCGGCCGAGGGCTTGGATTAACAATGATCTTCGTGCTCGCTATGGAGTCCTCAGGGAGCGGACGCCGGCTGGCGTCCCCCGAGTGACAAGAGATTTCGGTGGCTATGGCGGAGGGGTCACACCCGTTCCCATTCCGAACACGGAAGTTAAGCCCTCCTGCGCCGATGGTACTTGGCGGGAGACCGCCTGGGAGAGTAGGTCGCCGCCGGATTTCGCTTTAGAAGAGGGCCGCCTGCGGGCGGCCCTCTTCGCGTTTTCGCCCAGGTCGTCGCATCGATTCCTCGAAAGTAGGCTGCACGCATGGCTCCACCACGACCCCCGGGCGGCGACGGCGGCCGCAGCCGGGGAAGCGGCGGCCCCCCGCCCCGCGGGAGCTCCACAGGCAAGCGCGACGCCCGCCCCCGCTACGGCGCCGAGCGAACGCCCCGCTACGGTGCCGACCGTGACCAGTCCGGCCGACCGGCGGCCCGCGGCCGCTCTGGCTCGACCCGCGGCGGCGGGACGTCCGGGCGGCCGGACTCGACCCGCAGCGCACCGGGGTCCGGCCGCGGTGCCCGCGCCGGTGGTCCCGACCGGCCGCCCCGCGGGAGCAGCCGCACGGGCACGGGGTCCGGCAGGACCGACCGCCCCACGGGCGCCACCCGCGGTGGCTCCGACGGACGCACCACCCGCGCCGGCGACCGCCCCGCGGGCCCGGCCCGCGGCCGCTCGGGTTCCGGCCGCGCCCCTCGTACGGGTGACCGCCCCGAGGGCGGCGCCGGCCGTGGCGCTCGCTCCGGTGGTCCCGGGGGTCCGGCCCGCGGCCGCGCGGGCTCCGGCGGCCCCGGGGGTTCGGGGCGCGGGGGCACGGGCTCCGGCCGTACCGGCGACCGCGCCACGGGCTCGGGCCGCGGTGGCCCGGGTTCCGGCCGTTCGACCCGCGCGGGCGACCGCGCCACCGGCGGCTCCTCCCGCGGCGGGAGCGACCGTCCGACCCGGGCGACCGGCTCGGAATCCCGCCGGCGGGACAACGATCGGACGCCGCGGTACGGGGCAGAGCGGTACGACGACCGGGAGATGCGGGGGCCCCGGTCCTGGGGCGGGCTGGCCCGCCGCGGGGCCGGGCGGGCGACCCGTGCGTCCGACGCCTGGCGGGCTGCGGGGAGCGACTCGGCCGCCGCAGGCTCGGCGGAGCCCGGGTGGCAGCCCGAGGAGTGGATCGACGAGGGCGAGCTGCGGGACGAGGCCGCCGAGGCCATCGGGCGCAGCCGGCGGGCCGCCTCCCGGCCGTCGCCGGAGCGGCGGCCCGCCGCCAAGGCGCCGGTCGACGAAGGTGGCGCACCCGGTGACGACGTCCGGCGGGCCGTGCCCGCCAACCGGCTGGCGCGGTTCGAGGCCCGCCTGAAGGACGCCTCCGACGCGTTCCGCCGCGAGCGGTACGAGGACGCCCGGCGCACGCTCCGGCCCCTGGCCGAGCAGGCGTCCGGGGCCTCCTCGGTCCGCGAGCTGTACGGGCTCACGCTCTACCGCCTCGGCCGCTGGACCCAGGCCGCTCGCGAGCTCGAGGCCTTCCGGACCCAGACCGGCAGCACCGAGCAGCACCCCGTGCTGGCCGACTCCTACCGGGCGCTCGGCCGCTACGCCGACGTCGAGGAGCTGTGGGAGGAGCTCCGGGCCGCCAGCCCCAGCGCCGAGCTCGTGGCCGAGGGCCGCATCGTCGCCGCCGGCGCCCTCGCCGACCAGGGCCGGCTGGAGGACGCGATCGAGCTGCTCGCCGCCGGCGCCAAGCCCACCAAGAAGGCCCGCCTCCATCACCTGCGCATGGCCTACGCCCTCGCCGACCTCTACGAGCGGGCGGGCGACCTGCCGCGGGCCCGCGAGCTGTTCGGCCGCGTCGCCACCACCGACCCCGACTTCGTCGACGTCCAGGCCCGGCTCCGGGCGCTCCGCTGACCCGGCGGGTTCGTGCCGGCGCAGACGCAGCGTACGGGAACGTGGAACTCAAACATGGCGCCATGTTCAACTTCTGATCCCGGGAGGGCGTCTCGCCCGCCTCGCGCACTAGCCTGACGTGACCGCAACGACCGCCGCACGAGGGAGCACAACACGTGGTGGACATCCAGACCCTGCTGGGCGACGAGGCCGAGAGCCTGCTCACCCACGAGTCGAAGGGCATCCCTCGCGACGAGCTGGTGTTACCGGGACCGGACTACATCGACCGCGTCTTCTCCCTGACCGAGCGCTCGCCGCAGGTGCTGCGCAACCTGCAGTCGCTGTACGACCACGGCCGCCTGGCCGGGACCGGCTACGTGTCGATCCTGCCGGTCGACCAGGGCATCGAGCACTCGGCGGCCGCCAGCTTCGCCCCGAATCCCAAGTACTTCGACCCCGCCAACATCGTCGAGCTCGCCATCGACGGCGGCTGCAACGCCGTCGCCTCGACCTTCGGCGTGCTCGGCGCCGTGTCCCGGCGCTACGCCCACAAGATCCCGTTCATCGTCAAGATGAACCACAACGAGCTGCTCACCTACCCGAACAAGTTCGACCAGGTGATGTTCGGGTCGGTCGACGAGGCGTTCGACCTCGGCGCCGCCGCCGTGGGCGCCACGATCTACTTCGGCTCCGAGGAGTCGACCCGCCAGATCCAGGAGGTCAGCGCGGCGTTCCACCAGGCCCACGAGCTCGGCATGTTCACCGTGCTGTGGTGCTACCTGCGCAACTCCGCCTTCAAGAAGGACGGCGTCGACTACCACAACGCGGCCGATCTGACGGGCCAGGCCAACCACATCGGCGTGACGATCGAGGCCGACATCATCAAGCAGAAGCTGCCGACCACCAACGGCGGCTACAACGCGCTCGAGAACTACGGCAAGACCAACAAGGCCGTGTACGAGACGCTCACCAGCGACCACCCGATCGACCTGTGTCGCTGGCAGGTCGCGAACAACTTCATGGGCCGCATCGGGCTGATCAACAGCGGCGGCGAGTCCAAGGGCGCCTCCGACCTGGCCGAGGCCGTGCGAACCGCGGTCGTCAACAAGCGCGCCGGCGGCATCGGGCTCATCTCCGGCCGCAAGGCGTTCCAGCGTCCGATGAGCGAGGGCGTCGAGCTGCTCAACGCCATCCAGGACGTCTACCTCGACGCCTCCATCAGCATCGCCTGAGCCCCCCGACCCTGGGGGTGTCGGTCACGCTCTGTGCCGGCTCCGTCTCGATCGGAGACGGTGCGTCGTTGTCGCGGCGCGAGGCGATAAGGTCCGTGACAGGTCAGTAGCACGTCAAGGGGGACGCGGTTGACCGACACCACACACCGGGCCCGGGCGCCGGAGATCGTCGATCGAGTGATCATCCGCTTCGCGGGTGACTCCGGCGACGGCATGCAGCTGACCGGGGACCGGTTCACGACGACAAGCGCTCTGTACGGCAACGATCTGGCGACGCTGCCAGACTTCCCCGCGGAGATCCGGGCCCCGGCCGGGACCCTCGCGGGCGTGTCCGCGTTCCAGGTCCACATCTCCGACCACGACATCACCACGCCGGGGGACGCCCCCAACGTGCTCGTGGCCATGAACCCCGCGGCGCTGCGCAGCCAGATCGGGCGGGTGGCGCCGGGCGCCACCATCATCCTCAACGCCGACGCGTTCGACGAGCGCCACCTCACCAAGGCCGGCTACGCCGCCGACCCGCGCCACGACGGCAGCCTCGACGCCTACACGCTCTACGAGGTCCCGATGACCTCGCTGACCAAGGGCGCGGTCACGCCGCTCGGGATCAAGCCGCGGGACGCGGAGCGGTCGAAGAACTTCTTCGCGCTGGGGCTCATCTCCTGGATGTACACCCGCCCGGTCGAGCCCACGCTCGAGTGGATCGCCCGCCGGTTCGTGGCCAAGCCCGACGTGGCCGAGGCCAACACGGCCGCGTTCAAGGCGGGTCACGCCTTCGGCGAGACGGCCGAGCTGTTCGACCACCCCTACGAGATCCAGCCGGCGGTGCTGCCGGCCGGCACCTACACGAACATCAACGGGAACACCGCCCTGGCCTGGGGCCTGGTGGCGGCCAGCCAACTGTCGAAGATGCCGCTGTTCCTGGGGTCGTACCCCATCACGCCGGCGTCGGACATCCTCCACGAGCTGTCCAAGCACAAGAACTTCGGGGTGCGGACGCTCCAGGCCGAGGACGAGATCGCCGGCATCGGCGCCGCGGTCGGCGCCGCCTACGGCGGGCACCTCGGGGTGACCACCACCAGCGGCCCCGGCATGGCCCTCAAGGCCGAGACGATGGGCCTGGTCGTCAACCTCGAGCTGCCGCTGCTGGTCATCGACATCCAGCGGGGCGGCCCCTCGACCGGCCTCCCGACCAAGACCGAGCAGGCCGACCTGCTGATGGCCTACTACGGCCGCCACGGCGAGGCGCCGCTGCCGATCGTCGCCCCCAAGAGCCCGAGCCACTGCTTCGAGGTGGCGATCGAGGCGGCCCGCATCGCCCTCGAGTACCGCACGCCGGTGGTGGTGCTGTCCGACGGCTACCTGGCCAACGGCACCGAGCCGTGGAAGCTGCCCGACGTCGACGCGCTGCCGGACCTCACGGTCACCTTCGCCACCGAGGCCAACCACGTCGGCGACGACGGCGAGCCGGTGTTCTGGCCCTACGTCCGCGACCCCGAGACGCTGGCCCGGTCCTGGGCGCTGCCGGGCACGCCGGGCCTGATGCACCGCATCGGCGGCCTCGAGAAGGAGGAGGGGTCCGGCAACGTCAGCTACGACCCCGCCAACCACGAGCTGATGGTGCGGCTCCGGGCCGACAAGGTCGCCGGCATCGCCGACTCCATCCCCGACGTCGAGGTCACCGGCGACGTCGAGGACGCCGAGCTGCTCGTGCTCGGGTGGGGCTCGACCTGGGGCGCCATCGACGGCGCCATGAGCCGGGCCCGAGAGGCCGGCCACCGGATCGCGCACGCCCACCTCGTCCACCTCAACCCGTTCCCCCGCAACCTGGGCGACGTCCTGCGCCGCTACCCGCGGGTCCTCGTGCCCGAGATGAACCTGGGGCAGCTGTCCCGCCTGGTGCGGGCCGAGTACCTCGTCGACGCCCGCTCGGTGTCGAAGGTGCGGGGCCTGCCGTTCACGGCCGCCGAGCTCGAGCAGGCCATCGTGGACCAGCTGAAGGACCAGGCATGACCGACACCGCGATCCCCGTCACGACCCGCAAGGACTGGACCAGCGACCAGGAGGTCCGCTGGTGCCCCGGCTGCGGCGACTACTCGATCCTGGCCGCGGTCCAGCTGCTCATGCCCGACCTGGGCATCCGCCGCGAGGACACGGTGTTCGTGTCCGGCATCGGCTGTGCCGCCCGCTTCCCGTACTACATGAACACGTACGGCATGCACACGATCCACGGACGGGCGCCGGCGATCGCCACCGGCCTGGCCCTGGCCCGGCCGGACCTGCACGTGTTCGTGGTGTCGGGCGACGGCGACGCGCTGTCGATCGGCGGCAACCACCTGATCCACGCGCTGCGGCGGAACGTCAACATCACGATCCTGCTGTTCAACAACCAGATCTACGGCCTGACCAAGGGGCAGTACTCGCCGACCAGCGAGGTGGGCAAGGTCACGAAGTCCACCCCGTTCGGCAGCCTGGACACGCCGTTCAACCCGGTGAGCGTGGCCATCGGGGCCGAGGCCACGTTCGTGGCCCGCACCCACGACATGGACCGCCGCCACATGATGGAGGTCATCCAGCGGGCCTTCGAGCACCGGGGAGCCTCGCTCGTCGAGATCTACCAGAACTGCAACGTCTTCAACGACGGCGCGTTCGAGACGATCACGGCCAAGGTCAACCGAGACGACATGCTGATCCCGCTGCGCCACGCCGAGCCGATCCGCTTCGGTGCGGACGGCGGCAAGGGCGTTGTCATCGACTCGCAGCGGGGCGCCCACATCGTGGACGTCGCCGACGTCGGCGAGGCCGCGCTGCTGGTCCACGACGAGACCCGCGATGACCCGAGCGTGGCGTTCATGCTGTCCCGCCTGGCCCGCGGCCCGCAGGAGCCCACGCCGATCGGTGTGTTCCGCGACGTCGTGCGCCCCGACTACGGCGAGGGCGTCAGCTCCCAGATCGCGGCGGCCCAGGCCGAGCGCGGCCCGGGTGAGCTCGCGGCGCTGCTCCGCTCGGGCGCGACCTGGGACGTCAACTGACAACTGGCGTCCGTCGGGGCACGGCGCCGTGACGGACGCCAGATCCCGTTAGCTTCGCCGGGTGACCGCGCTGCGCATCTTCACCGAGCCCCAGCAGGGGGCGACCTACGACGACCTGCTGGCCGTCGCCCGCGAGACCGAGCGGTTGGGCTTCGACGCGTTCTTCCGGTCGGATCACTACATGGCGATGGGGGAGAGCGGCGAGCCGGGACCCACCGACGCCTGGATCACGCTGGCCGGCCTGGCCCGGGAGACCCGCCGCATCCGGCTAGGGACGCTCATGACGGCCGCGACCTTCCGGCTGCCCGGGCCGCTCGCGATCGCCGTGGCCCAGGTCGACGTGATGTCCGGCGGGCGTGTCGAGCTGGGCATCGGCACCGGCTGGTTCGATCAGGAGCACGCCGCCCACGGCATCCCGTTCCCACCCCTGCGGGAGCGGTTCGAGAGGCTGGACGAGCAGCTGGCGATCATCACCGGGCTCTGGACCACGCCCGCCGGCGAGCGGTTCAGCTGGCACGGCACCCACTACCAGCTGACCGATTCGCCGGCCCTGCCCAAGCCCGCGCAGTCACCCCGGCCGCCGGTGATCGTGGGCGGGTGGGGCCGGACCCGCACGCCCCGCCTGGCCGCCCGCTACGCCGACGAGTTCAACGTGCCGTTCTCCCCGCTGTCCGCCTTCGACAGCCAGGTGGAGGCCGTGCGGGCGGCGTGCGAGGCCGTCGACCGGGACCCGGCCACGATGCGGTTCTCGACCGCGCTCACCGCCGCGGTCGGGTCGGACGAGGACGAGTTCACGCGCCGGGCCACCGCCGCCGGGCAGTCGCCCGAGCAGCTGCGGGCCAACGGCGCCGGCGGCACGGTCGACGAGGTGGTCGAGCGCCTGCGCGGCTTCGCGGACGCCGGGGCCGAGACCGTCTACCTCCAGGTGCTGGACCTGGCGGACCTCGATCACCTGCGGCTGATCGCCGCCGAGGTCGCCCCGTCCCTCGCCTGACCGGAGACCGGGCAGGTCAGCCCGACACGTTCGGGCCGGCCCGCTCCACGGTCATCCGCAGGATCACCCGCTTGTCCCGCTCCATCGCGTCCCGGTAGTCGTCCCAGTCGGGGTGCTCGCCCGAGATCTCGCGGTAGTACTCGACCAGCGGCTCCATCGCCTCGGGAAGCGACACGATCTCGACCGGTCCCTCGACCTGGACCCAGGGCCCGAAGAAGCCGTCGGTGAACGCGCAGATGGCCGCGTAGGGCAGGGCCCGGAGATGGCGGACCTTGTACGCCGTCTCGCGGGTCGACACCACGACCCGGCCGTCCCGGTCGACGCCGACGGTGACCGGCGACATCTGCGTCGACCCGTCGGCCTTGGTGGTGGCCATCACGGCCCGGTGGTTAGCGCGCAGGAAGTCGAGCGCCTCGGCCGTGTCCATCAGTCCAGGCTCCGGAAGACGAGCCCGGACTTCAGCTTCGGGTGGAAGAACGTGGTCTTGGGTGGCATGCGCTCGCCGCCGTGGGCGGTGGCCTCGATCTGGGCCACGGTGGCCGGGCGCAGCAGCACACCGTACTGGGCGTCGCCGGACGCCACCGCCGCCCGCACGTTGTCGACCCCGTGCTGGAAGCGCACCTCGTGGGGCGGCAGCGAGGCCAGGCCCACGTCGAGGCGGGCCGAGTCGAGGTCGCGGGCGTCGGCCAGCGCCTCGCTGCGGGGCCGCAGCAGCGCCCCGCCGGCGGGACCGACGACGCACAGGGCGCCGGCCTCGTCCATGGCGGTGGTCAGGGGGACCCCGGCGGGCGGCGCGCCCACCGGCTCGAACCACGGGTCCAGGGCGGCGACGAGGTCGAAGCCGTCGGGCAGGCCGGTGATCAGCCGGTGGATGGCCCGCACGGTCAGCTCGTCCTCGACCAGCTCGACCAGGTAGGCGAGGGTGGCGCCCGCGGCGCCGGCCGTTCCGTCGGCGGCCTCCCGCTCGCCCCGGTAGGCCAGCGACGTCTCGTAGCGGTGGTGGCCGTCGGCGATGACGACCGGCTGGGCGGCCACCGCGTCGGCGATCGCCGCGCAGGTGGCCGGGTCGTCGACGACCCACACGGTGTGGGTGGTGCCCTCGCCGTCCTCGACGCTGGCGGTGGGTTCGGCGCCGGTGGGCAGGAGGTCCGTGAGCCCCTTGGCCAGCGACAGGCCCCAGATGGCGGACGTGTTCGCACGGGCCGACCGCAGCAGGTCGAGGCGGTCGCTCTTCGCCTTCGGGGTGGTGCGCTCGTGGGGAAGGATGTCGGTTCCGGGCGGGGTGAGCTCGAGGGCGCCGATCACGCCGGTGGTGTGGCGAGCGACGCCGGCGTCGTCGCGGTAGGCCATACGGTAGACGGTGAAGCTGGGGCGGTCGTCGACGACGAGGGTGCCGTCGGCCAGCCAGGAGGCGAGCAGCGCGCGCGCGACCTCGTAACGATCGCGGCCGTCCTCGTCGGCCGGAAGGTCGATGCGCACGGCGTTGTGGGGGTCGCGGGCGGCCAGCTCGGCGCGCTGGCTGGCGTCGATGACGTCGTAGGGCGGGCTGATCACCGCCCCCAGGTCGACCTGGCTGCGGTCGTAGCGGATGCCGGGGAAGGGCTGGAAGTGAGCCACGCGCCCATCCTGGCAGACGGTCGCGGGCTGTCGACACTCGCCTCCGGGATGGCAGCATGCGCAGCCGTGACCTGGGTCCTCGACCTCGACGGAGTGGTGTGGCTGGCCGACGAGCCCATCCCGGGCGCCGCCGGCGCGGTCGCCGCGCTGCGGGACCGCGGCGAGCGCGTGGTGTTCGCCACCAACTTCTCCGGGCCGCTGGTGGCCGAGCACGAGGCCAAGTTGGCGGCCATGGGGATCCCGGCCGAGGGCGACGTCCTCACGTCGTCGATGGCCGCAGCCCGCCTGGTCGAGCCGGAGGAACGGGTGCTGATCGTCGGTGGGCCGGGCATCGTCGAGGCCGTGACGGCGCGGGGCGCCGAGCCGGTCGCGGCCGGGGCGGACGGCAACGGCGACGTCGACGTCGTGGCGGTCGGGCTCACGCAGGCCTTCGACTACGACATGATGCGGGTCGCGGCCGGGGCGGTGCGCCGGGGAGCACGCCTGCTCGGCACCAACGACGACGCCACGTTCCCCACGCCCGACGGCCCGGTCCCCGGGGCGGGGGCGCTGCTGGCCTCGGTCGCCTACGCGTCCGGGGTCACGCCGGTCGTGGCCGGCAAGCCCCACCCGCCGATGGCGGACCTCGTGCGGGCCGTGGGCGGCCCGGAGGGCACGGTGGTGGGCGACCGCCCCGACACGGACGGCGCGCTGGCCCGCCAGCTCGGCTACCGCTTCGCCCTGGTGCTCACCGGCGTGACCCGTCCCGACGACCTGCCGGTCGCGCCCGAGCCGGACGAGGTGGCCGACAGCCTGGCCGCGCTGGTCGCGCGCGGTCAGTAGCGCCCGTAGGGCCGGCGGGGCGGGGGCCGCCAGCCGCCGTAGCCCTGCCCGGGCGGCGCGGGCGTCGGCGCAGCGCCGCCGAAGGCGCGCACGGCCAGCGCCACGATCATCCCGAACACGAACCCGCCGACGTGCGCCATCCAGGCCACACCGGAGTTCGGGTCGGTGAAGAACTGGAACACGAACCAGAACCCGAGGACCCACACCGCGCGCAGCGTCACCGGCACGATGAAGATCAGCGTGCGGACCCGGGCATGGGGGAACCAGATCAGGTACGCACCCATGACCGCGGCGATGGCGCCCGACGCGCCGACGAGCGGCACGGTCGACGACGGGTTGACCAGCACGTGGGCGAGCGTCGCCACCACCGCGCCCGCCAGGTAGAAGAGCGCGAACAGCACGTGGCCCAGCCGGTCCTCGACGTTGTTGCCGAACACCCACAGGAACAGCAGGTTCCCGAGCAGGTGGAACAGGCCGGCGTGCAGGAACGCGGCGATCAGCATCGACGGATAGACGAGCTTGTCGGGGTCGAAGGACGGCCGCGGCGCGCCGATGCCGCAGGCATCCTCGTCGCCGGCCTGGTAGGTGGCGACCACCTCGGACACGGACAGGGGGCGGCCCTCGGCCACCTCGCACGGGATCGCCGCCCACCGGAGGTTGAACTCGGTGTCCTCCACCGTGTCGGAGAACGGGGACGGTTGCCAGACCAGGAACGCGGCGACGCACAGCCCGACGATGAGCCACGTGACCACCGGCGGCCGGCTGACCGGGTTCTCGTCGTACAGCGGGAGCACCGCCAGAACGTAGCCAGCGCGCGACGAGCGCGTTGCCAGCCCCCGTGAGCGGTCGTAACCTCCGCAGCCATGGCCGACAACGATCTGCTGAGGCGGCTGCTCGACGCCGGGATGACCTTCAGTGCCATGACCCAGGCCCGCGCCGAGGAGCTGATCCGCGACCTCGTCAGGGCGGGGGAGGTGCAGGCCGAGCAGGCGCAGTCGACGATCGACGAGCTCGTCGAGCGCAGCCGGCGCAACAGCGAGCGGTTCCTGGAGACGATTCGCTCCGAGATCGACCGCTCGTTGGAGCACCTCAACCTCGCCACCCGCGACGACGTCGAGCGGATGGTGCAGCGCGTGTCCGACGCGGTGACCACCGCCGTGCGCCAGGTGGTCCCCGAGCGGTTCGGCCCGGGCGCGGCGACCACGGCGTCGGGTGCGGCGGCCACGAAGGCCACCGCCAGGAAGGCTCCGGCCAAGAAGTCGACCGCCAAGAAGACCGCGGCCCGGACGTCGGCTGCCCGGAAGGGCGCCGCCAAGGCTCCGGCGACGAAGTCGCCGGGCAACAAGTCCATCACCACGGCGACCGCCAGGAAGACCACGGCGAAGAAGTCCCCGGCGAAGAAGTCGACCGCCAAGAAGGCCCCGGCCAAGAAGACCACGGCCAAGAAGTCGACAGCGAAGAAGTCGGCGGCGCGCAAGGCCGGCGGCTCCTCCGCCGGCTGAGCCCGGGGAGCCCCGACGCCGCCCGTCCGCCGGCGCCTCGACGCCGAGCTGATCCGGCGCGGGCTGGCCGCCAGCCGCCAGCAGGCCCGGGCCGCGATCGACGAGGGCCGGGTGACCGTGGGCGGCGCGCCCGCGCTCAAGGCCGCCCGGCTGGTCGCCCCGCACGAGCCGGTCGAGCTGGCCGGCGACCCGCCGCCCTACGTGTCCCGGGGCGGGGAGAAGCTGGCCGGCGCGCTCGACCGCTTCGGGATCGATCCCGCCGGCCGGCGGGCGCTCGACGCCGGCGCTTCCACCGGCGGGTTCACCGACTGCCTACGACAGCGGGGAGCGGCCCGAGTCGTGGCGGTCGACGTGGGTCACGGCCAGCTTCACGAGCGGCTGCGGGCCGACCCCCGCATCGAGGTCCGCGAGCGGGTCAACGTGCGGGATCTCGGCGCCGGCGACCTCGGCGACGCGTTCGACCTCGTGGTCGCCGACCTGTCCTTCATCTCGCTGCGCACGGTGGCCGCCAACCTGGTCGACCTCGCCGGCCCGGGCGCCGATCTGGTGCTGCTGGTGAAGCCGCAGTTCGAGGCCGGGCGCCAGGAGGCCTCACGCGGTCGGGGCGTGATCCGCGACCCGGCGGTGTGGCGCCGGGCGCTGGAGGAGGTAAGTGACGCGCTCGGGGGGCACCGAGCCGCCATCATGGGGGTGATGGTGTCCCCGATCACCGGTGCGGAGGGAAACGTCGAGTTCCTCCTCCACGCCCGAACCGCGCCGGCGACCCCGCCCGGCCCCGTCGACCTCGACGCCGCCGTCGACGACGCCGCGGGTCGCCTCCGGCCGTAGCGGGCAGGTACAGGCCATGGCCGTCATCGGCATGATCCTCCACCACGAGCGCCCGCAGGCGGCCGAGCTGGCACGGGACGCCGCAGCGTGGCTGGCCGAGCGGGGCCACGAGGTGCGGCTGCCGCTGCGGGACGCCGGCATCGCCGGCCTCGAGTCCGACGGCTGCCCGGAGGAGACGTTCGCCCGGGGCCTCGACCTCGCCGTCAGCATCGGCGGCGACGGCACGATGCTCCGAACCGTCGACCTGGTGGCCCAGGAGAGCGTGCCGGTGGTGGGCGTCAACGTCGGCCAGCTGGGCTACCTCACCGAGATCGAGCCCGCCGGCGTGCGGATGGCGCTCAAGCGGTTCCTGGCCGGGTCCTACGAGATCGAGGAGCGCATGCTGCTCCAGGTCATGGTCGACGCCCCCAAGGCCAGCTACGGCGAGCCAGGGGTGTCCCAGCCGGCCACGATGGGCCGCAGCAGCGACGGCCGGTCGTTCGTGGCGCTCAACGAGGCGGTGCTCGAGAAGACGCCGATGGGCCACACGGTGCGGCTGGGGGTCAGCATCGACGGGGAGACGTTCACCCCCTACGCTGCGGACGGCTTGATCGTCGCCACCCCGACGGGGTCGACGGCGTACGCGTTCTCGGCGCGGGGACCGATCGTCGAGCCCACCCATCGTTGCCTCCTGATGACCCCTGTCTCGCCCCACATGCTGTTCGACCGCTCGCTGGTGCTGGCGCCCGAGGCCCGCGTCCGCATCGAGGTGCTCGGCGACCGCTCGGCCACGCTGTCGGTCGACGGCAACAACCTCGCCACGCTCCGCCGGGGTGACGCGGTGACCTGCACGGCCGCGTCGCTGTCCGCCAGGTTCGTCACCTTCGGTCCGCGGGACTTCCTGCGCATCCTGAAGGCCAAGTTCGGGTTGAGCGACCGGTGACGGCGTCGCTGGTGGAGCTGGCCGTGCGCGACCTCGGCGTGATCGCCGAGCTACGCCTCGTCCTCGGCCCGGGCATGACCGCCGTGACCGGCGAGACCGGCGCGGGCAAGACGATGGTCGTCGACGCCATCGAGCTGCTGGTCGGCGGCCGAGCCGACCCGGTGCTGGTGCGGACCGGGGCCGAGGAGGCGTGGGTCGAGGGCCGCTTCGTGCGCCCGGCCGAGGACGACGTCGACGAGTCGACCGAGGTCGTGGTGGCCCGGGCCGTGCCCCGCTCCGGGCGCAGCCGGGCCTACATCGACGGCCGCCTCGCGACCGCCGGCGAGCTCGCCGCGCTGGGAGAGGCGCTCGTCGACCTCCACGGCCAGCACGCCCACCAGTCGCTGCTCCACCCGGCGGCCCAGCGGGAGTCGCTCGACCGCTTCGGCGGCGTCGACCTCGGGCCCCTGCGGGCCGCCCGCTACGACGCCCAGCTGATCGTCGACAAGCTCACCGCGCTGGGCGGCGACGAGCGGGCACGGGCCCGCGAGCTCGACCTCGTGTGCTACCAGGTCGACGAGCTGGACGCCGCCGCGCTGGAGGGGCCCGACGAGGACGAGCGGCTCGAGGCCGAGGAGGACGCGCTGGCCGACGCCGCCGCCCACCGGGAGGCGGCGGCCGTGGCGCTGGCCGCGCTCAGCGCCGACGGCGACGCCGTGGGCGACGGGGTCGCCTCCGCGGCGGACGCCGTGGGCGCCGCCGTCGCGGCGGTGTCCGGCCGGGGGCCGTTCCGGGACGCCGAGGGCCGGCTGCGGGCGGTCGCCGCAGAGCTGACCGACGTGGCGGCCGAGCTGCGGGCCGCGGGCGAGACGATCGACGAGGACCCCGAACGGCTCGAGCGGATCCGGGAGCGCCGCCAGCTGCTGCGGGACCTGCGGCGCAAGTACGGTGACACGCTGGCCGATGTCCTCGCCGAGGGCGACCGGCTTCGTGACCGCCTGGCCGAGTTGGAGGACCACGACCGCCGGGCCGCCGAGCTCGACGCCGCGCTCATCGAGGCCCGCAAGGTCGAGTCGGCCGCCGCCGCGGTCGTGGCCGAGGCCCGGCGGGCCGCGGCGCCTGGACTGGCCGAGCGGATCCGGTCCAACCTGGCCGAGCTGGCCATGCCCAAGGCCCGGGTCGCCGTCGAGGTGTCGGGCGACGACCCCGGCGACGACGTCGCCATCCTGCTGGCCGCGAACCCGGGCACGCCGCCGCTGCCGCTGGCCAAGGTGGCCTCGGGTGGCGAGCTGGCCCGCACCATGCTCGCGTTGCGCCTCGTGCTGACCGGTGCGCCGCCCACCCTGGTGTTCGACGAGGTCGACGCCGGCATCGGCGGCAGCGCCGCGCTCGCCGTCGGGCGGTCGCTGGCCACGCTGGCCGACCGCCACCAGGTGCTCGTCGTCACCCACCTGCCCCAGGTGGCCGCGTACGCGGACGCGCAGGTCCGGGTGGCGAAGGAGAGCGACGACGACGCCACCGTGTCCCGCGCCGCCCTGCTCGACGACGACGAGCGGGTCGTCGAGCTGTCCCGGATGCTGTCGGGCCAGCCCGACAGCGACGCCGCTCGCACCCACGCCGCCGACCTGCTGGCCACCGCTGCCGGCGACCGGGGGCGTGCGTAGTGGCCGCGCCCCTCGACGACCGCCCCACCGGCGACTCGCGCGACGAGGGGCGCCCGACGCTGCCCGAGCCGCTGGCCTCGGCCGGCGAGGGGCGGCCGCTGCGCCGCATCGGCCGCCCCTCCCGCCGGCGCCGCCAGGCGACGAACGCCGGCCCGGTCACCGGCGTGGCCCGCATCGACCGCCGCACGAAGCGTCTGGTCAAGCGCCTCCAGCACGGCGACGTGGCGGTGATCCACCACGAGGACCTCGACCGGGTGGCGGCCGAGACGCTCGTCGACGCCGGCCCGGTGGCCGTCGTCAACGCCGCGCCGTCGATCTCGGGCCGCTACCCCAACGTCGGCCCGCTGCTGCTATGCCAGGCGGGCATCCCGCTGCTCGACGACGTGGGACCCGAGGTGATGGAGGCGCTCCACGAGGGCGCCCCGGTGACCGTGGACGGCGACAGGCTGCTGGTCGGCACCGAGGTCGTCGCCACCGGCACCCGCCAGACGGTCGACACCGTGGACGCCGCGATCGACGTCGCCCGGGCCAACATGGGCGCCGAGCTGGAGCGGTTCGCGGTCAACACGATCGAGTACGTCCACCAGGAGATCGAGCTCCTCACCGGCGAGCTCGACGCCCCCGAGCTGCGGGTTCCGATGGCCGGGCGCCAGGTGCTGATCGTGGTGCGCGGCATCGACTACCGCGAGGACCTGTCCCTTCTCCAGCAGTCCGGCTACGTGCGCGATGTCCGGCCGGTGACGATCGGCGTCGACGGCGGCGCCGACGCCCTGCTGGAGCTGGGCACGGTGCCCGACATCATCATCGGCGACTTCGACTCGGTGTCGGAACGGGCCCTGCGGTGCGGCGCCCAGCTCATCGTGCACGGCTACACCGACGGCCGGGCGCCGGGCGCCAAGCGCCTCGACGACCTGGGGCTCGACTACACGGTGTTCTCGGCCCCGGGCACCAGCGAGGACGTGGCGATGCTCCTGTCCTACCAGGAGGGCGCCGAGCTGATGGTCGCCGTCGGCACCCACAACTCGATGGTCGAGTTCCTCGACAAGGGCCGGGCCGGGATGGCCTCGACGTTCCTCGTGCGGATGAAGGTGGGCGCCAAGCTGGTCGACGCGAAGGGGGTGAGCAGGCTCTACCGCACGTCGGTTCGCACCGGCGACCTCCTGTGGATGATCCTGGCGGCCGTCTTCACGCTCGCCGTGGCCCTGATGCTGTCCGAGCCGGTGCGGCTCGTGCTCCGGGCCTTCTGGCGCTCACTCCTGTCTGGTTGATGATCAACTTCCGCTTCCACATCGTCTCGCTCACCGCCGTCCTGCTCGCCCTCGGCATCGGCCTCGTCCTGGGCACCACGTTCCTCGACGACGCGCTCGAGGAGGCGCTGAAGGACCAGCTGTCCGGGCTGGAGGCCAGCCTCGACCGGGCCCGGCAACGCAACGGCGACCTCCAGGGCCAGCTCGACGCCTTCCGCGATGAGGCGGACGAGCTCGAGGCCCAGCTCGGCGAGCGCCTCTACCAGGGCCAGCTCGCGGGCGACCCCGTGCTGGTCATCTCGACCCGGGGCGTCGACGAGGAGTGGGTCGAGGCGGTCACCTCGTCGCTGACCCAGGCCGACGCCGACCTGGTGGGCACGTGGTGGCTGACCGACCGGCTGGCGCTGGACGACGACGCAGAGGTCGAGGACCTCTCGAACGCGCTGGAGGCGTCGACGGACGACGCCGAGCGGCTGGAGCGCAGCCTGGCCCGCCAGATGGCCGACGTGCTGTTCGGCGCGGCCGACGCGCCCGACGAGGTGCAGGTGGGTGAAGCGGCGGCCCCCGCCGAGCCGGCGCTGCTGTCCGGCCTGCGGGAAGGCGGCTTTGTCCAGTACGACCTGCCCGAGGGCGCGGAGGGTGACGTCGTGGAGCTGCCGGCCTCGGGCCTGCGGATCGTGCTGGTCGACGGGCCGGGTGCCCAGGTGCCGGCCTCGCAGGTCCTCCAGCCGATGCTGACCGAGCTGACCGTCGAGGGACCGGCGCCGGTGGTGGCGGTGGCGCCCGAGGAGCTCCCCGACGACCAGGCGGAGGAGGACCCGCCGCCGGTGCTCGTGCGGATCATCCGCGACGACGACACGCTGGCCGAGCGTCTCTCGACCGTCGACGACATCGACCGGGTGTCCGGCCGGGCGGCCACCGTGCTCGCCACCGTCGACGCCACGCCGGGCAGCCCGATCATCGGCCACTACGGCACGGGCGACGGCGCCAGCCGGCTCGTGCCCCCGGCGGCGGGCGACGGGTGACCAAAGGGGTGACCGAAGCGGCGGCCCCCGGCCCGGGCGGGGGAGCCACCACGAGGGCGGCGGCGGGGATGGGCGCCATCACCGCGGTGTCGCGCGCCCTCGGCATGGTGCGGGTGCTGGTGGTGGCGGCCGTGTTCGGCCCCACCTGGCTGGCCAACGCGTTCCAGACCTCGAACTCGGTGTCGAACGTGCTGTTCGAGCTGCTGGCGGCGGGCGCCCTGTCGGCCGTGCTGGTGCCCACGTTCGTGGAGCTGCTCGACCGGGGCGACCGCCGCGGCGCGGAGCAGGTGGCCGGCGGGGTCCTGGGTGTCGCCCTGGCCGCCCTCGGGGTCGTGTCCCTGGCGGGGATGCTGGGCGCCCCGCTGCTGGCCCGGCTGCTCACCCTCGGCGTGCCGGCCGGCGTGGCCGGGGACCTCCGCGACCTGGTGGCCTGGCTGCTCGTCTTCTTCGTCCCCCAGATCCTGCTCTACGCGGCCGGCACGATCGCCACCGCCGTCCTCTACGCCGAGCGGCGGTTCGCGATCACGGCGGCGGCGCCCATCGGCAACACCGTGGTGATGGTGGCGTGCCTCGTCGTGTTCCGGGCCGTGGCCGGGCCGGACCCGGGCCTCGACCTGTCGCTCGGCGAGCGGCTGCTGCTGGTCGTCGCGGGGACCGGGGGCGTGCTGGCGTTCGTCGGGATCCTGCTGCTGGCGTGCGAGCGGACGGGGTTCCGCCTCCGCCCCCGCAACCCCCGGGGCGACGACCGGGTCCCGGCGGTGCTGCGCCACTCGGGCTGGGGCGTCGTGCTCCACACCGGCGCCGGCCTGCTGCTGGGGGCGGCGATCGTGGCCGGCTCCGCGGTCGAGGGCGGCGTGGTGGCCTACCAGGTCGGCTGGGTCATCTTCCTCGGCCCCTACGCCATCCTCGCCCAGCCGATCCACACGGCGATCCTGCCGGAGATGGTCACCGAGGCCCGCGACCACGGGCTCGACCGCGTCGGCCGGTCGCTGCGGTGGGCGCTGGAGCGGATGGCGCTGCTGGTCGTGCCGGTGACGGCCGGAATGGTGGCGCTCGCCGGCCCGGCCATGAGGATCGTGCCGTTCGGCGAGTCGGGCGGGCGGGGATCCGAGCTGCTGGCGGCGGCGGTGGCGGGCCTGGCCGTCGGCCTGCTGCCGTACTGCGGCTTCCTGCTGCTGGCCCGGGGCTACTACGCGATCGGCGACAGCCGCACGCCGGGCGTCGTGTCGCTGGTGTCGGCGACAGCGGGCGTGGTCGTGATGGCCGTGGGGGCGGTGCTGACCGACGGCGCGGCCCGGATCGCGGTGCTCGGCCTCGGGCACTCTCTGGCCTACGTCGTCGGGATCCTGGTGCTGGGCGCGGGCCTGACCCGGCGGACCGGCACCTCGCTGTGGCCGGCTGCCCTCGGCCGGGTCGTGGCCGTGTCGGCCGCCGCAGGCGTGGGGGCGTGGGCCGTCAGCGGGGCCGTGCTGGGCGACGAGCCCGGCCGTTTGGCGGACCTGGCGGCGGTGGCCGGGCTCGGCCTGATCGGCGCCGGCCTGGTTCTCGTCGCCTACCGGGTGCTCGGTGTCCGGGAGGCGCTGACCACCCGCGAGAGCGTGCCCCGGTCCGAGGCTGCGGCCGCGGAGGGGCTGGCGTGAAGGCCCGCCGCGGGCTGCCGGCCGCGCTGGCGGCCGTCCTGGCCGGGGCAGCCGGTGCCGGCTGCGGGTCGGCGCCGGCCGCGCTGGAGTCCGAGCCGGTCGACCGGGTGCTCGTGGTGTCGCTGCCCGGGCTCGACTGGGACGATGTGGCCGCTGCCGACCTGCCCAACCTCGACGCGTTCGTGGAGGGCGCCGCCGTCGGCGACATGGCCACCCGCATCGGGCGCCGGACTGCCACGACCACCGACGCCTACCTGACGCTCGGGGCCGGCACCCGGGCGGTGGCGCCGGACGTCGACGCCGCGGTGGCGGTCGACCCCGACGAGACCTACGGCGGCGTCCCGGCGGCCGAGCTGCTGGAGCGCCGGCTGGGCTCCGTGCCCGAGGGCATCGCCTATCTGGCCATCGGCCCGGCCATCGACGCCAACGACCGCTCGCCGTTCGGCGCCGACGTCGGGTCCCTCGGCGACCGGCTGGCGGGCGCCGGGGTGGACCGGGCCGTGGTGGCCAACGCCGACGCGGTCGAGGGGTTCGTGTCCGCCGACCCGCCGCCCGACGGCGCCTACGCCCGGGGCGCGGCCACGATGCTGATGGACTCCGAGGGGATCGTGCCGCGGGGCACGGTCAGCCGGTCGCTGCTCACCGACGACGCCACCGCCCCGTTCGGCTGGCGGCTCGACCGGGCCAAGGTCGCCGACGCGTTCGACGAGGCCTGGGACGGGCCCGACCGGACCGTCGTGGCGGTGGAGGCGTCCGACCTGAGCCGGGTGGCGGCCTACGCCGGTCGGGCCGACGCCGGCCAGCGGACCGCCCTGCGGGACGACGCGCTCGCCGAGGCCGACGCGCTGCTGGGCGACCTGCTGGAGCGGGTCGATCCCGAGCGCGACGCCGTGATCGTGCTGTCGCCGGTGGCCCCGGGCGCCTCGCCGGCGCTGGGGATGGTGGCGGTCCGGGCGCCGGGGATCGACGGCGGCGTGCTGCGGTCGGCGACCACCCGGCGCGACGGCTACGTGCAGCTGGCCGACGTGGCCCCGACGGTGCTGGAGCTGCTGGGCGAGGACGCGCCCGACGACATGGAGGGCCGCAGCTTCGCCATCGCCGACCGGGCCGGGGGCGCCGGCCGGCTGGAGCGCCTGGCTGACGAGGCCGACGCCGCCGCGTTCCGGGACGCCACGATGCCCCTGGCGGTGACCGGGATCGTGGTCGGCCTGGCGCTGCTGACGCTGGCCACCGCCTGGCGCGACCGCCTCGGTCCGCGAGCCCGGGGGCTGCTGGAGCCCGTGGCCTACGGCGCGCTCGGCCTCGTGCCGGGGTCGTTCCTGGTGGGGCGGTTCGGGCTCGTGCGGGCCAGCCTGCTGCCCCAGCTCGTGCTGGTCGTGCTAGTGGCCGCGGCCGTCGCCGCGGTGGCGACGCTGGTCGACCGGCGGCGTCCCGGGATGGGCGCGATCGTGGCAGTCGGGTCGATCGTGGCCCTGATCGTGGTCGACATCCTGGTCGGGGCGCCGCTCCAGCTGAACACGACGTTCGGCTACTCGGTGGCGGTGGCCGGCCGGTTCACCGGCCTGGGCAACCTGGCGTTCGCGCTGTTCGGGGCGGCCACGATCGTGCTCGCGGCCCTGATCGTCGACCGGTGGGGGCGGCGGGGCCTGGCCCCCGCGCTCGGCCTACTGGTCGCTGTCGTCGTGGTCGAGGGCCTGCCGATGCTGGGGGCGGACGTGGGCGGCGTGGCGGCGATGGTCCCGGCGTTCGGCGTCACCGCCCTCGTGCTGGCGGGCCGGCGGGTCGGCTGGCGGCAGGTCGCGCTGCTGGTCGTGGTCACGGTGGCGGTGCTGCTCGGCTTCGCCCTGGTGGACGCAGCCCGCCCCGCCGACGTCCAGACGCACCTGGCCCGGCTGGCGGAGCACGTGCTAAACGGCCGCTGGGACACGCTCGGCAGGAGCCTCAGCCGCCGGTGGGAGGCCAGCCTGGGCGGCGCCGAGCTGGCGGCCTGGATCACGGTGGGCGTGGCCATGGTGGCCGCCCTGGCGTACGCAGCGCTGGCCGCGCTGGGGCGGGCGGGACCCCGCGCGACCCGCCCGGTGACGCACCGCCCGACCCTGGCCGCGGGGGCCGGGCTGGCCGTGCTGGCGGCCGTGGGCCTCGTGGCCAACGACTCATCGGTGGCGGTGCCGTTCACGATGCTGATCGTGGTGGCGCCCGCGGCCATCCTCCAGGTGGTGGCGCCGGCCAACGCGGGGGGCACTCGATGACCCGGGCCACGCCGTCCACCTCCGTAGAATCGCCGGCTGTGCCAGCCGCCGCCGGGACCCGCGTCCGTGCCGCGGCGCGCCGCGCCCTGGCGCTGGTCGTGGCCTGCGCCGCGGTGCTCGGTGCGCTGGCCGCCGGCGCGACCCCGGCCGGCGCCCAGGACGCCGACGGGGTCGGCCGCGTGCTGCTGATCTCCATGCCGGGGCTCACCTGGGACGAGGTCCGGGACCACGACCTGCCGGCCATCGAGGGCCTCCTGGCCGAGTCCGCGCTGGCCGACATGGCGCCGCGGGGCGTCTCGCCCCGGGCGACGCCGGGTGCGGCATACCTGACGATCTCGGCCGGGGCGCGAGCCACGTCCGACCCGCTGGTCGACGGCCAGCAGCTGGCGCTCGGGGAGCAGGCGGGCGGCTCGTCGGCCGGCGAGGTCTTCGAGCGGCGCACCGGGGTCGAGCCCGACGGCCGCTACGTCTCGCTGGCGTGGCCGACGCTGCAGCGGGTCAACGCCCGCCAGCCCTATGACGCCGAGTTGGGGCTGCTGACCGACACGCTCGACGACGCCGGCCTGGGCGTCGAGGCCATCGGCAACGCCGACGGCACCGACACGGTGGGCGCCTCCTACGAGCGTCAGGTGGGCCTGGCCGCCACCACGGGCGACGGCGTGGTGCCGGCCGGCGAGCTCGACGCCGACCTGCTGGCGCGCGATGCCAGCCGCCCCTTCGGCCAGCGCCTCGACGTCGACCAGGTGGTGCGGCGGTTCGAGAACGCCTGGGACTCGCCGGCGGAGCGGGACGGCGGCCTGGTGGTGGTGGAGGCGTCCGACCTGGCCCGGTCGATGCGCTACCGCGACCGGGTCGACGAGCCCCGCTACGCGGAGCTGCGCAGCCAGGCGCTGTCCGACAGCGACCGGCTGGTGGCCCGCCTGCTCGAGCAGGTCGATCCCGAGCGAGACGCGGTGTTCCTGGTGGCGCCGTACAACCTGCCCGACGATCGCAACCTCACGGTCTCCGCCCTGCGGGCGCCCGGGCGCGATCCCGGCTACCTGCGGTCGGCGTCGACCCAGCGGTCCGGGTTCCTGACGCTGGTCGACGTCGCGCCGACGGTCCTCGAGCTGCTGGACGTGCTCCGCCCGGTGGAGATGGAGGGCCGGCCGGCCGAGGCGGTGGCGTCGTCGGCCTCGCTGGAGCAACGGGTCGACCACCTGGTCAGCCTCAACGAGGCGTCCCGCTTCCGGGAGCGGCTGCTGTTCCCGACCACGCTGGCCGTGGTCGTCGTGCTGGGCATGTTGTGCGCGGCCAGCGTGGTCGTCATCGCCCGCGGCGGCGCCGGCCGGGCCCGGGCCGTGCTGGCGTTCGTGGCGCTGGCCGACCTGGCGGTGCTGCCGATGTCGTTCGTGGCCCGAGCCTTCCCGCTGGAGGACCTGGGGGCGGGCTTCTACTGGGGCTTCCTCGTGGCCACCAGCGTGGTCGTCGCGGTGGTCGCCACCGCCGCCGGCCGGGGGCGGGGACGGGGCGCACTGGTCGGCGTGCTGGCGCTGGTGCTGGTGGTGCCCCTGGCCGACGCGATGACCGGCTCGCACCTGAGCCTCAGCTCCGCGTTCGGGTACTCGCCGACCGGCAACTCCCGGCTGTACGGCATCAGCAACTACGCCTTCGGCATGGTGGCGGCCAGCTCGTGCCTGCTGGCGGCGTTCGTGGCCGGCCGGTGGGCGTCGGCGCGGGGCCGGGCGGCCGCCGTCGGGCTGCTGGCCGCGGTGCTCCTGGTGATCGGCATGCCGCTGTGGGGCTCGGACGTGGGCGGCATCATCGCCTTCACGCCGACGGTCCTGGTGTTCGCGGCGCTGATCACCGGCTACCGCCTGCGGCTGCGGACCGTCGTGGTCGGCCTGCTGGTCACCGGCGCGGCGGTCACGGCGTTCGGTCTGGTCGACCTGGCCCGGCCCGAGGGCCAGCGGGCCCACCTCGGGCGCCTGTTCGAGCGGGTGGGCGACGAGGGGCTGGAGCCGCTGCTGTCGATCATGGAGCGCAAGCTGCTGGCCAACCTGCGGGTGACCACCACGTCGTTCTGGATCGCGGCGATCCCGGTGGCGGTGGCGTTCCTCGTCTTCCTGGCCCGCTACCCGGGCCGGCCGCTCGCCCGCCTGCGGGAGGGCATGCCGACCCTGCAGGCCGGGCTGACCTCGGCGCTCGTGGCCGGCGTGATCGGCAGCATCGTCAACGATTCGGGCGCCATCGTCGGCGGCGTGACCCTGACCGTGCTGGCCGTGTCGCTGGCGTGGCTGGCGGTCCGTCTGGTCGACGCCCCGGCCGAGGCGGCTCCGGAGGTCGAGGCGCCACCGCAGGCGGCGCCGCCCGGCCCGGACGAGAACGGCGCCGGCTCGGCCCGCCGCGCCCGCACGCCGGTGGCGGAGCAGGCGTGAGTGAACCGTCGCACCCCGCCGCGGACCCCGATGCCGCGACCGACCAGCCGCCGCGGTCCGCCCGGATCCTCGTGGCGGTGCTGCTGGTGCTGCTGCTGGTCCCGGGGCTGATCGGCTTCGACGCGTGGCCACTCACGGGCTGGCGGCTGTTCAGCCTGTCCCGGGACGCCGAGCAGACCCGCTGGGTGGTGGAGGCGGTGGCGGAGGACGGCCAGCGACGGGTCGTCAGCCTGGAGGAGCTCCCGCTGCGCTACCGGCACGCCGAGTGGCCCATGGCAGAGCTGCCGGGCGCCTCCGCGGCCCGCCGGGACGCGGTGTGCGACGCCTTGGCCGGCGCGGTCGCGGCGGCCGTGCCGGGGACCGTCGAGGTGGTGATCGCCCGCGACCACGCCCGGCTGGTCGAGGAGGACGGCCACTGGTCGACGGAGCACGACGTGGAGCCGTTCCACGCCTGTATCCCGCCGGAGGAATCGTGACCGCCTCCCGGTTGCGGCGGGCGCTCGACGACGCCCTGTTCGGCCCGGAGACGGCCGCACGGCTGGTGCTGGTCCACGTCGGCCTGTCGGCGCTGATCGGCGTTCGGATCGTCGCCGGGTCCTACCGCCAGCTGGCCGACACGCCGTCGGCCCTGGTCGATCCGGTGCCGTTCCTCGGCTGGCTCGACCGGATGCCGTCGGCCGAGGTGTTCGTGGGCATCCAGGTGGTGGGCGGGCTGGCGGCGCTGGCCGCAGTGCTGCGCCGCCACCCCCGCGCCGCGTACGCGGTGGCCTGGGCCTGCTACCTGGTCCTGGCGGGGCTGCGGGGCAGCCGGGGCAAGGTGCTGCACAACGACCTGCTGCTGCTGTGGGCGGCGGCGCCGTTCCTGCTGGCCCCGGCCGACGTCGACCGCCGGGACCCGGTGCCCCGGCGCCGCTACGGCTGGCCGGTCCGGACCTCGATCGTGATCATCGCCCTCGTCTACTGCTTCGCCGGCTACCACAAGCTGCGGCGCTCCGGGCCGTCGTGGGCCTACGGCGACAACATGCGCTACCTGGCGCTGTGGGGCCCGAGCATCGGCTCGCCCGGCTCGCCCGGCCTCGCCCGGTGGGCGGGCGCACCCGTGTGGGTGTCGCGGGCGTCCGGGGTGTTCATCCTCGGGCTGGAGCTGACTTTCCCCGTGGTGATCTGGGTCCGCTGGCTGCGGGTCTGGTACGCGCTCGCCGCCGTCTTCCTCCACATCACCACCTGGCTGCTGCTCGGTCTCGACTACTGGGCCTGGGCCATCACCGTGCCGCTCGTGCTGATCGACTGGCCCGCCGTCGCCGCCCGCTGGCGGGCGCGGCGGGCGGTGCCCGCCACCCCGGAGACGGCGGCGAGCCGCGCGTGACCGTCGTCCTCGCGTTCCTGGCCGGGGCGGTGCTGGCCGCCGGGCTGTGGGTGCTGATGGCGCCCTCGTTCGGCGCCGAGGTCTTCACCCGGGAGAACTTCCGGGGCCGGACGCTGCCGACCGCCGTGGGCGTGCTCATCGCCCTGGTGGTGCTGGCGGTCGACGCGGTGGTGACGGTGGTCGTGGCGGCCGACGTCGACGTGGACGACGCCGCCGTGGCCGGGCTGCGGCTGGCCACCGTCACGTCGCTGGGCTTCGCCCTGCTGGGCCTGCTCGACGACCTGGGTGGGGCGGGGGAGAGCGGCGGATTCCGCGGTCACCTCACGGCCCTGGTGTCGGGGCGCCTGACCACCGGCGCCGCCAAGTTGTTCGGCGGGGCCGCGGTCGGGGTGATCGTGGTGTCCTACCGGGAGCCCGACAGCCTCGGGCGGGTGCTGGCCGACGGCGCGCTGGTGGCGCTGGCGGCCAACCTGGGCAACCTGTTCGACAGGGCCCCGGGCCGCACGCTCAAGCTCTCGCTGGTGGCGTTCGCGGTGCTGGTATTGCTGGTGGGGGCCGAGCCGGCGCTGGCGGGCGTGGCGCTGGTGGTCGGCGGCGGTGCCGGGCTGCTCACCGCCGACCTGTCCGAGCGCATGATGCTGGGCGACGCCGGGGCCAACGTGCTGGGGGCGGCGCTGGGCCTGGGCGTCGTGATCGGCTGCTCGCCCGGGGTCCGCACGGCCGTGCTGATCGTGGTGGCGATCCTCAACCTCGCGAGCGAGCGGGTCTCGTTCAGCCGGGTCATCAACGCGGTGCCCCCGCTGCGGGCTGCAGACCGCTGGGGCCGCCAGCCCTAGAGAGGGCGGATCAGTCGTCGCCGCCCTTCTCCTGCTTCTGCGTCACGATGCGGGTCAGGATGGTGATGATCTCGCCCTTCAGCGCCTCGTACTCGACGCCCTGGTCGACCAGGATGCGGGAGGCCAGACCCTCGGTCACCTTGTGCAGGCCCAGCAGGATGTGCTCGGTGCCGATGTAGTTGTGCCCGAGGGCGAGAGCCTCCCCGAGGGCGTTCTCCAGGGCCAGCTTGGAGCGCGGCGTGAACGGGATGTGGCCCTGGACCTCGACCCCGCCGTCCGGGACCATGTCCCGCAGCGCGTCGCTGACCCCCTCCTTGGTGGCGCCGAGGTTGGTGAGGGCGACGCTGGCCAGGCTCTCTGGGTCGTCCATCAGTCCGAGCAGCACGTGCTCGGTGCCGATGTAGCCGTGCTTGCGGGCCTGGGCCTCGACGTGGGCGGAGATGACGGCCTTGCGGGCCCGCTGGGTGAAGCGGGCGAACCGCCCGTCCCGGAGTCCCTCGAGCACCGGATCGGGCGTGCTGGTCGGCCCGTGGCGCTGCTGGGCGGCCTGGCGGGTCACGCCGAGCGCCTCGCCGATCTGGGCCCACGACATACCCGCCTCGCGGGCCTTGGTGACGAAGTGGTCGAGCAGGTCGTCGCCGAGGGCCACGATCTGGCTCTGGAGGAGGGCGGCCGTGCTGATCCGGTCGAGCGGCGTGTCCGAGGTCTGCTCGACGAGGGCGATGAGCTGTTCAAGGCTGATCTCCATGGTCGTCAACGTGGCATTGACGCGTGATCATGTCAACCCGATCTTGACGCCGGACGGCCGTTAGGTTGCGGGGGCCATGGGACGAGGGATGCGTGCGGCCGTGTTCGAGGGTGTCGGCAAGGTCGAGGTCGGGGACGTCGACATCGAGGACCCGCGGCCGGGTGAGGTGCTGGTCAAGGTCACCGACTGCGGCGTCTGCCACTCCGACCTGTCGGTCGTGGACGGGTCGCTGCCCGGCCCCACGCCCACGGTGCTCGGTCACGAGGCCGCCGGCACCGTCGAGGCCGTCGGCTCTGGCGTCACGACGCTGCGCCCCGGCGACAAGGCCGTGCTCACGCCGCTGCCCGCCTGTGGCCGGTGCTACTTCTGCACCCGCGGCCAGCCCACGCTCTGCGCCGAGTACTCGCCGGCGCTGTTCCTCAACTCCCGCCCCGACGGCACCACCCCGCTGTCCCGGGACGGCCAGCCGGTGTTCCGGGGGCTCGGCGTCGGCGGATGGGCCGAGTACGCCGTGCTGCCCCAGGAGGGCGTGGTCAAGGTCGACGACGAGGTCGACCTGGCCGACGCGTGCGTGATCGGCTGCGCGGTCCAGACCGGGGTGGGGGCCGTGCTCAACACCGCCCGGGTCGAGGAGGGCGCCACCGTCGTGGTCCTCGGGGCCGGAGGCATCGGCATCGCCGTCACCCAGGGCGCCCGGCTGGCCGGCGCGTCGGTCATCGTGGCCGTCGACCCCGTCGCCGAGCGGCGGGAGGCCGCGCTGCGCTTCGGCGCCACCCATGCCATCGACCCCGGCGAGACCGACGTCCAGACGTTCTGCTTCGACCTCACCGCCGTGGGCATGGACTACGCGTTCGAGGCCGCCGGCCAGGCCGCCCTCATCGAGCAGGGCATCACGGCTGTCCGCCCGGGCGGGACCATCGTGTGCGTCGGGGCGCCGCCGGTGGCACAGGGCATCAGCATCCCGATGGTCGTCGGCTTCACGGCCACCGAGAAGCGGCTCATCGGCTGCCTGCTCGGCAGCGTCCACGCCCAGCGCGACATCCCCCGGTTCCTGGCCCTGGCCCAGGCCGGGCGGCTCGACCTGGGTGCGATGATCACCGACCGCTACCCGCTCGACCGCGTGGCCGACGCGGTCGACAACCTGGCCCAGCGCCGCGGCATCCGCACGGCGCTGACGATCGCCGGCTAGGTCCGCGCGTACGGCCGGCCGGCGGGTACGCTGTGATCCCGTGACAAAACACATCTTCGTCACGGGTGGCGTCGCCAGCTCCCTCGGCAAGGGGATCTCCGCCTCGTCGCTCGGCCGGCTGCTGAAGTCGCGGGGCCTCCGGGTCACGATGCAGAAGCTCGACCCGTATATCAACGTCGACCCCGGCACGATGAACCCGTTCGAGCACGGGGAGGTGTTCGTCACCGACGACGGCGGCGAGACCGATCTCGACCTCGGCCACTACGAGCGGTTCATCGACGAGCCGCTGTCGCGGGGCAGCAACGCCACCACCGGCTCGATCTACTCGGCCGTGCTGGCCGCCGAGCGCCGCGGCGACTACCTGGGCAAGACCGTCCAGGTCATCCCGCACATCACCGACGAGATCAAGCGGCGGATCAGGCACCTGGCCGGCGACGACGTCGACGTGGTCATCACCGAGATCGGCGGCACGGTCGGCGACATCGAGATCCTGCCGTTCCTCGAGGCCATCCGGCAGATTCGCCTCGACGCCGGGCGGGCCAACGTCTGCTACGTCCACGTCACGCTCGTGCCCTTCATCGGGCCGGCGGGCGAGCAGAAGACCAAGCCCACCCAGCACTCGGTGACCGAGCTGCGGGCCCGGGGCATCCAGCCGGACGTGATCGTGTGCCGCAGCGAGCGTCCGCTCAGCGACTCGCTCAAGCAGAAGATCTCCCGGCTGTGCGACGTCCCCACCGAGGCCGTCGTCAACGCGGCCGACGCCGCCAACCTCTACGAGGTCCCGCTCGTCTTGCACGAGGAGGGCTTCGACGACGAGATCTGCGCCCACCTGGGCATCGACGCCGGGCCGCCCGACCTCACCGAGTGGGAGCGGCTGGTCGAGCGGGTCGATCAGGCCACCCGGTCGGTGCGGGTCGGCATCATCGGCAAGTACGTGAGCCTGCCGGACGCCTACCTGTCCGTGGTCGAGGCGCTCAAGCACGGCGGCTTCCACCACGGCGCCCGGGTCGAGATCGACTGGATCCAGGCCGAGGAGGTCGAGGGCCTGCTGGCCGCCGGCCGGCTGCGGGACCTCGACGGCATCGTGATCCCCGGCGGGTTCGGCGAGCGGGGCTTCGAGGGCAAGATCGCGGCCGCGGACTACTCCCGCCACAACGATCTCCCGTGCCTCGGCCTGTGCCTCGGCCTGCAGGCCATGACCGTCGAGTTCGCCCGCAACGAGCTGGGACTGACCGGCGCCAACTCGACCGAGTTCGACCCGGCCACGCCGCACCCGGTCATCGACCTCATGGACAGCCAGCGGGACGTGACCGACAAGGGCGGCACGATGCGGCTGGGCGCCTACATCGCCGAGCTGATGGAGGGGTCGCGGGCGGCGCAGGCCTACGGCAAGACCGTCGTGTCCGAGCGCCACCGGCACCGCTACGAGTTCAACCCCCGCTACCGAGGCAAGTTCGAGGGCTCGGGGTTCGTGTGCTCCGGCACCTCGCCCGACGGGCGGCTGGTCGAGTTCATCGAGCTGGCCGACCACCCGTTCTGGGTCGGGACGCAGGCCCACCCGGAACTCAAGAGCCGGCCCAACCGGCCGGCCCCGCTGTTCCGGGAGTTCGTCGGCGCCGCCCTGGAGCGGGCCGAGGGACGGCGCCCCCACCTGTTCCCGGTGCACGACGCCGAACCAGAGCCCGTCCGGTTCGCTCAGTGAGTGCCGGCGAGGCGTCGCCGTTCCGCGTCGCCGACGAGATCACCGAGTGGTCCGGCAACCGCATCTCGGTGGCCCGGGTCGTGGTCGAGGGCCCGGACGGCGAGCGGCACGAGCGGGAGATCGTCCACCATCCCGGCGCGGTGGCGGTGATCCCGCTGCACCCCGACGGCACGGTCACGCTGGTGCGCCAGTACCGGGCGGCGCTGGACGCCGAGATGTGGGAGATCCCGGCCGGCCTGCGCGACGTCGAGGGCGAGCCCACGGAGCAGACGGCCGAGCGAGAGCTGATCGAGGAGGCGGGCCTGCGGCCCGGCAACCTGGAGCACCTGGTCACGTTCCACAACTCGCCGGGCTTCAGCGACGAGTCGGTGGTCGTCTACGTGGCGACCGACATGATCGAGGTGCCCGACGACCGCCAGAGCGTCGAGGAGCAGCACATGCTCATCGTCCGCCTGCCCCTCGACGACGTCCGCGCCATGGTCCGCGACGGCCGCATCACCGACGCCAAGACGGTCATCGGCCTGCTGGCGCTCGACCGCGACTGATCAGCCGCAGCCGCACGCGCCGCCGCAGCAGCCGCCACCGCCGGACGGTGCGGGTGCGGGGCCGGCGCCGGCGCGGCCGCCGACCGCCACCAGCGGCAGCAGCTTGACCGTGTCCACGTGGCCGGCCGGGCACTCGGCCGGGGCGTCGGACTCGGCCATCGGGCGGCGGACCTCGAAGGAGTCGCCGCACTCGCGGCAGCGGTAGTCGTACAGGGGCACCCGGGGCTCCTCGTCGGCGGTTCGGGGTCACAGTATGGCGGGTGCAAGGGGCCCTAGCGTGGTCCCGATGCCCCCGGTCGCCGAGCACACCGCCGCCGACCCCGCCGACCCCGCGGCCGGCGGCGAGCTGCTGCCGCTCGACGTCGAGGAGTGGCTGTCGTGGCTGGCCACCGAGAAGGGCCGGGCCCGGTCGACGCTGGTCGCCTACCGGCGGGACGCCCGGCGGTGGTGGGCCTGGCTGGCCGACCGGGGCCACACCGACCTGGCGGCGGTGGGGGAGGCCGACTTCGAGGCCTGGATCGCCGACCTCCGGCGCGCCGGCCTGGCGCCGGCCACCGTGGCCCGGGCCGTCGTGGCCGCCCGGTCGCTGCACCGCTTCCTGGCGGGGGAGGGGCGCACCGACGCCGACCCGGGCGCCGGGGTCGACACCCCCCGGGTCCCCGCCGGGCTGCCCAAGGCCCTGGCCGAGGAGGAGGTGGCGGCCCTGCTGGCGGCTGTGCCGGGCGACGACCCCGTGGCCCGCCGGGACCGGGCGGTGCTGGAGGTCCTGTACGGCACCGGGATCCGCATCTCGGAGCTGGTCGGGCTGCGTCTCGGCGACGTCGACCTGGAGTCCGCGCTGCTGCGGGCGTTCGGCAAGGGATCCAAGGAGCGGGTCGTGCCCATCGGCCGCCACGCCGGCGACGCGCTGGCGGCCTGGCTCGGCCCCGGGGGCCGGCCCGCGCTCGTGCCCGACCGCTGGGCCCGCCGGGGCGACGCCGAGGCCGTCTTCCTCAACCGCCGTGGCGGGCGCCTCACCCGCCAGGGGGCGTGGCTGGTGGTCAAGAGGTGGGGCAGCGAGGCCGGCCTAGCCGACCGGCTGAGCCCGCACGTTCTCCGGCATTCGTGCGCCACCCACATGCTCGACCACGGAGCGGACCTGCGGGCGGTCCAGGAGATGCTGGGTCACGCCTCGGTCAGCACCACCCAGGTGTACACGAAGGTGTCGACCGAACGGCTGTTCGCGGCCTACCGCCAAGCCCACCCACGGGCACGGGTTGGCCACGAACCGTCTTGACGGCAACGCCCAGGGTTGCGAGGCGCCAGATCCGATACCCTTCGGGTGATGCCCGACCAGTCGACGCTCTCCACGCTGCGCGGACAACTGGAAGGCGAGCGCGCCCGCCTGACGGGGCAGATCTCGGCGCTGTCGATCGGCCACGAGGAGTCACTGGCGTACGACGAGAACTTCGCCGACTCCGGGCAGGTGGCGGCCGAGCAGGGCGAGAACAAGGCCCTCCTCCACCAGCTCAACGAGCAGCTCGACGAGGTCAATCGGGCCCTGGCGAAGGTCGAGGCCGGTACCTACGGGCTCTGCGAGCGGTGCGGCCAGCCCATCGGCGAGGCGCGGCTCGAGGCCATGCCCGCCACCCGTTACTGCATCCAGCACGCGTGACGGCCAGCTGGCGCCACCTCGCCACCCGGTTCTTCGGCTCGCTCCGCCCCGGCGGCCCGCCTCCGGCTGACGAGGCCTGGGCGCGCGACGCCCTGCTGCCGGGCGAGGTGGCCCTGTGGGAGCGCATGAGCGGCGCCGACCGCCGCCACGCCGTCGGCGTCGCCCGGCGGACCGAGGCGGAGCTCGGGGCTCCGGCGGACCGGCCGGTGCTGGCCGCGGCCCTGCTCCACGACGTCGGCAAGGTCGACAGCGGCCTCGGCCCGGTGCGCCGGGCGGTCGCCACCCTGGCCGGCCTGGCCGGGAGCCATGACGCGGCCCGGCGCTGGCGGACCCGGCCCGGGCCGGTCGGACGGGTCGGCCGCTACCTCTGCCACGACGCCATCGGCGCCGACCTGCTGGCCGCGGCCGGCAGCGACGCGCTCACCGTCGCCTGGGCCCGCGAGCACCACCTGCCGCCAGACCGCTGGACCGTCCCGGCCATGGTGGGCGTGGCCCTCAAGGACGCCGACGACGACTGAGACCTGTCGGGTCGCGATGGCACAGCTCGCCGAGGGCGGCGGCCGCCGCCTGCTTGTGCTCCTTGCGCCAGGGGGGGCCGAGCTCCCGGCCCCACTCGGTCATCATCCGGTCGAGCTCTGCCCCGGTCGTGCCGAGCGCCGCCACCGCCGCGGCGCCGGGCTCGCCCGGTGGATGGCGGGCGACGGCCAGGCCGGACCGGGCGGCGGCCTCGGCCAGCGCGGCCCGGTACAGCATCCCCTCGGCGGCGTGGATGAGGGCGTGGGACGCCAGCACGGTGGTCAGCGACGGCAGCACGGCCTTCTCACCCCGGATCGTCAGCGCCGCCGGCGCGTGGCCGCCTGCGGCGAGGTCGTCCGCCAGCGACGCGAGCGCCGCCGCGGCCTCGGCCTCGGCCGCCGCGTAGACCCGGGACACCAGGTCGTCTGCCGCGTCGAGGTCCAGGCCCTCGGCGGCGTGGTACGGCTGGCGGGGCAGCGTGCCGTCGAGCAGCTCGCACCGCCGGCGGTCGACCACGCGCGCCCCGCTGTCGCCCGCGCCGACCGTCACGAGGAACGCCCAGCCGCTGTGGTCGGCGACGCCCACGACGGCCGGCCAAGTGGGTTCGGTCACGCCCCGAGCATGCACGCCAGGACCCCGTCGGTCGACCACAATGACCGGCAGTGGCAAGCAAGTCCGGGAACACCAGGATGTTCGTCGTGATCGGCGTGGCCGCCTTCCTCGGCGGGTGCTGGGTCGGCATGGGGTCCGACTCCAGCGGTGAGGCGTACTGCGTCGTGACCAACGAGACGGCGCCGTCGCACCCCGGCGTGGCGCCGGGCCAGATGGTCGACATGCCCGCGGCGGGGTGCCTGCCGGGCGAGCAGGAGGTGTGCGGGACGTTCGAGGGCTCGGGCGAGGACCGGAGCTTCGAGTCCGCCAGCTGCCCGGAGGACTAGCGCCGCGGGCCGCTACTGGGCCGGGAGCCCGAGCCGGTCCCGGACCCGGGTCATCGTGACCATCGCCCGCTCGCGGGCCTTGTCGGCCCCGCGGCGCAGGACCCGCTCGGTCTCGCCGGGGTCGGCCGCCAGCTCGGCGAAGCGCCGCTGGAGCGGGCGCAGCAGCTCGATCACCGCAGCCGCGGCGTCGGCCTTGAGCGGCCCGTACTGGCTGTACTTGCCGGCCACGACCTCGGGGTCGCCGCCGGTGGCCGAGGCCAGGATCGCCAGCAGGTTGGCGACGCCGGGCTGGCCCTCGGGGTCGTAGCTGACCTCGGTGCCGCTGTCGGTCACCGCCCGCCGGAACTTGCGGTCGATGACCTCCGGGGCGTCGAGCACCAGCACGGTGCCCTGGGGCGAGTCGACCGACTTGGACATCTTCCGGTCGGGCGCCTGGAGGTCCATGACCCGGGCCGCCACCGGCGGGATGGCGTGGGTCGGCACGACGAAGGTGTCGCCGTAGCGGGAGTTGAAGCGCACGGCCAGGTCGCGGGCCAGCTCCAGGTGCTGGCGCTGGTCGTCACCCACCGGGACCTTGTCGGTGTCGTACAGCAGGATGTCGGCCGCCTGCAGTGCCGGGTAGGTGAACAGACCCGCGGACACGAAGTCGGCCCGGTCGGACTTCTCCTTGAACTGGGTCATGCGCCGCAGCTCGCCGAACGCGGCCGTGCACTCCATGATCCAGCCCAGCTCGGCGTGCTCGGGCACCTGGCTCTGGGCGAACAGCGTGACGACCTCGGGGTCGAGCCCGGCGGCCACCAGGATCTGGGTCAGCTCCAGCGTCTTGGCCCGCAGCTCGGCCGGGTCGTTGGGGATGGTGAGTGCATGCAGGTCGACGATGCAGTAGATGGCGTCGTCGTCGCGCTGGGTGGCCACCCACCGCTGGACCGCGCCGAGGAAGTTGCCGAGGTGCACCTCGCCGGTGGGCTGGATGCCGGAGAACACGCGGGCCATGGGCCGGATCGTAGAGGCCACGCCCCCGATCTCCCGCACGGGATAGGTCTGGCCGCCCATGCGTCAGGGAACGACAGTCGTGTGATTAACATCGGGACGATGCCCGTGGCGGTGCAGACCCCGGTGTTCGAGGGACCCCTCGACCTGCTCCTGCATCTCATCCTCTCCGAGCAGGTCGACCTCTACGAGATCAGCCTGTCGACGATCGTCGACGGCTACCTCGTCGAGCTCGAGCGCATGGACCACCTGAACCTCGACGTGGCCAGCGAGTTCCTGCTCATCGCCGCCACCCTGGTCGAGCTCAAGAGCCGGCGGCTGCTGCCGTCGGGCGACGATCTCGAGCTCGACGACGAGCTGGCCCTGTGGGAGGAGCGCGACCTCCTCCTGCACCGCCTGGTCGAGTGCAAGACGTTCAAGGAGGCGGCTGTCGCGCTGTCGACGCTGGCCGCCGAGGCCGACCGCACCGTGGGCCGGGCGCTCGGGGTCGACGAGCGCTACCTGGGCCTCATGCCGGACCTGCTGGAGGGCGTCGCCGCCGACGACGTGCGCCGCGCCTACCTGCGGGCCATCGCACCCCGGCCCGTGCCGAGCATCGACCTCGACCACGTCGCCCCGATCCGGGCGTCGGTCACCGACGCGATGGCGGAGCTGGTCGACGAGCTGCCCCGGGCGGGCCGCATCACGTTCCGGGCGCTGACCGGCGCGCTGGTCGAGCGGCTGGAGGTCGTCGTCCGCTTCCTGGCCGTGCTCGAGCTGTTCAAGGTCGGCCTCGTCGACCTCGAACAGGCCGTGACCTTCGGCGACATCGTCATCGTGTGGCGGGGCGGCACCGGCGGCGCGAGCGAGGCGCTGGCGGCGGTCGACGCCTACGACGGATGACCGACGCGCCGCCGCCGGTGCCGCCCGACGAGCTGGGCGCCGACGTGCGGGACGAGGCCCGGCGGGCGATCGAGGCCATCGTGCTGGTGGGGGAGTCGCCGATCGACACCCGCCTGCTGGCCCAGCTGCTCGAACTGGCCCCCGCCGTGGTCGAGGAGCTGTGCAGCGAGCTGGCCGCCGAGTACGGGGCCGAGGGGCGGGGCTTCCAGCTGGCCCGGGTGGCCGGTGGCTGGCGGTTCCAGACCCACCCGGCCCAGGCCCCCTACGTCGAGCGGTTCGTGCTGGAGGGCCAGACCGCCAAGCTGTCGGCCGCCGCGCTGGAGACGCTCGCCATCGTCGCCTACAAGCAGCCGATCTCCCGCGCCCAGGTGGGCGCCATCCGGGGCGTGAGCGTCGACGGCGTGATGCGGACGCTCCAGCAGCGGGGCTACATCGCGGAGGTCGGCCGGGACCCGGGTCCGGGCCAGGCCGTCATGTTCGGGACGACGCCGGCCTTCCTGGAGAAGCTGGGCCTCGACCGGATCGACGAGCTGCCGGCGCTGGGCGACTTCGTCCCCGGGGCGGACGTCGTCGAGCAGCTGGAGCGGGGCCTGCGGCCCGACGCCCGCCCGGCCCCCGACATGGCCGAGCTCGACGCCCTGCGCAGCCTCGACGAGGGCGGGGACGGCGAGCCCGCCGAGGGCGAGTGAGCCCGCCGGGCGAGCGCCTGCAGAAGATCCTCGCCCGGGCGGGCCTGGGCAGCCGGCGGGCGTGCGAGGAGCTGATCGCGGACGGCCGCGTCCGGGTCAACGGCGAGGTCGCCACGCTCGGCACCCGGGCCGACCCGGAGGCCGACACGATCGAGGTCGACGGGGCTGTCGTCGGCACCCGGCAGGGTCTGGTCCACTACCTGCTCAACAAGCCCGCCGGCGTCTTCACCACCGCGAAGGACCCCCAGGGCCGGCCGACCGTCGTCGACCTCGTGCCGCCCGAGCCCCGGGTCTACCCGGTCGGTCGCCTGGACGCCGACACCGAGGGCCTCCTGCTGCTCACCAACGACGGTGACCTGGCCCACCGCCTCACCCACCCGTCGTTCGGGGTCGACAAGGAGTACCTGGCCGAGGTGGAGGGGACGCCGTCGCGGGGCGCGCTGCGCCGGCTGCGGGAGGGCGTCGAGCTGGAGGACGGCCCCACCGCACCGGCGAGGGCGTCGCTGGTGGACGACCACACGCTGCGGATCACGATCCACGAGGGCCGCAACCGCCAGGTCCGGCGCATGTGCGACGCCGTCGGCCACCCGGTGCGCCGGCTGGTCCGGGTCCGCTTCGGCCCGGTGAGCGACCGGCGCCTCGCCCCGGGGGCCTGGCGGGCGCTGAGCCAGGCCGAGGTCCGGGACCTGGAACGGGCGGCCGTGGCGCCCGATCCTGCTGCGCGTCCGGGGGGGAAGCGCCGCTAACCTCGGCGGGTCATGTCCACCGCCGTCCGCGCGCTGCGCGGTGCCACCACGATCGACGTCGACGAGGCCGAGCACCTCTTCGAGCGGGTCATCGCCCTGCTCGAGGCGCTGTTCGAGCACAACGGCCTCCACCACGACGACCTGATCAGCGTGCTGTTCACCGCCACCGACGACATCCACAGCGCGTTCCCGGCCCTGGCGGCCCGCAAGTTCGGGCTGGGCGACGTCCCGCTCATCTGTGCGCGCGAGCTGGACATCGACGGGGGCACGCCGATGTGCGTGCGGGTGATGATCCACGTCAGCACGGACAGGGCCCGGGACCAGCTCCACCATGTGTACCTCGAGGGCGCACGCGGCCTGCGTGACGACCTCCCGGCCTGATGGCACGGGGCTGACGTGGTCCTCGGTCGACCGCCCGACCCGGGGCGGGCCGTGGTGGTGGGCACCGGCCTGATCGGGGGCTCGATCGGCATGCGGCTGCGCGCCGTCGGCTGGCACGTCACCGGCCGCGACGCCGATCCCAAGCGGGCCGAGCGGGCTCGCGAGCTCGGCGCCCTCGACACGGTGGGGGACGACGCCGAGGCCGCGATCACGTTCGTCGCCACGCCCGTGCAGGCCATCCCCGCCGAGGCCCGCCGGGCGCTCGGCGCCGGCGGCGGGCTCGTGACCGATGTCGGCGGGGTCAAGGCGTCGATCGTCGAGGCCGTGGGCGACGCCCGGTTCGTGGGCGGCCATCCCATGGCCGGCTCCGAGCAGGAGGGCGTCGACGGCGCCGACCCCGAGCTGTTCGAGGGCGCCACCTGGGTTCTGACCCCCACGGAGGACACCGACGCCGCCGCCTACGCGCAGGTCCGCCAGGTCGTGGGCACGCTGGGCGCCGAGGTCGTGACCCTGCCCCCGGACCGCCACGACGAGCTGGTGGCGGTGGTGTCCCACGTCCCCCACCTCGCCGCCGCCACGCTGATGCGCCTGGCCGACCAGCGCAGCGAGGAGCACCGGGCGCTGCTGCGGCTGGCGGCCGGCGGCTTCCGGGACATGACCCGCATCGCGTCCGGCCACCCGGGGATCTGGCCGGACATCTGCAGCGACAACCGGTCCGCGATCGTGGCCGTGCTGGACGAGCTGACCGAGGCGCTGCGCCGCATGCGGGACGTGGTGGCCGGCGACGACCGCCGGGAGCTGCTCGCGGCCCTGGAGCAGGCCCGTGCCGCCCGGGTCAACCTGCCGGCCCGGTTCCGCACCGCCGCCGACCTGCGCGAAGTCCGCATCCCTGTGCCCGACCGGCCCGGCGTCGTCGCGGACGTGGCCATCCTGGCCGCCGACCTCGACGTCAACATCGTCGACCTGGAGATCGCCCACTCCTCCGAGGGGCCGCAGGGCGTGCTGGTCCTGCTCATCGAGGCGTCGGCCGTCGAGCTGTTCCGGGGCGGGCTGGTCGCCCGGGGCTACCGGCCCGCGGTCCTGCCCATCGACGGATGAGCCCGGTGGAGGTGCGTGCTGTCCGCCCGCTGGCCGGGCCGCTGGACGCCTCCGTGGCGGTCCCCGGGTCCAAGAGCCTGACCAACCGCGCCCTGGTGTGCGCGGCGCTGGCGGACGGCACCTCGACGCTCGACGGCGCCCTGGTCGCCGACGACACCGAAGCCATGCGCACGGCGCTGGTGACGCTCGGCGCCGCGATCGACGAGGACCCGGCCACCGCCCGGCTGACCGTCACCGGGACCGGCGGTCGCCTGCGCCCCGGACCGCTCGCGCTGGACGTGCGCCAGTCGGGCACCACCAGCCGGTTCCTACTCCCGGTGGTGGCACTGGGCGCCGGCGACTACCGCGTCGACGGTGCGCCCCCGTTGCGGGCCCGCCCGATGGGCCCGGTGCTGGACGGCATCCGGGCCCTGGGCGCCGAGGTCCGGCCCGAGGGCGAGGACGGCCACCTGCCCGTCACCGTGGTCGCACCCGGCGGCCTGGCCGGCGGCGACCTGGCCGTCGCCGGTGACACGTCGAGCCAGTTCCTGTCGGGCCTGCTGCTGGCCGCGCCCTACGCCCGGGGCGGCGTCCGCCTGGCACTGACCACCCCCCTCGTGTCCCGGCCGTACGTGGCACTGACCGTGGCGGTGATGGGCGCGTTCGGCGTGGGCGTGGACGGCGACGCGAGAGAGGGGCCACTGGTGGTTCCGCCCGCCCGCTACCGGGCCACCGCCTACGCGGTGGAGCCCGACGCGTCCACCGCCTCGTACTTCCTGGCCGCCGCCGCGCTCGTCGGGGGGCGGGTCACGGTCGAGGGCCTCGGGGCGGGCAGCGGCCAGGGCGACGCCGGCTTCGCCGACGTGCTGTCGGCCATGGGCGCCCGGGTCGACCGCACGGCCACGACCACGATCGTGACCGGCACCGGTGAGCTGCGGTCGCCGGGGACGCTCGACCTGACCGACATGCCGGACATGGCCCAGACCGTGGCCGTCCTGGCCGCGTTCGCCGACCGGCCCACCGAGGTCACCGGCGTCGGGTTCATCCGTTACCACGAGACCGACCGCATCGCCGCGGTGGTCGGGGAGCTGGCCCGGGCGGGCGTCGAGGCCCGGGAGATGGCCGACGGCTTCGTGGTCCACCCTGGCACGCCCCATGCCGCCCGCATCGCCACCCATGACGACCACCGCATGGCGATGAGCTTCGCCCTGCTCGGCCTGCGGGTCCCGGGCATCGAGATCGGCGACCCCGGGTGCGTGGCCAAGACCTTCCCTGGCTACTGGGATGCCCTCGACGGGCTCGGGCCGGGGACGCAGTAGGGTGCGATCCTCGTGAAGGTCATTGCCATCGACGGTCCGGCCGGGTCCGGCAAGTCGACCGTCGCCCGCCGCCTGGCCGAGCGTCTCGGCCTCGAGTACCTCGACACCGGCGCCATGTACCGGGCGGTCACGTTCGCCGCGCTGCGCCGGGGCATCGACCCGGCCGACACCGAGCCGGTCGAGAAGCTGGCCAAGGTGGTGGACCTGGAGGTCACGGAGGACCACGTCCGGGTGGACGGCGTGGACGCGACGATCGAGATCCGGGGGCCGGAGGTGACCCGGGCGGTGTCGCTGGTCGCCGCCAACCCGGGCGTTCGCGAGGAGCTGGTCCGGCGCCAGCGGGAGTGGGCGGGCGAGCGGGGCGGGGGCGTGCTGGAGGGCCGGGACATCGGCACGGTGGTGTTCCCCGACGCCCTGCTCAAGGTGTACCTGATCGCCCGCCCCGACGTGCGGGCCGAGCGGCGGGCCGCCGAGGTCACCGATCTCGACTACGAGACCGTCGCGGCTGACATCGCCCGGCGCGACGCGCTCGACCAGGGCCGGGAGGCCGATCCGCTGCGCCGGGCCGACGGCGCGCTGGAGATCGACACCAGCGACATGACCGTCGACGAGATCGTGGACGCACTGGCCGGGAGGATCGGCGATGGCTGACGAACCTGCCGCCGCGGAGCCCGCGGTCGCCCCACCGGCCGAGCCCGGCGAGCCGCCCGAGCCGACCGAGGCCGAGAAGGCGGCCGTCCGGGTGGCGGCGGTGGACGTCCACCCGCCGACCGCGCTGGAGCGGGGCTCCTACCGGGCGATCCGGGGCCTGTGTCTCGGGCTGTCCCGGCTGTGGTTGCGGCTGGACGTGCGGGGTCGTGAGCACCTGCCGGCGAGCGGGCCGTACATCGTGGCGCCGGTCCACCGGTCCAACCTGGACTTCATGCTGGTGTCGACCATCCGCCCCCAGCGCATGCGCTACATGGGCAAGGCCTCGATCTGGAAGTACCCGACGCTGGGGAAGTTCTTCAGCATGCTGGGCGCCTTCCCGGTCCACCGGGGGACCGCCGACCGCGAGTCCCTGCGCACCTGCATGCGGATCATCGAGAACGGCGAGCCGCTGGTCATGTTCCCGGAGGGGACTCGGCAAGAGGGGCCGGTGGTGCACGACCTGTTCGACGGCCCCGCCTTCGTGGCCGTTCGCACCGGGGTCCCGATCGTGCCGATCGGCATCGGCGGCTCGTCCGAGGCCATGCCGGTCGGCGCCAAGTTCGTCACGCCCCACAAGGTCGTCATGGTGATCGGCGAGCCGATCCACCCGCCCCCGGGCGACGGCACCGGCCGGGTCAAGCGGCGGGTGGTCCGGGAGCTGACGCAGCGGCTGCGGGTCGACCTCCAGGCGCTCTACGACGACGCCCGCCGCCGGGCGTCGTAGCCGGCGACCTCCCGGACCTCGTCGACGGCGAGGACCACGGTGCGGTCGTCGGGCGCGGCCCAGGCGACGTGCGCCCGCCCGGTCACCTGCAGGCTGGCGCCGGTGCGCCAGTCGACGACCAGCACGCCGGCCTCGGGGCGGTCCTCGAGGTTGCCGAGGCTGAGGAACATGGCGTTGCCGCGTGCGTCGCCCCACGCCAGCCGGTCGGCCGCGACCGCGACGAACCCGGGCTCGCCGCCTCGGTGGGAGGCGTCGACGCCGCCGTCGGGCCCGACCGTGGCGAGGAAGAACGTGTCGGCGGCGGCGACCGCGGCCTGCTGCGCGGGCGTCAGTGCGGTCCCGATCGTCGCACCGGCGCCGGCCTCGATCGCGCCCGCCCGGCCCCGGGCCGCCGGCCCGACGTCGCGGCGGGTGATGTACTTCGGGCAGTTGCCGAACACCTCGTCGGTCGCCACCTGCAGCCTCCCGTCCGCGGTGCGGCGGGCGACGCCGTTGATCCGCACCCGGCGCCGGGTGGCCGGCTCGATCGCCAGCAGACCGACCGGCTCGCCGCCCGCCCGTCCCAGGCCGGCCAGCGGATCGCCATCGGGGAACCGGGCATCGATCTCGACCGTGCCTGCGTCCGGGGCCCGGGCGAAGCCGGGCGACCCGGCCAGCAGGGAGCACCACACCCGCTCGGCGGCGTCGGTCCCGCCGACGACGACGAGCGGCTGGTCGGCGAGGAACTCGGCGACGACCTCCGGCACGTGCCGGCCGACCCCGCGGGCGTTGCGGTCGGCCTGGTCGAGCACGCCGGCCCGGGCCTGCACCGCTCTCGAACCGGCGTGGTAGGCCCAGGTGATGTCCGCCATGGCTCCTCCTAATGGGATCGAGAACTAGTAGCCGTTAGGTACCGTAGGCGGGTCTAGCTAATGCTGTCAAAGGTCATATACCATTAGTTCCGATGGAGCTGCTCCCGGGACACGTCGTCCGCCGCGACCAGCCGCTGGCGATCGAGCTGGTCAGCACCCGCCACGTCCTCGACGGCCAGACGGTGGACGCGCTGACCACCCCCGCGGGGCTCGAGGCCTGGCTCGAGGTCAACGCCGCCCGGCTCGGCGGCGCGGCCGGCCGCATCGACGCGGCTGCGGCCCTCGACCGGGTCCGGGACCTGCGGGACGCGGTCGACCGCCTGCTCCGCGCCGTCGCGGACAAGGGGTCGCCGCGTTCCGACGACGTCGAGGCGGTGAACGCCGCCGCCCGCGGGGCACCGAGCCACCGCGAGCTGCGCTGGTCCCGCGGGCGTGCGCCGCAGGCGGTCGAGGTGACTCCCGCCGGGCCGGCCGATGCGCTCCTGGCCCGGCTGGCCGCCGACGGCGCCGCCGTGGTGGCGGGGGAGCGGGGCGAGATCGGTGCCTGCGGCGGCCCTGGCTGCATCCTCCTGTTCGTGCGGACCCGGCCTCGCCAGACGTGGTGCTCGCCGACCTGCGGGAACCGCGCCCGGGTGGCCCGCCACTACCGCAGGACCCGCGACGCCCGCTCCTAACGGCCGCTCAGGCGAGCATCGCCAGCACGTCGCTGGCCTCGAGGCGGCGGTCGTTCAGCGCCGGCCTGTCCGGCACCGAGCCGCCGAGCGCGAACGTGGCCAGGACGTCGACGCCGGCCAGCATGTCGCGCAGCTCGCGGGGCGGCGGGAAGTACTCGTCCTCGTCGGTGATGCGGACCTCCTCGACACCCTCGGTCGGGGCCAGGCGGGCGATCACGGCCTCCACGACTGCCTCGGGCGCCGACGCGCCGGCGGTCACGCCCACGGTGCCGCGCAGGTCGTCGGGCAGCTCGTCGGGGCCGTTCACCCGGTAGACCTGCGCGCAGCCCGACTCGCGGGCCAGCTTCTCCAGCGCTCGGGTGTTCGACGAGTTGGCCGACCCGATGACGACCACCGCGTCGCAGCGGGCGGCGATCTCGGCCAGGGCCGACTGGCGGTTGGTGGTGGCGAAGCACAGGTCGCTGCGACCCGGCCGCCACAGGCCGGGGAAGCGCTCGGCCGCCCGCTCGGCCACCGCCGCCCAGTCCCGGTGCGACAGCGTGGTCTGCGCCAGCAGCGCCACCGGCTGGCCGGCGTCCTCCTCCGGCAGCGCGTCGACGTCGGCCACCGACTCGACGCGGTCGATGGCGTCGGGAGCCACCGCCATCGTCCCCACCGCCTCCTCGTGGCCCTCGTGGCCCACGTAGACGATGCGGTAGCCCTTGCCGGCCCGGGTCTTCACCTCGTGGTGCACCTTGGTGACGAGAGGGCACACGGCGTTGACGACGTAGCTGCCCCGCTCCCGGGCCGCGGCCACCACGTCCGGGGCGGATCCGTGGGCGGACAGCATGATCGGCCGGCCCTCGGGCACCTCGGCGATGTCGTCGACGAACACGACGCCCATCTCCCGGAAGCGGTCGACGACGCCCTGGTTGTGGACGATCTCGTGGTAGCAGTACACGGGCGGCTCGAAGGCCCGCACCATCCAGGCCAAGGCCTTGATGGCCATCTCCACGCCCGCGCAGAAGCCCCGGGGTGCGGCGAGGAGGACCTTGTCGACGGGCACCGCGTCACCCTACCGACCGGCCCTCGGGGGCCACACCTGGCCCTTTCGAACGGTCCCGGGCCGGGATATCCCTGGCCCATGACGATCGAGGTCGGATGGGCGAGCGCCACCGGGCCCCGGCCGGACAACCAGGACCGGTGCGTCGTGAGCCCCGGGTGGCTGGTGCTCAGCGACGGCGCCGGCGGCATGCGGGGCGGCCGGCGGGCCGCGGGGCTGGCGGTGGGCGCGGCGGCCGCCCGGCTGGCAGCATCGCGGGCCGTGCGGCCGGTCGACGAGCAGACGGTGCGGGCGGCGATGGCCGCCGCCGACGCCGCGGTGCGCACCGGCCAGGCCACCCACCCCGACGAGGCCTCGATGGCCGCCACGCTCACGGTGGCGGCCGCGGCCGGGGGCGACCGGTGGTTCGTGGCCGGCATCGGCGACTCGCCGGCCTGGCTCATCACCGCCCGGCGCATCACCCGGGTCACCGACGACGACAACGCCGCCGCCGAGCTGGTACGGGCCGGGGTGATCTCGGCCGACGAGGCCCGGACCCACCCCGGCCGCCATTGGATCACCCGGGCGCTGGGGGCGACCACGGGCCCCGGCGTGAGCGCCGGGCTCGACGTCGTCCCGGTCGCGCTGGGTCCCGGCGAGGCCTTGGTCCTGGCGTCCGACGGCCTGGCGCCTGTGCCGGTCCAGGCGATCGCCCTGGCCGCCCGGACCGCCGCCAGCGCGGACGACGCCGCCTGCTGGCTGGTGGACGCGGCCGTGGCCGCCCGCACCACCGACAACGTCACGGTGGCCGTGGCCCGGGAGACCGGGCGGCGGTGACGATCCGGGTGCGGATCCACCCCGGCCCGTGGACCGCCAGCTTCGAGCGGGACCACGTCGTGCGCATCGGCCGGGGCCGGGCCAGCGACATCCGCGTCGGCCACCAGCTGGTCGGCGGGCGCTGGACGGTGTCCAAGTCCCAGGCCGAGATCCGCTGGGACGGCACGCGGTGGGCCACGCTCAACGCGTCGTCGCGGTCCGGGCTCATGACCGTGTACGAGCCCGGCTACGAGGAGGTCCCGCTCGAGCCCGGGCGGCGCTGGGCCCCGGTCCGCCACCGCTGGAGCTACGCCCTCGGCCGCCCGGACCACCGCTTCCACGTCGTGTGCGTGACCGGCGACCATCTCGGCCCCGCAGGCCTGACCCCCGCGGTCGAGGGCGACGACGACGAGCCCACCGCGGGCTTCGACGCCACCGTGGCGCTGGCGTTCACGCCGCTGGAGCGGGACGTGATCGCCGCCTACTACGACGACTTCGCCCGCCTGCCCCGGCCCGCCACCCTGGAGCCGCGCTCCCACGACGAGGCCGCCGGCCGCCTGGGCCGGTCGCGGGACTCGACCCGCAAGGCCATCGAGCGGGTCAACGACAAGATCGCCGCCGCCCACGACGCCCCGGCCATCGCCACCGGGCGCAACGTGTCCGCCGAGATCGGCCGGTGGCTGGCGCGCTCCGGCGCACTCGACCCGGACCTCGTGCACGCCGAGTAACCACCTGGTCACGGCGTAGACTGTCCCGTCTATGTCCGTGCCCCGTGTCGTCGCCGTCGCGCCCGCGTCCCCGGCCGCGCGCGCCGGCCTCGTGGAGGGCGACGAGATCGTCTCCATCAACGGCGACGTCCCGCGCGACCTGCTCGAGTGGCGGTCGCTGGTCGACGAGGCCGACCTGGCGGTCGAGGTGCGCCGCGGTGGGCTGGAGACAATGGTCCCGGTGGCCAAGCGGGCCGGCGAGCCGCTCGGGGTCGAGGTCCACTCGGCGCTGTTCGACCGGGTCCGCACCTGCGACAACCATTGCGAGTTCTGCTTCATCTACCAGCTGCCATCCGGCCTCAGGCGCAGCCTCTACCTCAAGGACGACGACTACCGCCTGTCGTTCCTGTACGGGAACTTCACCACCCTGACCCGGTTCACCGAGGCGGACCTCGAGCGGGTCGTGACCGAGGGCCTCAGCCCGCTGTACGTGAGCATCCACGCCACCGATCCCGGGGTGCGGGCCGGGATGCTGCGCAACCGCCGGGGCGCCACCAGCCTGCGCTGGCTGCGGGCCCTGCTGGACCACGGGGTCGAGGTCCACGGCCAGGTGGTGGTGTGCCCGGGCGTCAACGACGGCGCGGTCCTCGACGACACGCTGGCCGGCGTCATCGACCGCTACCCCGAGCTGGCGTCGCTGTGCGTGGTGCCGCTCGGCGTGTCCCGGTTCAACACCGAGGCCCGCATGCGCCCCCACACCTTGGCCGAGGCCGAGGCCGTGGTCGACGCGGTGGCCGACTGGCAGGACGTGTTCCTGGCCGTTCTCGGCCGCCGGCTGGTGTTCGCGGCCGACGAGTACTACCTGCTGGCCGAGCGGCCGTTCCCGCCGGCCGGCCACTACGGCGACTTCCCGATGCACGAGGACGGCATCGGCATGGCCCGGGCCTTCGAGGCCGAGCTGTTGGGGCGGGTGGCCGAGACACCCTGGCGGGACGAGGATCCCGAGCGAGGTGGGTTCTTCCACTCGGCCGACGCCGGCTGCGCCGCCGGGCTCGCCGCCGGCCGCGACGTGTCCGGCTCCCGGGATGCCGAGTACGAGCCCTACCGAGCCGTGCGGGCCAGCGCCGACCAGCTCGTCCACATCGGCCCCCGCCGTCACGCCCCGGTGGCCGTGCTCACCGCGCCGTACGGTGCCCGGGTCCTGGACCCGCTGCTGGCCGAGCTGGGCCGCCCCGACGTGCGCATCGTCACCGTCGAGAACCGCTACTTCGGCGGCAACGTCGGCGTGTCCGGGCTGATGGTGGGCGAGGACCTGGCCCGGGCCCTGGCGGCCGAGCCGCCGGGGCACCGCTACCTGCTGCCCGACGTGTGCCTGACCCACGGCGTGTTCCTCGACGGCACCGCCCCCGCCGACCTGCCCCGGCCGGTCGAGATCGTGCCCACGGACGGCCGCGCCCTGCGCGCTGCCCTCGGATCGAAGGCCTGACCGTGGCACTGCCGGTGGTCGCCATCGTGGGTCGGCCCAACGTGGGCAAGTCGACGCTGCTGAACCGGGTGCTCGGCCGGCGGGCCGCCATCGTCGAGGAGCGTCCGGGGGTCACCCGCGACCGCAAGGACGTGGAGGCCGACTGGCTGGGCCGCCGGTTCCGGCTGGTCGACACCGGCGGGTGGATGGCCCGGGGCAGCGATCTCGAGGCGAAGGTGAGTGCCCAGTCCGAGCGGGCCATCGCCGACGCGGACGTCGTGCTGTTCGTCGTCGACGTCGTCACCGGCGCCACCGAGGATGACGCCCGGGTGGCCGAGTTGCTCCGGGCGTCCCGCAAGCCGGTCCTGCTCCTCGCCAACAAGGTCGACGACACCGGCCGCGAGCACCAGATGTGGGAGCTCATGGCGCTCGGGCTCGGCGAGCCCCACCCGGTCAGCGCCCTCCACGGTCGGGGCACCGGCGACCTGCTCGACATCGTGGTCGGCCTGCTGCCCCCGCCGGACGAGGACGAGGCGGGCGACGAGGCGGGCGACGACGACCTCGACCCCGTGTCCGAGGCCGACTCCGACGTGTCGGTGGCGGTCGCCATCGTCGGCCGCCCCAACGTGGGCAAGTCCACCCTGTTCAACCGGCTGACCGGCGACGAGCGGGCCGTCGTCCACGACCTGCCGGGCACGACCCGCGACACGGTCGACACGGTGGTCGAGACCGACCTCGGGCCGCTCCGCCTGGTCGACACGGCCGGCATGCGGCGGCGGTCCCGGATCGACGAGGGCACCGAGTACTACTCGCTGGTGCGGGCCCTCCAGGCGGTCGACGAGGCCGACGTGGCGCTGCTGGTCATCGACGCCACCGAGGGCGTCACCGGCCAGGACCAGCGCCTGGCCGAGCGCATCGACGCCGCCGGCAGCCCCATCGTCATCATGCTCAACAAGTGGGACCTGCTCGACGCCGACGGCCGGGCCGACCTGCGCTGGCAGGTGTCCGACAAGCTGCGGTTCGTCGGCGACGTGCCGGTGCTGCCGATCAGCGCGCTGTCGGGCAAGGGGGTCCACAAGCTGTACCCGGCGCTGGAGGCCAGCGTCGACGCCTACCGCCGTCGCATCCCGACCGCCAAGGTGAACGCGGCGATCCGGGACGCCCAGCTGGCGCAGTCCGCCCCGGGCGGCGCCCGGGTCCTCTACGCCACCCAGGGGGCGGCCAATCCGCCCACGTTCACGCTGTTCGTCAACCGCGAGCTGCCCCGGACCTACCTCCGGTACCTCGAGCGCAAGCTGCGCGAGGCCTTCGACCTGGGCCCCACCCCGCTCAAGCTGCGGGTGCGGAGGCGCGGTGAGTGACAGGCTCGTGACAGTCGGTACCCCGGCCCCGCGGGCGCAAGTAGCATCTGCCGCGACATGACGCCAATCTTGGCCCTCGTTGGGGTCGCCTCCCTGGTCGCCGCCCTGGTGTGGGCCCGATCGACGCGCCGTCTCCACGTGGTGTGGCAGCGGGTCGAGGCCGAGCGGGGGCCCGATGCCGACGTGACCGTCCTGGCCCGCTCCGCGTTCCGCAAGGACCTGCACACCACCTGCCTGTACGGCGTGCTGGCCGTCGCGGCGGGCGCCGTGGCGGTGGCGGGCGAGGAGCGCATCCCCAGTCTGCTGTTCGCCCTCATCCTCGTGCCGGTGGCCCTGTCGGTGGCGTTCGGGCGCGACTTCGCCCGCAACGCGCGCCTGGCCGAGGACCGCACCAAGCTCGAGCGCAAGGCCGAGGAGGTGCTCAGCCAGGAGGAGCTCGCCCCCAAGCGGTGGGCGGCCCGCCTGGCGCCCGAGGAGCTGCCCGACTTCGCCGGTTTCGAGCTGGGCCGCGTCTACCAGGCCGGCACCGGCGTGATGGCCGGCGACTTCTACGACGTGTTCCGGGTGGCGCCGTCCCGCATCGCCGCGGTCATCGGCGACGTCACGGGCCGGGGCATCGACGCCTCGATCACCGCCTTCCAGGCCAAGTACCTCCTGCGGGTGTTCCTCCGCCAGTACCGCGACCCGGCGCAGGCGCTGGAGGAGCTGAACACCCAGATGGCGGCGCCCGAGCGCACCGAGGAGTTCATCTCCCTCGTCGTCGTCGTGTTCGACACCGACGCCGGCACGCTGCGGTTCGCCTCGGCCGGGCACCCGGCGGCGTGGCTCTGGCACGACCGCGAGGTCCGCCCGCTGCGCTCCACCGGCCCGCTGCTGATGCTCGACCCCAATGGGCACTACCACTCGCGCGAGATCCCGCTGAACTCCGGCGACCTGCTGCTGCTCTACACCGACGGCCTCGCCGAGGTCCGCAACGGCGAGCAGATGTTCGGCGAGGAGCGCATCGCCAACTCGCTGCGGCGCGACCCCAACGTCGCCGCCGGCGTGCTGTGCAAGAACCTGCTGGAGTCGGCGCGCGACTTCGCGTCGGAGACGATGGGCGACGACGTGGCCATCCTGGCCATCCGTCGCGCCTGACGTGGCCCCCTCGGACCACACGCCCGACGAGCTCGCCCGCCGCACCGAGCGCGCGCTGGCCGGCAACCTGGCCAAGGGCGCCGACAAGCTGGCCTCCCAGAACAAGCTGTTCGTCCGCGACCGCCTGGCGCTGCTGCTGGACAAGGGCTCGTTCGTGGAGGACGCCCTGCTCGCCAACAACCAGGCCGACGACCTGCCGGCCGACGGTGTGGTCACCGGCGTGGGCCGGATCGAGGGCCGGCCGGTGTGCGTCATGGCCAACGATCCCACGGTCAAGGCGGGGTCGTGGGGCGCCCGCACGGTCGAGAAGATCGTGCGGCTCACCGAGCACGCACTGCGCCACGAGCTGCCGGTGTTCTGGCTGGTCGACTCGGCCGGGGCCCGCATCACCGACCAGGTCCAGCTGTTCCCGGGGCGCCGGGGCGCGGGCCGCATCTTCTACAACCAGGTGCGGCTGTCGGGCCGGGTCCCGCAGGTCTGCTGCCTCTTCGGCCCGTCCGCGGCCGGCGGCGCCTACATCCCCAGCTTCTGCGACGTCGTGTTCATGGTCGAGGGCAACGCCTCGATGTACCTCGGCTCGCCCCGCATGGCCGAGATGGTGATCGGCGAGGTGACGTCGCTCGAGGAGATGGGCGGCGCCCGCATGCACGCCACCGTGTCGGGGTGCGGCGACAACCTGGTCGTCGACGACGAGGACGCCCTCGACGCCGCCAAGGCCTGGTTCCACTACTTCCCCCAGAGCTGGCGGGAGCAGCCGCCCCGGTTCGAGCCCCGCCCGCCGGCCCGCGAGCTGACCGCGGCGATGGTCCCGGCCGAGGAGCACCGGGCCTACGACGTCCACGACGTGATCGACGCGCTGGTCGACGCCGAGTCGTTCTTCGAGCGCATGCCGCTGTTCGCCCCCGAGGTCGTCACCGGGCTGGGGCTGATGGACGGGCGGCCCGTGGGTATCGTCGCCAACAACCCCGCCCAGAAGGGCGGCGTGCTGTTCGTCGACTCGGCGGACAAGGCGGCCCGGTTCGTGTGGCTGTGCGACGCGTTCAACATCCCGCTGGTGTTCCTGGCCGACGTGCCCGGGTTCATGGTCGGCACCGAGGTCGAGCGGGCCGGCATCATCCGCCACGGCGCCAAGATGGTCACGGCGGTGAGCGAGGCGACGGTGCCCAAGGTGTCGGTGATCGTCCGCAAGGCCTACGGGGCCGGGCTGTACGCCATGTCGGGACCGGCGTTCGAGCCGGAGGCGACGCTGGCGCTGCCCACAGCCCGCATCGCCGTGATGGGGCCGGAGGCGGCGGTCAACGCCGTGTATGCCAACCGCATCGCCGCCATCAGCGACGAGGCCGAGCGGGACGCCTTCGTTGCGGCCGAGCGGGAGCACTACGAGGAGGACGTCGACCTGTACCGGCTGGCATCCGAGCTGGTGATCGACGCGGTGGTCGACTTCGGGGAGCTGCGGGGTGAGATCATCCGGCGGCTGGAGCTGGCCGAGGGCAAGGACCGGGCGTTCTCGGCGCGCCGCCACGGGGTCCCGCCGGTGTGACGCCGGCACCGCCGGCCTCGGTCAGGTAGCAGAAATGGCGATCGAGGCCGTACCGTCGCGGGTCGCCGCCGCAGGCGCGTCCCGTCCCCGCGGCTGCCGAGCCGATGCCCTGGTGCCAGACCTGTAGCCGCTTCCTGAACCCCAACACGCTGGAGCCCGACGGGTCGTGCCCCACGTGCGGCCGGGTCGTGGCCGACCCGCCGGTGGTAGCGGAGGACGGGACGGTCGTCGAGGACCGGCCCAAGGCGCCGTGGCACTTCAAGGTGCTGCTGGTGCTGGTCGTCCTGTATCTCGGCTGGCGGTTCATCCAGATGGGCGGCTGGGTCGTCCACTGGCTGACCAGCTGAGGTCCATCCAGGCGTCACCTGCGGTTCAAGGCCCGTTCGCGCCCGGCCCGTACGGTCGGAACCATGACGACGCTGCCTCGCCGCAAGTTCCTGCTCGGTGCCGGGGGCGGGGTCGCCGGCGCCCTCACGTTCTCGGGCTCGCTGGCCACGGTGCTCGGGCCCGCCGCCGGCGCCCAGGCCCCGGGGCGCGGCCGAACGCCGGGCTACGGCCCGCTGGTGCCCGATCCCGCCGGGATCCTCGACCTGCCGGCCGGGTTCCGCTACGTGGCGTTCTCGCAGGTCGGCACCGACGTCCTCGACGACGGCCGGCCGGTGCCGGGTTCCCACGACGGCATGGCGGCGTTCTCCGGCCGGCGGGGGCGGACGATGCTGGTCCGCAACCACGAGGTGTCGCCCGAGGACGTCGAGGAGGACGGCGCCGTTCCGGTCCCGCACGTCGACGGCCACACCTACGACCCGCAGGGCACCGGCGGCACGACCACGCTGGTCGTCGACCGCCAGCGGCAGCTGAAGTCGCACCCGGTGAGCCTGGCCGGGACGTCGACCAACTGCGCCGGCGGCCCGACGCCGTGGGGTACGTGGCTGACGTGCGAGGAGACCGACGAGGTCATCGACGGCGTGCGCCACGGCCACGTGTTCGAGGTCGACCCCGAGTCCGGCGGCGACCCGGCCCCGCTGACCGCGCTCGGGCGGTTCGAGCACGAGGCGGTGGCATTCGACGGCGCGGGCGCGGTGTACCTCACCGAGGACGCCGACAGCCCGTTCGGCCAGATCTACCGGTTCCGCCCCGACCGCGGCGGCCGGCAGGCGCTCCGGGGCGGCGGCACGCTCGACACACTGCGCATCCCCGACCTCGACGGCACCGACCTGTCGGCGGTGACGGAGGCGGGCACGGTCTTCCGGAACCTGGAGTGGATCCCGGTCGACGTGGCCGACCCGCCGGACGGCGAGACCCTGCGGGAGCTGTTCCCGGCGACGCCCATCCCCAAGGCCGAGGGGGTCTGGCGGGACGGCGGCTCGATCTGGTTCGTGTCGTCCTTCGGCCGGGGCCCCGACGCCGAGGACGAGGAGGACATCAGCGCCGCGGTCCACGGCGGCCAGATCTGGCGGTACCACCCGAGGCGGGACAGGCTGGAGCTGGTGGTCCGGTTCGAGCCGGCGGACGACTTCCAGGGACCGGACAACATCACCCCACCCAACCCAGCGATCTGGCGGCGTCCACGACGGATATCCGGCGTATACGCCGCCAAATCCCGTTGAGGCCCCCGCGGGCGGGCGTTGCTACGATGGCATCTCCCCGTCGGGCTGTGGCGCAGTTTGGTAGCGCACTTGACTGGGGGTCAAGGGGTCGCGAGTTCGAGTCTCGCCAGCCCGACCAGGTCAGGGCCGGTCCGCAGGGGCCGGCCCTTTCCCGTTGGTCACACATTGGTCACACCACGCTGCCGGAACAGGTCACCGACCACCTGCGCGGCCGCCTGGTCGTCGGCCGGGATGACCTGGGCGTAGACCTCCTGCACCACCCGCGGCGTGTTCCCCAGGCGGCACGCTCCTCGGACCCGGACAGCCCGCACCCACAGCTCTGATTTGATACCTCGAGAGGGTGGCCTGACAGAAAACCTGGCGGCCACCCGTGGCATCGGTGCCCTCTATCGTTATCCTCGCTCGGCGCCTTACATCGTAAGGCTGCACGGCGTCATACCCAAGGCATCGTGACCTCACTAAACGTGCGGCACAACCGGCCGCTCTAAAATGACCGCGACCGACCACGACTCAACACCATGACCGCCAAGACACGCAGACTGCTGGTCGCATTCCTGCTAGCCGCCACTATCGCTTTCGCCGCCTGCGGCGGCAGCAGCGGGGAACTCGTGAGCGCCTACACCGCACTCAGCCGCTCGGGGCGCTGGTAGTGATCTGATGCGGCCCCTCCCCCCGAACGAGTGCGCCATCAAAGGCCACGCCTGGCCCCCCTGCGACACCTGCCACGGCCGAGGAAAGGTCTCGGACTCGGACACCTGGCAGCCCTGCCCCGACTGCGCGACCCTGCCCGAGATCGTCTGCGGGCGCTGCGGCTGCCGCCGCCTCCTGACGTCGGACGGCAGCTATCGCTACGAGTACCAGGAGCGCCCGCCCCGCCGTGAATGCCCGGGGTCGGGCCAAAGGCCGGGTCGGTTCGACCCGCTGGGCAAGTGCCCTCGGTGCACGTTCACCTACGACGCCATCGGCAGCAACTTCTTGATCACGCCATCGCACTGGATCGAGGAATGACTCCCGATCACCGCGTGGGTCGCGGGCGGCGGTCGTGTGTTCGAGGCCGAGGTGGCCACCCTTAGTACCACCAACACGCGTTCGCTACCGTGCGGGGATGTCTCCCCAACTCCAATGAACCGCTGGTTCGCCCAACCTCTTCTCGGCTATCGAAGGGGCGCACCCGAGTAGCCTCCGGGCCATGTCGAAGAAGACGGCCAAGCGTCGGGCCAAGGCCCGCCGCAAGAAGGCCAACCACCGGCGCAAGCCCAACGCCCGCTGATCCGGGGCTGCCGGCGGTCTCGGGCGAGGCGGGTAGTCAAGGCATGCCTGGAGCGAGCCTGACCACGAACACGTCGGGTGCGCCATTCGTGTCGTCGCGCATGAGGTTTGTGGTCGCGGAGACGAACGCGACCGACGATCCGTCTCCGCTCACCGCCGGCCAGTAACTGTCACCGTCGCCCTCGCGCAGCTCCGGACCCATGCTGACCCGTTGCAGCAGACACGGGGCTTTGGCGCGCCACACGAAGATGTCGCTGTGACCATTGGTGTCGTGGGGCACGAGATTGTCGCTGCCGGACTGGAACGCCACGACGTCCCCGTTGTCGGTGATCGACGCCCATGCGTAATCCGGTGTCGGCGCGGCATCCCCGCACCCTGACTGGGCGACCCGATGGACCGCTCCGGTCACGAGGTCCTTGTGCACGATGTGGTACGGCGGCTCTCTCTGCCACACCACCGCGGCGGTGCCGTCACCGCTGAGCCGACCGTCGAGATCTCCCGACAGGATCGAAGGACTGATCGTGACCGGACGGGTGACTCCGGCGACCGTGTCGCGCACGAAGAGCTGTTGCCGGGTATCGCTGCTGCCCGGGACGACGCCGGCGAACGTGGCAGCGAACGCCACCAGGCGGCCGTCGTCGCTGATCGACATCGGCACGGCGAACGCCCGGGCGATCTCCCCGTCGGTCCGGCGCGAGACCACCGTCGTGTCAAGCGTCCCGCGATCCTGGACGCAGACACCGACCGGTATCTCGTCTCCGGGCTGCGGGTGACACCAGAACACGATGTGCGACCCGTCGCGGTCGAGCAGTCCGAAGCCTCCCGCGGGCAGCTGGAGGTGTTCGGGTATCCCGATCTGTTCCAGCTCGCCGGTCACGCGGTCCTTCACATAGGTCGACGTGCCGACAGTTCCGGGCGGTGGTGGCACCACGGAGCCGAACGAGCACCAATGCCAGGCGACGTAGCGGCCATCGCCGCTCACATACGGGGCGAACGTGCCGCAACCGCCCTGCCCGCCAGCGGGGCTCACGGACATCAGCCGGGTCTCCCGCCGGAGGAGGTCGCGGGCGTAGATGTCCCACGTGCCGTCGTGGTCTTCTGCCGTTAGGAAGTCCGAGGTTGGAAACGCAACCACGGTGCCGTCGTCGCTGATCGCAGGCGGATCGTGGACGCCGGTGCCAATCACGCCATGTCCCGGCTCCGGCACGTTCACCAACACAGGACGGCACGCCACCAACGCAAGGAGTCCCCCCGCAACAAGCCCCCGGCGCACGACGACAGCGCGCATCGGTCTCGATCATAAGCACGGACACCGGGACCCCCCAGAGCGCAGCCAACAGGTAGGTGCGGGCGATCCGCCGGCCGCTGCTTCTCCAGGACGGGCAACGCCCCAATCCGGAGGGATCCCACGCAGCGCCGCCGCACCGGGCAAGCTCGACAGGATGAGGGCGGGCGTGTGGTGGCTCCTCGGCATCGTGGTAGTGCTGGGCGCGGCCTCCAGCCGGTCGTCCAGCCGGGGCGGGGTGCGCGTTCATGCCGTCACGGAGGCGTCAGACTGCCCATCATGATGCGGATCCGGCTCCCGCCCGCCTTCACCGAGCACGCCCGGGCGATCCAGGCCTCCCGATCGGCCGGGAAGGGGCAGGAGGCGGACGCCGCCACCCCCGCCGTCGAACGCCGGACCGTGGGGTGGTTCCGGGCCCGGGCGATGCACCTCTCGGAGCGGTTGCCGGCCGAGCCGGGGTGCCTGGCCGCAGCCGCGCAGGGCGGCTTGCAGGACACCGCGCCCCGGGCTGCGCTGCTGGCGCTGGCGGCCCGCGCCGGCGGCGTCGGACCGGACTCGTGGGAGGACCCCGAGGTCGTGCAGATCTGGTTCCGGCAGGCCGACTACGTCGTGCCCCGGGCCGACGTCGGGATCTTCACCCGGGGGACCATGCCCCGGGACCCCGCCCAGGCCGCGGCCCTCGAGCGCGTTGCCGACGACATCCACACGATGCTCGACGGCGAGCCGCAGACCACCCGGGTCCTCATGCCCGCCGTGCCCGAGCTCCGGGGCGACTACTGGGTCCGGATGACCGCCGCCACCGGGCGGCTCCACATCCGCTGGGACGCACGGTACGTGCACGTCCTCCCCGTCCAGGCGCCCGACGTCGACGACGAGGAGGCCCGCCTCGAGCTGGCCCGCCGCCACCTGCGCTGGCACGGGCCCGCCGACGAGCGCCAGTTCGCCCGGTGGGCCGGCGTGTCCCGGGCCGACGCGGCCGAGACCTGGCGCCGGCTCGGACCCGAGCTCGTTCCGGTGGCGCTCGACGGCCGGGCCCGCAGCCTGCTGGCCGCCGACGAGCCGGCGCTCACCGGCGCGGCGCCGCCGTCCGGGGCCCGGTTCCTGCCGATGGGCGACCCCTACCTCCACCTCGACGCCGGCACGGTCGTGCCGGCCGCCCCGCCGGCGGTCGCCGAGCGGGAGCCGGAGCCCGGCATCAGCCGCCGCCTGCTCAACAGCCTGGCCTGCCGGGTGATGGTGGACGGTGACCTGGTGGCGTCGTGGGGTCGGGCCGCCGCCAAGCTGACGATCGCCCCGTGGGGCCCCCTCGATCCGGCGACCCGCGAGGCCATCGACCACGAGACCGGCACGATGGCCGCCGCCCTCGGCCGGGCCCTGACCGTGCGCTGGCTCGACGCCGCCTAGGGTCGGCGGCATGGCGACCGACTCCTTCGAGCGGCTGTGGGGCAGCGACCTCAAGACGGTGGCCGGCACGGCCGCCTCGGCCCCACCGGACAGCGACGAGCGGTCCGAGGCCCAGGCCGTGCTGCAGGCCCGCACCGCGGCGGCCCAGCAGCAGGCGGCACTCCAGCTCCGGCGCCTGGTCACGGCCACGATCGCAGTCGCTGTCGCGGCGATCCTGCTGGCGGCCGCGGTGGTGTTCCTCTCGGTCACGGAGGACGACGCCGACACCCGCGAGCGCAACGACCGCGAGCGCACCGAGCAGGAGGACGCCGAGCGGGAGCAGCGCCAGGCCGAGCGCCGGGAGGAGCGCCAGGCCGAGCGGGACGCCGAGCGCGAGGGGGAGGAGGGGGAGGGCGACACGACCTCCACCGGCCCCACGGCCGAGAGCACGGAGACGACCGCGACCACCGCGCCCTGACGGCGTGGGTGCCTACCCTGGGCCAATGATCCCCGTCGCTCCCTTCGGCCGGACCGGCCACGACAGCACCCGCGTCGTCTTCGGGGCCGCCGGCCTCGCCTCGATGCGCCAGGAGCGGGCCGACGACGTCCGGGACCTGCTCCTGGCCCACGGCGTCAACCACATCGACACGGCCGCCGACTACGGCGACAGCGAGCTGCGCATCGGCCCGTGGATGGCCGAGCACCGCGACCGGTTCTTCCTCGCCACCAAGACCGGCGAACGCACGGGCCCGGGCGCCCGGGCCAGTTTGGAGCGCTCGCTGGAGCGCCTCCGCGTGGACCAGGTCGACCTGATCCAGCTCCACAATCTGGTCGAGCCGGACGAATGGGAGGTCGCCCACGGGCCCGGGGGCGCGGTCGAGGCGCTGGCGCAGGCGCGGGCCGAAGGCCTGGTCCGCTTCGTCGGCGTCACCGGCCACGGGACGCGCATCGCCCGCATGCACCTGCGCAGCCTGGAGCGCCACCCGTTCGACTCGGTCCTGCTGCCGTTCAGCTACGCGGCCGTCCAGGACCCGGCCTACCGGGCCGACGTCGAGGAGCTGATGGCGACGTGCGCGGCGCGGGGCGTGGCCGTCCAGGCGATCAAGGGCATGGCCCGCCGCCGGTGGCCCGAGAACCATGAGGGCCGCCGGTTCAGCTGGTACCAGCCGCTGACCGACGAGGGCGCCCTCGATCGGGCCGTTCGCTGGGTCCTCGGCCACGACCAGGCGTTCCTCGTGACCTCCAGCGACGTGCACGTGCTGCCGGGCGCGCTGGCGGCGGCCGAGGCCGCGGGCGCCGGCGCCCGGCCGCCCACGGACGCCGACATGGCGGCCGACGCCGAGCGCCTCGACGTCGCCCCGCTGTTCGACGGCGAGCAGCTGGAGCGGATCTGAGGCTCAGCCGGGCGCGACCGTGGCCAGCAGCTCGTCGCGGTCCATCTGCGACCGCCCGGGAATCTCCTGCTCCTGGGCGAGGGATCGCAGCTCGTCGACCGTGAGGTGCTCCTTGTCGGCGACCGTGGCGGCGCCGAGCGACTTCTTGCGGGCCTCGAGCCGCTCCGCCTGCTGGCTGAGCTCGTCGGCCGGGAGGGTCCGGCGCACGGCCGGGAACAGCTCTTCCTCCTCCTCGCCGGCGTGGTGCTCGACGTTCTCGATCATCACGGTCATCTTCGCCACCCACACCTCGGCGCCCGGCTCCAGGTCCTCGAGCTCGTCGAGCAGCACGTCGACCACGTGGTGCTCCTCGATGCCCTCGGCCACCATCTCCTCCAGCTCGTCGGAGCCGCGGCGCACCTCGGGGTAGAAGATCTCCTCCTCGAGGCGGGTGTGGACCCGGAGCTCGGTGGCGATCCGGTCGGCCAGCTCGCGCATGGTCGAGGTGTCGTCGGCCTCCTCGGCCTCCTTGAACCGGGCGAACAGCCCGCGGACGCGGTTGTGGTCGGCGGTGAGAAGTGCGATGGAGTCCATGGCCGCCGTCTACCCCGATACCGTCGGGTCCATGTGTGGTCGCTTCGTGTCCGCCTCCCCGCCCGACGAGATCGCCCAGTACTTCGACGCCGCCGCGCCGGAGGCCATGTTGGAGCCCTCGTACAACGTGGCGCCGACCAACGACGTGTACGCCATCACCAGCGACGGCGACATCCGACGGGTCGAGGCGTTCCACTGGGGCCTTGTGCCGATGTGGGCGAAGGACCCCAAGCAGGGCGCCAAGATGATCAACGCCCGGGCCGAGACGCTGGCCGCCAAGAACGCCTACAAGCCGGCCCTCAAGCGCCGCCGCTGCCTGATCCCGGCCGACGGCTTCTACGAGTGGAGGAAGATCGACGGCGCCAAGCGCAAGCAGCCCTACTACATCACCCGCCCCGACGGGGAGCCCTTCGCCTTCGCCGGCCTGTGGGAGGTCTGGCGGGGCAAGGACGCCGAGGGCAACCGCACGGGCGACCCGCTGCGGTCGGCCACGATCATCACCACCACGCCGAACGAGACGATGGCGCAGATCCACGACCGCATGCCGGTGATCCTGCCGCCGTCCGCCTGGGACGAGTGGCTCGACCCCGACAACGACGACCTGGACACCCTGGGCAAGCTGCTGATCCCGGCGCCCGCGAACCTGATCCAGCTCACGCCCGTGTCGACCGAGGTCAACAACGTGCGCAACAAGGGCGCCCGGCTGATCGAGCCGGCCCGCCCCGACGAGCTGGTCAGCTAGCTCCGCGGGTTCAGGAGGCCGGCACCTGGTCGGCGTGGCCCTGGTCCCGCAGCGCGGCCCGCAGCCGGTCGGTGGCGTCGGCGAGCGCAGCCGGGTCCGGGTCGTGGTCGGCCCGGGCGAAGTTCAGGTCGGCCTCGGACCCTATGGGGATGAGGTGGAGGTGGCAGTGCGGAACCTCCAGCCCGGCGATGATCACCCCGATCCTGGCCGGCCCGAACGCCTGCATCTGGGCCCGGCCCACCTGGCGGGACACCTCCACGAGGTGGGCCGCCAGGTCGGGGTCGAGGTCGACCCAGTGGTCGACCTCCTCGATCGGCACCACCAGCACGTGCCCCGGGCGGATGGGAGCGATGGTCAGGAACGCGACCGCCCGGTCGTCCCGCCACACGAACCGCCCCGGGATCTCGCCCTCGATGATCTTGGTGAACAGCGTCGCCATCGCCCGGAACCGTACTTCCGCTCGTGGCGCCTTCCGCCGCCGGACCGTTGGGCCACGGCTGTCCCATCCGGCGCGACCTCCGGCCCGCGGCGTACCCTGCACCGCCAGCATGGATGACCCGCGCCTCGCCACGCCCGACTCGACTCCCGCGCCGGCCGACGAGAGCCGCATCCTCACGCTGCCCAACCTGATCACGCTGATCCGGCTGTCGTGCCTGCCGCTGTTCCTGTGGCTGCTGTTCGGCGTGGAGGACCGGGCGGCCGCGGCCTGGCTGCTGGCCGCCCTCGGCGCCACCGACTGGGTCGACGGCTACCTGGCCCGCCACATGCACCAGGTGTCCGAGGTCGGAAAGGTCCTCGACCCGGTGGCGGACCGGCTGCTGTTCTTCGTGGGTGGCGGCGCCATCCTGATCGACGGTGCGGTCCCCGTGTGGTTCGCGGTGATCGTGCTGGTGCGGGAGCTGCTCGTGGGCGGGGCGACGCTCGTCCTCGCCGCGCTCGGCGCCCGCCGTATCGACGTCACCTGGTTCGGCAAGGCCGGCACGTTCTTCTTGATGATGGCGTTCCCGCTGTTCCTGGCCGGCGAGTCCGACATCTCGTGGGCCGACACCGCCCACGTGCTCGCGTGGCTCACCGGCATCCCCGGTCTGGCGCTGAGCCTGTACTCCGCGGTGCTCTACGTCCCGCTCGGCCGGCGGGCGTTGGCGGAGGGGCGCCGAGACTCCTCAGCGTGAGGGCGTGCCCGCTCGGGGCGGGTACGGTCGGAGGCCATGAAGGCCGTCATCATGGCCGGCGGCGAAGGCACCCGGCTGCGCCCCCTCACCTCCAACGCCCCCAAGCCGATGATGCCGATCGCCAACGCGCCGATGATGGAGCACATCGTCACGTTGCTGCGCCAGCACGGCTTCGACGACATCGTGGTCACGGTGGCCTTCATGGCCAACCACATCCGAAACCACTTCGGCGACGGGTCCGAGCTCGGGGTGCGGATGGTCTACGCGACCGAGGAGACCCCGCTCGGCACCGCCGGGTCCGTGCTCAACGCCCGCCAGGAGCTGGACGAGCGCTTCCTCGTCATCTCCGGTGACGTGCTCACCGACATCGACCTCGGCGCCATCGCCGAGTTCCACGCCGAGCGGGGCGCGCTGGCCACGATCGGCCTGACCCCGGTCGAGAACCCGCTCGAGTTCGGCATCGTCATCACCCGCGACGACGGCACGATCGAGCGCTTCCTGGAGAAGCCGACCTGGGGTCAGGTGTTCAGCGACACCATCAACACCGGCATCTTCGTGCTGGAGCCCGAGATCTTCGGCTACATCGAGCCGGGCCGGTCCGTCGACTTCAGCTCCGAGGTGTTCCCCCGGCTGCTGGACGACGAGCGGCCGCTGTACGGGGCGGTCGTCGAGGGCTACTGGGAGGACGTGGGCACGCTGGAGGCCTACGTCCGGGCCCACAAGGACGTGCTCGACGGCCGGGTCGATGTCGAGATCCCCGGCTTCGAGATCAGCGACGGCGTGTATCTGGGCGAGGGCGCCGACATCCACCCCGACGCCCGCATCGAGGGCCCGGTCATCATCGGCGACTACTGCCGCGTGGAGGGCAACGCCCGGCTGGGCGAGTACACGGTGCTCGGCACCAACGTGCGCGTCCGGGCCGGGGCCGACCTGCAGCGCGCCGTCATCCACGACAACACCTACATCGGCGAGGGCGTGCGCCTGCGGGGCACGACCGTGGG
>Ga0075419_10000033_pt1 | contig 60489 bp, 65 predicted proteins | sample SoiMetdeltSBSDD3_FD_76900 | JGI IMG/M metagenome (GOLD analysis project Ga0075419, IMG submission 76900) | Bulk soil microbial communities from a Populus tree surrounding site in Tennessee, USA - Soil MetaG P. deltoides SBSDD3 | ecosystem: Environmental > Terrestrial > Soil > Tree plantation... | reverse complement strand
GGTATACGGGCCGGTCGTGTCATAGACCGGCAGCGGCGGCTCGCCCGACGATGCGTCGAGCGCGATCTCGCGCAGCGGCACACGCAGATCGGCCGCAGCCTCGGGCTGCGAATAGACCTTGCGTGAGGCGGGGAGCGGGCCCGTCGTGACTTTGGGGGTGACGAGGTCGGCGCTGGTGACGGGCTTGTTCATGACATGACTCCCGAGAAAAATTCGAAGCAGCAGAGCACGGCGCCGACGACGAGCAGGTTCGAGCCCACGTGCGCCATCACCGGTCCGATCGATCTTGCAAGAAAGATGGAGGTCGACATTTGTCCAGTCCCTTCGCCGGCATGACCCGGATCAGGTTCAAAGGGTTTCTCTCAGCCCGAAACGGGCACCCCTCGGAACAATGTTTAATGTATGCGCGCGGGCAGGCGTGTCAATGCGGGGTGCCAGAGACCGTCTATACAAGCGTGCTTCCGCACGCCTATGCGGGGACCCAGTAGGAAGTCAAAGAACTGGATGCCCGCTTTCGCGGGCACGAACGGAGAATGCGAGAGTTATACCGCACAAATTTGTTCCGTTCGTCCCCGCGCAAGCGGGGACCCAGCGCTGACGCTGTGCCAGCAAAGACGGGATGCCCGCTTTCGCGGGCACGAACGGAGAATGGGAAGGGCATGGCGCACAATAGCTCCGGGCGAGCTACAGTCTCGGCAGCTGGGTCACTGCCACTTTCACGGCGCCACTGGCTTCCGCGATTACGCGCAGCGCGCGCGCATCGAATTCGATGCCGGTGAGACGCACGCCATTCACCGCAGCATCGACCCGCACGCCGTCACCGACCCGCTGAAACTCGGCGAGCGCGGCGGCGATCTTCACTCGGGCATCGTTGGCGAAAGGCTTGAGATCGATCACGGCCTTGTCGGCCAATGCTTTCTGCAGATATGGCATCGCCGCGCGCGCGGCGGCGCCGAGCAGGCCGAAGGCAGCTTCCGACTCAACCGCAAGGGAAATCTCGGTGAGACGCAGGATCTGGCTATCCTGCTCGAGCGCGGGCCTGCCCCAGACGTGCACGGTGGCTTCGGTACCGAAGCTGAACCAGCTCTTCTTTTCGTGAGCCTTTACGCGCAGAGAAATGAGCAATCTCTCTCCGGCCGCCGAGAGATTCGCGCGAAGCACCTCGACATCGACTGGCCCGCTGCCGTCTTCCGGAAAGTGGCGTCCCTTGAGTTGCGACTCGATCAGCCGATTAAGGTCGGCGAAAGGCATGTCGATCGGCACGCCGACTGCAATAAGGCCGTCCTGCATCGGCGGCACCAGCTCAAGCCGTGCCGGGAACGGGCAATTCGGCTTGCTATCGTTCGGCAGAATGCGGGTTTCCGCCTGCACGCTGATGGTGATGGTGAGGTTGCGCCCATCGATCTGCGGCTGCGCGGCCGCGGCGCGTACCGGCCGCATTTCCAGCCATAGCGGCGGCAGCCCGGTTTTGTCGCCGCCAAGCGGGATCGAGCGGCACATCCTTGACCATTGCTCGCGTGTGGTCCGCTCGATCGTCGCGTCGTTGCGCAGCCGTGACTGCAGCGCTGCGATTTGGCTGCTGACGATCGGATCGAGCACAGGCTTGATCTCACTGCCAACGTTGACCCTGATACCGGCAATATTCGTTCCGGTCTCGGTGAGATCGAGTCGGCCGGCAAGATTGGGCTCGATCCGCCATGCGGGCGTGAGCTGCGGCCGCGACGTCACCACGACGTTGCCGCGAAAATCGGTGCGCTGGTCGAGCGTCTTGGTGGCCAGGTTGTCAACCTGCCTGCCGAGCGCGTTACCGCCGATCAGGTCGCCGAGCGCGCCGCCTATTCCGCCGACGACCTTGCCGGCGGTCGCGCCGATCTGGCCGGTGATGCGGACGCTGCCGTTGAGCGGCGTTATGATCGACAGCGTATTCGACTGTCCGCTCACCGACATCGTGCCGCGCGTGACCGTGAGACCGATCTCGGCCTGGCGGAGCAGCTGCGTGACCGGGTTCTGGTTTTTGCCGGCGAAGTCGCGCGGCGTATCGGCGTCGACGGCGCGCGCGATGGCTGTGAGCGCGACCGCGACGGGTGCGACGACGCGCGAGGTGTGCGTCACCGGCTGCAAGGCAGGCGGCGGCTTCATGATGGCGATCGCTTCCGGCAATCCACTGTCGGGTGGGGCAAGCAGACTGAACGCTACTCGCGCGACCAACAAGCCGATCGCCACGATGCACGCCCCGCCGACGGCCAGGCGAAATTTGCGCGAGCGCCCGAAGAGCCGGATCGGTGCTGTCGCGTGATAGATGAAAGTGTCGAGCCCGCTGCCCATGGTTCCGCGCGAATCGGCTGATGAATCCTAGAAGGCCTCGCGGCAAACAGCCAGCGCTATGCGGTCTGATGGATTGCCCGGGCACGGGTGGCAATGACATGCTCGCAGCATGGCACAGCCCTTCGTCGAGCCATGCGGCCGCGGCATTATTGCCGCCCAACCATGCCCGCGTGAGCTCGGACGCGAAATCGCTCCACAGCGCCGGCGCATGGTGCTGGCCGCCTGCGTACTCGCGTCGGCCATGGCATTCATCGATGGCTCGGCCTTATCGGTCGCGCTGCCGAGACTGCGCGAATATTTCGGCGCTGATTTCGCTTCCGTGCAGTGGGTGCTCAACGGCTACGTGCTGGCGCTGGCAGCGCTGACGTTGACCGGCGGCGCGCTCGCCGATCACTACGGCAAGGCGACCGTGCTGATCGCAGGCTGTCTCGCCTTCGGACTGACATCGGCGGCCTGTGCGCTGGCACCGTCCCTCGACTGGCTGGTCGCGTGCCGCGTGGCGCAGGGAATCGCAGCGGCGATCCTGACGCCGTCGAGCCTGGCGCTGATCGGCGCGACCTATCCGAAAGAAGAACGCAATCGCGCCATCGGCGTGTGGGCCGGAGCTTCGGCGCTCACGACTGCTGGGGGACCTGTGCTCGGCGGGTGGCTGACCGAAAGTTTTGGCTGGCAATGGGTGTTTGCAATCAATCCGCCGCTGGCGCTGATTGCCGTTGCGCTGCTAATGGCCTATGCGCCGCCCGATCAGCACGAAGCGCGCCGCTTCGATTTCGCGGGCGCCGCCATTCTGGCTTTCGCACTCGGGGCGATAGCCTGGGCGCTGAGCCAGGCCGGCCCGGACAAGCCTGGCATGCCGAAGGGCGTTTCAATTGTTACGGCTGGGACGCTGGGTGTTGCAGCGCTCGCAGCTTACGCGCTGTGGGAACGCGCGAGCGCGCATCCGATGACGCCTCCGTGGCTTGCGCGCAACCGTGCCTTTGTCGCACTTAACGTTGCAACGCTGCTGGTCTACACGGCGCTCGGGATCATGTTCTTCCTCTTGTCCTTCGAACTGATCGATCAACGCCGCCTGTCGCCAACGGAAGCGGGCCTCGTTTTTCTACCCTTCACGCTTGGCGTCGGGTTTCTGTCACAGCCCTTCGGCGCGATGGCGGACAAGATCGGAGCCCGCGCGATGTTGATCGCAGGGCCGCTCGGTACAGCGCTCGCACTGGTCTTGCTGGCCCTGGGTGAAACCGCATCGCTGGCGATCGGCGTGGTAGGCCCGATGGCGCTGCTTGGGCTCTCTCTCGCCGTGCTGGTGGCGCCGCTCACGGCTTCGGTAATGTCGAGCGTGGCGGATGCCGATCAGGGGCTGGCGTCCGGCGTAAACAACGCCGTCAGCCGCATCGCGCAACTTGTCGGCATTGCGGTCGCTGCGGATGTTGCCTCCTACGCGTTCGGCTACAAGGTGGGACTGATCGTTGCCGCGGTTCTTTCGGCCGGCGGCGCCATTGTCATTGCCGCGATGCTGCCATCACCGGGTCGATTGCGGGCATCGAACCAATAGACTCAAGCCGACGTTGGCAGCGGAATCGACCGGCCCTGCGTCGGGGCTTGTTTGTAGCCGTCAGCGCGAGCCCATCCGGTGCAGCTTGAGGACGGTGTAAACGATGTCGCTCGCCGGGGTCGGAATGCCCAGCTCGCGGCCGAGCGCGCGGACCTTGCCGGACAGCCAGTCGAGCTCGAGCCTGTTGCCGCGCTCGAGATCGTGCGCCATCGACGCCTTCATGCCGGGTTCGATTTTGCCGGCAAGGAAATTCATGCGCTCCTCAAGATAGGCGGCATCGAGCGAAACGCCTTTTGCTTTGCCGACGGCGAAAGCCTCATCCATGAGCGCGCGAACAAATGCGCGCAGTTCGGGGTCGTCCCGGATCGGGCCGATGGGCGAGCGCAGGCTTGCCGTCGAGCCGGACATGGCCGTGAGAAAAATGAACTTCTGCCACAGCTCGCGCTGGATATCGGGAGCAATGTCGAGATCGATCTTGGCGGCTTTCCCGGCATCGACAAAAGCCTTCAGGGTGGCGTCGGGTTTCTTGTCGGCGCGGCCGAAACGCATCATCGCAAAGTGGCTGGTCTGCTTGATGACACCGGGAGCGGCGATCACGGTCGCGATATAGGCGGCTCCGCCCACAGTCTGCTCGGTGCCTAGAATGGGAGCGATGCGCTCCACGCTGTCGATGCCGTTCTGCAAAGTAATGACGCGCGTCGTCTCGCCAACCAGCGGTCGTGCCTGTTCGGCCGCCTTCTCGGTGTCCCACAGCTTGACTGCGAACAGCACGATATCGACTGGCCCGACTTTTGCCGGGTCGTCGGTGACATTTGGCTTCGACAGATGCAGGTCGCCCAGCGCGCTTTCGATTTTCAATCCGTTCTTCGCGATCGCATCGCCATGGGCGCCGCGGGCGATGAAAAACACATCGTGCCCCGCCGCTGCCATCCGCGCGCCGAAATAACCGCCGACCGCTCCGGCAGCCATGGCTGCAATACGCACGTGATTTCTCCTATCCACCGTTCGTCCCCGCGAAAGCGGACCCAGGCTGGATTCCCGCTTACGCGGGAATGAACGGGTCAATGGGTTTAGCCACCGTCCCCGGCAACACACAAGCGCGCAAAAATGGCCCGGCACGAGGCCAGGCCATTTGGGTGAGTTTTGCGAAGATACTAATAGTGGCCGGAGGGCCGGATGCGGCTCCACGTCGCCTGCGCAGGGCCTTGCGGCTGCGGAGCATAGGCATTGGACAGCAACGCCTGTTGCGATCTTGCGACGGCGGTTTGCGGCAGCACGATCACTTTCGCTCCGATCTGCATGCGATCGTACAGATCGATCACGTCTTCATTCGCGAGACGAATGCAGCCGCTCGATACATGTCGGCCGATCGTAGACGCCGCGTTGGTGCCATGGATGCGATATTGCGTGCCGGCAATGTACATTGCGCGCGCGCCGAGCGGATTGCCAGGGCCGCCGGACGTCATGCGCGGCAGATAAGGTTGCCGCGCAACCATCTCGGGCGGCGGATACCAGTCAGGCCACTCGGCCTTGCGCTCGATCGATTTCACGCCGGACCAGGTGAAGCCTTCGCGACCGACACCGATGCCGTAGCGGATAGCCTTGCCGTTGCCGAGAACATAATAAAGCAAGGTGTGCGGAGTATCGATGATGACGGTGCCGGGCGCTTCCTTGCTGGGATAGCTGACGATTTGCCTTTTCAGGCGCGGATCGAGCTGCGCATCATCGCGCTCGTCGGCGGGTGCCGGCGCGACGGCTTGCGGAGCGATTTGGGTCGGAGAAGAAGGAGCGAGAAAGGCGAAGAGAGACTCGGCGCTTGCGGTACCGCATGAGAGCGCGACGGCGCCGATCAGCGCGGCAATCCTGACTGGCTTGGACATGACACCCCTCGGCGTTTCCCTCCCTCCCGTCTCGATCGTGAAAATGGCCGAGGGGCTCGATTGGTTCCGCGAGGTGATCCGGCTTTTGTTTCGAGCTGCCAGGAACGATTTGGCGCAAATCGGATTTAGCTCCTTCCAGCTGCCTTCCGTCATGCCCGGCTTTATCCGCCTTCGCGCTTCGGCGGAACGAAACCCGCCGAAGCTCACGAAGTGAGCGAAGGCTGGGTGCCGGGCACGGTTTGCAACCCCTGCCAAGTCAAAGACGTGGATGGCCGGGACATATGCGGGCGAAAGCACGCCGTCTGTCAGACGGCTATGCCCGGCCATGACCGGGAGAGACTGAGGACTCCCTATTCATTCTTGACCCCGTGCCAGCCAACGACGGCTTCCGGGACGCTGTCGGTGGACGCGAAATAAGGCTTGATGTCGATAAGTCGCGTGCCGTCCAGGCAATCCAGTCCGACGACGGAAAGCCGGTTACGATCGACGCGCACCAGCTTGACGACGCTCATCGCCACAGGATTTGGCCGGGCAGGGGAGCGCAGCGCGAATGTGCCGCGCTGGACGCCTTGGTGCGCGGGCATCTGCAACACGAGATTCCGTGGCGATCTGTCCATCCAGTACAGCAGGACAATGTGGCTGCAGGTCTCAATGTCCTTCAGGGCTTCCTGCCAGCGCGGATCGACATCGACAATGCAAACCGCCTCGGATTCGCGCGCATTTTTCGGACAATCCTTGCGCTCCTTCCACGGCGTATGAATGCGGCCGATGAAATAAAGACCGGCGTCGGTGCGGGCCGGAAGTTCGACTGCCTTCTCGCCCTCGCGGATGCCAAAATCTTTGGTGGTCATCGAGACCTCGCCCTCTCGAAAATCATGATGGATTGCTGGGCCAAGCGCGGCAATGACATCGCAAGACGGTCCATAGCCCAGCAACGCAGGGCTTGCGGGAACAGGCTTAAACGTATAAAGATATCTTTATATAATGGGAACTTGCCCATATGGACTTACATGGTGGTCCATGAGCTCCGGCAGCAGGCTTGGCTTTGACGCACTCAATTCCGCCCTCAAGGCCGCGGGAGAAGAAACGCGCCTGCGGATCCTTGCGCTGGTCGCCGAGGCCGAGCTGACCGTCTCGGACCTGACCGACATCCTGCGCCAATCGCAGCCGCGCATTTCCCGCCATCTGAAGCTGCTGGCTGAAGCCGGTCTGGTCGAGCGCTTCCGCGAGGGCACATGGGCCTTCTTCCGGCTGGCGGAGCACGGCAATGGCGCGACGGTGGCGCGCGCGCTCATCGATCATCTTAACCCTGCCGACCAAACCATCGCCCGCGACCGCGCGCGGCTCGCCTCCGTGCGGGCTGCGCGCGCCGCCGCGGCGCAAGCCTATTTTCGCGCGCACGCGGCGCAATGGGACCGCATCCGCAAGCTGCACGTGGCCGATGATGCCGTAGAGGGCGCGATCCGCGCAGCGCTCGACGACAAGCCGTTTCGCTCGCTGCTTGATCTTGGCACTGGTACCGGACGAATGCTTGAATTGTTCGGTCCTGAGATCGAGCGTGGGCTTGGACTCGATCTGTCGCTCGACATGCTGCAGCTGGCGCGCGACCGGCTGGAACGCGCGGGCCTGAAGAACTGCAGCGTGCGGCAGGGCGACATATACGATCTGCCGCTCGCTAACGATTCTTTCGATGTCGTCATCCTGCACCAGGTGCTGCACTTCCTCGACGACGGCGCGCGAGCGATTCACGAAGCGACGCGAGTGCTGCGCCCGGGCGGCCGGCTGCTGGTGGTCGACTTCGCTCCGCACGAGCAGGAATTCCTGCGCGAGCAGTTCGCACATCGTCGGCTGGGATTTGCGCGCGAGACAGTGTCGCAATGGATGACATCGTCCGGCCTTGAGCCCGTGCTGCACAAGTCGCTGGCGCCAGAGCCCGGGTCGGACGGCAAGATCGCGGTCTCCCTCTGGCTCGCACGCGACACGCGCGCGCTTATCGCCGCGCCGCATCGTCGGGAGGTAGCGTGATGAACAGTCCTGTTCGCCTGAGCCGCTTCGCACGCGCTGACCGCCGCCGGATTGGCGTGACGTTCGAATTCTTCCCGCCCAACAGCGAGGAGATGGACAAGATTCTCTGGGAATCGATTGAACGGCTGGCGCCGCTTGCGCCCGACTTTGTGTCGGTCACCTATGGCGCCGGCGGGAGCACGCGCGAGCGAACGCACGCAACGGTTAAACGCATTCTGGCCGAAACGGCGTTAGTTCCGGCTGCGCACCTCACCTGCGTGGCCGCAACGCGCGACGAGATCGATGCCATCGTGCGCACCTATCGCGGCGCGGGCGTGCGCCATATCGTGGCGTTGCGCGGCGATCCGGTGGGCGGGGCCGGCACGAAATATTCGCCACACCCGCGCGGCTACAGCAATGCCGCCGATCTTGTCGCCGGCATCAAGCGAATCGCCCCCGATTTCGAGGTTTCGGTCTCGGCCTATCCTGAAAAGCATCCCGACAGTCCGACGGTCGAAGCCGATATCGACATGCTCAAGGCGAAGGTCGATGCCGGCGCCAGTCGCGCAATGACCCAGTTCTTCTTCGATAACGATCTCTATTTCCGCTATCTCGACCGTGTACGCGCGCGAGGCGTGGAAATTCCGATCGTGCCAGGAATATTGCCCGTTCAGAATTTCAAGGCGGCAACCAACTTCGCGAAGCGCTGCGGTACTTCAGTGCCGGCCTGGATCGCCGACCGCTTTCAGGGCCTCGAGAATGACAGCGCCACGCGCAAGCTGATAGCAGCCGCCGTCGCAGCCGAGCAGGTATTCGATCTGCTCGACCGCGGCGTCACCACGTTCCATTTCTACACGATGAATCGCGCCGATCTTGTCTTCGCGATCTGTCATCTGCTGGGCCTGCGGCCCGTAACGCCTTCCCTCTCGCAAGGAGAGAGGATGTCCGAGCGAAGCGCCAACGGATGATGCGAGTCACCATGTCCAACACGAGCGTACGATCCCAATTCCTCTCCCTCCTGAAACAGCGCATCCTGGTGCTCGACGGCGCCATGGGGACGATGATCCAGGCGCTCAAGCTCAACGAGGAAGGGTATCGCGGCGCGCGCTTCGACGCCTGGAACCGCGAGGTGCGCGGCAACAACGACCTGCTCAACCTCAGCCGGCCCGATGCGGTGCGCGATATTCACCTGGCGTACTTCCGCGCGGGCGCGGATATTGTCTCGACCAATACATTCTCCTCAACTGCGATTGCCCAGGCCGATTACGGCATGGAAGGCATCGCTTACGAGCTCAATCAGGCGGGCGCAACGCTTGCGCGGGAGGCCGCGGCGCAGGCCGAAACCGAAGACGGCCGCCGGCGCTTTGTGGCCGGCGCGATCGGCCCGACAAACCGAACGGCGTCGATTTCGCCCGACGTTTCCAATCCGGGATTCCGTGCCATCACTTTCGATCAGCTGCGCATCGCCTATGGTGAGCAGGTGCGTGGGTTGATCGATGGTGGCGCCGATCTTCTGCTGATCGAGACGATATTCGACACGCTCAATGCCAAGGCGGCGATCTTTGCGATTTCGGAGATCTGCGATCAACGTGCCGTCGACCTTCCGATCATGATCTCGGGTACGATCACCGATCGTTCGGGACGCCTGCTGTCGGGCCAGACGCCGGCCGCGTTCTGGAATTCCGTGGGGCATGCGAGGCCGCTGACGATCGGCCTCAACTGCGCTCTCGGCGCGCGCGAGATGCGCGCGCACATCGCCGAATTGGCGCGGGTGGCCGACACATTTGTATGCGCTTATCCGAATGCCGGCTTGCCGAACGAATTCGGCTACTACGACGAGAGCCCTGCCTACATGGCCGAGCTCCTGGGCGAATTCGCCGAGGCCGGGCTGGTCAACGTCGTCGGCGGCTGCTGCGGCACGACGCCGGAGCACATCAGAGCGATCGCGCAAGCCGTCGCCGGCAAAGCGCCCCGCACGATTCCCGACGTGCCGCGCCATTTGCGCCTGTCGGGCCTGGAGTCGTTCACGCTTACGCCTGAAATCCCTTTCGTCAACGTCGGTGAGCGGACCAACGTCACCGGCTCCGCGAAGTTCCGCAAGTTGATCACGGCCGACGATTATCCGACCGCATTGTCGATCGCGCGCGAGCAGGTCGAGAACGGCGCCCAGGTCATCGACGTCAATATGGACGAAGGCTTGCTCGATTCCGAGCAGGCCATGACGACCTTTCTGAATCTGATTGCCGCCGAGCCCGACATCGCTCGTGTGCCGGTCATGGTGGACTCATCGAAGTTTTCCGTGATCGAAGCCGGCCTGAAGTGCCTGCAAGGGAAATCGGTGGTCAATTCAATCTCGTTGAAGGAAGGTGAGGCGGCCTTCATCGATCACGCCCGTACCGTGCGCCGCTATGGCGCGGCGGTGGTCGTGATGGCGTTCGATGAAAAAGGCCAGGCCGATACGCTCGAACGAAAAACGACGATCTGCAAGCGCGCATACGACATCCTGGTCAACCAGGTCGGATTTCCACCCGAGGACGTTATCTTCGACCCCAACATCTTTGCCGTCGCGACCGGCATGGACGAGCACAACAGCTACGGCGCCGCTTTTATCGAGGCTGCGGGCTGGATTCGAAAGAACCTGCCGCACGTCCATGTCTCAGGCGGCGTTTCGAACCTGTCGTTCTCCTTCCGTGGAAACGAACGGGTGCGTCAGGCCATGCACTCGGTCTTTCTCTACCACGGCATCAAAGCCGGCATGGACATGGGCATCGTGAATGCCGGGCAGATCGCGGTTTATGACGACCTGGATGCCGAGCTGCGCGAAGCCTGCGAAGATGTGGTCCTGAACCGCCGATCCGATGCAGCCGAGCGACTCCTGGACCTGGCCAAGAAATTCCAGGGCATGGGACAAGAGGCAAGGGAGGTCGATCTCGCGTGGCGGGAGCACCCGGTGGAAAAGCGGCTCGCACATGCGTTGGTGCATGGCATTACGGAATTTGTCGAGGCCGACGTCGAAGAAGCCCGCAAGCAAGCCAAGCGGCCGCTCGAGGTGATCGAGGGTCCGTTGATGGACGGCATGAACATCGTCGGCGATCTGTTCGGTTCCGGCAAAATGTTCCTGCCTCAGGTCGTGAAATCCGCGCGCGTGATGAAACAGGCCGTGGCTTACCTGATGCCCTTCATGGAGCAGGAAAAAGACGGGCGCCAGCATGGCGGCTCCAACGGCAAGATCGTCATGGCGACCGTGAAAGGCGACGTGCACGATATTGGAAAGAACATCGTCGGCGTCGTCCTCCAGTGCAACAATTACGACGTGATCGATCTCGGCGTCATGGTGCCCGCAGCCAAAATCCTGGACACGGCCCGCGCCGAGCGGGCGGATATCATCGGTCTGTCCGGTCTTATCACTCCTTCGCTCGATGAAATGTGCCATGTCGCGGCGGAGATGGAACGCCAGGGCTTTGAACTGCCGCTGATGATCGGTGGAGCCACGACGAGCCGGGTCCATACGGCAGTGAAGATCCATCCGAATTATCGGCGCGGCCAGGCCGTCTATGTCACCGACGCGAGCCGCGCAGTCGGCGTGGCGCAGACGCTGATGTCCGTCAACATGCGTGCCGGCTATGTCGCGGAGTTGCGCGGCGAGTACGCCCGCATTGCAGCTGCGCACGCGCGCGCTCAGGAGGATAAAACCCGCCTGCCGCTTGCGGCCGCTCGTGCCAATGCGCTGAAGCTCGACTGGTCCGGCGCCTACCAGCCGCCGAGGCCGAGCTTTTTAGGGACAAAAGTGTTGAGCGACTATTCGATCAAGGAACTGATCGATTACATCGACTGGACGCCATTCTTTGCGACCTGGGAGCTGTCGGGGAAATTTCCAGGCATTCTCGAGGACGAGAAATTCGGTGCCGCCGCGCGCTCACTCTATGACGATGCGCGCGCCATGCTGGAAAAGATCGTGGCCGAGCATTGGTTCAGAGCAAACGCAGTGTTCGGTTTCTGGCGCGCGAATACGGAAGGCGACGATATCTGCCTTTATGCTGACGACGCGCGCAACAAGCCGGCCGCGGTTTTGCATTCGCTGCGGCAGCAGTTGTCCAAGCGCGAGGGCCGGCCAAATAGCGCGCTCAGCGATTTCATCGCGCCACGGAGCAGCGGTCTCGAGGACTACATCGGCGGCTTCACCGTCACCGCCGGCATCGGCGAAGACGAAGTTGCCGAACGGTTCAAGCGCGCCAATGACGATTACTCGGCGATCATGGTGAAGGCACTGGCCGACCGTCTGGCGGAAGCGTTTGCCGAACGTCTGCACCAGCGCGTGCGGCGGGAGTTCTGGGTCTATGCCGCCGACGAGAACCTCAGCAATGAGCAGTTAATCGCGGAGAAATATCGCGGCATCCGTCCCGCGCCCGGCTATCCGGCGCAGCCCGATCACACCGAGAAAGGCACGTTGTTCAAGCTGCTCGACAGCGAGCGTATCGGTGTACAGCTGACGGAGAGCTTCGCGATGTGGCCGGGCGCGGCGGTCTGCGGCCTCTACTTCAGTCATCCGCAGAGTGCATATTTCGGCGTCGGCAAGATCGAACGCGATCAGGTTGAAGACTACGCGAAGCGGAAAGACTGGCCGATCAGCGAATGCGAGCGCTGGCTGGCGCCGATCCTCAACTATGAGACGCACGCTTCGCCGAGCATCGCCGCAGCCTAAGCTTTGTCACCAAAAAGCAAGCACCGGAGAGCGCTGCTCTCCGGTGCTGTAACAATTTGCCGGATCAAATCCGGTATTTTTTGTTTTGGAGTTGACGTCGGCCTCCTGAACTCAGAATGCGCCCAGCAAAATTGCGCCTACAAAAGCAAACACGGCGCATACTGCCAGCAGATCGAGCCTCAAGGTAAGGTCCACGGCATGTGCCTCCCTTGTTAGAGGACAAAGGCTAGCACAAAAACAAACAACGGCCGGAGGTAGTTGCAGGCGAACCTCGCAATTTGTGCATGACCCCCCGCCGCGAATTCATAGCCGCAACAACCGATTGATAGCGCGATGCAAACAAATTCCACATGCAGATTTTTGGCACTGCACAAATGCCGCCGCGTCGAGTTTTTTGATGGCAATTTTACGGCAAATACCGGTGCTTTCCGGAACCGGGGGGACTCAGGCGACCGGATAATTGCCGTCGCGCCCGCATCTGCTTCGGAATGATTTTATTCCGTTATTGCGCAATTCGGTGCGTTATGACGTGATCCCGCCTGCACACAATGTCTGTTTTGCCGGGAGTGATCATGCAGCGCCTGTGTCAATTTTTGCTCCATCTTTTTCTCGCTATCGCGTTCTTCGCCGTTCCAATTGCGCAAGCGCAAACATCACAGTCATGGCCGCAGCGCACGGTGCGATTCATCATTCCGCTGGGTCCTGGTTCGGGGGTCGACATCACGGCTCGCCTGCTGGCCGACAAGCTTGCGGCGAAATGGGGGCAGCCCGTCGTGGTCGAGAATCGTCCCGGCGGCGATGCTTTCGTCGCCATCACCGCGGTTCTGGGCGCGCATGACGATCACATGCTGCTGTTTGCGCCGGCCTCGACGTTCACCGCTCACACGCTGCTGCATGAGAAGCTGCCCTACGATCCGAAAGAACTTACGCCGATCGCGCGCGTGACGAATACTTTGATTGCGCTTGGCGTTCCGACCGATCTCAAGGTCGGCAGCGTGAAGGAACTGGCCGCCAGGATTAGTTCCGAGCCCGGCAAGTTGAACTATGCCTCGGTTACCGGGGCGAACGATTTGCTGTTCGCCGCCTTTCTGAAGACCGAGAAACTCGACATGGCCAAGGTGCCTTACAAGGACACCGTTCAAGCCATCAACGATCTTGCCGAGGGACGTATCCACGCCTTCGTTGGAGCGTACGCAATCATGCGGCCGCGCGTGCAGGCCGGTAAGGTCAAGGTGATCGCCTTGACCAATCGCCAACATGCCAAGGCCCTGGACGACATCCCCACCGCGGCGGAGGCGGGTTTCAAGTCGCTTGAATTTGACGGGCTGGTCGGTTTGCTCGGGCCGCGCGAAGTCAGCCAGCCGGTTCGCGAACGCATCGCAGCCGATGTGCGCGAACTCGTCAGCGACCCGGAGGTTGAATCGAAACTCAGCGCCACCGGCCAGGTTGTCAATCCGGGAACGTCTGCCGAGTTTGCGGCGGCACTGGAGGATCAGCTGCAGACGGTCAGACGGATCGGTGAAACGCTGGGCATCAAGCCTGCGCAATAAAGACTACGCTGCTCGATCAATCCGGTGGACAATTGCTTCGATGGCGCGGCGGATATATGGGCCTGAACCCAAACGGTCGCCGCTACAAAGGTGTCGGTTCGATTGGCAACGATTTCTTATCCTTAACGAAATCGCCAGCGTGGAGCGTTGAAGCCTCGTTAAAGGAACTGCTCGCATTTTTGCGAGCATGAAAAGCGGCGTGGCCTTCTGTCTCGCGGGCGCAGGCGTGCTGCTGGCGCTTGCCGGCTGCGCGCGCGGCTTTATGTCCGGCGAGCGCGCGCCATGGCGCCACGATGCCGAAGTAGCCTGCATGAAATCGGGTACCGTCAAAATTGGCGCCGATGTTGTGCGCATCGACCCGATCGAAGGCCCCGGCATGTGCGGCGCCGAGTTTCCCCTCAAGGTCACGGCCTTGGGTGACAGCAACTCTGCCATCGGTTATGCCGATGATTTGCGTCCCCCCGCAGCAATTCCGAACGGCTCCGCGCAGATGCCGCGTTGGCCGATCAATGAACCTCAATATGTGCCGCCGGCGCCGGTGCCTTCCGTGCAAGCCGCGCCGATGCCGGGTGCGTCGACGCCGCGAATGCGATGGGTGCCTGGTCCTCCGCCGGCCGTACGGTCAACCTCCGTCGCACCAAACGAAACACCGATATCGCTCACAGCGCCCGGCGTCGGGTCTGGTGTCAACGCAGCGCCGGTGCCTGATGACATTCCAGATGACGCCGTCCTGCCTCAACGTTCCCGCGGCGCTCCGGTTTATCAGGCGCCACAGCGCGCTTACGAGGCGCCACGCTATCAGGCGCCGCAGCGTGCTTACGAGCCGCCGCGCTATCAGGCCCCGCAGCGTGTTTACGAGCCGCCGACAACGCAACGCCCTTATGAAGCTCCGGTCTATCAAACGCCGCCGCGTGCGTTGCCGGCGCTCGGACCTGTCCGGCGTCAGATCGTCGGTCCAATCACTCCCGCGACCCTGACGCCGCCGGCGACTCTTGCCTGTCCAATCGTCTCCGCCCTTGATCGTTGGGTGAATGATAGCGTGCAGCCGGCCGCGATGCGCTGGTTCGGCACGCCGGTGACTGAGATCAAGCAAATATCGGCCTACTCGTGCCGCGGCATGGTCGGTTCCGGAGGACACGGAATTTCCGAACATGCCTTCGGTAATGCACTGGACATTGCGGCGTTCACATTTGCCGACGGCCGCCGGGTCACCGTGCAGGAAGGCTGGCACGGTGCGCCGGAAGAGCAGGGATTCCTGCGCGACGTGCATCTCGCCGCGTGCGATTATTTCAATACAGTCCTGGCGCCCGGTTATAACGCCGCGCATTACAATCATTTTCACGTCGACTTGATGCGCCGTCCTAACGGGGATCGCCCCTGCCGGCCAGAAGCCATATCCGGCGAAGTGGCGGCGGCAAAAGCGCGCGCGATGTATGCGAGCCGTCAGCGTGGTCCTGCATACAGCGGCTTGGCGCGCTCGAACACAAAGACAAACCGCGCGCCCGCCGCAATGCCGGGCGAAGATGGGTATCTCGACGACGTCCTGATCAACTTGCAGACTCGGCGGGCTCCGGCGCGCGATTTGCGCCGCAATGACATTACGAGCTCGCTGGTACCCCGCTAAATTGCTGCATCGATCAGCATCGCGGCGAACAAGATCAGCCCCACATCGCGATTGGATTTGAACAACATCAGGCAGTGTGCCGGATCATCAATATCGAGCCGCATCACTTGCCAAGCCAGATGCGCGGCGAAGGCGATGATGCCAAGCGCGAAGACAATTCCGCCCCCGGCCATGAAGCCGGCAACCGCGATCAGGACCACCGCGGCTGCGTAAAATCCCGCAAGCATCGATGGCGTGCGCTCGCCGAACAATAGCGCAGTCGATTTGATTCCGATCAACAGATCGTCCTCGCGATCCTGGTGGGCGTAGATGGTGTCATATCCGATTACCCAGCAGATCGATCCCGCGTAGAGCACGAGCGCCGGCCAATCGAGACGCCCGAACTCGGCGGGCCAGCCCATCAGCGCGCCCCACGAGAAGGCGAGGCCGAGAAAAATTTGCGGCCAATACGTGATGCGCTTCATGAACGGATAGACGGAAACCACCAGCAGCGAGGCGATGCCGGTGATCACCGTAAAGCGATTGAACTGGATCAGCACCAACAGACCGACCAGCGCTTGCGCAATCATAAAGACTGTCGCCTGCGCGATCGTAACCTGCTTCGAGGGGATTGGCCGGGAGCGAGTGCGCTCGACCAGGCCATCAAGATTGCGGTCGACCAAATCGTTCCAGGTGCAGCCTGCGCCGCGCATTGCAAATGCGCCGATAAAGAACAGGACAATATGCCAATGGTTCGGAAGTCGGCCCTCGTGCATCCCGGCAAGACCAACTGACCACCAGCACGGCATGAGCAGCAGCCAGGAACCGATCGGCCGGTCGAGACGAGCGAGTCGCAAGTAAGGACGGCTGACCGGCGGCGCGAGAACGTCGACCCAGTTTCCGGTCGCATCGGAGACGCGTCCGGCGCTGTCGCTCATCGGTTGCCGAGCGGGTTGCCGGTCAGGGTGTCGAAGGTACCGCGCCCTGTCTTTGTGTTATTGGAATCCGGGATGGGACTGGTGAGTGAATCGCTCAGGCTGGGCCCCTGCGGTCGGGCAGGCGCTGCCGCCGCCTGACATACTTTGGTGCGGATCTCGGATACCTTCGCCTCGGCAAGCTTGAGCTGCTCGGCGACCTGCGGAGGAATGCCGCACCAGGCGCTGTTTTCGTTGGCAAATTTGAGCATCTTGGACTGCGCGGCCGCGAGGGCGCCGAACAACTGGCATGCCTCCTTTGGCGATGCCTTGCGCTCGTTCGCTGCTTTGATTGCTACGGCTTTCTTTTCAGCGTCCTCGCGCAGCCTGAAAAACTCCTGCACGCAGGGCGGCATCTCCTGGGGCGACGGCGGCTGCGCTTGCGCCTGCGCCCTCGCTGCCGTGGCGACAAGTGGCACCATGCAGAGGCTCAATATTGCTTGTCGCAATCTCATGAAACCGACCCCTCCTGGCAATTGCCATTATACCGCTCTGGAAGGGGCTAATAACAACCCGAATGCGTCGGGAAGGCGGCAGTTGGGGATGTTTGGCGAGGGGCCTCGCGAAGGCTTCCCCCAAGGCGTAAACGGATGCCGGCTGAGGCCTGGTACAATTTGACCCATGCCGCGTTACGATTTTCGTACCCCTCGTCTTTTTGTTGAAACACCGCTCAGCCAAGGCGGCGAGGTCGAACTCGACCGGAACCAGACAAACTATCTCAAGAACGTATTGCGGCTGGGACCAGATGACGGGTTGCTCCTTTTCAATGGCCGTGATGGCGAATGGCGGGCGAGCCTCACCTCGCCCGGAAAGCGGACTATGCTCGCGACGATCCGAACACGGCTTCGTGCGCAGCCTCACCCGGAGGACCTGCATTTCCTGTTCGCGCCACTGAAGCACGCGCGCCTCGACTACATGGTGCAAAAGGCCGTGGAGATGGGGGCGTCCCTCCTGCAGCCGATTATCACCCGGCACACCCAGGTCACACGGATTAATCTCGACCGCATGCGCGCGAACGTCATCGAGGCTGCAGAGCAGTGCGGCGTTCTGTCAGTCCCGCGGGTCGCAGATCCGCTATCGTTTGATCGGATCGTCCCCAAAGGCGATCGCCTGTTCATTTTCTGCGATGAAACCGCAGAGGTGAAGGATCCGATCGCGGTTTTACAAGCCATGCGCGCCGCTCCGGGAACCCCACTTGCCGTTTTGATCGGCCCGGAGGGAGGTTTCTCCGATGAGGAACGGTCAGCCCTGCTCAATCGTCCAAAGGTGGTACCGATTGCCTTGGGCCCCCGCATCCTGCGCGCGGATACCGCGGCGGTTGCGGCACTCGCTCTGGTCCAGGCGGCATTGGGCGATTGGAAAAAGCCGATGGGATAACAGTCCTTTGCCGGCCACCTATGGCGCGGACGGCAGAAAATTATGATACAAGCAAGCGAGGCTAGAGCTGTGCTAGGCTGGCGCGTGGCTTGGGGAGCTTCTCATGACTAGTGGATCTCGTTGGCTTGGGTCGCTTGCGGTTTGTGCTTTCGTTGCGCTGGGCGCGGTCGCGCCAGCTAGCGCGGCGGGATGGCTGGAAAAAAGTATCTATCTGATCGGCCCGCGGTATGACGGTGTGTTGCCGCCATGTGAGGCCGCTTTGGGTACGATCGCTCAACGCTTTGCCCAGAAAGAAGGCCGGTTCTGGAACTCGGACCTGCAGATTCTTGGGTTCGACCGCGTGCGGGAAATCGCGTACCGACCCTGGGCACCAGAGACGATCCCGCGTCGCTTCTGTACTGCGGTTGCGACGGTGAGCGATGGACGCAACCACACAGTGAATTATTCGATCGGCGAGGACACCAACATCATCGGCATGTTCTGGGGCGTTGAGTGGTGCGTGGTCGGACTCGACCGCAACTGGGCCTATAATCCGGCGTGCAAGATGGCGCGTCCCTAAACGAGTAAGCGCCAACGATCACGTTTTGGCCCGCTTTGTTCTTAGGCTGTTCACAAAGTTCGGTGCGTTTCTGACGGAACCGTTGAGCGAAATCAATTTCCGATTTGTTCTCAGTCGTTGGACCGACGCGTCGATGACTCGTCGTTGGTTCCGGCCGAAGCACTGCGTCCTGGCGGCGCTCAGCTTCACGCTGATCTTTGCGACTGCGCTGGCACAGGAGCGTCGGCAAGGTGTGCCGGGCCAATTCGATTATTATGTGCTCGCACTGTCGTGGTCGCCATCTTACTGCGAAGCCAGACAGGACCGCACTCCCGATCGAATGCCGGATCGTCAATGCAGTGGCCGCCCTTATTCGTTCGTGGTGCATGGACTCTGGCCGCAATATGAACGGGGCTTCCCGTCCTACTGCATGGTGCCGCCGCCACGACTCAACCGCCTAATCGTCGAAAGCATGCTCGACCTGATGCCAAGTCCCCGGCTGGTGTTTCACGAGTGGGACCAGCATGGGACTTGCTCGGGTCTGTCAGCCCGCGCTTATTTCGAAAATGTGCGAAAGGCGCGCGAGCGGATTAACATCCCGCCAGAGTATCTCGAACTCGGCAGACCGATTGAAGTGACACCCGCGGAGGTGGCCGATTCGTTTGTCAGGGCCAACCCCGGCCTCTCACGCTCCGCCCTGTCGATTTCCTGCGATCGAAAATGGCTCACCGAGGTGCGCATTTGTCTCGGGAGAGATCTTTCTTTTCACGATTGCACGAACGTGCGGCGAAATGCCTGCCATGTCGACAAGGCCAGAATGCCAGCGGTGCGCGGCGGTTGACGAGCTTCCTTGAAGCTGAGGGGACTGTTCGTGAACTATCAGCATGACTTTCATGCCGGCAATTTTGCCGACGTTCTCAAGCATGCAGTGCTTTGCCGCGTTCTGCACTATCTGCGCGACAAGCCAGCGGCGTTTCGCGTGATCGACACGCATGCCGGGTCGGGGCTGTACGACCTCGCCGGCGAGAAGGCGTTACGCGGGGGCGAATGGCAGGACGGCATCGGCAAGCTCTTGGCTGCCAAAATCCCGGAAGCAACTGCAGCTCTGCTTTCGCCCTACCTTGAGGTGGTCCGCGCGCTGAACGACAGGGATCGGCTGCGCGTGTATCCAGGGTCGCCCGCGCTCGCGCGGGCCTGGCTGCGTGCGCAGGACCGGTTGATCGCCTGCGAGCTTGAGCCCAAGGCATCGTCGTCGTTGAGCCGCAATTTGCAGGGCGATGCACGCATCAAGACGCTGCGTATCGATGGCTGGACTGCTATGAATGCCTACGTGCCCCCAAAGGAGAGGCGCGGCCTGGTGCTGGTCGATCCGTCATTCGAGGTCGACAATGATTTTTCTCGTCTTGCCAGCGGGTTAGCTGCCGCGCACCGTAAGTGGGCAACCGGCATTTACATCCTCTGGTACCCGATAAAAGGTCGGCGGGGGCGGACGCCTTTGCCAAGCAAGTGCGCCGGCTGGAGATCAGGGCGCTCCGCGCCGAGCTTCTCGTTGGGCCGCCGAGTGACCAAAATCGGCTCAACGGCGCCGGATTGGTCATAGTCAATCCGCCGTGGACACTGGAAAACGAGCTTTCGGCCCTGTTACCGGCTTTGAGCACCATTCTGGGCCGCACAGGCAAGGGTGGCTTTCGGCTCGACTGGCTTGCGGGCAGTCCTCCCGGTCGCGGCGGCTCCGTAACCTCTTTCCACAGCCCCGCAGTTGGTGTGTAGTTCAAACATTGGCAGTGACGTTCCGCCTCCTGTGGGGGCCGGCGGAGTGACTGAGGCCGTTCTCGGCTGACGCTTTCCCCGATTGTGAATGTCCGGCCGAGCCGCCGTGCGTGGGGCCGGCGGCGGAGCAGTTGGGGAAAAGGAGTTTCCCGATGGCGCAGACGGGCGTGGTGAAATTCTTTAACGGCGAACGAGGCTACGGCTTCATTAAACCCGACGACGGTGGGCGCGACGTGTTCGTTCATATCACGGCGGTCGAGCAAGCCGGTCTAAAAGGATTGAATGAGGGACAACGGATCAGCTTCGATGTCGAGCCGGACAAAAAAGGCAAAGGTCCAAAAGCCGTAAATCTGGTCGTGACCGGATAAGGATCGCACAGAGCACTGTGCGAAGGTTCCTTTGAAGTGCGTAGCTTGGCTGCAGCGGCGATGCTTCTGTCCTGCTGCGAACTGACGAGCGCTATCGGCAGCGCGAGAAGTCAAAGACACTGCGCATTCTCAAAAACCCCGGACACGACGCCGGGGTTTTTTGTAGCGCGTCGCAGCCAAGTCGGAAGTGATAGTTCACGCCAAAGCGCAGGTAACTTGCCTGCAATCCATTGTCGGTGCCGGTGACCGTATAGAAACGGCTGCCGAGGTCCATGTACAAGTACTCAACCTTGGCCGACCAATTTGGCGTGAAGCCGACTTCCATTCCAAGCCCCGCAGTCCAACCAAAAAGAGTCTTGTTTTCATCGACGCCGAAGGCTTCGGCTTTGAGATTGCCGTAGGCGAGACCGGCGGTGGCGAATAACAGGATGTTGTTCATCGCGTATCCTGCTCGACCTCGCAGGGTACCAAACCAGGGGTTGGAAAATTTCCATGGTGCGAAAGCTCGTCGGCTGCACTGGCTTGGATGTCTGTTTCGGCGCCAAACACAAATTGTCCAGTCTGCCAGTTGTACCCAAGCTGGCCACCACCGGCGATGCCAGCGGGGTTGAAACTGCTACTTGTGACCTTGCCCCATTCGTAGCCGAGATTGAGACCGGCGTAGAAACCCGACCAGTTATAGATGCTTGACGCAGGCGGGTAGTAATAAGGCGCGGGACCACGCGGGAGATCAGCGGCGGCGGCCGATCCCGCGGCTGCGACAGCTGCCACCGAGATCGCCAGCATCTTCTTTTTCATCTTGTCCTCCACTCTACTCCGCTCGTTCGCGTGATGCAGAAGCGCACAAATGCATCCATGCATTGGCGAAACTTGAATTTTTTCGTGGAGGAATTTATCGGCCGTCTTAGGTTAAGCGCTTGTGAACGGCCAGGTGAGAGGAACCGACATCCCTAAAGAACCCTTATTTTTACGTGTTTTTCTTCGCTTTTGTTTACCATGCCAGGTCAGGCCTCATTTACTATGCAGCGAAGCCTCATGCGGCTGGCGCAGTGAAGCCGGAAGCGAAGTAGGCAACAAGAGGCCCGCACGGATCATTGGGAATGGCGGACGACGTCGCAAAAAATCCTCGCACTGCGCTTGTCACCGGTGCAGGCCGGCGCATCGGTGCCGTTATCGCGCTCGCTCTCGCGCGGGCTGGCTACGGTGTTGTGCTGCATGCTCACCATTCCCGCGAGGATGCCGAAAGGTTGGCGGGGGCGATTAACGGCGCCGGCGGGCGGGCAAGGATTGTGCTGGCCGACCTTGCCGACCATGAGGCGGTGCGCGGCATCATACCAGCGTCAGCGGCGTTCGGACCTTTGGCCCTCCTGGTCAACAATGCCGGCGAATTCGAGCCGGATGACATCGAGACGCTCTCGCCTGCTCGCTTCCAGCGTGCCATCGCTGTGAACCTCGCCGCGCCGCTGTTTCTTTCTCAAGCTTTTGCAGCGCAAGCGGCCGCCGGCCTTGATGCTTCGATCGTGAACATTCTTGACCAGCGTGTTCTCAGACCAACTCCGCGCTTTTTCTCCTACACCTTGAGCAAGGCCGCGCTGCATACAGCCACGATCACGTTGGCCCAGGCGCTGGCGCCGCGGATTCGGGTAAACGCGGTGGCGCCGGGTCCGACTCTGCCGAGTGCGCGCCAGACCGATATACAGTTTGCTGCGCAGGCTGAGAGTCTGCCGCTTCAACGGGGCCCCACGCCGGACGATATTGCGGCCGCCGTCATCTATCTCGCGCAGGCGAAGACTATCACCGGGGTCACGCTTCCCGTCGATGGCGGGCAGCATCTGTCCTGGCGCACGCCGGACAATGAGGTCGTGGAATAGCGCTCGTCTTGCATTTGCCGTCGGATAAGACCATGCGCAAACGTCAGTCGCGCACTATCTTGTGTCCATGAACGGCATCAACAAAGACATCGATCCGGCAAGCGAACTTCGCGAGGAAGACGAGGAATCGTCCCTGCCGGAAATCGAGCTTGAAAGCGGGCCCACCGGTACGCTTGCAGCCGGGCGTGCTGCGATCCTGCGGTTCGCAAAGGTGGCTCCCTCTGCTCCGGGCGTTTACCGCATGATCGATGCGCAAGAGGACGTGCTTTATGTCGGAAAAGCCAAGAACATCAAAAAGCGGGTGACGGCGTATGCCAGGCCTACCGGACACGACAGCCGGATCTCGCGCATGATTGCGGCGACCGCGACGCTGGAGTTTGTTTCCACCAAGACCGAGACCGAGGCGCTCCTGCTCGAAGCCAACCTGATCAAGCGTTTGCGGCCACGCTTCAATGTGCTGTTACGCGACGACAAGTCTTTTCCCTTTATCCTGATCACCTCCGACCATTGGGCGCCGCAGATCCTGAAGCATCGCGGCGCTCGCACGAGGCCCGGGCGTTACTATGGGCCATTCGCTTCGGCTGGGTCGGTCAACCGAACAATCAATGCGCTGGAACGCGCATTCCTGTTGCGCTCCTGTTCGGATTCATACTTCGAGGCCCGAACGAGACCGTGTCTGCTCCATCAGATCAAGCGCTGCTCGGCGCCTTGTACCGGAGAAATTGATTTTGCTGGCTACACCCAGCTGGTGACCGAGGCCAATGAGTTTCTCTCCGGGCGGAGCCAGTCGGTGCAGAAGGAACTGGCCGAGGAAATGGATAAAGCGTCAAATGCTCTCGATTTCGAGCGAGCTGCGATTTATCGCGATCGGCTTGCGGCATTATCGGCAATTCAGTCGCATCAGGGGATCAATCCCCGCAGCATCGAAGAGGCCGATGTATTTGCTGTGCATCAGGCCGGTGGATTCTCATGCGTCGAGGTGTTCTTCTTTCGCACGGGGCAAAACTGGGGCAACCGCGCATACTTTCCGAAAGCTGACCGTGCGATAGGCGCGAGCGAGGTTCTGGGCGCATTCCTTGCGCAGTTCTATGACGACAAGCCGCCCCCACGTTGCATTTTCGTATCGCATGATTTTGAGGAACGCGATTTGCTGGCAAAGGCGCTTACAGCAAAGTCCGGGCGCAAAGTTGAAGTCAGCGTCCCAACGCGTGGCGAGCGCAAGGAATTGGTCGAGCATGTGCTGGCCAACGCGCGCGAGGCGCTGGCCCGCAAGCTCGCCGAAACATCCTCACAGCAGAGGCTGCTCGGCGCGCTGACGGAGACGCTCTCTTTGCCGCGCACCCCGCGCCGCATCGAGGTTTACGACAACAGCCATATCAGCGGCACCAACGCGGTCGGCGCGATGATCGTGGCCGGCCCGGAGGGCTTCCGCAAGAATCAGTATCGCAAATTCAACATCCGCTCATCGGATCTCGCGCCGGGTGACGACTACGGAATGCTGCGAGAAGTACTTCAGCGTCGGTTCAAGCGACTGCTCGAGGAGAGCCCGCGCCCTGTTGCGGGCGGTACGCTCGATATCGTCAGAGGTGACGACGACGATCAACCCTGGCCGGATCTGGTGCTGATCGACGGAGGTCAAGGCCAACTCAAGACCGCGCAGGAAACGCTGAGCGCACTTGGCGTCGCGGATGTGCCATTGGTGGCGATTGCGAAAGGCCCGGATCGGAATGCCGGCCGCGAGACCTTTTTCGCGCCCGGCCGGGACCCGTTCAAGTTGCCGCCGCGCGATCCCTTGCTCTATTTCATCGAGCGACTGCGGGACGAGGCCCACCGCTTTGCCGTGGGATCTCATCGCGTGCGCCGCAAGAAAGACATTCGCGAAGCAGGATTGCAGGAAATTCCCGGAATTGGCCCGACCCGCAAACGGGCCTTGCTGCGTCATTTTGGCACTGTGAAAGCGATCGAGCGGGCGAGCCTGCCCGATCTGGCCCAGGTCCCCGGAATTAATGCGGAGACCGCGCGAAAGATATATGAGTTTTTCCACGACACAGCGGCTCAATGAACGGGAAGCAGTAATGATTATTCAGCGCCAGGAAGATGTCACCAAGGTGGTGACGGAAGCCTTCAAGAGTACGCAGCCTCCGCGGCTGCGGGAAATTCTTACATCGCTGGTGGTGCATCTGCATGCGTTCGCGCGCGATGTGCACCTTACAGAAGAGGAGTTCGAGAAGGCAGTGCAGTACGTCGCCAGGCTGGGGCAGAAGACCGACGACAAACACAATGAAGTGGTGCTCATGTCGGGGTCGCTCGGGTTCTCCACACTGATCTGTCTCCTCAACAACGGCAACAACGGACAGACCGAAACCACTGCCAACTTGCTTGGACCGTTCTGGCGCATGAACTCACCCCGAACCGAAAACGGCGGTTCGATCGTGCGCTCGCCGACTCCCGGCCCCGCGCTGTTCGTCAATTGCCACGTCAAGGACCAGAGCGGAAAGCCGATTGCCGGCGCGGAGGTCGATGTGTGGCACTCCTCTCCGGAAGGATTTTATGAGCAACAGGATCCCAAGCAGGCGCCAATGAATTTGCGTGGCAAATTCATGACCGATGCGGTAGGTCATTTCGGCTTCCGCAGCGTGAAGCCCGCAGGCTACCCCATCCCGATCGACGGTCCGGTCGGCGATCTGGTGCGCGCCACAGGGCGTCACAATTATCGTCCCGCTCATCTGCATTTTTTGATTTTTAAGGAAGGCTTCAAAACTTTGATCTCGCAGGTCTACGTCAATGACGATGAGAAACTCGAGACGGACGTGCAATTCGGCGTGACTCGCGCCCTCGTCGGCGACTACGTGCGGCACGACGGCGCAGCTCCCGCAGCTGATGTGACGGGCGACTGGTATTCGCTTGATCAGACTTTCGTGATGGAGTCGGGCAAAAGTCGCCTCCCGAAGCCACCAATTCAATAACCTGTCACAATCAGCGGGGATTTGGTCACTATGCCCGGTTGACCTGACCGCGGCGGGGGTGTTCCTTTTCGGCATGAATGCCATGAGTTCCCGGACGCTGCCGGCGCGGCCGCTGGCGCTGCCAAACCTGCTTACCTATGCGCGCATTGCCGCGGTTCCGGTGGTCGTCGCATTGATGTTTTGGCAGAGCATTTTCGAGGGGCCGCTGTGGCTGCGATGGGTTGCGCTCGCGGTCTTCATATCGGCGGGTGTCACAGACATTCTCGACGGATATCTCGCGCGCACTTGGGGCCAACAATCCTCGCTTGGCCGAATGCTCGATCCGATCGCGGACAAATTGCTGGTGGCGTCGTGCCTGCTGATGTTGGCGGCCGAAGAAACCATCCGCGGCTGGAGTCTGCTCGCCGCGGTGGTCATTCTGTGTCGTGAAATCCTCGTATCGGGCTTGCGGGAATATCTTGCCGAGCTACGCGTTGGCGTGCCGGTAACCCGCCTCGCAAAATGGAAAACGACCGGGCAGATGGTTGCCGTCGGTTTCTTGATTGCGGGTGAGGCCGGTGATCGTGCCGTTTCGGCAATAGTCCATGGCGCGCCGCCGGTGGTCACCGAGATCGGAATTCTGCTGCTTTGGCTGTCCGCAATCCTCACTCTTTATACCGGTTGGGACTACATGCGCGCCGGCTTGCAGTACATGGTTGATGAATGAGTATGAGGCTGCGTTATTTCGCTTGGGTGCGGGAGCGTATCGGCAAACCCGAAGAAGTCATTGAAGTTCCACCTGGGATACACACCGTCGGTGAACTGATGGCATGGCTCGCCTCCCGCGGCGAAGAGTATGCCTATGCCTTTGAAACGCCCCATGTGATCCGTGCCGCCATCGATCGTCGCCACGTACGCACTGACGCGGCCATTAAGGATGCCGGTGAAATCGCGTTTTTTCCCCCAATGACGGGTGGATAGCATCAGTCCCGCCGGCGGGTTAAATTACGGGCATGAAAAGAACTGTGCGGTTGCAGCGCGAACCTTTCGACGCCGCGGCGGAAGCGGCGGCGCTGACACGCGGTCGTACCGATATCGGGGCAGTTGTGACCTTCACCGGCATCTGCCGGGCTCTCGAGGATGCTCAACCGATCGCGGCGCTGACGCTCGAGCACTATCCCGGTATGGCAGAGGCTGAGATCGAGCGTCACGTGAGCGAAGCAGGGCAGCGGTGGCCATTGCTGGGCGTCACCGTGATTCATCGATACGGACGCATCGTACCTGGCGAAGACATAGTCCTGGTTGTGACTGCATCGTCCCATCGTGACAAGGCATTTGCCGCAGCCGAATTCCTCATGGACTATCTGAAAACGCGCGCCCCGTTCTGGAAACAAGTCGAGAAGGCTGGCAACAAGACCTGGATCGATGCCAAAGCGACTGATGATGCCGCCGCTGAGCGATGGATGGCGCCTCGCGGACATGAAGCGGCGGAGTAACCTCAGATCTGACTGCCGGAGAGCAACATGGTTCCACTGGTAGTGGTGACGATTGCGGTCGTGACGCTGGGTGTCCGGCCCGCGCAGGCGACCCAGGTGAGCTACTTTGATGTGCCGCATGGCGCGCATCCGCACGATGTTGCGCCGGCGCCCGACGGGACGGTGTGGTACACGGCGCAACACCAGGGCGCGATCGGTATTCTCGACCCAAAAACTGGCAAGGTCAGTCAAGTGTCGCTGGGACCCGGCGCGGCGCCGCACGGCGTGATCGTTGGCCCGGATCGTGCCGCGTGGATCACGGAAGGCGGCCAAAATGCAATTGCTCGCTTCGATCCCGAGACCAAAACGGTGAACTTGTTCCCGCTGCCCAAAGAATTCCCCGGTGCAAATCTCAACACCGCGACTTTCGATCGCAAAGGAATTTTATGGTTTACCGGTCAAAGTGGCGTTTACGGCCGCGTCGATCCCGCCACCGGCAAGGTTGAGGCATGGAAGGCGCCGAAGGGATTCGGCCCTTATGGGATCACCACGACACCGGGCGGAGAGGTTTGGTACGCGTCGCTTGCAGGCGATCACATCGCCAAGATCGATACCGTGAGCGGCGACGCTTTGATGGTGCAGCCTCCCAGGTCCGGGGTCGGGCCACGGCGGATCTGGTCGGATTCCAAGGGCCTTTTGTGGGTGAGTTTCTGGAACAGCGGCGAAATCGGTCGATATGATCCGATGAACAAGGCCTGGAAGGTCTGGAGCCTGCCGAAGAGCAAGGGCGGCTGCTACGCAATTTATGTCGACAACAATGACAAGGTGTGGGTTACCGATTTCACCGCCAATGCCATCCACCGTTTTGATCCCGCCACCGAAACATTCGAAAGCTTTCCGAGCGACAAGCGTGGCGCATCGGTACGTCAGTTGCTCGGCCGACCCGGAGAAGTGTGGGGTGCCGAATCCGGTGTCGACCGGCTGGTCGTCGTGAGGGACTGAATGCTGCATGACGCATCAGTCTGCCGCCGGAGCGTTCTTTTACTGCTCGGCGGTAGCGCTGCGCTGGCTGTGGGCACAAGACTAGTTGGCGCAGCCGAACCCCGCATCGAAGGTCTGATCGCCCAATCTCGCGGCAAGGGCACAATTTCGCAGAGGATCGATTTTATCTCCGCTGTGCTTCGAGGCATCCAGTACCAGGGAAATACGCTGATTGGCGGGCCAAATCGGTCGGAAAAATTCGTTGTTCGCGATGACGCCTTCGATTGTGTGACATTTTGCGAGATTGTCCTCGCAGCCGCTATCGCATCGGATCGCAGCGAGTTCGATACGGTCTTGCGCAATATCCGCTACCACAACGGCGTCGTCGCGTGGCGTGAGCGCAATCATTATTTCTTCGAATGGTGCCAGCACAATGTCGACAACAGGACTTGCCGATGGGTTGGCATGGAGGGCGCGGTCGACATTGAAAAAGCGGTCGATTCCCAGCCCGGCCTCGGCAAACGGCGTTTTACGATGCCGGTCATCCCGAGTGCCGCGTTTCTCGCCAGTAAGGACAAGCTGGAACGCGGCGACATCGTCGGATTCGTGAGCCGGCGGCCAAACCTCGACTATTTCCACACGGGCCTGATCACCTTCGACAATTCCGGCACGCTGCTGCTCCGCCACGCTTCGCAAAGTCGCCGCCGTGTTATGGACGAACGGATGGATCAGTTCGTCGCAGTCAACGGCGTTCGATTTGTCACGCTGGTGCGGCCGCAGGAGCCGCGGGGTCACGCCTGAGGATCAATCTCAGGCGGCCGCGGCTTTCGGCTTCACTTCGGCGGTATAGTCGTCCATCAGGGTTCTCGTGATGCCGCCTGGATTGAAATTCCAGTCGGCGATTTCGGCAACGGCGGTCACTTCTGCCGCCGAGCCGGTGATGAAACATTCCGAAAATCCGACAAGCTCATCCGGCGTGATCCGGCGTTCAATCACCTCAATGCCGCGCTTGCGGGCCAGGCCGATGACCGTCTGCCGGGTAATTCCGTCCAGGAAGCAATCGGCAATCGGGGTGTGAATCTTACCGTCTTTGATGAAGAAGATATTTGCGCCCGTGCACTCGGCCACGCGGCCTTCCCAGTCCAGCATCATGGCATCGGCGTAACCTTTGCGCTCAGCCTTGTGCTTGGAGATTGTGCAGATCATGTAGAGGCCGGCAGCCTTGGCGAGGCATGGCGCCGTTTTCGGATCGGGGCGGCGATAATCCGCAAGGTCGAGCCGGATTCCCTTGAGCCGTTGCTCAGGATCAAAATAGCTTGGCCATTCCCAGCTCGCGATCGCAAAATGGATCGTGTTGCTTTGTGCCGAAACGCCCATCATTTCGGATCCGCGCCAGGCGATGGGGCGCACATAGGCTTCTTTCCTGCCGTTTCTATCGACGACGAGTTTTTTGGCGGCATCGATCTCGGCCACTGAAAAGGGAATCTCAAAATCGAGAATATTGGCGGAGCGCTTCAGGCGCTCGGAATGCTCGGTGCTCTTAAAGATCTGGCCGCCATAAGCGCGCTCACCTTCGAACACGCAGCTGGCATAGTGCAGCCCGTGGGTGAGGACGTGAACGTTGGCCTCGTTCCAGGGGACAAGCTTTCCGTCGTACCAAATGACCCCCTCAAGGCGGTCATAGGACTGCGCAGCCATGATCTCCTCCTTCGCCGTGTCGCGGCGCTTCTGCCGCCGTGATGGCGCATTTTCCGCGCCCATTCCATACTTTGCGTCACCCGGTAACACCCGGTATGAGTGGCCAGCGGATCGACTTGTCCGCTGCGGGGTCTAGAGTGGGCCCGTTACAGCACGATCCTTTCGTCTGTCGTCTGGTTTTTGTAACATAAAAACAAAATATGTCAACATGGCTGACATAATTGCGACCGGCAAAGCGCGTACGGTACCGAGCGTGGCCGAACGCCCTGGCGGCGGGCCTGCACCGGCCGAGCCCACCTGGGACATCATCGAACTTCTGTTTTTCGCTTATCGCGATTTCGTTGGCGACCCGGATGAGGTGCTCCTCAAGCTTGGTTTTGGCCGCGCCCATCATCGGGTGCTGCATTTTGTCAACCGCAACCCGGGCATAAAAGTTGCCGACCTGCTGGAGATCCTCAACATCACCAAGCAGTCGCTCGGCCGCGTCCTGAAGCAATTGGTCGACCAGGGGTACGTTCTGCAGAAAGAAGGCGCACAGGACCGCCGCCAACGCCTGCTGTATGCGACACCGAAAGGCGAAAACCTCGCTCTCAGGCTGGCGGCCTTGCAGACGCAGAGAATCAGCCGTGCATTTGGCGAACTCGGGCCGAATGCACACGATGCAGCGCGCAGGTTTCTCACCTCGATGATAGATGTCGACAATCGCGACGGGGTATTACGTTTGATCGAGCGCGCCGGCCGCCATCGAAAGCGCGGGGCCGAGTGAGGGAGGAATCTCGGCGATGATACTGCCCGCGAGCCCTCCCGACGACGCTCCGCATCTGCTGGTGGTCGATGACGATCGCCGCATCCGCGATTTGCTCTCGAGATTTCTGGCAAGCGAGGGCTATCGGGTGACGACTGCGGAGACCGCAGCGGATGCGCGCGCGAAACTCAAAGGCCTGAGCTTCGATTTGCTCGTCCTCGACGTAATGATGCCGGGCGAAACCGGTTTCGATCTTGCCAAGGCCCTTCGCGGCGATTCCAACGTGCCGATCTTGATGTTGACCGCCCGCGACGCCGCGGAGAGCCGTATTAGAGGTCTCGAGATAGGCGCCGATGATTATCTCTCGAAACCATTCGAACCTCGCGAACTGTCGTTGCGCATTGCCAACATTCTCAAGCGAGCGCAGCCTGCTGCGCCATCGCCGGCAGAATCGGTCCGCTTTGGACCATTCGTGTATCATCTCGCGCGCGGCGAATTGCGGAAGGGCGAAGAGACTATCCGGCTGACGGACCGCGAGCGTGAGATGTTGCGCATTCTTGCGCACTCGCCCGGCGAAACCGTGCCGCGCCTGTCGCTCGCTGGCAATGGTGGCTCTGTCAGCGAGAGGGCAGTCGACGTGCAGGTCAACCGTCTGCGCCGCAAGATCGAGAACAACCCTGCAAATCCGCTGTTTGTCCAGACGGTGAGGGGCATTGGCTATCGCCTGGTGATTACCTCATGACCAGCCTGGATATCAGCAATGGTGTCCGCAATGCGCTTACGCGTTTGCGTGAGGCCTGGGAGTGGTACGAGGCGATCCCGCCGGTGCGACGCATTCACAGCGTGCTTGCCCAAGTGGCTGATGGGTGGCGCCGGATCAGCCACTGGGTCAACGGCTTCATGCCCAAAGGGCTCTACGCGCGAGCCCTGCTGATCATCATCGCGCCAATGGTGATTTTGCAGTCTGTGATCGCCTTTGTATTCATGGAGCGGCATTGGAACGTCGTCACGAAGCGGCTTTCTGCCAGTGTCGTGCAGGATGTCGCAGCGCTCATCGACATTTACAGCGCCTACCCGCAGGATCCTGATTACGCGCAGATCCGGCGCATCGCGCAGCAGCGACTCGGGCTGGTGGTTGATTTCCTGCCGTCGACCGACATGCCCCCGCCCGGACCCAAGCCCTTCTTTTCGTTGCTGGATCAGGCGCTCTCTGACGAACTGCGCAAGCAGATTGGCCGGCCGTATTGGATCGACACTGTCGGCAAATCGGCATTGCTCGAGATTCGCGTCCAGCTCGATAACGCGGTGATGCGCACATTCGCGCGCCGAAGCGCAGCCTATGTGTCCAATTCGGAGATTTTCCTGCTCTGGATGGTCGGCACCTCAACGGTGCTGCTCACTGTCGCGATTATTTTCTTGCGCAATCAGATCAAGCCTATTCTCCGCCTTGCTGATGCCGCCGAGAGCTTCGGCAAGGGGCGAGAGGCGCCGAACTTCCGTCCGCGCGGCGCTCGGGAGGTGCGGCGAGCGGCGGCCGCTTTCATCGAAATGAAGACCCGCATCGAACGCGCGATCGAGCAACGCACGGCCATGCTTGCAGGTGTGTCGCACGACCTGCGGACCGTTCTCACGCGCTTCAAGCTTGAGCTTGCGCTGATCGAAGACTCGCCGGAAGTCGAGGCGATGAAGAAGGACGTCGACGAAATGGCGCGCATGCTGGAAGCCTATCTGGCGTTCGCGCGTGGCGACAGCGGCGAGACTTCCGCGCCCACCGATATGGCGGAATTCCTTGAGGAGCTACGGCTCGACGCGGAACGTCACGGCCACAAGACAAGCGTCGTCTTTCATGGCCCACCAATCGTCACAGTGCGGCCGGCGGCATTCAAGCGTTGCCTCAGCAACTTGGTTTCCAACGCGGCACGCTTCGCGCCGTCGATTGCGATCTCCGGCCACCGCGATCACCGCTATCTCACCGTGACGGTGGATGATGACGGCCCGGGCATACCGGCGGGCCTGCGAGAGGATGTGTTCAAGCCCTTCCTGCGGCTCGACGACGCACGCAACCAGGACGAAGGCGGTACCGGGCTTGGTTTGGCGATTGCGCGCGACATCGCGCGATCGCATGGCGGCGACATTACGCTGGGCGATAGCCCGCTTGGCGGACTGCGGGCAACCGTGCGAGTGCCTGTTTAGGCCGCCTCTGCTTCCTCACCGCGCGCGCGACGGCGGCGGCGCGGACCACGCATGACACACCTTGGAATGGCGCACAGGTCGTCCAAGAAACCTGCCCATCGTTCCGCACTGATCAAGCTGCGGTCGAGCGCTGCCATAGTCCTGTCAAGTGCCTGATCCTCGTCGTCGACCCAGACAGATAGTACGCGCGCAAACATCAGCGCCGCTCCTTGCGCGCGCATGGCGCCGCGGGGGCCCGAGGCGTTGATGCCCGCAGCTTCCAGCATCCAGTGTTGCGAACGCACCGACATCGCATTCAACGCGAACGCAAGCCCGGGTCTGCGCCGCGCCGAAATCATGAGGGAGCGCACTGCTTCTTTATACGGGGCGAGGGCATCGAGGCGCCGCATCAGCACGTCGAAGAGACGCTCGCGTGGCGGCTCGTCTTCCGTCGTGGCATCGGTGCCGGCAAGCACCAGACGATCGATCTCTTTGATGTGCGCGGCGAGAATGGCCAGCGTAGAGCCAAACTCAGCGCGCAATTGTGAAAGTTTTATTCCAGCTTGGCCGGCTACTTCTGCAAGGCCAATATCCTCGAAACGACGCGTCGCCACGAGGGTCATGAGGGCACTTATGGCCTTCTCCCTGTCGCTGCTGCCGCGGGTTGGCGGCGTAGGAGGAGTAGGAGGAGGTGAAGTCTTACGCTGACGTTTCGACCTGCGCGCCATGACGGCCTCCCATTGGCGGTTTTATACCTTTTTAATTTAGGTATGTGATGGCGACGGTTCTAGGGCGGAACCTAGCCCGCGAGGTCGCGCGACCGGCGGGTGGCGGCCTCGATGGCCCGCATCAAGAGGCGCTCGAGACCTTCAGGCCCCATGAGCACATCGAGTGCTGCAGCCGTCGTGCCGCCCGGCGAGGTCACATTCTGTCGCAGGGTCGCGGCGTCAACATCGGATCGATGCATTAACTCGCCGGCCCCGGTGATGGTTTCACGCGCAAGCCGGGTCGCAAGCGCAGGTGGCAGCCCGGAGGCGATACCTCCGCTGGCCATCGCTTCCGCCAGCAAGAATACGTACGCCGGACCTGAACCGGACAGTGCGGTCACGGCGTCCATAAGACGCTCGTCGCGGACCCATTCCACTTCGCCCATGGCCGCGAGGAGGCTCGATGCCTGATTGCGGTGCTGGCCCAACATATTCGCATTGCCGACCGCAACGCTGATGCCACGGCCGATGGCCGCAGGCGTGTTTGGCATGGCGCGCACGATTGCCGTGCGCGGCGGCAATGAGTTTTCGAGGAATCCGATGGTGCGCCCGGCCATGATGGACAGAACCAAGGTGGACTTATCGATGTACCTCGAGAGGGATTGCAAGGCCTCAGGCGCACTCTGCGGTTTCACGGCAATCACCACAGCGGCGGCCAACGTTGCTTTGATTGTCGGATTAAGTCGGAGGCCTCGCCGCGCCAGCGACCTCAGCATTTTGGCTGGCTGTGGTTCGATGACCACGATTTGCCTTGGCTTGAGACCGCGTGCCAGCCAGCCGTCGAGCATTGCGCTGCCCATCTTGCCGGCGCCAACCAGAACAAGGGTGCCGCGAAATTTTGCTAGCGTTTTGGCAACACGGTCCGCCATGGCCGATCGCCGGCCTTTATGCCTCGCCCGAGGTCTCGAACATCGCGGCCTCGAGTGCATCGCGCGCAGTTTTGCCGGCCCAGACCACGAATTGAAAGGCAGAAAAGTAACGCTCGCAAGCCTCAAGTGCAGTACCGAGCAGTGCCTCGCACTGTTTGCCGGAAGCTTCGGTGCCGCCTGCCAGTACCAGGGCGTGCCGAAACATGATCATTCCTTCCGCGTTCCAATGGTCGAAATGCCCCACCCAGAGCCGCTCATTGATCAAGGAAATCAGCGCTTGCACCTCGGCGCGCCTTCGTTCCGGCACTCGCAAATCGAAAGCACAAGCCAGGTGCAGGGCCTCGATGTCCCCCATCCACGTGTAGGAGAGCTGATAGTCGGTCCAGCGGCCGGTGACCAGAATGGTAATTTCGTCATCGCTGGAACGCTCGAATGACCAGTCGTTGCCCGCCGCCAGGCGCTCCACAACGTCAAGAGGATTGATTCGAGATTCTTCCGCGAGGCTGGTCAGGGACATGACGTCTCCGCTTGGCTGAATTGAGCGAGAGGAAACGCACGCCACCACACGCACGGAGCAGGCAAGACCCCAGGCAGGTTCTGGCCACCAGTTGACGCTGAGTTTACGGGATGCCTTGACGGCGAAAGCGAATCACCAAGCGATTCGAATATAACCTGCTTGATTCCGCTCGCCAAAGGCATCGTCAAGTGCCATGAGCCGTGATTTGCCCGTGATAGGCAACCCGGCGGAGCCGACTCTCCACAGCCATTGCTTCGTCGCCGATGACTCAGCGGTGGATAATTTCATCCCGATCATTTGGAGCGAGTGCAGAGAGCGGAGACGCGCGCACTCACCTTGTCTTGGCGCCGGGACCGGCGCTCTCGCACTGTCTGGAATGGCGATGAGGTTATGAGAGGTTCAGTCGAAAAGGCTTGAGACCGACTCTTCGGCGGCGGTGCGGCCGATTGCTTCGCCGATCAGGGACGCTATTTCCAGAATACGAATATTACCGGCAGTCAGAATTTCCTTTGTCGGCTGAATCGAGTCCGTGATCACAAGCTCCTCGAGCCGCGAGTTCGCGATACGCTTGGCGGCGCCGCCTGACAAGACCCCATGACTGATATAGGCGTAGACCGCCTGGGCTTTGTTTTCGAGCAAGGCGTCGGCAGCATTTACAAGTGTGCCGCCGGAATCGACGATGTCGTCCACCAGAACGCAAGTGTAACCGGCAACGTCACCGATCACGTTCATCACTTCGGATTCGCCGGGGGCTTCCCGACGCTTGTCGATAATGGCCAGCGGCGCGTTAATGCGCTTTGCCAGCCCGCGAGCACGCACCACGCCGCCGACATCGGGCGAAACGACCATCACGTTGTCAAGCTTCAACCTCTCGCGGATGTCTCGAACCATCACCGGCGACGCATAGAGGTTGTCGGTTGGGATATCGAAAAATCCCTGGATCTGACCGGCGTGCAGGTCGAGCGTCATGACGCGATCCGTACCGGCACGAGTGATAAGGTTGGCGACGAGCTTCGCGGAGATTGGCGTTCGGGGACCAGGCTTGCGGTCCTGGCGGGCGTATCCAAAGTACGGGATGACGGCCGTGATGCGGCGCGCGGAGGAGCGTCGCAGCGCGTCGATTATAATGAGCAGCTCCATCACGTGATCGTTGGCCGGAAAGGAAGTCGACTGGATCACGAAAACGTCCGCGCCGCGCACGTTTTCCTGAATTTCGACGAAAATTTCCATATCCGCAAAGCGGCGGACGACCGCTTTGGTCAGCGGAAGCTTGAGATAATTTGCGATACCTTTTGCCAGCGCGGGATTGGAATTGCCGGCGACGAGCTTGATCGCTCCGTTCTTGCCCGACATCTTGAGCCCTCGCCCTTACTCCCCGCCACAGGCGGCGTGGTCATAACAAGGCAGGCACGGCGCGGCAATACACCAGTAATGCTTTGTCCCTCAGCCTTTGTGCGAAAGACAGATTGGCAATCAACGGCTGGAAGCGGCAAGCGTCAGGGCTTCTCGGCCCGACACCGCGGCAGTCCTCGGCCGCCGGGGCGGTAGAGGAACAGGTTCGGCATCGTCGGTAGCGGCCTCAGCAGCAACGGTCGATACAGGATCGGCCAGAGGATGGAACAGACGGAATATTCCGGCCGCCTCGGGTGACGATTCCTGCGGCTCGCCCATTGCCACTTGCAGGTCGCTCGTCGGCGGCGAAATACCAGGGGCCACCGCAGGCGATGTCAGGAAGGTTGCGAGCTGTTCCATGCTGTTGCGGGCAATGCGGCTGAGCATTGCGTCGTCGGCAGCCGCCCAGGCATCCCGGGGTCGAACCTTTGCCGTCTCCTCGCCGCTGATGCGGAGCGCGCGGTGCTCCTCCTGATCAAAGACATCCCAGACCCAGGAGACCGTCGTTTGATGCTTCGTCACTTTGACAGCGAGATAGCCGCGCACGCGGTAGGCCGACGACTGCTCGCGGGAGATAACCGCGAGCCGGCGTGCCTGTGCCTCTTCATTCAGGTTCTGCACAAGCTTCTGGAATTGGCCAGGCGGCAGACCGTCAAGTGAATCACGCGACCGTGGCTCCGCGCGGTTGCTCGGGCGACAATGCCTGGCCATCGGGATTGCATCCGGCCAGCGCCAGGGTCCAGATCAAAATGCAAGCTAAAGCTGGGACGCGCGACAACGTACCGGTCGCGCGGCGACCCCGACTGGACCCCATTAGACACCCCCCGCGGCCTTGTCTTTGATCTTGGTTCTCGCGGCCGACGGAAAGCGTAGCGAAAAGGCCCCACTTGAGTCTAGCGAAAGGCGCGGGCTTTAATCGTCGCAGCTACGCTAATCGGCGAGGGCAATGGCATTGATGTGCCGACCGTAATCCGTTTCGTCATTGTGGGTTGTGCGTCGATAGCTGAAGAATCGGTCCGGCTCTGCGTAAGTGCAAAGCCCGAGATCTTCGAATTGGGTGATGCCCGCACGCCGGACGCGTGCGCCAATGTAGCCGGCGAGATCAAACATCGCGTGCGCCGATTTTTGCGACGCCGCGAAGAAACGCGCATTGGCTGCATCTGCCGAAAGAAACCGTTCAACGAATTCTGGTCCGACTTCATAGTTTGGTTGTCTGATCGTCGGACCGAGCGCGGCGGTCATTGTTTTGCGATCGGCCCCGAGTCGCTCCATTGCACCGACGGTGGCTTCAATCACGCCTGTAAGGGCCCCGCGCCAGCCGGCATGGGCAGCGCCGATTACGCGCGCACCGCCATCCGCCAGCAGCAACGGTCCGCAATCGGCCGTCGACACCCCGATTGCCAACCGCGGCACCCGTGTGACGATTGCGTCTGCGCGCGGGCGAGTATCGCGCGTCCATGGCTCTTCGGCCACGACTACGTCGGACGAATGAATCTGATAAGCGGTCAGCAGGCGAGCGGGACTCACGCCCAATATTGCCGCCATCCGCGCGCGGTTCTCGGCGACATTTTCGGGCCGATCATTGGAGCCGACACCACCGTTGAGCGAAGCATACACGCCCGGCGAAACACCGCCGGAGCGCGTGAAAAAGGCGTGGCGGATATTCGCGAGCGGAGCGAGTATGGCGGCTTGCAGCATCGGTCAGTCTGGATGACCCAGCACCTCGATTGGCCAGATAGATAAGATGCCCGTCGACGCTGGACCAGCTATTTCGTTTCGAAGCCGGGGGGCACGCCAACCGCAGGGTGGGCAAAGGCAGCAACCTTGAACAGCTCGCCCATGGCGCTTCGATTATGACCGATCAGGCGTTCAAGCGCAGAATCGATTTCGCGCCCGTGCGCGCTCTTGGCTCTCAAGGTTGCAGCGCGGTGCTCGATGCCGAGACGTCGCAGGAATTGCGATTGCTCGATCGGCCCGAAGCCGATTGCGCCCATGGCCTCGACCGCTCGGGTCAGCGCCTGAAAGTCCACGTGAGCCGTCAAGTCCAGGCTGCCGGGTGATGTAAGAGGATCCGCATAGGCATGCTGGCCGACAGCCTGCAGAGTTTCCCCAAGGCCGGTTTCAGTATGCCCATAATCGATCACGAGGGCGGCGCCTCGATTGTCTGCGGCGCGCCGGCCAACCTCCATCGCCACAGTGTCGGCGCGCCATTCAAAAATCGCGCCGGCCCGCGGCGCGCGCAGGGCGGTCGGTAGGAGCGTGTGAAAAAATGGAATTGGTTCGGGAGCAATTGTGAAAGCCAGTTGCCCGGAAGCGTCAATCTGAATTCGACGCTCGTGCCATCCACGCTCTGTTTTTACGGCTTGGTTAACGGGCAAAGCATCGAAAAACTCGTTGGCCAAAACGATCGCAGGCCCTTTCGGCACTTCGGCAAGGGTTGAATGCCAAAAGACGGGAATCCCCGCATCTGCCAGCGCTCGTTCCTGTTGCGCTTGCAGGATGGGGCTGAGCTCTACCATGTGTACCACCACTGCTGCGCGGAATTCCGGAACGATCCGAATCGCGCGCAGGGCGTCTTTCATCATCGTGCCGCGACCGGGACCGAGCTCGATCAAGCGTACGTTTTCAGGTGCGCCCATTTGTTTCCACACGGCAGCAACCCACAAGCCGATCAGTTCACCGAACATCTGGCTTACTTCCGGCGCGGTTACGAAATCGCCCCGCGCGCCAAGCGGATCATGAGTGGTGTAGTAGCCGTGTGTGGGATCGGCGAGACACAGAGCCATGTATTCTGCAATAGGCATTGGCCCGCCCGCCAGAATACGCTTCCGGATTTCCGGCTCTAGCGGCGACTGCTCGACCACGATCGACTCCGCCGCGGGCGATGTTTCAGCGCGTAGACGATGAAAGCAACACCGGCCAGGAAGAGCGGCACTGACAGCAGCTGCCCCATCGTCGCGCCACCCAACAGAAAACCCAGTTGCGCGTCGGGTTCGCGGAATAGTTCGCAAAAAGTGCGCGCTAGTGAGTAGCCCACAGCGAAGCACCCGATTATGAGGCCCGGCCGCCTTAGCGCGCCAGCGCGGATCAGCGCCGTCAGAACAAGGAATAGCAGCAGCCCTTCCAGCGCCGCCTCGTAAAGTTGGCTCGGGTGGCGCGGCAAGGGTCCGCCGTGCGGAAATATCATCGCCCAGGCCACATCCGTGGGACGACCCCACAATTCGCCGTTGATGAGATTGGCGATACGGCCGAGAAATAGACCGATTGGTCCGACGGCGCAGGTGATATCGCCAAGCGAGAGGACTGAGATGCTGCGGTGGTACCCGAACAGCAGGACCGCAAGAACACACCCGATAAATCCGCCGTGGAATGACATGCCGCCATTCCACAATTGCACGATTTCGATTGGATGAGCGATGAAGTGTGGAAGATCATAGAACAGGACGTAGCCGACGCGGCCACCGAGGATGATGCCGATCGTGACCCACAGCACGAAATCATCGAAGTCCGCGACGGTGAGGGGAGCCTTGCCACCCCACAATTTCTCCGAACGAATGAGTACGCGCGCGTAGGCCCACCCGATGAGAATTCCCAGGATATACGCCAGCGCATACCAGCGAATGGCGAACGGACCCAGGTGCACCAGCACCGGATCGAACGCCGGATAAGGGATAACAAGTAAAGGCATCGGATATCCGAATCTCACCTGACGTTTAGTGCTAGCATGCCGAGCCTTGCGGCGGCATGACCGGATCGCCATTGTGAATGTTATCTGGAGGCAAAGATGACCCAGACCAGTAACCGTTTTTTCGACGAGATGGCGCGTTTGATGAACGATGCCGCTGGCGTGGCGCAAGGGGTGCGGCGCGAGTTCGATACCCTGTTTCGAACCCAGGCGGAACGTATCCTGCGCGATCTGGATGTGGTCCAGCGTGAGGAATTTGAGGCCGTCAAGGAGATGGCGCGCCTTGCCAGGGAGGAGAACGAGGCGTTGAAGGCGCGCATCGCCGCGCTGGAGGCCAAGCCCGAAAAGCCCGCTAAAAAGGCCAAGGATTCGGCGGCCCATTAGCCCCGCCACAATTCTTGCCCTTTCTGGGCGCTGCCGCTATAACCCGCCCCGTTCGCGGCCCCCGGCACCCCTGGAGGCTTGCCGCGTACGCGGGCGGCAAAATGCCGCCTTTTCCATTGGCTTAGATGCAAAGGGATTAAAAGATGGCGACCGTCCAGGAATTAAAGGCGACGGCGCGTCCGAAAGGCGGCAAGGGGGCCGCTCGGTCTGCGCGTCGCTCCGGCAAAGTGCCGGGTGTGATCTACGGAGAGAACAAGCCTCCTGTCATGGTCCTGCTCGACCATGACGAACTGCGCAAGCGCATCTATGCGGGGCGTTTCCTCACGACGCTCTACAATCTCGATGTGGACGGTACCAAGCACCGGGTGATTCCGCGCGATTTCCAGCTCGACGCCATCAAGGACCTGCCGATGCACGTCGACTTCCTGCGCGTGGCGGAAGGCGCCACGATTCGCGTGCACATTCCGGTTCACGTGCTCAACGCGGATCAGGCACCCGGTGTGAAACGCGGAGGCGCGGTCAACATTGTGACCCATACGGTCCAGGTGATTTGCCCGGCCGATGCCATTCCCGAATCGATCGATGTCGACATCTCCGGTCTCGACATCAACTACTCGAAGCATCTTAACGAGATAGCGCTGCCGCCCAACATTCGCGTCATCGGTCGCCCCGACATGACACTGGTCACGGTCGTGCCGCCATCCGGCTACGCGGAAGAAATGAAAGCTGCCGCCGAAGCCGCCGCTGCTGCTGCGGCTGCCGCCGCGGCTGCAGCCGCCGCCGGCGTTGCGCCAGCTGCCGAAGGTGCGGCCCCCGGTGCCGCGCCGGCAGCTGCGCCTGGTGCCGCACCTGCCGCCGGTGCTGCTCCGGCGGCCGCGGCCGCACCTGCAAAGACCGAGAAGAAGTGAGGCGGCGTCCAAGCCGCCTTGTCGGCGCCACGCACATTGCGGTAGGGCGGTCTTACGGCCGTTGAAGCCATGCTGCTTTTCGTCGGCCTCGGCAATCCCGGCCCCAAGCACGCGAGCAACCGCCATAATATCGGGTTCATGGCCGTTCAGGCGATCGCGCGTCGCCACAACTTGTCGCCATGGCGGCGGCGGTTTCAAGGTGTTGCGGTTGAGGGAAATATCGCGAACGAGCGAACGCTCTTGTTGCTGCCCGGCACGTATATGAACGAGTCCGGTCGGGCCGTGGTAGAAGCCATGCATTTCTACAAGCTCGATCCCGCCGGCATCGCCGTATTTCATGACGAGGTGGACCTCCAGCCCGCAAAAGTGAGAGTGAAAGTCGGCGGCAGCGATGCGGGCCACAACGGGCTGCGCTCGATCAGCGCCCACCTTGGCAACGACTACAAGCGCGTGCGCATCGGCATCGGCAAACCGGACGTCAAGGAGCTTGTGCCCTCACACGTGCTTGGAGATTTCGCAAAAAGCGAATGGGCGTGGGTCGAGGCCCTTTGCGATGTGATTGCCGACAATGCGCCTCTCCTTATCGAGGGCAAGGACTCGTCGTTCCAGAACAAGGTCCATCTCGCCATGGAAGCAAAGGGCTTCAACGGCAGAGACGACGAGCCGCCTCCCACCAAATAGCAATGTAAAGAGACCACCAGACCATGGGATTTAAGTGCGGCATCGTCGGTTTGCCGAATGTCGGCAAGTCGACGCTTTTTAATGCTCTTACACAGACAGCGGCCGCCCAGGCAGCTAACTATCCGTTTTGCACCATCGAGCCGAACATTGGCGAAATTGCCGTGCCGGATTCGCGACTGGACAAGCTGGCTCTGTTGGGGAAGTCGGAACAGATCGTTCCGACGCGTATTGCGTTCGTCGATATTGCCGGGCTCGTGCGGGGTGCCTCCAAAGGAGAGGGGCTCGGAAATCAGTTCCTTGCCACCATACGCGAAGTGGATGCCATCGTGCATGTCGTACGGTGCTTTGAAGACAGCGACGTGATGCACGTGGAAGGCAAGATTGACCCGATCGCCGACATCGAAACCATCGAAACCGAGTTGATGCTGGCCGATCTGGACAGCCTGGAAAAGCGCATCGGCAACCTGGAGAAAAAGGCCAAGGGCAACGGCGAGGATGCCAAGCTGGCCAAGGAGACGCTCGACCTCGTGAACCGTTCGCTGATCCCGCTGCACGAGGGAAAGCCCGCGCGCATGGTTGAGCGAAAGCCGGAAGAGGAAAAGCTGTTTCACTCTCTCGGCCTGCTGACCTCCGCGCCCGTGCTCTATGCCTGCAACGTCGACGAGGCTGCGGCTGCGACAGGCAACGACTATTCCCAGAAAGTCGAGCAAAGGGCCAAGGAAGAGGGTGCGGTCGCTGTTGTGATCTCCGCGAAGATTGAATCGGAAATCGCCACTTTGCGGCCGGCCGAGCGTGCAGAATTTCTGACAGCTGTCGGTTTAGAGGAAACCGGTCTCGATCGCCTCATCCGCGCAGGCTATGCGTTGCTGCATCTGGTTACGTTCTTCACGGTGGGCCCAAAGGAGACGAGAGCGTGGACCATCACCAAGGGCACCAAGGCGCCGCAGGCTGCCGGCGTGATCCACACCGATTTCGAGCGGGGCTTCATCCGATCCGAAACCATCGCCTATGACGACTACATCGCGCACGACGGTGAGGCTGGCGCGCGCGAGGCCGGCAAAATGCGGCTCGAGGGCAAGGACTACGTCGTTGCGGATGGTGACGTGATGTACTTCCGCTTTGCAACCTGAGCAGGGTCTTTCTGATAGGCTACGCACATGACCGTCACCGCGGGCGAAGCGACGGAGCCTAAGCCGGACTCTGCCAAAGGCGCGGAGAGGCGCGCGCTTGGCGTTGCCTGTGGCGCACATGCGTTGCACGACGGCTATACCGACCTCGTCTACGTCATGCTGCCGATCTGGCAGGGCGAATTTGGCCTTGGCTTCGCAGTGCTTGGGGCCATGAAGACAGTTTTTTCCGGGGCTCTCGCCGGCTTCCAAATTCCGGCAGGATTATTGGCCGAGCGGTTCGGTGCGACCGCTGTCCTTGCGCTCGGCACAGCGCTTGCCGGTCTCGGGTACGTCTTGGTCGGGTTCAGCAACAGTCTGTCTTTTCTAGTCGCTGCATTATTCATTGGTGGTCTCGGCGCCAGCACCCAGCATCCCTTGGCGTCGTCCCTGATTGCTCATGCGTTTGCGGGCAAGCGCTCGCTGCGGGCACTCGGGACCTACAACTTCGCCGGGGACATTGGAAAGATGACCGTGCCCGCGACCGCAGCGTTGCTGTTGGTCGCAATGCCTTGGCGGGAAGCGTTGATCTTGCTTGGAGGACTCGGATCGATTGCGGCAGTAGCGATTTTTTTCGCGATGCCCCGGTTCCGCGACGAACCATCGAAGTCGCTCAAAAACGCCGATCCCGGACCCGCCCAAGGTGCCGCGCGAGCCTATGCGTTTCCGCTCCTCCTATCGGTAGGCGTTATCGATAGTGCCACCCGGATGGCCTTCCTCACTTTCCTCCCGTTTGTGCTTACCGCGAAGGGCGCAAGCATCCAAACCGTCGGCGTAGCTCTGACGCTGGTCTTTGCAGGCGGCGCGGCGGGAAAGCTGGTTTGCGCGTTTATTGGTGCGCGCATCGGGACGATAGCGACGGTATGGTTGACCGAGACCGTGACGGCTGTGGGGATTGTCGCGCTTCTCCCGCTTCCTCTTGAAGCAGCACTTGTGGTCTTGCCGATCGTCGGAGTGGCCGTGAATGGGACATCGTCGGTATTGTATGGCTCGGTACCCGACCTCGTGGAGCCGGCCTGGCGTCAGCGCGCGTTCAGCATCTTCTACACCGGCACGATCGGCGCGGGTGCTGTATCGCCGGCATTTTATGGTTTGCTCGGCGACGTGGTAGGGATTCCGATAGCGCTTATGGCCGTAGCCGCCCTCGTGCTTGCCACATTGCCCATTACGCTGGCGTTGCGTCCGGCGCTGATGGCAAGGCCGTCATAATCTGAGCGCTTGAGCGTCATTGCGTCATAGGAGCGAAAGAGCAATTCGTTGTCGCATTGGCAGAGGGAACGGATCGCGGTCCGCGCGATTGTGCTGACATGCCAAAACGTTCGAACGCCATCACGCTTATGAGTGCTGATCAGGCAAATTTGCTTCGACAACTTGCTTTCGATGCCTATGAGCCCGAGGCCTTTAGCCCGAGTTTGACCAAAGCCGAGGCAGAGGAGCGTATTGCGATGCTGCAGGCAAAATTGAAACTGATGAGCGAGCCGCCTCACATACAGTGACGAAATTCGCGAAGCTGCCGGAATGCGAGCAGGAACCCTCCGGTCCACCCGGCGTTGGCACGGTTTGCACGCAAGTGGAGAGGAGGAACTTATGACACATTTTCGCCATGCGGCGCTTCTTGCTGCGCTGCTTGCCGGGGCTGGTTCTGCCGGCGCGCAAACCACAGTGATCACGCGTGAGCCGGTGGAGTCGCGCGCTGTCGTGACAGGGCCGGTGCAGCTCACGCCCGTTCAGCGACAAACGATCTACCGCACGATCGTTCGCGAGCGTGTGGTGCCAGCTCCGCCTACAGTCGAATACCGCGTCGGCACCCGCGTGCCGCCAAGCGTGCAGCTCTATTCAGTGCCGCAAGAAGTTGCGCTCGAGGTGCCGGCAATCCAGACCTACAAATACATGGTGGTAAATAACCGTGTTGTTCTGATCGATCCTGCCACCAGCGAAGTTGTTGCCGAAGTGATCGACTAAACATGCCACTTTCGTCGGATTTGGCCCGGCGCCAGCGCGCCGGGCCACTTTTTTTGCCCATTCAATGTTTACCCTGCGGTCGGGCTGGTATGCGGTGACAGCTGGTGCTGGATTTTCGGCCTCGTAAGGGCCATATTAGGCATCGAGGAGTCTTTGATTATGTCGATGATCAACTACCGCGCCCCGTCCGAACTCTTTCCTAGCCGCAGTCGCAAGTCGCGCCGACCCATCGGCTACAAGCGATTTCCGACCGCCGCTGAAGCAATTCGCTTCGCCATAGAGGAATTGCCGCCGGAATTGCTTTTGGGCGCTTATCTGGAAGTTGAAGAGAAACGTTTCGACGGAAACGGTATCCGGCAGCTGTATGACAGCGCCGACTATCCTCTGCCGCGCAAGGCAGCCAAGACCAAGGTTGCCACGGCCAACTGACCTAAACACCGCTTTTTGAGCCTCGAGTCGCGGTCCTTGGCCGCGGAACGGTTTGTGTTGGCTGTCCGTCACCGGCCGCATGAAACCGCTGCCGCCTCTCATTCGTTGTTGTGGATAGCCCGATTGGAGGCTTTCCATGAAAATGCATCAAATCAAGTTAGCAGCAGCGGTGGCTGCCGTTATCGCGGTACCGACTCTAAATTGCTTCGCTGGTGCCGAGGAGAGCGCGACTGTCCCGACCGATCCAGGTTTCAAAGCTGATACCGGCCAGATCAATCCAGGTGCGACAGAGCCGTTGCCGTTCGAGTCGAGTAAGGTCACCGATATCCCCACGCCCGACGAAGCGCGCCGGGCATTGCTGACTCCTATCTCGAAGCAGCCGTCAGTCGGTAATGTGCCGAATGTGTCACGTCAGGACGCACAGACCTTCGGTGGTCCAAGCGCAAACCAGGAATCAAAGAATGCTGTTGGCGGCCCGCAAGGCCTCACGACTTCAGGTACTGTGCCCACTCCTGGAGGCGGAAAAGCGGACGCACAACCTGCTTCACCGGGGCCAGGCTCGACTGCGAGCGCCGAACCAGCACCGTCCGGGCCGATCGGATCGTTCGGTGAGACCATTCCTGCGAAATTCTCAAAACGCAATGACATACTCGATCGAGTACCGATCATGGCGTGGCCGTTACCGTTGACCGATCAGCAGCGAAAGCAGGTCTATGATGCGGTGATGGCAGATCAATCGCAGCCCGTGGCTGGCGCCGACGCGCTAAAGCCGGCGAGCGAACTGTCCACCGACCAGGCACTCAACGGCATGCGTCCGCTGCCTGACAGCGTCCGCAACATCGAAGGGTTAGGCAAACTGCAGTATGTCAAAGCAAACAATAAAGTGCTTCTGGTCGAACCTTCCACCCGGACGGTGGTCGATCAAATTACGTCCTAAAAGCAAGAAAGCCATCGCAAGCTTGCTGCGATGGCTTTCTTGACGGGCAACGTCTACCGACCGTTAGTCGTCGGTTTTGTTCGGCGGATTTTTCCAGTTCGTGAGGCTGTCGGCGATGACTTTCATGGCAGTCATCGCCGCATGACTCAGACTCGCATAGCCGGCGATCTCGCGTCCCACGCGCTCGCCTTCGCCGCGCAACATTTCCCTCACCCCTTGGAGTTCGAGAATGACCCGATCAATCTCGTCTACCGAGGCGCCGGAAACACGACGGATTAACCCATTCAGATTCTCCGCAACGGGTTCGGAGGGCGCGTCTCCGTCCGAACGTTGGCGACGCAAAAACGCAACGTCGCGGCGGACGAATTCGCGGATCTCACCCTCGAAAGCCGCTGCCGCGTCCTGATCGATCTCGTTGGTCCGTTCGGGTGATTTCCGGTTCGGTGCATATATTTCCGGACCGGGTTTTTCCGGTACTGCACCGAGCCGCTCGGGTTTGATGGCCGTCATGATCAACTCCTACAAGGCGCAAAGCATTTTGCGCGGGGTCCCCAGTTGCAGATTGATTGCCGCATGCGACTTGGGCGGTCGTGGGGCGGAGCACGGAACCTCGCCGCCCGGTAAGGGCGGCCATCGAGTTATTCACGTCTTTTCGGTGGCTTCCTCGTCGTTTTCCCTACCAGTGCACCTTAAATCCGGCGCTGATGCTCTTGCTGCTGGTGGCTTGGCCGAAATCGGTCAACGCGGTGGTAACCTGGAGTGGGCCATAGAGCTTCTGTTCGGCGCTAAACGTATTATGTGTGATCGGGTCGTTTCTGACACTCGTCAGTCCCGCGCCGAGCGTTGTCCCGGTCGGCAGGATGTTGAATTTGACCGATCGTTCGTTGCCGAATACCTGACTCGATCCGGGCCCGGCGGCCGTAGGCAAAGTCATAAATGGCATGTCAGTCGGCCCCGTGGCGGGCTGGCCGAGCGTTTCGGTGACCGAATACGTGCTTTGCAAGGTAACCGCGAAACGGCCGCCGAAGGGAATCGATTGCTTGAGCGTAGTGCCAACCTTGCCTTGCTCGTTGAAGGGGTCGACCCGCGCATCAACACTTCCGAAGTTCGCGACTCCGATTGATGCCCAGGCGGCTCCCGAAGGAGAAGTGTCGCCCGTCGTCAGGAGCGGGTGATCGAAGGCACTGCGGCCGCTTGTTGGACCAAGATCGGCTCCGGCCGAATTGCTCCATTCCGTTTGCAGCGGTTGCTTCACAACGACTGTCGATGAACCGTCAGGCTTTTCCGTTCGGGTGATGTCGAAGTCTTTGTCGGACACCCCCGGCAAACGCAGCGGCTTTTTAGGTGGAGTGGCAAGGGCCGCCGGATCAAACACGAGCGCGTTGCCCAACATCGCGCTTTCCTCGGGCGTCAGTGGAGCTTCCGGAACGAGAGCACTACTGTCGTCGACCGTTTGCGGTGCGTCTTGTGCCAAGACTGCCGAGGCGGCGACTAACAGCAGACCAGCCGTCCACAATGCACAGTGAGCCTTTGCCCGCATGCAAAAATCTTCCCCGCATGTTTTCCGGAGGTTTCTGGGCCAAACCGGTTCAACAGCCGTTGCGGCTATGTCATGGAACTTTGGCGAAGCTGTGGAAGGGCTTAGAAGGTTTTGTCACAAACACCGCGCTGCAATTGCCTCACTGGTATGCTCGACATGGGCATCGAAGCGGCCGAGATCGCGATCGCGTTCCACGCCGCTTTTGCACAGCGCGGTGACGGCGCGTGCCTTCACCAGCTCGAGAAAGTAAAGGCGCGTGGCGGTACAGATGTCTGGACCAGTTGTGGCGCCGAGACTTCTGACCCGAGCCTTCATGGTCGCTACGTTCGCCGTTGCGTCCGCTAGACTGCGATCGCAGCCAGGCGGAATCGCCGGTTCCGGTCGGGCAGCTGGGGCAGCCAGAAGCGCCAATGCAAAGGCGGTGGGAACAACAAGTCCAGCAAACCAAAGGAAAGCGTGCAAAAAACGCTTCAGCATGGCTGACCTCCGCGAGCCCTTGGTCGTGCGGAGTGAAGAAAAGGTTCATCCACCGAGGATGAAACTGGACCCTGTGCGACGAGTTTACCTTGATTGCGAACAGGCAGCGCCCAGGAGCACGATCATGCCCGCGCTAATACCGGCGATCCTGACTGCATCGCAGCTTGTTCTGGCTGCGGATTCTATCCCGAAAGTCGACGTCGAGCGCACGTGTCGGCCGGCGGCCACGGCGCGAGTTCTGCCTGGGCGTGACTCAGCGGCATGTCAGCGAGACGAACAAGGTGCCGCAACAAGCTCGAGCACGAATGGAGCCAATATAGCGCTGCGCAACGCAGCCAATGCGCAGGGTTTGCCGCGCTTGATCGGGCACCGAGCTACGTCGAATTGCTGACCTGCCTGGAAATGGCCAAGCAAGCCAAGGAGGTGCCGCAAGACTCGAAGATGGGGACGACAGGACAGCGTTAATATATTCAAGGCTTCTTGCCGGGCGGAGTATTATACGGGCTGCTGGAAGAACCCTGCATCTGCGACAGCTTGTAGGCGGAGAGCTGCTTGGTCCTGTCCTTGTCAGCCTTGGGCTTCTTCTTTTCCTTTGTCGAACGCATCTGACCTTTTGCCATAACCACCTCCCTGGCGTGGAGCGATGGCGAATGCTAGCCCGTGCGTCGATTGGCGCAAGAGGATGCCGCCCGGATCCGGGGAGCTGGCGTCAGGTCTTAGGCGGGGCCGCCGCCGTCGTTTTCATCTTTTCGTCAATGCATTTATTCACGAGGTCGGCGCGCCTATCGAGGTTTTCGCGAGCACTGCTCTTTTCGGTACGCATCCAGCATTCACGGGCCGCCCGCGTGCGCGTCATCGGCTCGGCGTTCTGAGCAGGTTCCCCCGGCCGGGAGGCATGGGCGGTCGTGGTATCGGTGTCCGGCCTGGCCGACGAAACGGTCGCCCGGGGGGCGTCGCCAGCCGTGGGACCAATGCCGTCAGTTTCGCAAGCTGCAAGCATGAAGAGACACGCCGCGAGCAACCCCAAACGAGAAACGAAGAAAGGAACGGCGGAAGTTACAGGCTTCATACTTGCGTCCAGACATTCAGCTTTGAAGCGCGAGGGTGAGGCGGTCGGCTATTTGCCCGAAAACACCCTCACGCGCAACGCCCTTGGAAACCGGCCATCACAATCGCGTGCGCGAGAACGAACCCCCGCGCGCGGGGGAACGTTTATTCCTCAAAAGGCCGCGGAACCAGTTCTGGAGGCAACAATTATGCGTATCTTTTTGACAGCCGCCGCGGCGGCTGCACTTGTCTGTAGCCTCGCCCAAGCCGACGAGCACACCCAACCGCCCGCAAACGGCGACGCCGCAGTTGGCATCGGTATCATCTGCAACACGTCGCAACAGGCGCAGCAGTTCGTGAAGCTCCGAAGTTCCGGCGCCCGGCCCGAACAAGCGATGCTGGCAGTCAATGCCGGCGCGCGCGATGCCCGCGCGTGCGGGGTCGCGGCAGTCGCTTATGTCCGTGACGGGACTGTGGACACCATGAAACTCCGGGACAGGCTGGTTCAGATCGTGCGCATCAACGTGGTGGCTGGCTTTAACGGCTCCGGCTGGCAACGAGTCTCTGATCTGGTTCAGTACGCTGTCCTCGAAGGTGAAGGCGAATCCGTTTAACGCACGGCGGAATGTTCCTCCGCAACCGGCGATGCGGTCGCGCGTTCTTCGTAGGGCGGCGACATTTGAGGAACGAGCCATGCTATCTCGTTTCGTGGTTGCCGGCGCATTGTTGGCGCTCGCAATCTGCGGCGCTCACGCAGATGAAAATCAGCATTCGCCGGGAGCAGTAGAACAGCACGGCGACGCCGTGTCGCAGAACGTGAAGCTGCCGGCGCTCCATTTGACCAATCCACAGCGCGAACAGGTTCGCAAAGCTGTCTTCAGCAAGCACAGCGACGTCGAATTCCCGCCTGCGGAGACGAAATCGGCAAAGAATTTTGAGCCGAAAGTAGGGGCGACGCTGCCGCAAGGTCTCGTTCAGGACGGGTTTCCGGATTCGGTCATCGAACAATTGCCGCAACTGCGCGATTACGCATATTTGAAATTGAAAGACCAGGTGCTGATCGTCGATGCGATCAGCCGCAAGATTGTCGACATTTTTTCGGAAACGCAGCCATTAACCTGAAAAGATTAACGCGATACTTAACCAATTCGGCTGTTTTGATTTGCTCTGAGGCGTCTCCTTCTCGAGATTAAGCCGTTACCGAGGTCGCGATCTCAAGTCGTGACGATTGAACTTGGAAAACGCATGGTCGCGAAGGTTATCCTTGCAATAGCGGCGGCCGCTTTCGTCGGCGCACTGTCTGGCAGCACTGACGTATGGGCGCGCGGGGGCAAAAGCGGCCATGGTGGCGGGATGCGCTCCGCATGGATGGGAAAGAACACGCACGGTGTTCACGGTAAGTTTGGTCGCCGGCACTTTCCGGGCCAGATGCACCGTTCGCACGGACACGATCAACATAAGAAGAAGCAACAGCATCGTCACGACTTTGCGCAGGGGGTCTGGCACAAGGCCTCGGGCAAGCAGTCGGATTTCCGCAGAAATTGGCAGGGTGGCAGCAGCTCCGGTGGCGGTGGGGACGGTTACGGCGGGAGCGTCGGGGACGTCTGCATAAACTCGCAATTCTGCCAGGGCGTCTGGTACCAGGTGACGAAATCACCGACTTCCTCTGAGTCATCGGCGAGCTACAAGCGAAACTCGCAACCTTTCGACAAGTGATCCCCAATCAATGGCAAATCATCGAACCGGTGAGCGAAAGATGAATCGCATTAGCGGCTGCAATCCAAAACTTCTGCTCGGCGCCGCGGTCGCGGCATGTGCCTTTGCTTATGGATGCCTTCCGTCGCAAGCCGCCGACCTGGGCACGGATTATCATAGGCCGGGCGTCAGACATGTCAGGACGACGTTGTATTTCTCGAACTGGCGTGACCGCTGTGCCTATGCGGGCTTCTACTGTCTCTATGCCTGGGACGGCTACGTCTATCATTATCCTTGGGACGATCGTCCATCCGCGTATGCGTTCGCGCGTCGGCATCATCGTCGACATTTTTACTAGGCACAGCACAGCTGCCGCGGCACCTTCCTCGGACCTTTAACGACGCTTGTTACTGCGGAAGCCGCCGCGCATTCCCGGCCTTCCCAGCTTCGAGCGCGGAGAATCCGGTCGCGACGGCTTCACCTCGTGCGACAAGGCAATGCCCATTTCGTCGAGATGCGGCTTGTGCGGCCGGCTCAAGCCCTTCGTCTGCGCCACCATGACATCGCGCGCCGCTGGATTGTCCAACACCGCGAGTTCGGTCGCGCGAAGGCGCTTGATTTCGTCGCGCAGCCGCGCGGCCTGCTCGAAGTCGAGATCGGCCGCCGCCTCGCGCATGCGCGTCTCAAGGTCGGCAATCACCGCCTCGAGATTGTGACCAATGGTGGCGGCTTCGGCGAATTCGCCGGAGCCGGCGGGCCCGGTGGCAATGAGCACGTGGTCGCGCTCGTACACGCTGTCGAGAATGTCGGCGATACCCTTGCGCACGCTCTCCGGCGTGATCCCATTTTCCGCGTTGTAAGCCTGCTGCTTTTCGCGCCGCCGGTTGGTCTCTTCGATCGCGCGCTGCATTGAGCCCGTGACCGAGTCTGCATAAAGCACAACCTTGCCATCAACGTTGCGCGCGGCGCGGCCGATGGTCTGGATCAGGCTGGTCTCGCTGCGAAGAAATCCCTCCTTGTCCGCGTCGAGAATAGCCACCAGCGCGCATTCGGGAATATCGAGGCCTTCACGCAGCAGGTTGATGCCGACCAGCGCATCGAATGCGCCGAGCCGCAGGTCCCGGATGATCTCGATGCGCTCCAGCGTGTCGATGTCGCTGTGCATGTAACGCACGCGGACTCCTTGCTCATGCAGATATTCGGTCAGATCCTCGGCCATGCGCTTGGTCAGCACGGTGACCAGCGAACGGAATCCCCTGGCGGCGGCCTGCCGTACCTCGCCGACGAGATCGTCGACCTGGGTGCGCGCGGGCCGCACTTCGACCGGAGGATCGATCAGCCCGGTGGGTCGGATCACCTGTTCGACGAATACGCCGCGCGACTCTTCCATCTCCCAGGGGCCCGGCGTTGCCGAAACGGCAAGCGTCTGCGGACGCATGGCGTCCCATTCCTCGAAGCGCAGCGGACGGTTGTCCATGCATGACGGCAGCCGGAAGCCATATTCGGCGAGCGTTGCCTTGCGGCGGAAATCGCCGCGATACATACCGCCGAGTTGCGGAATCGTGACGTGGCTTTCGTCGACGAAGACGAGCGCGTTGTCTGGCACGTACTCGAACAATGTAGGCGGCGGCTCGCCCGGCTTCCGGCCGGTGAGATAGCGCGAGTAGTTCTCGATGCCAGCGCAGCTGCCGGTCGCCTCCATCATCTCGAGATCGAAGGTTGTGCGCTGCTCGAGCCGTTGCGCCTCCAAAAGGCGCCCCGCGGCATTGAGCTGGTCCAGGCGCTGACGCAGCTCCTGCTTGATGCCGGCAATCGCCTGCAGCAACGTGGGTCGCGGCGTCACGTAGTGGGAATTGGCGTATATCTTCACGAAGTCGAGCTCATCAGTCTTCTGACCGGTGAGTGGATCCATTTCCTCGATCTTCTCGATCTCGTTGCCAAAGAGGTGAATTCGCCAAGCGCGATCCTCGTAGTGCGCCGGGAAAATATCGACCGTATCGCCGCGCACGCGGAACGAGCCGCGATAGAAATCACCTTGCGTGCGCTTGTATTGCAGCGCGACCAGATCGGCGAGCAGCTGGCGCTGATCGATTTTACCGCCCTGCTTCAGCGTGAAGGTCATTGCCGAATAGGTTTCCACCGAGCCGATGCCGTAAATGCACGACACCGAGGCTACGATCACCACGTCGTCGCGTTCGAGCAGCGAGCGCGTCGCCGAGTGACGCATGCGGTCGATCTGCTCATTGATGGTGGATTCCTTTTCGATGTAGGTATCGGTGCGCGGAACGTAGGCCTCGGGCTGGTAGTAGTCGTAATAGGAAACGAAATACTCGACGGCGTTGTCAGGGAAGAATGACTTGAACTCGCCGTAAAGCTGCGCCGCCAGCGTTTTGTTTGGCGCAAGAATAAGGGCAGGGCGCTGCGTCGCCTCGATCACCTTGGCCATCGTGAAGGTCTTGCCCGAGCCGGTGACGCCGAGAAGCACCTGGGTGCGATCACTGCGCTTGACGCCCTCTACCAACTCCTCGATTGCCTGCGGTTGGTCGCCCTTCGGCTCGAACTCGGAAGCGATGACAAACTTCTTGCCGCCCTCCGATTTCTCCGGGCGCGGCGGGCGATGTGGCGTCCAGGGCGTTGCAGTGAATTCAGCCCGTCCTTCGCGCAATAGCCGTTCAAGAGACTGCTGGCTGGCAATGCCGGCGAAGCCGCCAGGTTGCGTGGGCAGGTCGGACCGCGGCAGACGATATTTCGGATCTTGCTTTTTCTGAGCGGGCGCGAGTGCTGTTTCCTCGTCGCCAAGCCCCAGCTCGTTCGCCAGCTGCGGATCGAGGCCCGTGATCGGAGAAGCCGCGTAATCACGCTGCTGGGAATCGTTGAATTCCCGGGGCGTCGATTTGCGCGCCTTGTGCGCCTCGGAAAAATCGCGTCGGCGATCCCACGAATTGTCAGGCGGCGGTTGTAGTCCCGTGCCGGAGCCCCTGCCGGCTGTGCCGCGGCTGATGCCCGGATTGAGCACGTCCGCAAGCTCGTCCGGGGTCGCCGGCTCATCCGGCCGCGCAGCCTTGGCGCGCGTTGGCCGGGCCGGATCCTTTTTCCGCAAATTTTTGGGCTTGTCGGGAGATTTCGCCATTGCTCCGAATATGGGGCGAGTCCGCGGGCGAGGAAAGGGCGGTACCTTAGCCCCGCATCGCAGTGCTAGATTGGCCTTAAGAAAAACGGGAGGAAGGGATGGCGGAAATCAGTCTCACGCGGCGCCTTTTGCTGGCAGCATTGGGAACTGCGCCGTTTGCGCATTTGGCTGGCGCGCAAGCCGCCTGGCCCAATCGGCCCGTGCGCGTCATGGTGCCCTATCCACCCGCGGGCGGAGCGGACACCACGGCGCGCATCGTCTTCGGCAAGCTTGGGGAGATGCTCGGCCAACAATTCGTCATCGAAAATCGCGGTGGAGCCGGCGGCACAATCGGCGAGGCGGTGGTCGCGAAGGCGGATCCTGACGGATACACCGTCTTGCATGATGCCACGGCCTTCTCGGTAAACTCGTCGCTCTATTCCAACTTGCCGTTCGACTACAACAAGGACTTCGAGCCGGTCGCCCTCGTATCGCTTGTTCCAAACATCCTCGTTGTGACGCCGACCGTCCCTGTGAAGACGGTTGCCGACGTCATTGCGCTGGCCAAGGCAGCTCCGGACGGCATTGACATGGCATCGTCTGGCAATGGCACGCTGCAGCACCTGTCACTGGAAATGTTTCGGTACCGGACCGGCATCAAGATCAGCCACGTGCCCTACCGCGGCGGTGGGCTCGCGCTCAACGACGTGATCTCAGGGCAAGTGAAATTCTTCTTTGCCAATGGCTCATCGGTGGTAGGCCTCATCCAGGGTGGCAAGGTCAAAGCGATCGCGCATACGGGAAAGGGCAGGCTCACGAGTCTGCCTGATATTCCCCCGGTATCGGAAACCCTGCCAGGCTTTGAGGCCTACGAGTGGAACGGCGTTTTCGTGCCGCGGGGCACGCCCGGCGAGATCGTGCAGGCGCTTAATCGCGCCCTTAATGCCGCGCTGCGCGATCTCAATGTCATCAGCCGCTTCGAGCAGCTCAATATTGATATCCGCAGCACAACGCCGCAGGAATTCCGGGCCTTCGTGCAGGAGCAAATGGCTTTGTGGGGCCAGGTGGTCAAGGAAGCGAACATCCGACTCGGCTGAGCTTGTCGCTCTCACCGCGGCCTTTCGGCTACCGGTAACGAGCATCTACAGCGGGTGTCCGCTTTCGGGGACAAAGCGGACATGACATTTTGCGGCGCAGATGTCTGCTTTTGACCCAAAGCGGACATTTGATCAGTTCCAGAGAATAGCGTTGGACTTGAGTCCAACTCGATCCCACATCCATCGCGTGAAAAAATCAGTGATCAACCTAGCGGATGGATCACATGAAAAAGATAGTTTTTTCGGCGTTCGCATTGATTTGGGCCACTTTATCGCCGCACGCGCAAACGCTTTCCTCCGACGAACTTGCCCAGCGCGCTATCGAGCGTCGCGCCATTGAGGCGATGAACTGGGGCATGCCAGCAGTAAACTACGACCTGATGTTTCAGGCGATGGCTCGCGCTGGCGGTGCGATGACCAGATTGTCTATTGGTCGCAATTTCTCGACGGCAAAAACCAGTTTTTGACACCAAATCCCGATGTGATCTACCTCATGCCGTTCTTCGACACGAAGGACGGACCGATCGTGATCGAAATTCCGCCAGCGGGCGACGCGGGATCAATCACCGGCACGATTATGGATTGCTGGCAGGCGGCGCTTGAGGATGTCGGCCCCGCCGGCGTCGATAAAGGCAAAGGGGGAAAATATCTTATCCTTCCGCCCCGCTATAAGGGCGAGCGCCCCAAAGGATACATCGCACTGCCTTCAATGAACTTCCAAGGGTATGCGCTGCTGCGGTCGATACTAAAGGGCGGCAGCGACGCCGATCTCGCCAATGCTGTTGCCTACGGCAAGCGCGTCAAGCTCTATCCCCTTTCACAGGCGCGCAATCCACCGCCAACGAAATTCGTAGATGCAAACAACGTCGAGATGGATGCGAAGATCCCTTACGATTTGCGTTTCTTCCGCTCCCTCGACCGCATGGTTCAGGCTGAGCCTTGGCTTCAGCGCGATAAAATGATGATCGACATGCTCAAGTCGATTGGCATCGAAAAGGGCAAGCCGTTCAATCCAGATGCCAAAACCCAAGCGAGCCTCGAAAGAGGAGCCCAAGAGGCACGCGCTTGGTTTGACGCACGCTATGAATTGGCGTTTCCGCCATTTTATGAAGGCGGCCGGTGGGCGTTTCCCGCCGGTCCGAACCTCGCGAAGACTGCGGCGACTTTTTACGAAACGGCCGACGCCTATTCGGTGGACGAACGGGGCCTCGTGGACACATACGCCTATAGCACAATCAAGCACCTCGGCGCGGGACAGTTCTACTTAATGACCACGAAGGATAAGACGGGCGGCGCGCTCGATGGAGCGAACAGCTATCGTCTCGTGATACCGGCCAACGCGCCAGTCCGGCAGTACTGGTCGATAGTGCTGTACGACCGCGACACGCATGCGCTGATCCGAGGGGTCTCGCGTCCAAGTCGCTCGTCACAGAGCCAAGGCTTGCAAAAGAATGGGGACGGCTCGGTTGATTTGTATTTCGGGCCGGCGGCTCCAGCAGGGAAGGACGCGAATTGGATTCCGACCGACAAGGGCCGAAAGTTCGAGGTTATGTTCCGCGCCTATGGGCCTGAAAAGGCGTTTTGCGACAAAACGTGGACATTACCGGACATTGAGAAGGTCGCCGCAAAGTAGCGTTGAATGCCCGCTATCGCCCTTAGCGGACATTTGTTTTTGCACCGCGAATGTCTGCTTTCAGGGGTAAAGCGGACTTTTGCGGCGTGAATGTCCGCTTCTGACTCAAAGCGGACATGGCCCCTTCCGGTTCGCCGGTTTAAGTCGGTACGATAGTCTGCCTTAGGACATCCGGGTGTGGGCATGAGGCGGCGCGAGTTCATTAGCTTAATTGGTGGCGTGGTTATTTCGTTGCCGATTGCCGCGCGCGCGCAGTCGGAGTCGCGGATGCGGCGCATCGGCGTGCTTATGCCATTCACGGCCACCGATCCGGAGGAAAAAGAACGAAACGCAGTGTTTGAGCGGAGCCTTCAAGAGTTGGGCTGGACGGTTGGCCGAGACCTGCAAATCGATTACCGCTCGTGCGGGGGCGACGCCACCGCCGCTCGCCGATATGCGGCAGAACTGGTCACGCGCGCGCCGGACGTAATCATGACCGCCGGCACTTTGACGATTGGGCCGGCGCTACAGGCGACTCGAACCATTCCGATCGTGTTCACGAATGTAGCCGATCCAGTTGGAGCCGGCTTCGTCCGAAGCCTGGCGAGGCCGGGCGGCAATGCCACCGGCTTCACGAATTTCGAATACACCACGACCGGGAAATGGATGGAGCTGCTCAAGCAAATTGCGCCGCGCGTCACGCGCGTGGCGGTCCTGCGCGATCCCACGTCGGCGGCGGGTATCGGCCAATTCACCGCAATCCAGTCGGTGGCGCAATCGCTTGGGGTGGAGCTCACGCCGCTCAGTGTGCAGGACGTTGCACAAATCGAGGCCGGCATCGCGGCGTTCGCGCGCACCGACAATGGCGGGGTGATCGTAACGGCGGGCGGAACGGGGTATCATCGCCATCTATTCATCGGGCTTGCGTCGCGCCACAAGCTGCCCGCAATCTACCCTTTCCGTTACTACGCCTTAGATGGTGGCTTGATCACTTATGGGCCCGATCCTCGCGATTTGACCAAACGTGCGGCGGGTTACGTCGATCGCATCCTCAAAGGTGAAAAACCTGCCGACCTTCCAGTGCAGGCTCCGACCAAGTACGAATTAGTTATCAACCTCAGGACCGCGAAGGCGTTGGGGCTCAACGTGCCAGTGCATCTCCAGCAGATCGCCGACGAGGTGATCGAGTGAGACGGCGATGTGCGCTAATGGCCCAAAGCGGACATAGCTAGTTGGACTGCTCATGTCTGCTTTTGACCCAAAGCGGGCATGCCGAGAAACGCAATTGGTGGCGCTATTGGGGTAAATTAATAGTGCCGTAGCCGCCGCCAATGCTTGTATCCACCGCCGGAAAAGCCGAACGCAGCTTGCCCATTCGCCCACGTTTTGGTGAGGCCACGCTTTGCGGCAAGCGGAATTTCCAAATTGGCGCCGCAACGATCAAGTGAACGTGATTGACGGGACTAGCACCCTGTTACGCGGGGTTTTTGCCGGTTGCACTGCCATCGCGCCGTCCGCTGAGGGATGGCGGCAACCAGGGAGGATTCTATGACAGCGCTTTCACGCCGTAGTCTACTGGCGGGCGCCGCGGCCCTTACCGTCGCAGGTTCGGTGAACGCTCCGGTGCGCGCCGCCGCGCCCATGGCCGGCAAGCAAGGGCCGAGCTTCTATCGCTACAAGATCGGTGAGTTCGAGGTGACCACGCTCAACGAGGGTGTCGTGCGCAATGCGACGCCGGCCAACCTGGCGGTCAACAAGACCCTGCCCGACATACAGAAGGCGCTCGGCGACGCATTCCTGCCGACCGACCACACCATCAACCAGTTCAACGTCGTGATCATTAATACCGGCCACAATCTCGTGCTGATCGATACCGGTTTCGGCGATAACGGCGCGCCGACCACCGGCAATCTCCTCAACAATATGACGGCTGCCGGAATCGATCCAAAAAACGTCGACACGATTCTAATCAGCCATTTCCACGGCGATCACATCAACGGTATCCGCGCCAAGGCGGGATCGCTCAATTTCCCAAACGCCGAGATCATGGTCCCAGCGACCGATCTGAAGTTCTTCCTCGACGCCGGCGAAGAGTCGAAGGCGCCCCAGCCGTTTAAGGGCTTTTTCGCCGCCAGCAAGCGTGTGTTCGAGCCGATTGCCAAGGACGTCAAGCAGTTCGAGTACGGCAAGGAACTGGTGCCCGGCATCACGACTGTGGACGCACGCGGCCACAGCCCGGGCCACACGGCGTTTCTCGTCACGTCGGGCAATGGCAAGCTGCTGGTGAGCTGCGATACCGTCAATCACCAGATCCTGGTCCGCAATCCGGACTGGGCACTGTGGGCGGACATGGATCAGGCGATGGCGGCGGCTTCGCGCAAGCGCCTGCTCGATATGGCGGCAGCCGACAAGATCCAGATCGCCGCCTACCACCTGCCGTTCCCATCGACCGGCTTCATCTCCAAACGCGGTGACGGCTACGAATTCCACCCGGCCTATTGGCAGCCGGTGTGGTAGCCACTCGCTGCACGCCACGAAGAGAAAGGCGACCTTCGCGGTGGCCTTTCTCTTTTGCAAAACGTGTGGTCAGCGAAGCTCCGGTTCGCACCCCTTGCCCTACAAAAGATTACCTGTAGCGCTCGCAGCTTCCGCTGACGCGCATATCGTGTCCGCTTTTGGCCCTTAGCATCGGGCTACCTGTTAAAGACCTGCCAGGGGCTCTTGCGCGCGCATGGAGCCAGCCGGAGCGGATCACATGGATATGAGGGAGCCGCCGCGCATAGCCGGCCCGATACTACGTCCAAGGATTCCGCGCAAAAAACCTCCGGCGAAGGCATGGGATGCGCATGCGCATATCTTCGGTCCAGCGGACAAATTCCCCTTCGCGTCAGGCCGGGGCTACACCCCGCCCGACGCGCCAGTCGAAGCCTATATCGAGCTGCTCGATCATCTTGGCTTTGCCCGCGGCGTGCTCGTGCAGGGCAACGCGCATGGCTATGACAATCGCGTTCTCCTTGACGCACTGGCGCGCTTTCCGCAGCGCTTGCGCGGCGTCGCGATCACCGACACAAGGATTGCCCCGGCGACCTTGCATGACTGGCACAGGCTGGGGATGCGCGGTTTGCGGTTTCACCTGTTTTCGGAAGCGGGCAGGCCCGGCTATGTGCGGGGCGTCGGCCTCGACGTGTTTGAGTCCTTTCGACGCACGATGCGTGAGCTCGGCTGGGTCATGCAGGTGTTCTGCGACTGGCGACTGATGAGCGAGGTGGCTGCGACCTTCCGCGAAATCTCACGCGAGATCCCAGTCATTGTCGATCACATGTTGAACATTCCGGCTGGCCGAGGTGTGAACGACGCACAATTCCAGGCGCTCTTGCGGCTCGTCGGGGAAGGGCACGTGCACGTGAAACTCTCCGCAGCCTATCGCCTGTCGGATGAGTTTCCGGACTACCCGGACGCGCGGCCGTTTCATGATGCATTGCTTCGGGCAAATCCCGGCCGGTTGATATGGGGCACCGATTGGCCGCATCCGTCGGTCCACGCCAGTGTCATGCCGGACGACGGCCACTTGCTCGACCTGTTTGATCGGTGGACACCTGACGAATCCGCGTGCCGCCTTATTCTCGTGGAAACACCGGCGCGGTTGTTCGGCGATTAAGCGTCTACATAGAGGTATTTTCGTTGCAGC
>Ga0075419_10000031_pt1 | contig 61922 bp, 64 predicted proteins | sample SoiMetdeltSBSDD3_FD_76900 | JGI IMG/M metagenome (GOLD analysis project Ga0075419, IMG submission 76900) | Bulk soil microbial communities from a Populus tree surrounding site in Tennessee, USA - Soil MetaG P. deltoides SBSDD3 | ecosystem: Environmental > Terrestrial > Soil > Tree plantation... | reverse complement strand
CCGGCACCGGCGAGCAGCCGACCGCCCCGGTGTTCATCGACGGCAAGAAGGCCGCCACCCTGCGCGGGCCCACCCTCGCCGCCGACTTCAAGCAGATGGTCATCGACTATATCGAGCGGCGATTTGGCCAGACGGGGCGTGCCGCGGCGGAGTAGGCGAACGGGTTGCGCGCTGCGCTGCCAGCGCTACCATCCCCGATAAATCCGAAGGTGCCCCATGAGCTCGTTAAGCGGCAAGGACGGCCCGCGCTATCGGCACCTAACGGATGAGTCCAAGCCTTATGAGACGATCCGCGTCGACAAGCTCACGCCGATCATCGGGGCGGAGATCGATGGCGTCGACCTGGCAAAGCCATTGTCGAACCGGATGGTGGATGAGATCCATCGCGCGTTGGCCGAGAACATCGTCATCTTTTTCCGCGAACAGCAAATTACGCCGCAGCAGCATCTTGCCTTTGGACGACTGTTCGGCGAGCTGCACGTTCATCCCGCCGCGCCGCACGAGCCAGGCGAACCGGCGCTGATGAAAATCTACGCCGACAAGAACAGCCCCAGAGCAAACGGCGAGGGCTGGCACAGTGATGTGTCATGCGATCTCGAGCCGCCGATGGGAAGCATTCTCTACATCAAGCAATGCCCGCCCCACGGCGGCGATACCTTGTTCGCCAGCATGTATGCGGCCTATGACGCCTTGTCTGATCGGATGAAAACCTATCTCCACGGCTTGACCGCAATCCACGACGGTGAACCCGTGTATCGCGGTGTTTATGCGAGTGCCGGCGTTGCGGACAAGCCAACTTATCCGCGCGCCGAACATCCGGTTATCAGGACGCACCCGGTAACCGGAAAAAAAGCGCTTTACGTGAACCGCGGTTTCACGAGCCACATTGTTGGCATTCCGCGCGATGAAAGCGATGCCGTGCTGGCCTATCTCTATCAGCACGCGGAAAATCCGCTGTTCCAGTGCCGTTTCCGATGGACCGAAAGTGCGGTTGCTTTCTGGGACAATCGTTGTTCGCAGCACCGCGCGATGTGGGACTACTGGCCGCACACGCGCTCGGGCACTCGCGTGACGGTGAAAGGCGAGCGTCCGTTCTGACCGAGAAAATCTTGCGCGTGCCGTAAATTCGAAAACCGGAAAAAACCGTTCGTCCCCGCGGAAGCGGGACCCAGCCGCTGGATGCCCATTTTCGCGGGCATGAACGGGGAAAAATACGCGGGTTCAGACAATAGCTAAATCCAGCCGCCGCCCTCCTTGCCGCGGTTGGCGACGCTCGCTTCTTCCAGGTCCAGTTCATATTCGATGCGGCGGCGAGCTTCGTCGGTGATCTTGCCGTCGCGCAGCAGCTGAAAAATAAAGTCGCGCTCGGCATCGATCAGCTCTTTCTTCAACGCGGCGCCCTGGCGCGTATTTCCGAGGCCATCTTCCAGGTCACTCGGCAGGATTTGCCTTCGGCTCTGGTTACGTGTGCGCAGGAGAGTGATGACCTCGTCCGACAGTTCCCGTTGTTCAATGAGAGTCTCCAGGCGCTTCTCTATCTCGTCCAGAGCGGAAACGCGGGCATTCAGCTCAGCCTTGATTTCATCCGCTTGCTCTTGCCGACCGATGTGGGTCACTCCGAGCCACCGCACCACCAGCGGCAGCATCGAACCCAGGCCAACAAGCGTGATGACAATCACGCCGAAGGTTACGAAAAGAATGAGCCCACGATGGGGAAATGGCTGACCGTTATTGAGCGCGTAGGGAATTGCCAGCGCGGCGGCAAGCGAGACGACGCCGCGGACGCCAGTGAAAGCGAGTATGAACGGCTGCTGCCATGGCGGCGACGGATCGCGCTTGGCCAGTGATGGGCTAACCCAGCGCGGAATATAAGTCGCCGGGAACACCCAGATGAAACGGGCTGCGATCGCGATCAGCGTCGTCAAAAGGGTAGCAATCACCAGTTCACGTATTGGTACGAATTGCGCCTCTGCCAACAGCGCGCGAACCTGGAAGCCGGTCACAAGAAATACGAGACCCTCGATGAGGTAGACCAGCAAATCCCAGAAGAAGATGCCTTGCAGTCGCGTCGCCGAAGAAATCACCCGCGGCCCGATCCAGCTTACGTAAAGACCACACGCGACTGTGGCCAGCACGCCCGAGCCGCCGAGATGCTGGGGCGCCCAGAAGGCAATGTACGGGGTCATCAGCGACAACGTTATCTCTACACGCGGGTCGCGCGCCCATTGCCGCAAACGCAAGCTCAACCAGCCGATCGCGATGCCATATAGGATTTCGCCGGCGACGATGAGCGCGAAGGTGCCGGCGGCTTTCTGAAGCGAGAACGTGCCGGTCACCGCCGCGGCCACCGCAAAACGGTACAGGATCAAGGCAGTCGCGTCGTTGGCGAGCCCTTCTCCTTCGAGGACCACGAGGAGCCGCCGCGGCAGCCCGAGCCGCCGCGCGACCGCCAGCGGTGCAACCACGTCAGGCGGCGCAATAATGGCGCCGAGCAGGAAAGCGATCGCCCAATCGAATTTAAGCACGTAATGCGCAGCCGCCGCGATCGCGCAGGTAGTGAACACCACGCAACCGAAGGCAAGCAGCGTGATCGGGCGTAGATTGAAGCAGAAATCCCGCCAGCTCATGGCGACGCCGGCGGAATAGATCAGCGGCGGCAATATCACCAGCAACACGACTTCAGGCGCCAGCTCGATTCTTGGCAGACCTGGAACGAAGGCGATGCCAATTCCGGCGATCACCAGCAGGATTGAAGGCGCGACGTTCAATCTCTTTGCGGCGACCGCAACGGCCGCCAGCAGCCCCAGCATCAACAGCAGCGTCTGGATAGTCTCCGTCATATGAGGTTGGCCAACATGTTCACGGTGAGCGCAAGGACAACGAGATTGAAGAAGAATGACAAGACGCCATGCATCGAAGCGATGCGGCGAATGACCTTACTCGTGATCGAGACATCAGAGACCTGTGAGGTCATGCCGATAACCAGGGAAAAGTAAAGGAAATCCCGATAGTCAGGTGCGTGGTCGCCCGGAAAATGCAACCCGCCGATCTTACCGTCGCCTCCTTCGCCGTAATATTCGTGAGCGTAATGGAATGAAAACATCGTGTTCACGAAGGCCCATGACAGCAGGATAGTGCAGAAAGCCAGCACCACATTCACCGCCACGCTGGCGTGAGTTCCTTGTTTGGCGCCGCCAAGGGCAATGACAACGGCTACAAGGCTGGCGAATGTGGCAACGATCGAAAGCGCGAGGATAAACGCAGCGCCTTCATCCTGCTCCGACGCGCGGCGCCGGATGCGCTCGACGTCGGCGCGCCACATCATGCAAATCGTCGAAACCAGATAGACAGCGACGCCCGCGTCCCACCCCGCCAGAATGCTTGTTCCCCATCGCGACACGAGCGGCGCCACTGCAAAAGCCACAGCGATGCCGATCAGGATCGCGACTGCCAGCTTGGCATGTAGTTTGATAATTCGCGCCGGAAGCGACAGTGGGGATAGCGGCGGGCGTTTGACCTTTGCCATTCGCAATCCTTGCGCTCGCTCAAGTTCTCCGCTCGGCGACGAAGCGCGCGGCGGCGCGCAAAGTATCAGCTTTTGCGCCGAATGGTGCCACCGCGTCGTCGGCCGCGGTCACCAACTCTTTGAGGCGAGCCCGCGCTCCGTCAACACCAAGGGCTGCCACAAGCGTTGCCTTGCCGGCGGCGGCATCCTTGCCGGCGGCTTTTCCCAAAGTCTTGGTGTCACCCTCGACATCGAGCAGGTCATCTGCGATCTGAAAGGCCTGCCCGACGGCATTGCCATAGCGATCGATGCCGGCTAGCGCGGAAGCGTCAGCTTGGCCAAGAATTGCGCCGGCCCGGCAGGCGAACCGGATCAATGCGCCGGTTTTCATCGCCTGCAGCGTCGCGATCTCGTTTTCGCTCAGCGTGCGCTTCGGCTCGAAGCGGCCTTCCGCGGCAAGATCGAGCATTTGGCCGCCGGCCATGCCGCCGAGGCCCGAAGCGCGGGCAAGTTCGAAGACGAGCGCAATCCGCACAGCCGGATCGCCGTGCACCTGAGACCGGGCCATGACGTCGAAGGCGAGCGTGAGAAGCGCGTCGCCTACAAGAATCGCTGTCGCCTCATCGAATGCCCTGTGGACGGTCGGGCGGCCGCGACGCAAATCATCGTCATCCATTGCCGGCAGATCATCGTGCACGAGCGAATAGCAATGCACGAGTTCAAGCGCGGCTCCCGCCATCAGCGCGCCACCACGGGGAGCATCGAATATCGACGCCGTTTCAACGAGCAAAAATGGCCGCAAGCGCTTGCCGCCGTCCAGCGCCGCATGGCGCATCGCCGCGGCAAGCCGCCTCGGCCGGGAAATTTCTCCGTCGAGTGGCGGGTCGTCGAGAAGTTGCTTAAGGACGGTTTCGGTCTCGGCGGCGACCGAAGCGAGTTGCTTGGGAAATCCGGTAATATCCTTGTTCATCAGCATTGTTTAGCGGTTACGCACGATCTCGCAAAGTGGGCCGTCGATCAGCGGGCCGAATAGGTTAATGTTCATCCGTGGATCAATCGGGCAAAAAGCGAGGGTTCAGTCATGTCCTGCGGAGGACGCTGCGTGTTGTCCTCCTCGCCCTGGTCGTCGTGGTGTTATTGCCTTATCTGATCACACCGCTTTACGCGATCGTGGATCCGGTCTCGACGACCATGCTGTCTCGACGGTTAAGCGGATTGAGGGTCGAGCGTCAATTTCTACCGATCGTGCGCGTCTCGCCGGCGTTGCCTCTAGTCGTCATCATCGCCGAGGACGGACGCTTCTGCAGCCACCATGGGATCGACCTCACAGAAATCCGTGAAGCCATTGCCGATGCCGACGATATCGACGAGATGCGCGGCGGGTCGACCATTACGCAGCAAGTCGCAAAAAACCTGTTCCTTTGGCAGGGCCGCAGCTACGTGCGCAAAGTACTCGAGTTCCCGCTGGCGCTATGGATCGACCTGGTTTTGTCAAAGCGGCGAATACTGGAAATCTATCTCAACATTGCCGAATGGGGACCCAACGGCGAGTTTGGCGCCGAGGCCGGCGCCCGGCGCGCGTTCGGGAAATCGGCCCAAAGCCTATCCTCCTATGAGGCGGCGTTACTGGCCGCCGTCTTGCCCAATCCCACTAAGCGCAATGCGCGGCAGCCCGGGCCGGGCCTGCGCCGTCTCGCAGGGCTTTATAGGGCCCGCGCGGCGCGCGCGCCGGCAGCGGCTGCGTGCCTGCGGCGAAGCCACTAGCCTTGTCGCGAGCCTTCATTTATAAGCCCGGCTTCAAATCGACATATCGCGCTTTTTCAGGAGTTTTGTTCCATGGCTGTGCCGAAAAGAAAAACCTCGCCGTCGCGCCGCGGGATGCGCCGTTCCGCCGACGCGCTCAAGCGGCCGGCCTATGTCGAGGACAAGGATTCGGGCGAATTGCGGCGCCCGCACCATATCGATCTGAAGACCGGAATGTACAAAGGCCGGCAGGTTTTAAAGCCGAAGTCCGAAGCCTGATCGAGCGACAGAAGGGTAAGCTGCGCCATGTTCATGCTCGGCTTTCCGCTTCTGCTGATTCCTTTCGCGATCTACAACATCATTGCCTTCTTGATGCCTGGCGTGACGTGGGCCGGCGTCGTTTCTACCGTCCACATGGTCTCGGGCGCCGATTGGACCATGTCGGCGGGCGAGATGCTCATTGCGTTGGCCGTCGTGCTGTTGTGCGGCGAAGTGATCAAATCAACGCGCGTCGGTTTGCGCACGGTGGTCGATCATGCCCTGTCGCTGATCCTGTTTCTCGCCATGCTGATCGAATTCATACTGGTCAAGCAGGCCGCCACCGCGACCTTCTTCCTTTTGCTGGTGATAAGCTTCGTCGATGTGCTCGGTGGGTTCGCGGTGACCTTACGCTCAGCCCAACGAGACCTTACGGTCGAAGGCGTCGAGCGCGTATCGTCCTGATTAGTCCACTTTTGTCATGAGCCGCGATTTCCAGCTCCCCGGCCGCTCGCCTGTGATTGCCTGCGAAGGAATGGCGGCAACGTCACATCCGCTTGCCACGCTTGCGGCGGTAGACGCGCTGCGTGCGGGGGGCAGCGCGGCCGACGCGGCTGTAGCGGCCGACGCGACCCTGTGCGTGGTCGAGCCGCATATGACCGGTATCGGCGGCGATTGCTTTTGCATGGTCTCGCGGCCGAACAAGCCGATCTGGGGCTACAACGGGTCCGGTCGGGCGGGTGCGAACGCGTCCGATGAGCCATTGCGGGCCAAGGGATTGATCGAGATCGGCACCTCTATCCACGCGGTCACCGTGCCAGGGGCCATCGATGCCTGGGAAGCGATCCTGAAAGCGCATGGCCGTTTCGGCCTCGACCGCGCGCTTGCGCCCGCGATCAGATATGCCCGGGACGGATTTCCCGTGTCCGCCCGTGTGGCCTGGGATTGGCAGAGGCACGTCGGCAAGCTCAAGGCGGATCCCGGGGCCGCCAGTCAATATCTGTTCGGTGGCGGCGCCCCTCGTGAAGGTGATGTGATCCGCTTTCCCGCGCTCGCAGACACGTTGAAACGAATAGCGGCACATGGAGCGCGGGCCTTCTACGAAGGCGAGATCGCCGAGGACATGGCGAAGACACTCGGTGCGCGCGGTTCTTACCTTACGCTGGAAGATTTCGCGCGCCACCGCGGTGATGTGGTGAATCCCATCTCGACCAACTACCGCGGGTTAGAGGTCGTCGAGATCCCGCCAAATGCGCAAGGGCTCACGGCGCTGGTGATGCTGAACATCCTTGAGAACTTCGATGTCGCTTCGCTTGATCCGCTTGGCGCCGATCGCTTCCATCTTGTGCTCGAAGCTGCTCGCCTGGGCTATGCCGTGCGCGACGCCCACATTGCTGACGAAAAGCACATGCAAATGCCGGTGTCAGACTTGCTCGACAAACGGTTCGCCAAGAAACTCGCGTCGCTCATTGACATGAAGAAGCGTGTGAAGTTGCCCCGCGCGCCGACGCCCGGCAACGACACGGTCTATCTAACCGTCGTCGACCGTGACCGGATGGCCGTATCGCTTATCAACTCGCTCTATTCGAGCTTCGGGCTCGGGATTTGCACCGAGAAGACGGGCATTATGCTGACCAACCGCGGGGCCTGCTTCACGCTCGAGGCGGGACACCCCAACGTGTTTGGTCCCAACAAGCGGCCTATGCACACCATCATTCCTGCGCTCGCAATGCGAAACGGCCGCTGCGACATGAGCTTTGGCGTGATGGGTGCGCACTATCAGCCCATGGGCCACGTGCAGATTATCCTCAACATGCTCGACTACGGCATGGACGTGCAACAGGCGATCGACGCCCCGCGCTTTTTCTTCGAAGGGGAGAAGACCGACGTCGAGCGCGGCACGCCGCCGTCGACGATAGATGGGCTCAGGGCTCGAGGACACGATGTCGTGACGGCGAGCACGCCGTGGGGAGGGGCGCAAACGATCAAGATCGATTGGGATCGCGGCGTGCTGATCGGGGGTTCGGAGCCGCGCAAGGATGGCTGCGCGCTCGGTTACTGAACTCGCTTGAGCGCGGCGGTAGCGCGATAGGCGGCTGACGCCATGTTTGGGTCTGCGCGACGTAGTTGGCGCGTCTGCGGATGCTGGTCCTTCGCTGCAACCAGCTGGGCAATGAAGGCGGCATGCTGACGGCCTGCGGTGCGTTCCGCGCGTTGCGTCGAGCGCGCGAGCGCAACCAGCGCGCGATTTTCGAAATCCGGCTCCGATCGCCCGCCCGACGGGATATCGGCAGTTGTATCAATCGCCTCAGGGCGCATCGCAGTACCGTTTCATATTCGGATATCGCGACTTCGCTCGCAATTAACGGGCAAGTGTTGCGCCACACCGCCTTGAAAGTTGAAAAGTACACTCTTCAAAATGGCTGAGTGCGAGATTTGCGACGCGTGGTTAAAGCGGCGCAGGCTGCCTTGTGTTTCAAGGGGATACGCTAGTGATGCGGATGGATTAACCCCGCACGACCACCAGCGCGGGCAGCAGGTCCGACGCCTCTATTCCTTTTCGCCAAGCTTATCCAAACGCTTTTGCATTTCGTCGAGCTGCCGCTTGAGGTCCTCCATCTCGCTGTTGGAGCTTTGCGGCTTTTCTGGCGGCTTCGCCTGGCCGCGCGCGAACGGCGCGAACATGGCGAAGGTTTTCTCGAACATTTCCATGTTTCGGCGCACCTGGTCCTCGAGCGGCCCAAAAGCGCCGACGCCGAAGGCTTGTGCCATCTGCTCGCGGAATTTGCCCTGCTCTCTCGACAGGGATTCAATGGAGGCTTCCAAAAAGCGAGGGACCAGCATCTGCATGCTGTCGCCGTAGAAACGGATCAACTGTCGCAGAAAGGTAATTGGCAGGAGGCTCTGCCCTTCCTTGTTCTCCTGCTCGAAAATTATCTGCGCCAGTACCGAGCGCGTGATGTCTTCGCCCGTTTTCGCATCATAGACGATGAAATCCTCGCCGTTCTTGACCATCGTGGCGAGGTCCTCAAGCGTCACGTAGGTGCTGGTGCCGGTATTGTAGAGCCGCCGGTTTGCGTACTTTTTAATTGTAACCGGCTCTTTTTTTTCCTCTGCCATGTGGACCACACGTTTCCCCTGCCCAGGGATTGAGCATAGCCAATTTCCTCTTCCGTGGGCCACCGTTTTGTGGCAACGCGGCAAGGTTGCCGGAGGGTTGGCGTCCCTTGCGGAAAGGCCTGAAAAGCGCCAATTGTCACGAATATTCGAAAGGCAGGTTGGATTGACAGTCCGACAGGCCCTGCCAAGGATGCGGCAGTGCCAAAAAACCGCTCCTTGCCCCAAAACTCGTCGTAACAGGAGTTTCAGATGAAAGACGATATCGTCATCGTGAGTGCCGCCCGCACCCCAGTTGGCGCTTTCAACGGGGCATTCGCGAACCTACCAGCCCACGACCTCGGAAAGGTCGCGATCAAGGCCGCGATCGAACGCGCAGGTGTTGAAGGCGAGCGTGTCAGCGAAGTCATCCTTGGACAAATTCTGACCGCCGGACAGGGTCAGAATCCGGCGCGACAAGCATCAATCGCAGCCGCAATCCCGGTGGAAACGCCCGCGTGGGGCGTAAACCAGCTATGCGGTTCCGGCCTGCGGGCGGTCGCGCTCGGTTACCAGGCGATCCTGAACGGCGATAGCGAGATTGTTGTTGCCGGCGGGCAGGAGTCGATGAGCATGGCGCCGCACTGCCAGCATCTGCGCAGCGGTGTGAAGATGGGCGCGTTCGAAATGATCGACACCATGATCAAGGACGGCTTGTGGGACGCTTTCAACGGCTACCACATGGGAACCACGGCGGAAAACGTCGCGAAACAATGGCAGATCACGCGCCAGCAACAGGATCAATTCGCCGTCGCCTCGCAGAACAAGGCAGAAGCGGCCCAGAAAGCCGGCAGGTTCAAGGATGAAATTGTGCCGGTTACCATAAAATCGCGCAAAGGCGATGTGGTGGTGGATACCGACGAATATCCGAAGCCGGGTGTAACGATGGACTCGATCGCGAAGCTGCGCCCCGCGTTCGACAAGGAAGGAACCGTGACGGCCGCCAACGCATCCGGGATCAACGACGGCGCGGCGGCATTGGTGCTGATGAGAGCGAGCGAGGCCGCTAAGTTGGGCAAGACTCCGCTTGCGCGCATCGTGTCGTGGGCGCAGGCCGGCGTCGACCCCGCCATCATGGGAACAGGACCTATTCCGGCGTCCCGCGCCGCGCTCAAGAAAGCCGGCTGGAAGAAAGAGGACCTCGATCTGGTCGAAGCCAACGAAGCTTTCGCTGCGCAAGCCTGCGCCGTGAACAAGGATCTTGGCTGGGATACCGCGAAGGTCAACGTCAATGGCGGCGCAATCGCCATCGGCCACCCGATCGGTGCTTCGGGAGCGCGTGTGCTGGTAACGCTGCTTTACGAGATGCAGAAGCGGAATGCGAAGAAAGGCCTTGCAACGCTCTGCATCGGTGGCGGAATGGGCATCGCGATGTGCGTCGAGCGGTAGTCTGTTCTGCCGTTTGCAGCTTCGATTTAAGTCGTGGCCGGGCTTGTCCCGGCCATGATGTTTTAAGAAGATAGCTCAGAGGTGAAACAGCCATGACACGCGTTGCATTGGTCACCGGTGGAACCCGTGGGATCGGGGCGGCAATCTCGAAAGCATTGAAAGCGGCCGGGTATAAGGTTGCGGCCAACTATGGCGGCAATGACGAGGCCGCTCAGAAGTTCAAGGCCGAGACCGGCATACCGGTATTCAAGTGGGACGTATCGTCTTACGAGGCCTGCGCCGAGGGCATCAAAAAGGTCGAAGCGGAACTCGGTCCGGTCGAGGTGCTGGTTAACAATGCCGGCATCACGCGCGACACCATGTTCCACCGCATGAAGCCCGAGCAGTGGACGGCGGTGATAAACACAAATCTCGGTTCGCTGTTCAACATGTGCCGCCCGCTCATCGAAGGCATGCGGGAGCGCAAGTTTGGTCGCATCGTTAATATCTCCTCGATTAATGGACAGAAGGGGCAGGCGGGCCAGACCAATTATTCTGCCGCCAAGGCAGGAGAGCTTGGCTTCACCAAGGCGCTTGCGCAGGAAGGCGCCCGCTCCGGCATTACGGTGAATGCGATTTGCCCGGGATACATCAACACCGAAATGGTGCAAGCCGTGCCGAAAGATGTGTTGGAGAAATCCATACTGCCGCAGATTCCAATAGGTCGCCTGGGCGAGCCGGAGGAGATCGCGCGTTGCGTCGTGTTCCTTGCCTCCGATGAGGCCGGGCTGCTCACCGGCGCGACACTGTCTGCTAACGGCGGACAGCATTTCATCTAGGTCTCGACAAGTCTCATGAAAGCGATTCGGGTCGGACTAGCAATCGCCGGTCTTTTGGTTGTCTCGCCCATCCGACAGTTGTCTGCGCAGGATGTCGACGCGCGGTGTAAAGATGTTTACGACAAAGTCGCGTGCGGCTGCGCGGTGCAAAATGGCGGACGCGTCATTCCTCCGCCAGCCGGCGTGAAGCGCGAAGGCCTGAAGCTGCGTCCGCGTGAAGGGTCGACTCAGACGCTGGATGGGGGCCAGGTCGCATTTTCGAACTATTTCAGGAGAGACGGCTTCAAGGTGCGCAAAAGCCGTGCACTTGAGGGTTACCTGGCATGCATGCGCGCCAACGGCCGCAAGTAGTGTCAGCGAGCTGGCTGGGATAAACACACTGCTCTCAACGACCGTGCGCGGCCTTGTGCCGGGCATTCACGACTTTCTGACGTGGAGGTAAAGTCAAGACGTGGATTGCCGGAACAAGCCCCGCCATGACGGAGGCATTCGCCCTATTTGCGCTGCGGCGACCAGTTGGCCGGCGCCAGCTCAAAACCATCGAATGAGAAACCGGGCGCAACTGTGCAACCGACGAGCGTCCATTCGCCAAGACTCTCCGCTGCCTGCCAGGCACGCGCGGGTACAGTGACCTGCGGCACTTCACCTGCACCGATATCGCCGCCGAGGCGAAAAATCTCTTCCTTGGAGCCGTCGACTAAGGACAGCCTGAGCGGGGCGCCGGCGTAATAGTGCCAGATCTCGACCGCGTCGATGCGGTGCCAGTGGGACCGTTCGCCCCGCGCCAGCAGGAACAGGATTGCGGTGGAAGCCGGCCGGCTTTCCACCAGCCGCGAGTCGCGAAAAGTTTCCCGGTAGTGACCGCCTTCCGGATGCGGCCTTAGTCCAAGCGACTGTATCATCTCGGTGGCGGTCAGCATTTGCATAGCGCCGCTAGAATCTGTTCTTGCGTGCCCGAATTTCGGCAAACACCTCGGCGGCCGGCTTCCCGGCCATTCCTATGCCGCCGGCGATTTCCGGGCGATCGGCGCGCAGGAACGGGTTGGCCAGCTTTTCCTCGCCGATGGTGACCGGGATTGTCGACTCGCCTTGCGCAATCTGCTGCTTTGCCTGAGCCTCGCGCGCGGCCAGCGCCTTGTTGCCCGGCTCAATGGTGCGCGCAAACTTGATATTTGCAAGGGTGTATTCATGTCCGCAATAGATCTCGGTCTCGTCAGGCAAGTCGCGCAGCTTCACGAGTGAACGCCACATTTGCTCGGGCGTGCCCTCGATCACGCGTCCGCAACCGATCGAAAACAGAGTGTCGCCGACGAATGCGAGCTTGTCGGCGTGAAACCAGTAAGCAATATGGCCAAGCGTGTGACCCGGCGTTTCAATCACATCAGCGGAAAGCGAGCCAACTTTAGCCTTGTCGCCTTCACGCACGGTCTCATCCACGGCCGGAATTTTCTTCGCCTCGGCAGCCGGCGCCACCACGCGGCATTTGTATTTTTCCTTCAGAGCTATGATCCCGTCCGTATGATCGGCATGGTGATGGGTGACGAGGATGTCGGTCAGTTTCCAGCCCGTTTCACTCAGTGCCCTTTCGATGGGCCCTGTCTCCGGCGCGTCGATTGCAGCGGTTGCGCCGCTGCCGCTGTCGTGCACCAGCACTCCATAGTTGTCCGATCGGCAGAGAAAAAGACGGGTTTCTGCAGGCATTGGCTACATCCCTGTCAGTGTTCTGGAAAGAATTAACCGTATCACGTCGGGGATCGGCCATGCACGCCCGTTAGCATTTGCTGGAGCGTTTCATGATAGTTTTGGCGCCATGTCGATTGATGTTGTCGACCTGCGCAATTTCTATGGCCAGCGGCTTGGCGTCGTGGCCCGCCGTTTCATTGCCCGCGGTATTCGCTCGCTGTGGGGAGATACCACCGGTCAGCGCGTCCTCGGCATCGGTTATGCCACGCCCTACCTCGGCTTGTTTCGCGAGGAAGCGGAGCGCTGCCTGGCATTCATGCCGGCCGGGCAGGGGGTCGTGAAATGGCCAACCATGCGTCCGGCGTTGTCTGCGTTGGTGGACGAAAATGAATTGCCGCTGCCTGATTCCGCAGCCGACCGGGTCATGCTGGTGCACGCGCTCGAGATGACAAACGATCCGGGCGCGCTCCTGCGCGAGGTCTGGCGCGTGCTGGCATCTGGTGGCCGGTTGCTGGCGGTCGTTCCGAACCGGCGCGGCCTGTGGGCGCGCATGGACACCACGCCATTCGGACATGGTCGTCCTTACTCACGCAGCCAGATCAACCAGCTCTTGCGAGAAACGTGGTTCACGCCAACTGGCTGGAGCGAGGCGCTGTACGTGCCGCCGATCGCGCGCGGCTTGTTTCTTCGCTCGGCAGTGGCGTGGGAGCGCACTGGAGCGACATTGTCGGCGCCATTCGCCGGAGTGCATCTGGTTGAAGCGACCAAGCAGGTCTATCGCGCAATCCCGGCACGCCGTGTGAGGCGGCGTCTGGTGCCCGCGCTGGAGCCCGCGCTCGCGCCATCACCGGGCGGCTGAGCAAGTCCTTCTCAAAAGCGATTCGATCACTGCGCGACGCAGGATTGTTGCGAAGCGCGGCTACATTCGCTGTGACGCAATCAATGCGGCTGGACGATCAGTCGGGCTGACGAGGTTCGTCGCCGCCGTCGTCTTGCGGCGGTTGCGGGGCGGAGCCCTGCTGATTTTGATGTCCGCCACCGAAATCGGGACGGTCGTGACGGTAGCCGCCGCGATGGCGTCGGCGCCGCCGATGTCCGAAGCGGTCCTGACCGCGATCGCCCTGATCGAAGCCGTTCGATCCCGAATTTTGCTGCGGTTGTCCGCCGCCGGTAATGAATGCGGGAAGGGCGCCGACATCTTGTTGCCCGCCGTCTTGTCCGCCGTGGCCCGACTGCTGGTATGGTTGAGCCTGATGCTGCGCAGGACGGTTGTGCACCTGCTGGTCACGTGGCGGAAATGGTTGTGCGTCGCGAGGCAGATAGGGCTGCTGTTGCGGTTCGCGCGGCCCGTAGCTGGGTTCATTCTGCCCCATGAAAGGCTGCGCATCGTCGTCGCCGTCATCGAAACTCTCGTCGTTGCCCTGCTGTTGTCCGCCTGGCGCTCCCTGCTGCGGCTGCTGGTTGTAGTAGGGATTCTGCTGACGGAACTGCTCCTGCGCCGCGGCGATAAGACGGAAATAATGTTCGGCATGCTGGTAGTAATTTTCCGCAGCCACCGGGTCGCCGGATCCCTGCGCGTCGCGCGCAAGCTGGATGTATTTCTCCGCTATATGCGAAGCTGTGCCGCGGATTTTGACGTCCGGCCCGTTTGATTCGTAAACGCGCGTCAACGGATTTTGGCTCTTGCGGTGGTTGCCGCGTCCCCGCATGCGCTTCTGACCGTTTCTCATGGTATCCCTGTTATTGCCTTTCGCTTGTTGCGGCATTCGCCGCCGAACGCCTAACCAAAATGCAAGCCCATACAACTCTCATTGCGCGGCCGGACCTGCATTCGACATCCGCGCCAATGACCGAACCTTTGTGCTCTTTATCGCGATAGTCGCAGCAACCCCTTAGCCGCGGCCCTGCCGCAGCGTTGCCAACCTCTCGTTATGCGCATCGTGCCAGGTTTCGAAATATGATGCGCCCAACAGGTGAAGCATCCAGACCCGTATCTGGCGATTTCGTTTGCCGTCTATTCGAAGCCGGCTCTGCGTCATCCGCCTTGCGTCGCACCTCACAGAGCAGCCGCTCCGGGGTCATGGCGATGCAACCGTCACGGGTCGATTCCGTGATCGGAAGCTAGTCGTTTCCGGAGCATAATCCAAGCGATTTTTTTGCAAACAAATCAGCTCTGCAGTTTTCATCGGGCGGGAATGCGACATGCTCATGACTTGACGCCTAACTTGCGCAGAGTACGCGGGGAATTCCGGCCAGATCTTTACGCGCGGGGTCGACCTTTAGCCCTGCCTGGGCAAACAACCCGCGAACGCTCGGTTCCTGGCCTTTGCCCAGCTCCACGAACAGCTTTCCGCCCGCAGCCAGCAGGCGCTCTGCGTCCGCGGCAATGGCGCGATAGGCGGCCAGTCCGTCATCTCCGCCATCAAGTGCCATCATTGGGTCGTAATCCCGCACCTCTGGCGGAAGGGAGGCGATATCGGCACGCGCGATATAAGGGGGATTTGAAACAATCAGGTCGAACGGACCTTGGACGTCAGAAGCGATATCGCACACGATGAAACTGCAGCGCGGTCCGAAACCCAAAGACACGGCATTGTCGCGTGCAACCTGTAAGGCCGCGTTGCTGGTGTCGGTACCTGTTCCGGTTGCATGTGGCAACTCGTGCAACAGCGCCAGCAACAGCGCACCCGAACCGGTACCGATGTCGAGGATGCGCAGTTTTTCCATACGCAGCCCCCCGCGCACAACGAAGTCCAGCGCGACTTCAACGACGGTTTCTGTCTCCGGGCGCGGCACCAAGACGTCGGGAGTAACCGCAAGGCCGAGACTCCAGAATTCCTTTTTTCCAAGAATGCGCGGTACCGGTTCGTGCCTTAGCCGACGCGCAGCGAGCGCTGATATCACGTCGATCTCGCGCGCTTCCAAAATGCGATCCGATTGCGAAATCAGTTTGCCGCGGTCGAGGCGCAACGCATGGCCGACCAGAACGCGAGCGTCCGTTTCGGCCCCTTCGATCCCCGCCGGGCGAAATGCCTGTGCCACGACGTGAAGCGCCTCAGACACCGAGGCACCCGCCTTTAGTCCGGGAATGACTTTCACTCTGTGCTTTCCGCCGCCAGCAATTCAGCCTGATGCTCGGTCACCAGCGCGTCAATGATCTCATCAAGCGCCTCGCCTTCCATCACCTGCGGCAATTTGTAGATCGTGAGGTTGATGCGATGATCGGTGACGCGGCCTTGAGGAAAATTATAAGTTCGAATCCGCTCCGACCGATCGCCCGACCCAACCTGGCCGCGCCGATCCGCGGCCCGCTCGGCGTCGCGCTTGCTGCGCTCCTGATCATAGAGCTTGGCGCGCAGCATTGTCATCGCCTTGGCGCGATTCTTGTGTTGCGATCGCTCTTCCTGCACGGCCACGACGATACCGCTTGGAATATGAGTGATGCGGATGGCGGATTCGGTTTTGTTGACGTGTTGGCCGCCGGCTCCGCCAGCGCGCATCGTATCGATTTTGAGATCGGCGTCATTGATGTGGATGTCGACGTCCTCGACCTCGGGCAACACCGCAACCGTCGCGGCCGAGGTATGGATGCGTCCCGACGCTTCGGTGTCCGGTACCCGTTGAACGCGATGTGCGCCGGATTCGAATTTGAGCTTCGCAAATACGCCGCGTCCACGGACCTCCGCGACGATTTCCTTAAAGCCGCCCTTGGTGCCTTCGCTGATCGAAAGAATTTCTGTCTTCCAGCCCTGCTTGACCGCATAGCGCTCGTACATGCGGAAAAGATCACCGGCAAACAAAGCGGCTTCGTCTCCGCCGGTTCCGGCACGGATTTCGAGGATGGCATTATGGTCGTCCATCGCGTCCTTCGGCAGCAGAGCCAGGCGGATTTGCTGTGCGAGCGTTTCCTTGCGATGTAGAAGTTCGTGCCGCTCCACGTCGGCGAGCTTGCGGACTTCGGAATCGGTCCCCGAGTCATCTATCAATGCTGCAAGCTCGGCGATCTCCTTGTCGGTGCTGCGATATGCCTTTATTGCCTCGACAACAGGGTTGAGTTCGGCGAATTCCCGCGACAACCTGACATAGGCCTCGGGAGCCAATCCGGTTGCAAGCTCGCTTTCCACCATCGCGTGGCGGGTAAGCAGGGCATCCATTTTTTGCTGCGGCAGGACTATCAAAGCTGCAATCCCTCGGCCGCGGCGAAGCCTTCAAGCTTCTGTCGGATTGACACGCTTCCTACCGGCTTTTCAAGGCAAGGCAACAGCGTGGCTTCGCCCTTGCGGCAATCAAGGTCAAGCAGCAACGCCTTGACCGGACCCACCGCGGAGGGTGTCAGCGAAAGCGTTCGATAACCGAGAATGGCAAGTGCCAACGCGCCGATCGGCTGCGACGCGAGCTCGCCGCACAACGTGACCGGCTTTCCGTGCTTTTTTGCCTTATCTGCGATGTCCTTAAGCGCGCGCAGGACCGGTGCCGAAACCGGATCGAATCGCTCGGACACGCGGGGATTGCCGCGATCGGCGGCGTAAAGAAATTGCATCAGATCATTGGAACCTACCGACAGAAAATCGACACGTCCCAGCAGTTCGTCAAGCTGGAACAAGAGGGAGGGTACTTCCAGCATTGTGCCGATCTCGACCCGCTCGGGGAGTTCGTGCCCGTGTCGGCGCAGGTGAGTCAGCTCGACTTCGACGAGTGACTTTGCTTTATCGAATTCCTCGACAACCGCAATCATCGGAAACATCAGCTTGAGACCACGCCCGCTTGCAGCGCGCAGCAACGCGCGCACCTGACTCCGGAGCAAGCCGGGCCTGTCCAGGCCGAGCCGGATTGCCCGCCATCCCAACGCGGGGTTTTCTTCCTCGATGTTGCGCATATACGGCAGCACCTTGTCGCCGCCAATGTCGAGAGTGCGGAAGGTCACCGGTTTTTTCCCGGCCGCATCGAGAACCGCGCGATAAAGCGCAAGCTGCTCGCCGGTGCGCGGCAACGTGGTTGCGACCATGAACTGCAATTCGGTACGAAACAGGCCGATGCCAGCTGCCCCAGTATCCTCGATGTGCGGCAGGTCGATCGTGAGTCCGGCGTTTATCATCAGAGACATCTTTTGGCCGTCCCTGGTGACACAAGGCCGATCGCGAAGAGCGCGATACTGCGCCTGACGGCGCGCACGTAGCTTGACGCGCTCGCCATATGACGCCTGAATATCCTGTGGCGGCCGCATGTGAATGTGGCCCGTCGAGCCGTCGACGATGATGGCGTCTCCTGGCTCGACCAGGCCGGTTGCATTTTCGATTTCGCCGACGGTTGGAATTCCCAGCGCGCGTGCAACAATCGAAACATGCGATGTCGGTCCGCCTTCCTCGAGAACCAGCCCGCGTAGTCTCTTGCGGTCATAGTCGAGCAACGCCGCTGGGCCCATGGAGCGCGCGACGATGATCGCATTTTCCGGCAGCTGCTCTTTTGCCGGCGCATGATCCTGGCCCATCAGAACGCGCATCAGTCGGTTTGCAAGATCGTCGAGATCATGCAGGCGATCACGCAAATAATGATCGGAAGCACGCAACATGCGCGCGCGCGTATCGGACTGCACCCGCTCTACGCTGGCCTCGGCCGTAAGGCCGGTCATCACGGCTTCGCGAATCCTGTGCAGCCAACCCTGGTCGTAGGAGAACATGCGATAGGCTTCGAGCACGTCACGATGCTCACCGCCGTCGGCCACGTCGCGATGCTCGACCAGCCGGTCGAGATCTTCGCGCAGCGCGGCGATCGCCGTGTCGAGCCGTATGAGTTCATTCTGCACATCGTCAGCGATCACATTGGTGATGACTACGCGCGGCTCGTGCAGGACCACATGGCCAAGCGCGATGCCGTCTGAAAGCGAAGTGCCGACGAGATGCATCGCGTGCCGCGCGGCCGGCTCGGCACCGGGCCGTGCGAGGGATGACAGCTCGCCCGATGCAATCATCTCGGCGAGTACCATCGCCGTCGTCTGCAGTGCCTCTTCTTCTTCCTCGGTATAGGTACGACGCGCGCGATTTTGCACCACGAGCACGCCCAGCGTGTTGCCGGCGCGCAGGATCGGAACGCCAAGGAACGAGTGATAGATCTCTTCGCCGGTTTCCGGCCGATAGGAGAAAGCCGGATGGGCCTGCGCATCGGAAAGGTTCATTGGGGTGGCTTCGCTGGCGACCAGGCCGACCAGACCTTCTTCGGCTCTCAAGACGGTCTGGTGGACGGCTTCGCGTTTGAGGCCTTCCGTGGCGTAAAGCTCCAGCGTTCCGTCTACGCGCAGCACGTAGACAGAGCACACCTCGGCAACCATGTTGGCGGCGATGAGTACCACCACCTTGTCGAGGCGATCCTGTGCGCTGACCGGCTCCGCCATGACTTCGCGGAGCCGGCGCAACAGCACGCGCGGACCGCCGAGCGCGCCACGCATGAGTGAGATCCCTTAGCCCACGGCTTTGGCCGCAGCCTCATTACCGCCAAATCGTGTACGAATAGCGACCCGCATCCGGTATCCGCGGTCGCTTACGCGTCAGGCTATAGCCAAAGGCATATGCAAGGGGCAAGCCAAAGCGACACCGGCTTGGCGCGAAACTGCTATTGTTCGGCGCGCGCCCCCAGAAGCCGACCTTGCCATCCTGCAACCGCCGTCCAGATGCTGGCGCCCGCCCAGGCTACCCAGAGCAGCGTCAGCACAACAAGCTCGGTCGTGGAACAAGGCTCGCCGTCGATGCACTGCCTGGAAACCAGGCCGATGGGAGCAAGGAACGCCATCGCGAGGGAGAACACCGCGAAACAGGACAGCAGGTACGCGGCGATAATCGCACTGCGCCGCACAAGCGAGGGCGTACCCACTGGCGATATCGTTTTGCGCCTGCCCCTAAAATGATGGGGTTGGGCCTTGGCGAGATCCCTAATCTGCACCGTCGAACTTGTAAGAAGATCGTGGACTGCCTGATGGCGGTATGTCATCGCCATTGCGACGAAGGAGTACCAGCCCAGCAGCGATTTGATGAGGACGCGCGCTACAGCCTTCAGAAAGTTCACATTGCCGCCGCGGTCATCGACCACGCGCATATTGAAAAGGTAGTGGCCAATCGTGCCGCCGGTCAAAGACACCAACAGTGGCTCATAAAACAGCCAGGTGGCGGCGACGGTAAATCCAACAATGCGGGCGATGTTGTCCGATGCGAAAGCGACCGCAACGGCAAGCGCAGCGGCCAGAACGACCATGAAAATGATGCTATCGACGAGCACGGCCTGCACGCGCCTGGTGAAGCGAACGTAGGCTTGAGTGTCCGAAGAAGCATCGCCCGCTACAGTCACATCAGGCACCCATAGCGCTCAATGACAACAGTCATCGCTCAAAGGTTCAAACGCCAGCCAGCGATTTCTATTCCGCGACACGATTGCCGTACGCCCGGTTTGGCGAGCTAAAAAAGCGTCAGCCATCGCTCAGATTTTATCCAATCCATACAGCGTGTGCAGGGTGCGAACCGCGAGGTCGGTCTGACCAGCCTTGATCAGCACCGAGAATTTGATCTCGGACGTTGTGATCGCGAGAATATTGATCTTCTGCTGCGATAATGCCTTGAAGGCCTGTGCTGCGACGCCGGCGTGGCTGCGCATGCCGATCCCGATCACGGATACCTTGGCAACGTCGGTCGCGCCATCGAGCCGCTCGTAGCCGATAGATCCTTTTGCCTTTTCGATCGTGACACGAGCGCGTTCATAGTCGGCTGAAGGGACCGTGAACGTGAGATCGGTTGTGGCGCCGTCGGCGGATACGTTTTGCACGATCATGTCGACGTTGATATTGCTGTCGGCGAGCGGGCCGAAGATTGCGGCGGCGACGCCCGGCTTGTCCTGCACGCGACGGATTGAGATCTGCGCCTCATCCTTTGAAAATGCGATACCCGTGACGACCTGCTGTTCCACGATGTCTCCTTCGTCGCAAATGAGTGTACCGCGCAAGGGCCTCGATGAATCGATATCCTCCGGCTTCTCGAAGCTTGAGCGCACGAATATTCGAACATTGTGCACCATTCCAAGTTCGACTGAACGTACCTGCATGACCTTGGCGCCAAGCGAGGCAAACTCCAGCATTTCCTCGTAGGCAATCTTGTCCATGCGGTGGGCCTTCGGCACGACGCGAGGATCGGTCGTATAGACCCCGTCCACGTCGGTGTAGATGTCGCAGCGTTCGGCGCCGATTGCCGCCGCGATCGCAACCGCCGATGTGTCAGAGCCACCCCGTCCGAGCGTCGTCACCCGGCCCGTTTCCTTATGCAGTCCCTGGAATCCCGCGATGACCGCGACCTGCGCATGTTCCTTGAAGCGCTTGATCAGCTCGGCGCCGTTCACGTCCAGGATGCGGGCCGATCCGTGCGCATTGTCGGTGAGGACCGGCAGCTGCCAACCCTGCCATGACCGCGCGTTCACTCCCATGCCTTCGAGCACAATCGCGAGCAGCCCCGCCGTCACCTCCTCACCGGTCGCGACGACCGCGTCGTACTCGCGGGCATCGTGCAGCATGGCCGCCTCCCTGCACCAGTCGACCAACTGATTGGTGACGCCGGCCATGGCCGATACCACCACGGCGACGTCGTAACCCGCATCGACTTCCCGCTTGACGTGGCGCGCCACGTTTCGGATGCGATCGAGATCAGCGACGGATGTTCCGCCGAATTTCATCACCAGTCGAGCCATGACTTTCCCGAGTGCGCGAACGGCGCCAAGAAATGGCCGGCGCAAAGCATCAAACGCCCGGGCGCCGGCCTGAAAAGGCGCGTATACATACCGGCGGGGTGCGGCAATCGCAACATCGGCGCCACGACGCCGTCATAATGCAGAAGAACCGGGGTCTGGTGATGCGCTACATCGATAATATTCTGCAACCAGGGGAGACCGTTGCTTTTACGACCACCCTGCACTGGATCGTCTATCTGCCCGCGATCTGTCTGTGGCTCTTGGCCTTCATCGTGATCACCGTGGGTGCCGCAATGGGTCCGGTCGCGATTCTGGCAGCAATTGTTTGCGCGCTGGTTGGCTCGGGGCTAGCGTTCACCGCCTGGTTCAGACGGTGGACGACGGAGATAGACGTGACCGACCGCCGCATTGTCTTCAAACGGGGTTTCATCCGACGCCATACGGTCGAGATGAACATGGACAAAGTTGAGAGCGTCGATGTCGACCAATCGATTCTGGGGAGGATGCTCGATTACGGTGACATCACGATTCGCGGAACCGGTGTCGGAATCGAGCCGCTGCGCAATATCGATTCGCCGCTCGAATTTCGAAACCATGTAACAGCCCGGTGAGAGGCATTGCTGGAGACGAACATGTCAGGCAGCCGCACATCGTCAGTCGACCCAGCCGAGCTTGAACGCTTCTCCCGCTATGCCGCCGATTGGTGGAATCCGCGCGGCTCGATGGCGCCACTTCACAAATTTAATCCGGTTCGGTTGGCCTATATCCGTGATCAGGTCGCCGCGCGCTTCAATCTTGACGCTAAAAAGCTCGACTGCCTGAAAGGGCTGTGCATCCTCGATATCGGCTGCGGGGGCGGCATCCTGTCAGAACCTCTGGCGCGCCTGGGGGCGAAAGTCCTCGGGGCGGATCCGTCGGAGGAGAATATCGCTGCGGCGCGCACGCACGCCAAGGGGTCGGGCATTGATGTCGACTACCGCGCGACCACGGCGGAGGCACTTGCCGATGCAAACGAACGATTCGACGTCGTGCTGGCTATGGAAGTCGTCGAGCACGTTGCCGACGTTGGAGCGTTCATCGACACTTGCGCAGCAATGGTCAAACCAGGCGGACTTATGATTGCCGCTACTTTGAATCGCACGCTGAAGAGTTTTGCATTCGCTATTGTCGGTGCTGAGTATGTATTGCGCTGGCTGCCACGCGGCACTCACCAGTGGGACAAGTTCGTCACGCCGCAGGAACTGGAGACTGCGATAGAAAATGGCGGGTTGCAGGTGATCGGCGAGCGGGGAGTCGTCTACAATCCGTTCGCCGACCGATGGCAATTGTCATCCGACATGGACGTCAACTACATGCTGGTCGCGCAACGTCCTCAACAAAAAGGAGAGGCGGGATGATCCTCGAATTGGTTGAATTCAATTCTCCGAAGGGCTGGAGCCGCGCGCACGTTGCCGAGGAGGCGCGCAAGACGATTCCGAAATGGCGCGCCAATAAGCAACTCATGCGCAAGCACTTCGTGCTCGAACTTAACGGGAAGACGGGTGGTGGCGTCTATATCTGGCCTTCGGTCGAGGCGGCGCAAAAGGCTCACGACGAAGAGTGGCGCCAGTCTGTGATCAAGCGTACCGGCGGGGCGCCAACCATCCGTTATTTCGATTTATTCCTGCTCATTGATAATGAGAAAGGTGCGTTCACCGAATTTCCCGAAGTCGCCGAAATCCGTCCCGCGGCGGCGTAATCCGTCGCTACACCCTGAGACAAGAGACGCGTAGTGCAAACCAAGCTGGGTCAAGCCCGCGTTTGACCACGGAGAAAGAATGCTTTGGGCCGGGTTCACGCTGATCGCCGCTGCCGCGCAGACTGCGCGCAACGCGATGCAGCGGGAGTTGACCGCGGCCCTTGGAACGGTCGGCGCCACGCATGTCCGGTTTCTTTTTGGGTTTCCTTTTGCGCTGGTTTTTCTAGCCTGTGTCTTGACCGCGACGGGCTCGGCGTTGCCTTCGCCGCCGCTTGTATTCTGGCCATGGGTTGTTGCCGGTGCATTCACCCAGATCGCCGCCACGGCAACCATGCTGTCTGTGATGGGGCAGCGCTCGTTCGTCGTGGCATACGCCTACATCAAGACGGAGCCGGTGCACGTGGCGCTGTTCGGGCTCCTCTTTCTTGGCGACAAGATATCAGGGCTCTCCGCTTTGGCGATCCTCATCGCCACGACCGGCGTGATTGTGATTTCGCCCAGGGCAAAGTCCGGCGAAGGGGGAGCCTTGCGATCAACCGTCGTCGGACTGGTATCCGGGGCGTTATTCGGGCTTTCCGCGATCGGGTATCGAGGCGCGATCCTCTCGCTACAGCTGCCCAACTTTGTTGTGGCGGCAACCTTCACTGTAACGGTCGGGTTGATAATCCAGGCCGCGGTTTTGTCGCTCTATCTGGCCTTGCGCGAGCCGAAGGTTCTTCACGCGATCGCGCGCGCGTGGCGACCCTCCCTATTTGCCGGCTTCATGGGTGCTTTTGCTTCCGAATTCTGGTTTCTCGCCTTTGCGATCACGACTGCGGCCAATGTGCGCACATTGGCCCTTATCGAGGTGTTGTTTGCGCAAGGAGTGACGCGTTTCGTATTCAAACAGCCGACCACGCAACGTGAACTTGTCGGCATTGGCCTCGTCGTGATCGGAGTTGGCTTGTTGATTTGGGCGCACTAGCTCGCGAAAAACGAGTCAATTCCGCTCGTCGGGCAACACCGGCAATGGGTGGAATTCAATTCCCTCGTCGGAAAGCTCTTTGGCTTCATCGGATGTGGCTACACCATAAATCGAGCGATGCTCAATTTCGCCATAGTGCATCTTGCGAGCCTCTTCGGGGAATTGTGCGCCGACATTGTCGGCGTTTTTTGTGAGATGGTCGCGCAATTCCTTGAGCTTCGTGCGAAATTCCCGTTCCTGCGGTGACATCATGGCCACCGGCGTAGGCACCGGGTTTGCCGGCGCTTCCGCTGCGTTCGCAAGCGCTTCTGCCGACGGCTGAATCGGCGCGGGCTGTTTCTTCGCAGTCGCGGACAGGCGCGGCGCCATGATCGCCTTTTGCACCTTTGTGGAGCTGCATTGCGGGCAGGACACCAGTCCACGCCTGACTTGCTTTTCATACGCGGCAGAATCCTGGAACCAGCTTTGAAACTGATGGCCCTGCTCGCAAAGGAGTGCGTAATGAATCATTCTGCCCCTCGTATGACGTGCAGGTGGGCTGGTTCGGCCATCGGCTCGACAATTTCAAAGCGACGGCCATGCTGCAATGATGGAATGCGCGCGCGCGCTTTGGCTATTTCCGCGGGATCGATTTCGGCCATGACCACCCCCGGATCGGTGCCGCCTTCCGCAATGATGCGCCCCCAAGGGTCAACGATCAGTGAATGGCCGTAAGTGTCCCGTCCGTTCTCATGCTTGCCGCCCTGCGCCGCAGCAAAGACGAAGCAGCCATTTTCAATGGCGCGGCTACGGACAAGGGTGTGCCAATGCGCTTCGCCGGTCTGCTTGGTGAATGCCGAGGGAATCGCCAGCATCGTGGCGCCCGCTTCGGCCAAGGCACGATAGAGGGCGGGGAAACGCAGGTCGTAGCATATCGTAAGGCCAAGCCGGCCCCACGGCAGGTCCGCAAGCACAGCCTGTTCGCCCGGGCGGTAGTTGCGCGACTCGCGATAGCTTTCGCCGTCCGCAAGATCGACGTCGAACATGTGAATCTTGTCATAACGCGCCGCAATATTGCCCTTTGGATCGAGAAGGAAAGAGCGATTGGCCGCGCGCTCGGGCGAAAGTCTGACCGCCAGCGAGCCAATATGAATGTAGATGCCAAGCCGGCGCGCCAGTTCGCGCAAGGTTGCGAGCGAGGGATCCGCCTCTTCGGCGACAATTGCACCGAAAAGCTGTTCGCGTTTGGCTGCCAAAATGTTCGTCATTTCCGGAGTGAGCACGTACTCGGCTCCGGCTGACTTTGCCTCGCTGATAAGACGCAAGGCGTCGTCGATGTTGGCGGCCGGTTTGAGGCCAGACCGCATCTGAATCATTGCGGCCTTGAAGGTGCCGGCGCTCATGGCGACGTCTCGCCGTCTGCCAGCATGGGGTCAAGTTTGCCGGCACGTTCCAGCGCGTGCAGTTCTTCGCTGCCCCCGACATGCACCGCCCCGATAAAAATCTGCGGTACCGTCATTCGCCCGTTCGCACGCTGGATCATTTCGTCACGGCGCTCCCAATCGCGTCCGATGTCGATTTCGCTGTAAGTCACACCCTTGCGCGTGAGCAAGGCCTTGGCGGCATTGCAAAAGGGACAATAGCGGGTCGTGTAGATCTCGACTGGCGACATGACCTTTCCGGGCCCTGTGAGCCTCTTTTATATGGGAGTCCGCGCGGGCGCCACAACCCGAGCGAAGACCAGCACGTCGACGTGAGAAGCTCCCGCCCGCAACAGTGCGCGGGTGCACGCATCGACGGTGGCGCCGGACGTGAGTACGTCATCGACCAATATCAGACGCCGGCCCGCCACCTCGGCCCTGTGCTCGCCGGGCACGACGAAAGCGCCCTGGACATTTTCAGCGCGCTCCGGCTTCGACCGCCCCACCTGCTGCGGCGTCGCCCGGGCACGTTTGAGTCCGGCGTACGAAACCGGCACGCCGCAGAGTGGCGAGATCGCCCCGGCGAGCGCTGCCGATTGGTTGAAGCGCCGCGCCCAGCGCCGCCGCCAATGCAACGGCACTGGTATGAGAGCGTCGGCATCAACAAATAGCTCCCCACCCGCGCGGGCCATCCAACGGCCCATCATCGGGGCAAGGTCGAGCCGGTCGCTGTATTTAAAGGCTTGTACCAGGGTGCGGGCGACGTCGTCGTAGCGAACTGCAGCCCGCGCGCGGTCATAAGCCGGTGGGTTGGCGATCGCTTCCATGGACAACAAGCCGCTTCCGGGATCATAGGCAAAGGGAATTCCAAGCCGTGCGCAGTAAGGCGGCTCGATGAATGACAGTCGCGACCAGCATGGCGCGCACAGACCCGTGCCCTCGCCCAGCGGCTCACGGCAAGAGGGACAAAGCGGCGGCAAAGCGAAGTCCAAAATAAGCCGCAACGCCGTCCGCATGTTCTCACGAAAGCGGACCGCGTACGATGGTGGTCGCTCCGGTCTTGCCGAAACCAGATCGTTCATGCTGCAACCGTAGCATGGGCGCTCCCCGGTGACAGGAACAGGACTTGCGCAACAGGACAAAGCGATGTCGCCAAGCCCCATGATCTTTGACCGGCAATTGCTGCACGTGCGCCAGTCGCACGCGCGCGCGCTCGGGCCTGCGACTTTTTTGCTGGATCGGGCCGCGACCGAGCTCGCTGAACGGCTTTCCGCGGTCGTGCGCCGGTTTGAACTGGCAGTGGATCTTGGCACGCCGACGGACGCGGTGCGCCGCGCGCTCGCCGCGAGCGGAAAGATTTCCGCGATCGTCGCCGCTGCCGATGCTCCTGATCGCGACAGCTCATACTGGCGTGTGGCCGCTGATGAGGAAGCGCTGCCGTTCGCCGATCAATCGCTTGATCTGGTGGTGTCGGCACTGTCCCTGCAATTTGTCAACGATTTGCCCGGGACGTTGATACAGATTCGTCGCGCTTTGAAACCAGACGGTCTGATGCTTGCGGCGCTGATTGGAGGCGATAGCCTGACTGAGTTGCGCGAAGCGTTTGCTGCCGCCGAGACCGAAATGGAAGGTGGAGTGTCGCCGCGCGTTGCCCCGTTTACGGATGTGCGCCAACTTGGCGCATTATTGCAGCGTGCAGGGTTCGCGCTGCCCGTGGTCGACAGCGAGCGATTGATTGTGCGGTACGATTCGGTGTTCGGGCTGGTGCGCGACCTGCGCCATATGGGCGCGACCAATGTATTGATCGAGCGCCGGCGTAAGCCGCTCAAAAGGGCGACAGTCGAACGCATGGCACAGCTCTATGCCGAGCGTTTTGCCGACCCCGACGGTCGCGTGCGCGCGAGCTTCGAAATTATTTGGCTATCGGGTTGGGTACCGCATGAGAATCAGCAGAAGCCGCTCAGGCCCGGTAGCGCCGCGCGGCGGCTTTCCGATGCCTTGAACACTAAGGAAATATCGGCCGGGGAAAAAGCAGGCCGCTCGGGCTAGAGCAGCGTCATCAGGTGAGAAATGAGCGGAATGTCCGCCGGCGGCATTTCGTAGTCGCGCAGCCGGTTCGGCTTTACCCAGGCGAGTTGCTGACCTTCCGTCGCGACGACCGTCCCTTCCCAGCGGCGGCACACATACAGGGGCATCAGGAGATGGAAATCAGGGTAACTGTGGCTGGCGAAAGCAAGCGGTGCGAGACAGGCGTCGCTAACGGTTATTCCAAGCTCTTCTCTTAACTCGCGTATCAGCGTGTCCTCAGGCCGCTCGCCAGTCTCAATTTTTCCACCCGGAAATTCCCACAGCCCAGACATGGGCCTGCCTTGGGGCCGCTGTGCGATCAGCACGCGGCCGTCTGCGTCGACCAGAGCACAGGCGGCAACGAGGACGATCTGGGTGGCCACGATCGCTACGACCGGTAGTCGCCGTTGATGGCAACGTATTCCTTGGTCAGATCGCAAGTCAGTACCCGGTCGCGACCCTTGCCGAGACCCAGCGCTACTTTCAGGCTGATCTCCGGCTTTTTCATCGCCGCGCTGACGCTTGCCTCGTCATAGCCAGGATCGCGGGCGCCTTTGTGCGCGACACGAATGCCTCCGAACCAGATTGACAGCTTGTCGCGATTTGCGGGCTCGCCCGCCTTTCCCACCGCCATGACGACACGCCCCCAATTGGCGTCCTCGCCCGCGATCGCGGTCTTCACAAGCGGCGAATTGGCAATCGACATGGCGATCCGACGTGCGGAGGCTTTCGATGCGGCGCCTTCTACGATGATTTCGACCAGCTTGCGCGCGCCTTCGCCGTCGCGCGCGATCTGTTCTGAAAGACTGCCCATCACGCCGTGCAACGCCCTCCTGAAATCCTTCAACCGTGGATCGGCGGCGCGCGCTATTCGCGGCGCATCCGCCTTGCCCGTGGCGAACATCATAAGCGTGTCGGACGTCGAGGTGTCGCCATCGATTGTCACGGCATTGAATGTATCGGTGACGCTATCTTTCAGCAGAGATTGCAGGGCGGCTGCGGGGAGGGGCGCATCGGTGAAAATAAACGAGAGCATTGTTGCCATATCGGGCGCAATCATACCGGCGCCTTTCGCAATGCCGTTGATCGTCACTTTTGCTCTGCCGATCTTGGCTTCCGCGGTTGCCACTTTCGGGAAGGTGTCGGTCGTCATGATCGCGCGCGCGGCCGGCTGGAACTCGTTCGCCTGCGCGTTCGCAACCATTCCTTCCATCACGCCGTCAAAGGCTTGCGCGTTAAGCGGCTCGCCGATTACGCCCGTCGAAGCCAGAAACACATCGGCAGGCTTGCAGCCGATCGCGCGCGCGGCCAGCTGCGCGGTAAACCGGCACGCGTCGCGTCCATTTTTTCCCGTGAAGGCGTTGGCGTTGCCGGAATTGACAACCAGCGCCCGTGCCTTCCCGGTTTTCAGGTGAGCCCGGCACCATTCGACCGGCGCGGACGGACATTTTGATCGGGTGAACACGCCAGCCGCGGTCGTGCCAGGCTCGAACAGGGCAAGCAGGACGTCCGTGCGATCCGCATAGCGAATTCCGGCTGCGGCGGTTGCGAGCTTTACGCCCGCAATTGGCGGCATATCGGGGACGTTGGCGGGCGCGAGAGGCGAGACTACGCTGGACATACTGTCATGGCCGGGCTTGTCCCGGCCATTCCACGTCTAAATGGGTTGCGATACTTAGAAGACGCGGATGCCCGCGACAAGCGCGGGCATGACGCTGTGCGCTATTTCTTCGCCGGGGGAGCCGCGGCAGGCTTTTCTTCGGCCTTTGCCGGCTTGTCCATGCGCTCGATTTTTGCGTCTGCGCGCAGTTTGGTGACCAGATCTGCCTGCGCCTTGCGAACCACGAAATTTTCAATCTGCGGCTTTACATCCTCGAATTTCGGGGCCTGTTTTGTCCGCTTGTCCTCAACCTTGATCACATGCCAGCCGAACTGAGTTTTGACGGGGTCCGAAATCTGGCCGGATTCCAGTTTGAACGCAGTTTCGGCAAATTCGGGCACCATTTGATCCTTGCTGAAATATCCGAGGTCGCCGCCATTGGCTTTCCCGGAGGGATCTTCGGTAACCTCGCCTGCCACCTTGGCAAAGTCTTCGCCCTTCTTCAGGCGGGCGATGACTGCCTTGACCTTATCCTCGGCCTCCTTGCTTGCTTTCTCGTCGCCGGCAGGTGTCCGGAAGAGAATGTGCCGGGCATGGACTTCTTTCTCTTCGCCAATCTGCTTGATGGCCTCGTCGTAGATCTTGTGCATCGCATCGTCGGTGAGCGCTTCCTTGCCGACTGATTGGAGCAATCCTTCCATGAGGAGCTTCTTGCGGGCGAACTCAAGCTTGCGCTTGAAGTCGGCCGTTTCACCGAACTTCTTGTCCTGTGCGGCCTTCGATACAAGAATCATATCGGCCACAAACTGAACCAGATAATCCTGCTTGGCCTCCGGCGACATCGGGGGAATCTGGCCTGCCTCATCCTCCGCGAGGCCAAGATCGCTCTGGCGGATCTCGACGCCGTTAACTTTGGCGACAACAGGGTCTTTGTCTTGCGCATAAACCCAGGCGCCCGAAATGAGAACCAGCGCGGCGGCAATGAAAGCGGCCGGGCGTAGTCGGACCGGAAAGCCCGCAAGAAAGGAAATCGTCATGACATTGTCCTTGAATGAAGGATACCGCCCGGTCGGGCAGCCGGCACGCGCGACTATTCGCCCAACAACCATGGCATTGCAATGGCCGACCGGTACGGCAGAGCTAACGTCCGCGTGACCAAAAACCGGCCAATTCTCGGCAAGTCCGCGATTGACAACAATCCGACCCCCTCATATCTCTCGCTCGGCGTTGGCTATTTGGTATTTGCCGACGCGTTTCGTGTCGAATTTGCCCGAAAAGTGCCGCATTCCGGAACGCCGGAGGCAAATCCGGCCGTGGCGGCATGATATAAGAAAGAATCCGGCCAAGTTAGGAGCTCCCCCCGCATGATCAGCGCCGTTGCCCGCAAGCTGTTTGGATCCGCCAATGAGCGGCGTATCCGCAGCTATCTGCCCCGGGTCCGCGAGATCAACGCGCTCGAAAAGGAACTGGAAAGCCTTTCTGACGATGCGCTGAAAGCCCGGACCGACGAGTTCAAGAAGCAGGTCGCGGAAGGCGTCTCGCTCGATGACATTCTGGTTCCTGCCTTCGCGACCGTCCGCGAAGCGTCGAAGCGCACGCTGGGCCAACGTCATTTCGACGTCCAGCTCATCGGCGGCATGATCCTGCACGAAGGCAAGATATCGGAAATGAAGACCGGTGAAGGCAAAACACTGGTCGCAACGCTCCCGGTCTATCTCAATGCGATCGCCGGCCGTGGCGTTCATGTGGTCACGGTCAACGATTATCTGGCCAGGCGCGACGCCGAATGGATGGGGCAGATTTACAACTTCCTCGGGCTTTCCGTCGGGGTCATCGTCCATGGTCTGGATGATGAGCAGCGCAAGAAAGCTTACGATTGCGACATTACCTACGGCACGAACAACGAACTCGGCTTCGATTATCTGCGCGACAACATGAAGTACCGGCTGGAGGATATGGTCCAGCGCGGGCACATTTACGCGATCGTCGACGAAGTCGACTCAATTCTGATCGACGAAGCACGGACGCCGCTGATCATTTCGGGTCCGCTCGACGACCGCTCCGAATTCTACAACACGATCGACAGCTACATTCCGCAGCTCGACAAGGCGGACTATGAAGTCGACGAAAAACAGAGAACCGTTACCCTGACAGAAGCGGGCATGGAGAAGCTCGAGCAGCGCCTGCGGGACGCCGACCAACTCAAGGGAGAGTCCCTTTACGACATCGAAAACGTTTCCGTCGTTCACCACGTCAACCAGGCACTTCGTGCGCACAAGCTCTTCCAGCGCGACAAAGACTATATCGTTCGCAACGGCGAAGTGGTGATCATTGACGAATTCACCGGCCGCATGATGCCTGGCCGAAGATATTCGGAAGGTTTGCATCAGGCCCTGGAAGCGAAAGAACACCAGCCCATCCAACCCGAGAACCAGACGCTCGCCTCAATCACGTTCCAGAATTACTTCCGTATGTACGAGAAGCTTGCCGGCATGACCGGCACGGCCATGACGGAAGCCGAAGAGTTCATGGATATCTATGGGCTCGAAGTCCTCGAAGTGCCGACCAACATGCCGCTTATTCGTCTTGACGACGACGACGAGGTCTATCGCACGGCCGCAGAGAAATATCGGGCAATTCTTACTCTCATCGAGGATTGCAAGACCCGGGGCCAGCCGGTTCTTGTCGGTACCACCTCGATTGAGAAATCAGAACAGCTTGCCGAGATGCTGCGCCAGAAGGGCTGGGAACAGCACGACTTTTCCGATCCCAATGCCTTCGCGGCGCTGTATTCGGGAGACGAAGGCGCGTCGAAGAAAAAAGTATTCGCCATTCTCAATGCTCGTTACCACGAGCAGGAGGCCTACATCGTCGCACAGGCCGGCGTACCGGGCGCGATCACGATCGCGACTAATATGGCGGGCCGGGGCACTGACATTCAGCTCGGCGGCAATCCCGATATGCGCATTCGACAGGAAATCAGCGACATTGCCGATCAGCGGGAACGCGAGAGAAGTCCCCGGGCCGATGAAATCCGCAAACAGGTTGCGCGGTTGAAGGAAAAGGCACTCGCTGCCGGTGGCCTCTATGTTCTTGGCACCGAGCGCCACGAGAGCCGCCGCATTGACAATCAGCTGCGCGGCCGCTCGGGCCGACAGGGCGATCCAGGTCATTCCAAGTTCTTCCTCTCCCTGGAAGACGACCTGATGCGCATCTTCGGGTCCGACAAGCTGGATGGAATGTTGCAGAAGCTCGGACTGAAGGAGAACGAGGCAATCGTTCATCCCTGGATCAACAAAGCGCTCGAGAAGGCGCAGCAGAAGGTCGAGGCGCGCAACTTCGACATCCGCAAGAACCTGCTGAAGTTCGACAACGTGATGAACGATCAGCGCAAGGCGATCTTCGAGGAGCGGCTCGAGCTGATGCGCGACGAGGCGGTGGACGAAACCGTCAACGGCATGCGCCACTCGGTTATTGAGGACATGGTCACCAAACATCTGCCGGCCAATGCTTATGCCGAGCAATGGGATGTGGCCGGGCTCGACGAAGCACTCAGGGGCGTGCTGACGCTCGATTTGCCGGTCAAGGACTGGGCCAAGGAAGAAGGCATTACTGACGAGGAAGTGCGCGAGCGCATCGAACGGCGCGCCGACGAATGGATGGCGTCAAAGGTTGCCAAATGGGGCCCCGACGTCATGCGCTACGTCGAGAAATCGATCTTGCTCCAGACACTCGATCATCTTTGGCGCGAACATCTCGTGATGCTCGAGCATTTGCGTCAGGTGATCGGCTTGCGCGGCTATGGTCAGCGGGACCCGCTAAACGAATACAAAGCAGAAGCCTTTGCGTTGTTCGAAGCCATGACGGCGCGCCTGCGCGAAGCGGTCACCGCGCAGCTCATGCGCGTCGAGGTCGTGCAGGCTCCGCCGGCCGAGGAGGCCGCGACGCTTCCCTATATGGAGGCACACAAGGTCGACCCTCTCACGGGCGAAGATGAGATGGCGCCGGCTCTCGCACCGGCCTTTGCGGGAAACGGCAATGGCATGCAAGCCGAACGCAATTCGAATGACCCCTCGAGTTGGGGCAAGGTTGGACGCAACGAACCCTGCCCGTGCGGCTCGGGCAAGAAGTACAAGCACTGCCACGGCAGATTTGGCTGAAGCCGTCCAAGCACGGCCTCACTTGCGGAACTGGCCAAGAGCCAGCTCTTTTCGGAAAGCGCGATCACGCTTGAGGTACCATTCGCGACTCATCGCGTGGCGCTTGCTCGCGCAGCGTTCCGAATAAAGCAGCACCCATGCGCGGCCGCGCGTCGAGCGGGCGCCTTTGCCGGCATTATGCGCCGCCAGTCGACGGGTCACGTTGTCGGTCCAGCCGACATAGGTCAGGAGGCGGCTGCCCGCGAGGGTACCGATAACATAGACGTAGCAATCCATGTTTCGTCCGCCCTGGTGTTGTTGAAAGCGCCTACCGGAAACTGCTGAAGGAACCGACCGGGACGACCGGCTGAGCCCCGGTGAGCAAGCCATTGCTGCTGGCCGGCGGAGTCGAATACGCGGTACGCAATTCCGATTGCTGCGGCGGCTCCGCTTTCGCGGTCTGCACCTTCGCAGTTGGTGCGGGTGGCGCAGGCGCACGGACAGTAGCCTCTGCCGGTGTTGGCGCAGCGTCGCGCGGCTTCGATGCCGGCGCGACGGTGACTGCAGTCTGAACAGTTGCGGGGGCGGTTGGGCGCACCGGGGTGGCCTGCTTGGGTTTTGCCGCCAGATCGGTATTGGCGCCACGCACCGCGGCTTGCTCTTTTTCAGGAGGCGAGGCCGGGGTTTCCTTTGAGCCGCTGAACCAGCTGCCGATCAATCCCGCAATTGTGGTTGGCTTCTGCTCCACGTCGGGGGCTTCGCCCTGCTTGGTCGGCGGCGCGGACCGCGGCACCGGCACGTTCGCGACCGCAACTGGTTTGCTGGCCGTTGTTGCGGGCTCCCGCTTGGCTGATGCTTCCGCAGGTGCGGCCGGCGGTGTGGAATCGCGGGGCAGCGCACCCGGCGCTTCGGCCACGCGCGGTAGCGTACCCGGCATACTCGCCACTTGATACGAACGGCCGTTGTTGTCGAAACCCGACTGTGGCGTCAGCTTGGCGACGAATACCGGATTCATGCCGCCATCGACACCCGCGCGGGATGGAACGGTCGAAACACCAGTCGCGATGTACTCGGCCATCTTGGATTGCTCTTGCCGCCGCACATCGAGCACCGCATCAGCGACGTTCTTATCGAGCTGATAAGCGGGACAGGCACCCGTCGCGTTGAATGAAAGCGTCCTGTCGGAATCGTTCGGTGCTACCGCATCGAAGACATAGCGCCTGTCGCAAATCGCGACCTTCGGCTCCTGATGGGTGGCATTGAAATGGTCGTATCCTTCTTTCAACATTTTCCAAAACGCGAAGTTCGGATTGTTCCGGTGCTTCGCCATGTTCAACGCAGTCATGCGGAACGGATAGGCCTGCAACTGGAACGATTTCTGCCCGCCGAAGAACGACTCACGCGCTAGTGCGTAGATTTCCTGGATCTGCTCGTCGGTCATGGCGTAGCAGCCGCGCGACGAGCAATCGCCATGCACCATCAGGTCGGACCCGGTGTAGCCCATGGCGCGGTCGTAGGCGTTTGGAAAGCCGGTGTTGAAAGCGAGATAGTAAGTGGAGTTGGGATTCATGTGCCCGGGCGTGATGGTGTAGAAGCCTTCGGGCGCCTGTCGATCGCCCTGTTTTTTCTTCGGGCCAAGATCCCCGGACCAGCGGCAGATCGGATATGTTTTCAACAGCGCGAATTGGCCGTCCCGATTCTGCTTCCAGATCTCCATCTCCGATTCTTCCTTGAAGATGCGGGCGAGAATCGGCGAGTCCTTCTCCATATTCTTCGCCGAAATCTCGGCGACCATCTTTTCGGAAAGGGGAGCCTTGGCGCGGCCTGTGGGAGAAATGCTCTCGCCGTCACAACCGGCTAAGGCAATTGCAGCGGCAACGGCCGCCGACGCCAGCAGCGCGCGAGCGAAAGGTCGATGCAAAACCTGATACTCCCCGAAGCGGCGGTCCCGTAGACCCCAATGGTTACCCAGAAGATGTGGCATCCGCAAGGCGGTCCCCCCTATCCCTGCTTACCGCTAACCCATGGTAGACAAAAGTAAATTAGCAACTCGTTAACTGCCATTGCGGCCCATCGCCAAAAACTTCTCGCGCCGCTGTTTACGGATCGCTTCGCGGTCGAGCCCCTGGAGGTCGGCAAGGGCATCGGCGATGGCTTCTCCAGTCAGGGCGATGGCCGCCTGAGGGTCGCGGTGAGCCCCCCCGGTCGGCTCGGACACTACGGTGTCGATCACGCCGAAACGCACCATATCCTGGGCGGTGATTTTCATGCTGGTGGCTGCCTCTTGCGCCTTGGCCGTGTCGCGCCAAAGGATCGAGGCGGCGCCTTCGGGCGAAATGACGCTATAGATCGCATGCTCCAGCATCAGGATCCGATTGGCTGTTGCAATCGCGATCGCGCCGCCAGAGCCGCCTTCGCCCAATATCACCGCGATGTTGGGAACCCCGAGCGCCAGACACGTGTCGGTCGAACGTGCGATCGCTTCCGCCTGACCCCGCTCTTCCGCGCCAATGCCGGGATAGGCTCCGGCGGTGTCCACCAGCGATATCACCGGAATGTCGAAGCGGTCGGCCATTTCCATCAGCCGAACGGCTTTTCGGTAACCTTCCGGACGAGCCATTCCGAAGTTGTGCTTGAGCCGGCTTTCAGTATCTGCGCCCTTTTCATGCCCGATGACGCAGACACTTTCGCCGCGAAACCGGCCAAAGCCCCCGACGATCGCAGCATCGTCGCCGAATTTGCGATCGCCAGCGAGGGGAATAAAGCTCGTGATCAAGCCGGCGATGTAGTCGAGGCAGTGCGGCCGCTGCGGATGTCGGGCGACCTGAGTTTTCTGCCAGGGCGTAAGGTCGGCATAGAGATCCTTCAATGCCAACGCGGCTTTTGACTCAAGCCGGTTTATTTCTTCGCCGATGGCGACCGCGTTGCCTGTCTCGCCCATCGCGCGCAATTCCTCGACCTTGGCCTCGAGCTCGGCCACCGGTTTTTCGAAGTCGAGATAGCTGCGCATTGGGTCCGTGCGAGGTGCTTTTCGGAGGTAGTGACGTGGGCGAAGGGCTTAAGTCAAGCAAACGGGTTAATTTCGCTGTTGTGAATGGTCCTGGCTAGTTTCCCGACAGCGGATGCAAATCGCGCACCAACGCTTTCAGCCGCTCTTCCAGCACATGGGTATAGATTTGCGTGGTCGAAATGTCTGCGTGTCCGAGCAGGGTCTGCACCACGCGCAGGTCGGCGCCATTGTGCAGCAGGTGACTGGCGAAGGCATGGCGCAGCACGTGCGGACTCAGACGTCCGGGCTGAATGCCGCAGGCCTGGCCGAGCGATTTGAGCTCGCGGGCGAAATGCTGGCGGGTGAGGTGGCCTTTCGCGCCAAAGGAAGGGTACAGCCATTTCGATGGCGCGTCGCGTTCGCCTGCTGCGCGCAATTCGAGGTACTCGGACATCGCGCGTTTGGCTTGCGTGTTGAGCGGTACGAGACGCTCCTTGCCACCCTTGCCACGTACAACCAGCATGCGCTGATCTCGTCTGGCCGCCGACGCCGGCAATGCCATAAGCTCCGACACGCGCATTCCCGTGGCGTAGACCACTTCCAGCAGACACAACAGCCGCGCCGCGCGCAGCCGCTGGGCAAGCGGCTGGTTCTTGTTTTCACTGTGTGCCCGCGCGTGCTTCAGCAGGGTGTCGACATCCTTTATTGAAAGCACTTTAGGCAACGCGCGCTCGCGCTTCGGGCCCTCGAGAACGGCAGCGGGATCGTCAGCGCGTCGTCCCTCTGCGTAGAGAAACCGGTAAAGTTGCCGGACCGCGGAGAGGCGCCGCGCCAGCGACGACGCCTTGAAGCCGCGCTCTGAAAGGCTCACGAGGAATCCGCGCAGGTCGTCGGTGGTGGCATTGGCAATTGTGCGACTTTTTGCGCGCAAATGCGCCGACAGATCGTCGAGATCATTGCGATAGGCGGAAGTTGTATTTTCGCCCGCGCCGCGCTCGGCTGCGAGCATGTCGAGAAACAATTCGACTACTGTTTCGTCGGATGCTCTTTGCCGGCGGGTCATCGCGTCGGCTTGTCTCCGGCGTCAGTGATTTTTAATGAACTTGTCGGGCGGAATGGTCACGATGATCTCGCGTGGCTTGTACGTCACGAAGGTAGCGAGCGAGAACACCGCGCCGTAACCGAGCCCGACGAGCAACCCAAGGAAGATCAGGAATCTGAACAAGCTCGGCATCGTCAACCCGGCAAGCGTCCGTCAGGTCAGCGCCCAGGGATCTTAGGCGAGTTACGACCACGTTCCGCAACGACCGGCAAGACCGGCCTCGCGGTCGGCGCGATAACTGGTATATGGAACCCGTGGATTCGCGCGGAAAACCATAGCATGGTTAACGGCACCATTCAAAAGCCGGCACAAAACGCCCCCGAATCGGCGGTGGTTCGCGCGCTTGGCAGCCGCTCGATCGTGCTCGTTGGTATGATGGGTGCTGGCAAATCGTCGATTGGTCGAAGGCTTGCCGGGCGGCTCGGACTTCCCTTCATTGATGCCGACAGCGAAATCGAAAGCGCTGCAGGGATGACGATCTCCGAAATTTTCGACAAGCACGGCGAACCATATTTCCGTGCCGGCGAGGCGCGCGTCATAGCGCGCTTGCTCGACAATGGTCCGCAGGTGCTGGCAACAGGCGGTGGTTCGCTGTTAGACGCGCACACTCGGGCGCTGATCGGAGAGAAAGGCGTTTCGATCTGGCTGAAAGCTGACATTGAGGTGCTGCTGAAGCGCACAAAGCGCCGAACCGACCGTCCGCTTGCGGAAAAGATCAGGGATCTGCTGCCTGTGCGGGAACCGCTCTATGCACGGGCCGATATCGTCGTGCAATCGCGTGATGAACCGCACGATAATATAGTCGACGAGATCATGGCTCAGCTGCCAAAACATCTCGGTGCGGAGAAGCCGCCATGACAGCTCCCTTGCGTCCGACCGAGCCGAACCTGGTAAGCGTCGCTCTGGGGACGCGCGCGTACGACATCGCGATCGGCCGTGGTCTTTTGACGAGCCTTGGGGAACGCATCGAGGCACTGCGTCCGGGCGCGAGAGTGGCGATCGTCACCGATGAAACGGTCGCGAAGATTCATCTGAGGGCCGCCGAAGCCGCGCTTAAGTCTGCCGGGATCGACAGCGCGCGCATCGTTGTGCCGGCGGGCGAGAACTCAAAGAATTATCCGACATTCGAAAATGTCTGCGAAGCGATCATCGCCGCCCGCGTCGAACGAAACGATCTTGTCGTCGCGCTGGGCGGCGGCGTCATCGGCGATCTGGCTGGATTCGCTGCGTCTTGCGTGCGGCGCGGGGTCGATTTTGTGCAGGTGCCGACGACCCTTCTCGCGCAAGTCGATTCGTCGGTCGGCGGCAAGACCGGCATCAATTCCCGTCAGGGCAAGAATCTGATCGGCGCTTTTCACCAGCCGGTGCTGGTCATTGCCGATACCGCACTGCTCGACACGCTGCCGAAGCGCGAATTCCGCGCTGGCTACGCCGAGGTCGCCAAATATGGATTGCTTGGCGACGCGGCTTTTTTCGCCTGGCTAGAAAAAAACTGGCAGGACGTATTTGCGGGAGCAGCTGCGCGCGAGCACGCAATTGCGGTTTGTTGTCGCGGCAAGGCGGGAATCGTTTCGCGCGATGAGCGCGAAACCGGCGATCGTGCCCTGCTTAACCTGGGTCACACCTTCGGCCATGCATTGGAAGCGGGCTGCGGGTTCTCCGACAGGTTGCTGCATGGAGAGGCGGTGGCACTTGGTACGGCGCTGGCATTTGCGTTCTCGTCACAAAGAGGATTGATTTCCGGCGAGGATGTTGCCCGCGTGCGCGCGCATCTTGCAGCGGTCGGCCTGCCCACCCATGTAAAAGATGTGCCTGGCGGTGTGCCGGGCACCGATGCCTTGATGGACCTGATCGCTCAGGACAAGAAAGTTAAACGCGGCACGCTCACCTTCATTCTGGTGAGCGGTATCGGTCAGGCTTTTATCGAAAACAATGTCGGCCCGGCCGAGGTACGGGCATTTCTCGACGCGCAATTGTCGCGATGAGTGCGCCGATGGTCGGCTCGTTGGTCAATATTCTGATCGCAATATTCCTGCTTGCTGCCAATGCGTTTTATGTGGCGGCAGAATTCGCTTTGGTGAAAAGCAGGGGCTACCGCATTAACGCGATGGCCGAGCAGAACCGCTTCGGCGCGCGCCTGCTGCAAAGAATGATAAACAATATCGAAGCCTATCTCGCGTGCTGCCAGCTTGGCATCACCATGGCGTCTCTTGGCCTGGGCTGGGTTGGTGAGCCGACGGTCTCCGCTTTGCTGACACCGGTCTTGAGTCCGCTCGGCATGGGCGATTCGGCGCTGCATTTCACAGCGTTCCTGGTGGGCTTCCTTGTGTTCTCTTCGTTGCACATTGTGGTCGGAGAACAGGTGCCGAAGACCTTGGCGATCAGAGAACCGGTGCCGGTTTCACAATGGATTGCGTATCCGCTTCACGCTTCGTTTCTTCTTTTCTATCCGTTGAACTGGCTTCTCAACACGGCTTCGCGCTCGATCCTGAGTCTGCTTGGCGTGAAGGAAGGTTCGCAGCAGGAGATCCTGAGCGACGTCGAGATCGAGGGGCTGGTGGAGACCTCTGCCGAGCACGGCAAGCTCGAGGAAGTTCAAGCCGAATATATCCAGAACGTTTTCCGCTTTGGCGAGCTCGAAGTCTCCGACGTGATGGTTCATCGCACCAACATGATCACCCTGAACGCCGATGATCCGGCTGAGGATATTGTGAACGCGGTGATCGCTTCGCCAGTCACGCGCCTTCCGTTATGGCGCGAAAATCCGGAAAACATTGTCGGCATTGTGCATGTAAAGGATTTGTTGCGCGCGTTGCATGCGGTCGAAGGCGACGCCTCAAAGATCGACATCGCTTCACTATTGACGCCGCCGTGGTTCGTACCGGAGACGCGTCCGGTTTCGGAACAGCTCAAGGCCTTCCGCCGCCGCAAGACGCCCTTTGCGCTTGTAGTGGACGAATACGGCGAAGTCGAAGGTCTGGTGACGCTGGAAGACATCCTTGAGGAGATCGTCGGAGACATCACCGACGAGCACGATGTCGCCATGCCTGGCGTGCGGCGCCAGCCCGACGGATCGGTTAACGTCGATGGCGCTGTGCCTATCCGCGATCTTAATCGGGTTATGGACTGGAATTTGCCCGACGACGAGGCGACCACTGTCGCTGGCTTGGTCATCCATGAAGCGCGCTCAATTCCCGAGGTAGGGCAGAGCTTCACTTTTCATGGATTTCGTTTCAGGGTCTTGCGGCGTGCGCGCAATCGCATCACCGCATTGCGTATTCAGCCGCTGCCAAGAACGCAGCCCGCGATGTCAGGGTAACCGGCGTGATTCAAACTCCACCTTCTCCCGGCGCGGCAGCGTGGATGGCGAGTGCGTGGACCCCCCCGGCGAGCTCGCTTGCAAGCAAGTGATTGATCATGCGGTGGCGCTCGAGCCGGGTTTTTCCTTTGAAAGCTTCCGATACAATATACACGCGATAATGAGTTTGCCCGCCCGGCCGGTGTCCGGCATGGCCTTCGTGCTGGTGGGATTCGTCCAGCACCTTAAGGCTTTGCGGCGCGAAAGCTTCGGTCAACTTCTTCGTGATGAGATCGGCGGTCCGCATGTTGCCCGCTTAGGAGAGGGCAAGGTGCAGGTCAATGGTGAGTCAATGGTGAGCATTGTTCCCCCCTGTCACGATCAAGCCTTGAAGGCGTCACCCGCAAAAGAGCATAATGGTCGGTCATGAAATTCGACTCACCTCTCTTTGACCGCATCCGCGTCAAGCCGGAAAGGGATCGCCGTGCAAAAACCGGCGGTCCGGGCTGCGAATGGCATGGCTGCAAGGAAAAAGCGACGCACCGTGCGCCAAAAGGCCGGGGCCGCGAAAAGGAATACTGGCGTTTCTGCCTTAGCCATGTGCGCGAATACAATCAGTCGTACAATTTCTTCGCCGGGATGAGCGATGCGGCGGTGATGGCCTACCAGAAGGACGCGCTGACCGGCCACCGCCCCACCTGGAAGATGGGAACCGGAAAAAGCACGATGCGGCCGGATATGCGTGCTTTCGGCACTCATGCCGATCCATTCGGTCTGTTCGGCGAAGGTGTGAGAGCGGAGCAGAAGGCGCGCGCGGAAGCGCGACCGATCCGCAACGCGGAGCGCAAGGCTCTCGATACGCTGGGGCTCGAGGTTGGCGCCACTCCACAACAGGTGAAGATGCGCTTCAAGGAATTGGTAAAACGCCACCATCCTGATGCCAATGGCGGCGACCGGTCGACCGAGGATCGGCTGGTCGAGATCATCCAGTCGTACAATTATTTGAAATCAGTGGGATTTGGCTGACCGGCCGAAGACCCTCGTCAAATCAACCCAGCCCTGCCTTTCGTACAAGGCTCGCTACGCCTATCTTATTGAAATAATTGATGGTGGCATTTGGCTGCGGCGGGTTTTTCGGCGCCGTGGCCTCTGGTAAGTTGCCGCTATCAGCCGGACCGTACGAATCGCACCGCATCACGGGCTTCGGAGTTCCGGAGCCACGGAGGATCAATGACCGCCGCAATGCAGGAAGTTGCCGGCCTGCCCGACATGAAAGTCTCGGTTCGGCAGGTTTTCGGAATAGACAGCGATCTGGAAGTGCCCGCCTATTCGCAGGCCGATGAGCACGTTCCGGACATTGATGCCGATTATCGGTTCGATCGCCCGACTACGCTTGCCATTCTCGCCGGCTTCGCCAAGAACCGCCGCGTGATCGTGACCGGCTATCATGGTACCGGCAAGTCCACCCATATCGAACAGGTGGCGGCGCGGCTCAATTGGCCATGCGTGCGCGTCAACCTCGACAGCCATATCAGCCGCATCGATCTCATCGGCAAGGACGCGATCGTGATCAAGGAGGGCCAGCAGGTCACCGAGTTCCGCGAAGGCATCCTGCCGTGGGCTTTGCAAAACAACGTCGCGCTCTGTTTCGACGAATACGATGCCGGCAGGCCCGACGTGATGTTCGTCATTCAGCGCGTGCTGGAAGCCTCCGGACGGCTTACGCTGCTCGACCAGAGCAAGGTCATCAAGCCGCACCCGTCGTTTCGTCTGTTCGCTACGGCCAACACGGTCGGTCTCGGCGATACGTCGGGGCTCTATCATGGTACGCAACAGATCAACCAGGGCCAGATGGACCGCTGGTCGATCGTCACCACGCTGAATTATCTGCCGCACGACAACGAAGTGGAGATTGTTCTGGCCAAGGCCAGGCATTATCGCAACGAGCAGGGCCGCGATACCGTCAACAAGATGGTGCGCGTCGCCGATCTCACGCGCAATGCATTCATGAACGGCGATATTTCGACCGTCATGAGTCCGCGCACCGTCATTACCTGGGCGGAGAATTCCGAGATCTTCAACGACATCGGTTTTGCCTTCCGGCTGACTTTTCTCAACAAATGCGACGAGCTTGAGCGACCGATCGTCGCCGAATTCTATCAGCGCTGCTTCGGCGTCGAACTTCCGGAGTCATCGGTGAATGTGGCATTGACGTAGCGACTGGCCATTCCGGGACGGCGCGCAGCGTCCGCCTCGGAATGACGAGCATCAAGATCTGCGACCATGGTCTCCAACATCAAAATCAAGCCGTCGCCGAAAGAATCGCCGACCGAACCTTTCAAGCGCGCGGTCACCGGTTGCTTGCGCGCCTTGGCGCGCAAGCCGGAATTGGAAGTTGCATTCGCCGCCGAGCGTCCGGGGTTGATGGGTGGAAAAGTCCGGTTGCCCGAGCCGCCACGCAAGCTGGGAAAAACCGAGGCTGCAGTTGTTCGGGGCCATGCCGACTCAATTGCCCTGCGTCTTGCCTGTCATGACCAGGCGTTGCATCGCCGGCTCCAACCTTCCGGTCAGCAGGCGCGCGCTGTGTTCGAAGCCGTGGAGCAGGCGCGCGTGGAAGCGATCGGCGCCAGGCGCATGAATGGCGTCGCGCAGAATCTTGCCGCGATGCTCGATGACCGGTTTCATCGCGGCAAGTTCGATCAGATCACCGAGCGCGCGGATGCGCCGATCGAGGATGCGCTGGCGCTCATGGTGCGCGAGCGCCTGACAGGCATGGGTCCGCCGCCTGCGGCGAGGAAGCTTGTCGATCTCTGGCGCCCGCTCATCGAAGAGCGTGCCGGCCGCGATCTCGATCGGCTCGAGGGCCTGGTTGAGGATCAGCGCCAGTACAGCGACGTCGTCCACGACCTGCTGGACGCTCTCGAAATGGGCGAGGACCGCAGCCACGACTCCGAGGAAGAAGACGAAGGCGAGGATGATCGCCGCAAGCAGGAGTCCGGCCAGGACGGCGAAGCCGCGGATTCCGATGAAATGCAGCGGATGAGCATGGAAGACACGCAGGTGTCCGCGGAGGATATGCCCGACGCTGCCGCCGACGCGGTCGAGGCTCCGAGCGCTGATACCGCCGACGACACCGACCTTGGTGACGCGGAGACTCCTGGAGAGCCGCAGCGCCCGCGCCATTTTGGCGCCAACGAACCGCGCGGGCCGGACTACCGCGCTTTTACCGCGAAGTTCGACGAGATTGTCGCAGCCGAAGATCTTTGCGAGCCGGAAGAGCTGGATCGCCTTCGAGGCTACCTCGACAAGCAGCTCTCTCACCTGCAGGGCGTCGTGGCGCGCCTTGCCAATCGGCTGCAGCGCCGCCTGATGGCACAGCAGAACCGGTCCTGGGAATTCGATCTCGAAGAAGGTCAGCTCGATCCGGCGCGCCTGTCGCGCGTCATTATCGATCCTTTGCATCCGCTTTCGTTCAAGGCCGAGAAAGACACGGAGTTTCGCGACACCGTGGTGACGCTTTTGTTGGACAACTCCGGCTCGATGCGGGGCAGGCCGATTACGGTTGCCGCGACCTGCGCCGATATTCTGGCGCGCACGCTCGAGCGATGCGGGGTCAAAGTTGAGATTCTCGGCTTCACCACGCGGGCATGGAAGGGCGGGCAGTCGCGCGAGCACTGGCTTACGGCGGGCAAGCCGGCGAATCCTGGCCGGCTGAACGACCTGCGCCATATCATTTACAAATCGGCGGACGCACCGTGGCGTCGCGCTCGGAAAAATCTTGGCCTGATGATGCGCGAGGGTCTGCTGAAGGAGAACATCGACGGTGAAGCGCTCGATTGGGCACACAAGCGACTGCTTGGGCGCTCCGAGCAGCGCAGGATTCTGATGATGATTTCTGACGGCGCGCCGGTTGACGATTCCACGCTTTCCGTCAATCCGGGAAATTACCTCGAGCGCCATCTGCGCTGGGTGATCGAGGAGATCGAGACGCGATCTCCGGTCGAACTGATTGCCATCGGCATCGGCCATGACGTGACGCGCTACTATCGCCGGGCGGTAACCATTGTCGATGCTGAAGAGCTTGGCGGTGCAATGACAGAAAAGCTTGCCGAACTGTTCGAGGAGCATGGCAGCGTTGACTGGTCGAGGCCGCGCGTCCGGAGACGCGTAGCTTGAGTGCTCCGCGTTTTCGCGCGCTCGTTGCGAGCCTGTTTTTTGTTGCGCTTGCCGTTCTCGGCTCTTTCGCTTTCGCCGATCCGCCTCACTACGCGGCAGGCATCTCGCGCATCGAAATCGATGCAACGCCGATAACTTCGTTCGACAATCGCGATGCCTCGCTGACGCGCTTTGGCGATCTGGAGTTCCGCGGCGGACTTGTGCTGGCGTCGAACAACCCCGCCTTCGGCGGGCTCTCGGGCATCTACCTCGAGGCGGACGGCAGTCATTTCATCGCGATTACCGATCGCGGCTCGTGGCTGCGCGGGCGGATTGTCTATCGCGACGGAAGACCGGCGGCCATAGCCGATGCCGAATTAGCGCCGATACTCGGGCCGGATGGCAAACCGTTGGCCGCGCGGGGCTGGTATGACGCCGAATCGCTCGCCGAGCGGGACGGCATGCTTTACGTCGGCATTGAGCGGGTCGAACAGATCGTGCGCTTTGACTATCGTCGCGACGGCCTGCTGGCACGTGGCCAGCCGATCAAGGTGCCGCCCGATTTCAAAACCTTCACCTACAACAAAGGTCTCGAGTGTCTCGCTGCGCCACGGCAAGGTTTACTGGCCGGGGACCTGATTGCAATAACCGAGCGCAGTCTCGACCGCGCCGGCAACTTGCGGGGATTTGTACTTGGCAGCGACAAGGTCACCCGCTTCAGCGTCAAGCGTACCGGGGGTTTCGAAGTCAGTGACTGCGTGCTCCTTCCACCCGATCTTTTGGTGCTGGAGCGCCGCTATTCGCCTGTGCGCGGCGTTGCGATGCGCATCCGCCGGATGCCGCTGGCTACCCTCAGGGAAGGTGCCGTGATCGATGGCCATTCGATGATCGAGGCCGATCTCGGGCATCAGATCGATAATATGGAAGGAATTGCCGTGCACCGTACCGCCGGTGGTGAGACAATTCTCACGCTGGTATCGGATGACAATTTTTCCCTCATCCAGCGCAACCTGCTGCTTCAGTTTTCGATTGTGGGAGAGTAGGCCCGTCGCGCCGAGTTTGTCCGGCTGTCATGTCTTGGTGCTTGCCGCAAAGACGCCGATGCCCGGCACAGGGCCGGGCATGATCAATGAAATTCCCTTGATGGGGCGTCAGCCCCCGCTGGCGTCGCGCTTTTTCACGATTTGACGCTTGAGCTCAAGCACTCGAGGAGCCAATTCGTCGTCGTTTGCTTTCAGCAGGAATGCATCGAGCCCGCCGCGATGGTCGACGGTCTTCAAGGCATTGGCCGACACGCGCAGCCGGATCCTGCGCCCCAACGTATCGGAGATTAGCGCGACGTTGCGCAGGTTTGGCAGAAACCGTCGCTTGGTCTTTATATTGGAATGGCTCACCTTGTGGCCGACCAGCGGCTTTTTGCCGGTCAGCTCGCAACGCCGTGACATAGCTCTGTCCTCAAAAACACGGGCACCCGCAGGTGTCGGAAATCGGTCAAACGCCGGGTTTAAAGATGAGGCGGACGTATAGAGAGCGTGGTTAAGGGCGTCAAGCCGAGCGATCGAGTCGAATTTGACGGATTTTCTATGCCTTCACGATGCTTTCCCGGCTGCGAACACAGATTCGACTAAATCCGCGCCGACGAAGTGCCGTTCGGCGTCGACCTTGCGGCCGGCCTCCGGCTACACGCGCGCATCGTTTGCCGGGTTGGGTGATAGTATCGGCCCTGTAAGGCAATTGGCGCCGAGCGCGGAAGGAACAAGTCTTGCGTGACAAAGAGAGCAACCTGCTCCTGACGTCAGTGATGCTGGTCCTGGCGATCTCCGCGTCGCCGGTTCCTGCGTCTGCCCAGGCACGCCTCGAAGCGCGTTACTCAGCGACAGTTGCCGGCATTCCGATCGGGACTGGCAGCTGGGCCATCGATGTGAGTGACGCCCAGTACACTGCCATGGTCAACGGCACGACGTCGGGTTTGTTGCGCGCGTTCACCGGCGGCCAAGGCAGCGCGACCGCACGTGGCACGCTGAGCGGTGGACGACTGTCCTCGATCTACGCGGCGAGCATGAGCTTACGCAACAATCAGAAGTTCGATTCAATTCGTATCACCATCAGCAACGGCAACGTGAAGGACTACAAGGTCGATCCGCCTGCGGATCACGACCCCAATCGTGTGCCGATCACGGAAGCCTCCCAGCGCGGCGTTCTTGATCCGATGACGGCCGCACTCGTGCGCATGCCCGGGAACGGCGACCCTCTCGTTCCCGAGGCCTGCCAGCGCACGCAGGAAGTCTTCGACGGCAGGCTCCGTTACGACATGCAGTTTTCCTTCAAGCGAATGGACCGGGTGAAGGCGATCAAAGGCTATTCCGGGCCCGTGGTAGTTTGCTCGGCCTACTTCATACCGGTCGCAGGGTTTATCCCTTCGCGCGCGGCGATCAGATACCTTGCCAAGCAGCGCGATATGGAAGTATGGCTCGCGCCGATTGCTGGAACGCGTGTACTGGTTCCTTATCGGGCGCAGGGGCCGACACCCCTCGGCCAGGCAATTCTCGAGGCGTGGGAATTCGTTTCAGTTCCAATTCAGGCCGGGGCATCGGCCAATGGGTCGAAGACGCAATAAGCCCCTTGACTCTTTGCAAGCGGGGGCGGACGGCGCGGTGTTAACTTTCGGGACCGCTTACAGCCACTTGAACGGTAGACCCCCTACTCCATCTTGTGGTTGCGCAGGCGACGCCGGCCAGATATCGCCGTGAACGAAGCCATACTGCTCCGGAGTCAGCGATTCGGGCGCGATTCGTTCCAGACTCGTTCTAAAGCTTAACCACGCGCATGCTCCAGCGTCGCATTGTGATACAGAAAGCCTCTCGGAAGATTGCCTGAGCGCTCTTCCACTAGTCCGGACGGCGTATGCCTATCAGTTTTTCCCCGCAGCCCAATCGAACATCGCGAACGCGCGGCGCCGGCGTCACTGCCGTGCTGGGACCTACCAACACCGGCAAGACCCATCTCGCTATCGAGCGGATGCTGGCGCATTCGTCGGGCATGATCGGACTGCCGCTGCGGCTGCTTGCGCGTGAGGTCTACAACAAGGTCATCGACCGGGTGGGGACTGACGCAGCCGCGTTGGTCACGGGCGAGGAAAAGATCAAGCCACCAAACTCGCGCTTCTGGGTCTGTACCGTCGAGGCGATGCCGCGCGATCTCGACGTCGCCTTTATGGCCATAGACGAGGTGCAACTGGGGGCAGATTTCGAGCGCGGCCACGTGTTCACCGACCGGATGCTCAATGCACGCGCCCGTGAGGAGACGCTGGTGTTGGGCGCCGCGACGGTCCGGCCGATGGTGGAGAAATTGCTGCCCGGCGCCCACATCGTCAGCCGGCCGCGGCTGTCAACGCTGAGTTATGCCGGCGAGAAAAAGCTGACGCGGTTGCCGCCGCGATCGGCGATCGTCGCTTTTTCGGCGGATGAGGTTTACGCAATCGCCGAACTGATCCGCCGCCAGCGTGGCGGTGCGGCGGTAGTGCTGGGTGCTCTCTCGCCCCGAACGCGGAATGCGCAGGTTGCCCTATACCAGTCCGGCGACGTCGATTATCTCGTGGCGACAGATGCGATCGGCATGGGACTCAATCTCGACGTGGATCATGTTGCGTTTGCATCCGACAGAAAGTTCGACGGTTATCAGTTTCGAAAGCTCAATCCGGCCGAACTCGCTCAAATCGCGGGCCGGGCGGGCCGGGCCACCCGTGATGGGACGTTCGGCACGACCGGACGCTGCGACCCGTTCGAACCTGAACTTGTACAAGCACTGGAAAGTCACAGCTTCGAGCCGCTTCGCCTGCTGCAGTGGCGCAATACCGATCTTGATTTTGCTTCGATCGGCGCTTTGCAGGCGTCCCTGGCCGCTCTGCCGGGAGAGCAGGGACTGACGCGCGCACCCATCGGTGAAGATATATTGGTTCTCGAGCATGCCGCCCGCGACGAGGATGTACGCTCGCTCGCGCGCGACCGCGCTTCCATTGCGCGCCTATGGGATGCCTGCCAGGTTCCAGACTATCGAAAAATTGCTCCCGCGACGCACGCAGAACTGGTTGTGGCCCTCTATGGATTTTTGATGCGAGAGGGTAACATCCCGACGGATTGGTTCACTCGTCAAGTTGCCCATGCCGACCGAACCGATGGCGACATCGACACTCTCTCCAACCGGATAGCGCATGTCAGGACCTGGACATTCGTTGCCAATCGACCGGATTGGCTCGCCGATCCGGAGCACTGGCAAGGTGTCACGCGCGCGGTCGAGGATAAACTATCCGATGCGCTGCACGAACGTTTGGCCGAGCGTTTCGTGGACCGTCGCACAAGCGTGTTGATGCGACGGCTTCGAGAAAAGGCGATGCTGGAAACCGAAATCGGAAAGTCTGGTGAAGTCACGGTCGAGGGTCACGTAATCGGTCGGCTCGACGGATTCATGTTTGCTCCCGACGCTGCGGCCGCAGGCTCGGAAGCAAAGGCGCTCAACGCCGCAGCTCAAAAGGTTCTGGCTGGCGAAATCGAGGCACGCGCCACCAAGATTTCCCAGGCTTCCAACGATCAGATTGTTTTGGCGAGTGACGGCGCATTGCGCTGGACCGGGGATCTCGTGGCCAAACTGATGCCGGGCGATGACACCTTGCGCCCGCGAGTGCGCATAATCGCCGACGAACATCTGACCGGCCCGGCGCGCGAACTGGTCCAGACCAGGCTTGACCTCTGGCTGAAGACCCATATCGAGAAATTGCTGGCGCCGCTGTTCTCGTTGACGGCGGCCGACGACGTGACCGGCATGGCGCGCGGTGTTGCATTTCAGCTGGTGGAGTCGCTTGGTGTGCTCGAGCGACAGAAAGTGGCCGAGGAAGTCAAAGCGCTCGATCAGCCGGCCCGCGCGATCTTGCGCAAGTACGGCGTGCGATTCGGCGCGTATCACATCTACTTGCCGGCGCTGCTCAAGCCGGCGCCGCGCGCGCTCGCTACGCAGTTGTGGGCGGTCAAGCACGAAAGTCCGGAAGCCAAGGGTGTCGGCGATCTCCTGCATCTTGCGGCGAGCGGGCGCACATCGATCCCCGTCGACAAGGATACGCCCAAAGCCCTCTATCGAACCGCCGGTTATCGCGTTTGCGGAGAACGCGCGGTTCGCGTCGATATTCTGGAACGGCTTGCCGATCTCATCCGGCCGGCGCTGTCCTGGCGTGAAGGTGCGCCCGGTCCGAAGCCGGACGGATTTTTCGACGCACGCAGCTTTGTAGTTACCGGCGCCATGACTTCTCTCACGGGGGCTTCCGGCGAGGATTTCGCTTCAATTCTACGCTCGCTCGGCTATCGCATGGATCGCAAGCCCAAGCCGGTCGCGGCAGCCGCATCAGCCACTCCTGCGGCTACGGCCGATGCTTCGACAAATGGGCCCGCGCAAACGGTGCCGACAAGCGAAGCCGCGGACGCATCACCGGAAACCGCAACAGGAGCGGTAGGCACAGAGCTCGCAGCTGAAACCGTTCTGGTCAACGACGCCCCGTCGCACATGCCATTGCCTCAGCCCGAATTGGCCGCGGCGGAAGTCGCACCACCGTTGGTACAGGAGCCGGTGCCTCACGCGACAGAAGAGCCGGCAGCGCCGGCGGAACCTGCAGACCTTGCACCCGCCGGGGATGTCACGCCCGCTGAGAATAAGCCTGCGGAGGAACCGATCATCGAGGTGTGGCGGCCCGCAGGCAGGTTCGAGCGGCGGCCGCATCGGCCGCGCCGCCAGCAGCGGTCGCAGCAAGCGCAGATCGCGGGACTGGAGCCTGGCGTTGTGGCGACCGCCTCGCAGGAAGGGGCACCGGCATCCACAGCGCCGGAAAACACAAAGCCGCCACGCGGCCCCCGTCTTCCACGCGGCGAGCGCAGCGATCGTCCGGACCGCGAAAAACGTCATGAACGTCACGAGCGCCAACAGCGCGTCGAGCGTCAGGATGATCGCACCGAGCGGCAGGAGCGCGGTCCTCGCCGCGAACGGCCACGCCGCGACCGGGGCGAGCGCGTGGATCGGGCCGAACGCGAGCAGTACTACGCCAAGCCATTCGGCAGCACGTCTTCAAACAAGCAGCCGGATCCCAATTCGCCGTTTGCCAAGCTTGCTGCGCTCAAGCAGCAGCTGGAACAGAGCACTAAAGAGCCGTCTTGAGCAGTACAAGCAAGGAGTTTGAGCGCCAACGTATCGACAAATGGCTTTGGCATGCGCGCATGGTGCGGACGAGAAGCGCTGCCGCTGCGTTGACGGCGGCCGGTTTTGTCAGGTTGAACGGAAAGCGCACAACGGCGGCCAGCCATCCGGTCCGTGTTGGTGATGTGGTCACTCTCGCGCTCGATCGGACCGTGAGGGTTGTGCGGGTGGAGGGTTTTTGCGAAAGACGGGGCGGCCCACCGGCCGCTCGCGCGCTTTACCGCGATTTGAGCTGAAATTCCGCCAACCGGGCCTTCAGTCTGTAAGAAGTAGCAATGGTGTAGGCCTTGGAACTGGTAGGCTCGGCGGTTGCGACTTATCTAGTGGTGAGTTACGGAGCTTTGCGAACGCCCGGGCGGAGCGAGGAATGACCTACGTCGTCGTCGAGAACTGTATTAAATGCAAATACATGGATTGCGTGGAGGTGTGTCCGGTGGACTGCTTCTACGAGGGCGAAAACATGCTCGTGATCCATCCCGATGAATGCATCGACTGTGGCGTATGCGAACCAGAATGTCCGGCCGAGGCGATCAAGCCCGATACCGAGCCCGGCCTCGAGAAGTGGCTGGAACTCAATGCTCAGTACGCAAAAACCTGGGCGAATATCACCGTCAAAAAGGACGCTCCGCCTGACGCCAAGGATTTTGACGGGTCACCCGGCAAATTCGAGAAGTTCTTTTCGCCCGAGTCCGGAGGCGGCGATTGAGGCATCACACCAGGGTACCGCCCGGTCTGGCACAGGGCTTTTGTGGTGGAGGACGTTAACCGACTCGACGGAATCGTGCGAATTTCGAGCGGAAATTGCCATTCTACGTCGTCATAAGGCTTTGATTCCGCCCAAAAATGTGCTATATATATAAAAAATGGAAGGGAACTAACGACGTTGCCATCGGTGCGCTCCCCTGTTCGGGAGCCTTATTTTTCGGTGGCTAAGTTCCCCCGTTTTCCAGTTTAGAGGGCGTGAAATTCCACGCGTGAGCAGTGGCAGGAAAAACGCGTCATAAAGCGAAGAAAGGCACCGCCGGCATGAGCCGGGGACCCAAAAAGTCTGCTGCAATGCGGCGGACCTCCCACGCCTCACGCGGTGCCGTCCGCGTCGGGGCTCCCGCAGCCAAGATAGCCGGCAGCCGTAAGAAGGCCGGCGAAGGAGTCATGCCCGGAATGACCACCAATAAGAAGACTACTCAACGACAAGGCTTCAAGACCAACGAGTTTATCGTCTACCCGGCCCACGGCGTGGGCCAGATCGTGGCGATCGAGGAACAGGAAGTCGCGGGCGCCAAGCTCGAGCTGTTCGTCATCAATTTCATCAAGGACAAGATGACCTTGAGGGTTCCGACCGCCAAGATCGTGTCGGTCGGCATGCGCAAGCTGGCCGAGGCTCCCTTGGTCAAGCGCGCCCTCGAGACCTTGAAAGGTCGCGCCCGAATCAAGCGCACCATGTGGTCGCGGCGCGCCCAGGAATACGAAGCCAAGATCAATTCGGGCGACATCGTCGCGATTGCCGAGGTCGTGCGTGACCTCTACCGCTCAGAGACCCAGCCGGAGCAGTCCTATTCGGAGCGGCAGCTTTACGAAGCCGCTCTTGACCGCCTCTCCCGTGAGATCGCAGCGGTGCAGCGGGTCACCGAGACCGAGGCGGTCAAGGAGATCGAGGCTGCGCTCGCCAAGGGCCCTCGCCGTGGTCCGAAGCCCACTGAAGAAGGCGCTTCCGACGAAGGCGTCGAGGAAGAGGCAGCCTGAGCGCAGGAAGTTCAGCGCAAGTTTCGGAAGCCCGGCCACGTGCCGGGCTTCTGTCTTTTCGGCGCCCTGAGCTGACTTGAACTTTCTGCCGCACCGCTCGCAGTTGCCCGCGACCCTTGCCTGACCTATATGCCGCTGCAACCATCCCCAACGACACAGGGAGTAGGGAATGACCGCTATCCGCGGCTACGTTGCGCCGACCACCGAAGCCGATGCGCTGGGCGTGCATTCGCTCGACCAATTTGTGTTGACCGTGCCCGATGCGTCAGTCGCGCAGGATTTTTACGCCAACTTCGGCCTCGATGTGCGCCGCGACGGCAATGCGCTTGCGATCAAGACCTACGGTCACGATCATCGCTGGGGCTCGGTTGTCGAAACCAGCAAGGCCAAGGCGCTGCATCATTTGTCGTTCGGCTGTTACGCCGAGGACCTGCCGCGGCTCAAGGCTCGCATCGAAGGGCAGGGCATCCAGCTCATCGATCCGCCCCCCGGCTTCGAGAGCAATGGCTTCTGGTTCCGCAATCATGAGGGTGTTCTGATTGAGGTGAAGGTCGGGCCGAAAGTGTCGCCTGACCGCAAGGCGGAAAGCCAGTGGATTTCCGTTCCCGCCGGCGCTGCAGGCGCCACGACGCGGGAGAAGGCGCCGCCGGTGCGTCCGCGCCGGCTTTCGCACGTGCTGATTTTCACGCGCGACGTATCTGAATCGATCGCTTTCTATGAACGGACGCTTGGCTTGCGCCTGTCCGACCGCGCGTCCGATCTCGTCGCGTTCATGCATGGCATCCACGGTAGCGATCATCATCTCCTTGCGCTGGTGAAATCCGTTGCGCCCGGGTTCCACCATTGCAGCTGGGATGTTGCGAGCATCAACGATATCGGCCTCGGCGCGATGCGCATGCACGACAAGGGCTGGACCAAGGGCTGGGGGCTCGGCCGCCATGTCCTTGGCTCGAACTATTTTCACTATGTGCGCGACCCATGGGGCAGCTTCGCGGAGTATTCCTGCGATATCGATTACATAGCGAAGGACGAGCGCTGGCCGTCAGGCGATCACAAGCCTGAGGATTCGTTTTACCTCTGGGGCCCGGAGGTGCCGCGCGAATTCACCATCAACTACGAAGGCGGCGAGAACTGAGTTCGGGCTCCAGCCTCTCGTTCGTCATGGCCGGGCTTGTCCCGGCCATCCACGTTTTTGATTGTTAGGACGATAAGACGTGGATGCCCGCGACAAGCGCGGGCATGGCATCCCACCTCACACTCGGGGAGGCTCACTCCACCACAATCTTCACCTTGTCGCCCGGCTTGAGCCGGTCATGCGGACCCAGTCCGTTGAGCGCGCGGAAGCGCTCGATCGAATGGTCGGACGTCGCCATGCGGTGCGCGAGCTTTTCCACCGTGTCGGTCTCACCAATCGTGACCACCCTGAGGCGCAGCGACTTGACCTGTTCGCTTTCCTTCAACGTCATGCGGCGGAATGTCATGATCGACTCGCGAAACGCGCGATCGACCTGCGGCGTCCTTGCCTTGGCGGCAAAGATGAAACGGTAGACTTCGCTGCCAAAACGCACAGCGAACAGACGGAACGACCAGTTTCCGCCACCCGCCGTTGCGGTCGCCGCCGGGAAACCGTTGAGAGAGAACTCCTCGACGCTTGTCGCATCGACATTCTCCATCCATCCCGACTTCAAGTAGTCGGACAAAGTCTGCTCGGCCGGAACGCTTATCACGTCGAGGCGCAACGCTTCGCCGCCGCCGTCCTTTAAGCCGAGCACTGCTTGCGCAGTATTGTCGAGCGTGAAGCCCGGCGGCGCCACGAACGTGAATCCGAGCTTTGGATGGAGAAAATTCCGGCCGCGCGCAAAACCTTCGCTGGGATCCTCGCCGTAGACCATTCCATCAATGGTGTTGAAATATTCGTTGCGGTCTCGCTCCCCGGCGCCGGGACCGGTGAACTGGCGCGCGTTTGTGGTCGCATTTTTGACGCGCTCCGGGGTCGCCGGATGGCCTGAGAGGAAATCCAGCGTACTGGGGTCCGCGCCGCCGACTGCGGCCTTGAGCTCGGCACTTCGCTGCATGCCGGTCAAGAAGCGGGACGCGCCATACGGATCGAATCCCGCGCGCGCCGAAATGCCGACGCCGATGCCGTCGGCCTCGAATTCCTGCGCACGTGAAAAGGCAGCAAGGGTGAGCTTGGACTTCGCGAGTGCGAGCGCTCCCACCTGTGGATCGCTGAGCACGTCGTTGACAACATGATTGATGATCGCGACCTGCCGCGCCTGTTCCTCGCGGATTGCAGCATGGCGCGCGATGACGTGACCCATTTCGTGCGACAGCACCGAAGCCAGTTCGGCTTTGTCGTTTGCCAGAGCAATCAGTCCACGCGTGATGTAGAGCCGGCCATTCGGCAGCGCGAAAGCATTGATGGCCGGGGAATTGAGAATGATCACCTGATATTTCAGGTCCGGTCGTTCGGACGCCGCGACGAGGCGATCGACGGTTTTCGCGATCATCGCTTGCAGGCGAGCGCTTTCATATTCGCCGCCGTAAGACGCGAGAATGCGCGCATGCTCGCGTCGGTTCGCAGGCTCGGCTTCGGCCGTCGGGGAGGCCTGCGGCATCGGCAGCGTGACCAAGCGATGGTCTGTCGTGCTGATACAGCTGGTCAGCAGCAACAATGCCAGAACGGCGGCGATCTCGCCCGCGCGACCGGCACTCCCGGTTCCTAGCCCACCCATGCCGCCTACTCACAATCACTTTTGATCAGCGAATTCGATCTGCTCCGGAGCAACCGCTTCGATCACCGGACCGGTCCGCTGCTCGATCCAGCCACGTACCCGGATTGGTTGACCCTCCAGCCGTCCTGGGTCGATGCCAGCCGCAGCGAATTCCCGCCGGTTGCGCTTGAGAATGGTGACAGTAAAGTCCTGCGCCCAGCGCCGCCCGAAGTTCAAATATATTGTGGCGCCGCTTTCCCGCACCGACAAGACCTTGCCTTCAACCAAGGCAAACTGACCCCGAACAGCCGTAATGCGGGCGGCATCGTGTGACCGTAAAGGGGCGAAATTGGGGTCTGCCCACATGCCGCGGCGGGCCGCGCGTGCCTTGCGCTCTGCCGCCAAAAGCACTTCAGCGCAAGCGCGATCGCCAACGCGGGACGAAACCCGTGCCTGGCCCTGTTCGATCAGGGCCTGCTGCAGCGAAGTCTGCATTTCGCCCTCAAAGGCGAATGCAACCACGCGACCATATCGATCATTTTCCGCGCGAAGTTTTTCCAGCCGCAGCGATCGTCCGGCGGCGAGCGCCTCCAGCGCGGCGCGGCTTGCATCGCCGGTCTCGATCCCCGCCAGCCGCAATTCCCGGCCATCGGCAAGCACGAGCGTACGCCCGTCGCGAATGCCGGCGACATTCACGTTGCCCATAGCCGAGAGTTTGCATGAATCCTGGGCCGCCAACGTTGGAGCGAATGCAAGCACAGCTATCGCAACCACAACAAGGGAGCACACAACATTCATCACGGGACGGAACGATCCAGATTGGCCGCCGCGGCAGGATGGGCGGCGCCATCATGAGAGGTTAGAATGTTTAAGGCGGCCATAACATCGTGCCGCCGGGGGAGGACCATTGATGATTACGTTCCAGGGACTTCCGAACCGTCGTCACGTCCTGGCCTCCATGGCCGCGGCCGGCGCGTTTGCCGCTACCGGCGCGCGCGCCGAGGACAGCCGCTGGCCCGACCATCCCGTGCGGGTCATCGTGCCCTATCCGGCCGGTGGCTCGACCGACGTGCTCTGCCGGATCCTGGCCGACCGTATGAAGGAAATATTCGGCCAGCCCTTCGTGATCGAGAACCGTCCGGGCGCCGGCGGCAATATTGGAATCGCGGCCGTCACTGGCAGCCTTCCCGACGGCTATACCATCGGTGCTGCCACCATCGGCCACTTCGCGATCAACCAGTATCTCTACAACAAGATGCCATATGACGCCGAGCGCGACATGGTGCCCGCGTCGTTGACCTGGGAGCTGCCAAACGTCTTCGTCGTTGCGGCCGAGCACTGCCCGGCAAAATCGGTTTCGGAATTCATCGCCTGGGCGAAGCAAAAGGGCCGCATCAGCTATGGGAGCCCGGGCGTCGGAACCTCGCCGCATCTTTCCGGCGTGATGTTCGTGAAGCAGGCCGGACTCGATGCCGTGCACGTGCCGTTCCGCGGCGCGGCACAGACAATTCCGGCCATGCTCGCCGGCGACGTCAATTTTGCGATCGACAATCTCGCCTCCTATGTTCCGGCCATCAGTTCCGGGCAGATGCGCGCGCTTGCGGTCACATCGGCGCAGCGCTGGCCGACGATGAACGATGTCCCGACCATGGGCGAAGCCGGGATCAAGGATTTTGTTGTCACCTCCTGGGCCGCCTTCGTCGTGCCGACCGGCACGCCGCGCCCGATCATCGACAAGATTGCGAGTGCCATGAAGCAGATCGCCGGCGAGGAGGAAGTACAGAAGCGGTTCCAGGTAGGCGGCGCACGCATTCTGTCCAGTACGCCCGAAGGCGCCTTGGCTTACGCGGCGAAGGAGCGGGCGTTGTGGAAGGATGTCGTCGCGGCTTCAGGTGCAAAGATCGACTAGCCGTCTGACGGGTGCGGAGTGCGTCCGCCTGTGCTACATCGCGGCCCGAGCGGTCCCGTAGCTCAGCAGGATAGAGCAGCGGTTTCCTAAACCGAAGGTCGGAGGTTCGACTCCTCTCGGGACCGCCAATGAAGTCAGCCATTTATGGGAGAAATGCCTAGCTTGGGGCGCGTAAAAATCCGCCGGGGTAATCATTAGGGTAACGTTTAAGAGACTACATGGCCCAGCGCCGCCCGGCCCGCCTGCCAGCAGACTAGAAACCGATTTCTGGGGCTGTTGCCCAATTTCGTTTCGTTCAAATCAAACGGCCCGCAACAGACGGACGCCGTTGCGGGCCGGGAGCCGCTTGTTTTTTTGTCGTGCTTTGCTCAGTCGTCGTCCTCAAACCGTGCACGACGCCGTTCTACGGCGTCGCTCATGTCGTGGAGTACAAAGATTGCGAGGGCCGCCATGCGCTGCCTTTGTTCGGGACTAAGAGTTTTGTACAGTGGCTGCCACGCCTCGGCGAGTTTGTCCAAATCGGCTGATCGTTGAGCCAACGCTTCCGCGCGTCGTTGCAAAAAGGCGATGGGGTCACGATTGCGCATGACTTCGAGAGGATTTTCGTCGGCCCGTTTGCCCACTGTTTCTGCGATTTTCGCTAGCCGGGCTCTACGATCCTCCGCCCTGGCGCGAATAGCGCTCTCTACAGGCGGCCATAATTTTTGCTGCTCAGGTGTCAGCTGCAATGCGCCCTTCACCAGATCAATCCGCAAGTCCGTCAGTACATTCCGGTCCGCTAGAGTTGGCTTTTCCGGTGTCGCAGCAGAAGGGGTTTGCGCGTAGGCGATCGGGGATGCAGTGACGAAGAGTGCAGTCGCTCCGGCCGCTACCATTTTCAACATTGGCGTTCTCCTAGGTAAATTGCCCGTCCCAAGGAGCCCCAAAAAACGCAATACCCGCTCTCTGCGAAATTGCGTTGACCTAAATCAACAACGGTACAGAAAAGGCCCGCAGCGGATGGACGCCGTCACGGGCCAGTACTGAAGGTTCATCGATTAGCCAGAAGCTATCAGAGCATGTAATGAGTGGCCATGCCTATGACAAAAAAAGCGTTGCCGATAAGCAAGGCAATGAGCCAGCGCGGCGTCTGTGCATCCATTATCTGATGCAACGACCGTTGACCCAACGTAATCCTGCCGCGCACCGCGCTGCTTGTCGCCTTGCGGCAGTACGCACGCAGACGCCGTTAACGCGATGCATACCTGCGCCGCATGCTTCGCGCACAGTGGTTACGAGGCTATCCGGTTGCTGAACTGCAGCACGCGGCATCGCCTGTGCGGGGGATACAATTGCTACAAGGAAAGCAACAGCGACTAGTTTGATCATGTTTTTCCTCCAGCTATGCACATTAGACGGGTGTAGCTTCCTCAGCCGTCGTGCTTCGACAACGGCTTTCTCTTCGACGCATATCGATTTCACCGACAGCGCAACGGCTGATGCCGGTCCGCGCCGTTTCAGCGCGTCCACCAAGGCTGGGACCCGTATGAGTACCCAGTCCACGGCTGGTACCCGTATCCATACCCAGAGGGTTGCTGGTAATAGCGATAGCGGTTGGGCGACGCGTACCCATATCCGTACGACGGCTGGTATGTCCCGTATCCGTATCCATAGTTACCGTAGTCCCCACGCCGATACGCGCGCCGATGTACCCTGCGATTAACGCCCGCAACGCTCGTTGCAGTGAGAGGGCGACCAATCCTCGCTGAGGCACTGTCCATGGATAACGCCACGTTTCCCTCGGGCGACAAGCGAAGCGAGAGGGGAGTTGCGCACAAAATGCAGGCGAAGACTGCTGTCGCTCCGACGGTTACTACTTTTGACATCACGACCTCCTGAGCACGTCGCCTCCCCGCAGCCGGATATTTTCGGAAAGTCCAAGATAATTGATCGCCCCCATCCAGTCTGTTCAAATTGACCAACTACCGGCCAATGTCCGCTTTGGGTCAGTAGCAGACATTTGCGCTGCAATAGGTCATGTCCGCTTTACCCCCGAAAGCGGACATCAGGTCCTGGTCGGCGTTCGAGTTCTGTGTTGCCGTTCGTTAGACGAGTACATCGACCGATGGACGGTTGTCTCGTGGTGAACCGCCCGCTTCCGTCCCGGGCGACAAACTCACCACACGTGACTTCGGTACATGTACGCGCGTTCAGAAACGGCCGAAGAAGAATCTGTCGCCGCCGAACGGAGCGTGATCTTGGTCTCGCGACCAAGCTTGGCGTCGGTAGTCGTCCGGCGGCTGCTTGCGGATGATGCGCTTCTTCTTGGGTGGCGCCTCAGCCCTCGCCGTACGGGCCGCGGGCTCGACCTTCGCCAGAACTTCAGGCGCCGCGTGAACCTTCGGCTGAGCAGCCAATACGAGTGGCGACGTCATGTCGGGCGCAGGTGCGGGCGCGCTGGAGAGGATCTGTAACTGATCAGGACGCCAGGGCCTTGACAGATTGTATTGGTCGCTGGTGCCCACCGGATGCCAAGGCTTTGGCAGACCGGATTGGGCGGTGACCACCGCCGGCGAGCCTTTTTCCAGCGTTGCACCCGCAACGAACAGCAATGCAATCATCACCGAACCCACCACCGCAAAATAGGTGAAGATTGGCACGCTCCGACTGTGCACGCAGGACGGTGGATTGGAATGATGCGGACGGGGCATTGCGCCCCTCTTCCTGTTTGCAGGCGGGAGCGCGATTGGTGTCTCTCAGCCACCGACGCCTGGCATAGGGCCGAGCCAGTGATGCGGCATGTTCAGCATCTTTCCCTCCGAAAGTCTGGTCAAAATGGATCACTTTCAAAAGGGGAGCCACCGCAAAATTTACAAGGGACCACTCGGGCACAAGGGGGTCGAAAGGGGCCAGTACCTCTAAAGGAACAGATTGAAAATCCCGCTTAGACTGAATGTCCGCTTTGGGTCAAAAGCAGACATTGCGCCGCAAAAAGCGATGTCCGCTTTACCCCCAATAGCGACCGCAAAAGCGGATTTCCGCACAAGGCATGTCTGCTTTACCCCCGAAAGCGGACATGTGCAGTGCAGCTACAGATGTCCGCTTTGGGCCAATAGCGGACATTCGTCATTGACTGGATCACCTCGTCGGCGATGGAAACCACGCCCGCAGGAATGGTGAAACCAAGCGCCTTGGCAGCACCAGGCGCAACCTCGGCCTGCCGGGGGTGGACACTGAGGACGATAAGACCCCGCACAAAGAGCGCTCAGCGCGAATGTCACTTGTTGCTCTCCGGATGCACTTCGTAGCCGGAATCCTCGATCGAACCGGCGCCCATCCAGCCCCAGACCAGCACAACGTCTTCAGTCGACGTGTTGTTGAAGCCGTGCCAGCAGCCGCGTGGCGAATAGACCACGTCGCCTTCGCTCGACGGCTTGTCGCCATGATCGGTGTAGATCATGCCCTTGCCCTTGAGCACGATGAAAAACTCGTCGCAATTGTGCTGGCGATGGTTTACATGCCGCGCACCTGGCTTAAGCACGGTCCAGCCAACCACGTGATTGGCACCGGTAGATTTCTTGTCGATCAGAAATTGCACCTGCATATCGACCCAACCGTCATCGCGCTTGAGGCCATCAACCTTCGGTACATCGCGCAGGTTTGTGCGGTACATAACTGGCGCTTGCTCGCCTTTTTTCCATTCGGCGGCAGCGCTCTTCACGGCCTTCGCCAGCGCGGCGCCGATTTTTTCTCCTGCGGTCATGATTGTCCTCCTAAACGCTGATAGACCCGATGTGCGACGACAAATCCATTGTCGTCGATCCCAAGCCCGCGACAAGCATTCATCATTTCATTAGCGGCGGCGAGCGGCACGGGGCTGCCCAGCGTGCGGCCGAGATTGAGCGCGAGCATCATATCCTTCTGTTGCAGCGGCGTTCGCGACCGTGATTGATTTGTCCGCTAAGGGCCAAAAGCCGACACCAAGTCTTAAATCAAATGCAAGACCGACATTGCCATGCCTATGGCAAACAAGGTGATGCCAATAGCCAAGGCAATTAGCCAGCGGCGGATCTGTGGGTCCATGTTTGCCGGACTAAAACGGCCCACAACGCTGGAGGACGTTACGGGCCAGTGTGCGGAGCTATTATTGACCAGAGGCCTGTACGTAATCGGCAGCCGTCAAATTTTTGAAGTTGGACCAAGGTCCAACCAGGCCGCTTGATGTCCGCTTACCCCAAGGCCGGACATTAGGTGGTGCAAAACGAATGTCCGCTAAGGGCCAAAAGCGGACATTGCGCAGCGACACTCAATGCGGAAGGGGCCACCCTTCGGTAGCCCCTCAAACGCCCTTATTTTTTTTCTCCTTGTCCCGTCGTGGTTGGTGTCGTCGTGGTTGGTGACTTCTTATAGCGCCGGTCCTGACGTCGATCACGCCGATTCGCGCCAGCAACGCTCACGGCTGAGCCTGGATTACCAACGCGGGCCTCGGCATCCGTTGCAGTCATCATCACCGTCGCTGGCACTGCAACGCTGAACGCAGCCGCTAAGCCAAGAAGGGAAAAAGCCCCTCGGCGCGATATCATTTCGGATTTCAGCTTTTCACTCATCACAACCTCCTGGT
>Ga0075419_10000026_pt1 | contig 64235 bp, 57 predicted proteins | sample SoiMetdeltSBSDD3_FD_76900 | JGI IMG/M metagenome (GOLD analysis project Ga0075419, IMG submission 76900) | Bulk soil microbial communities from a Populus tree surrounding site in Tennessee, USA - Soil MetaG P. deltoides SBSDD3 | ecosystem: Environmental > Terrestrial > Soil > Tree plantation... | reverse complement strand
CGGGGACGAACGGAAACCTTAGCCCGGCCAGCTTTCCGCAGTGATCGTGGCGGCATCGCTTCCGACCATCGATGCTAGTGAATTGCGGTGGCCGCGTTTAAGCGCAGCCGCAAGGTCCGTCTTGATCTCTGTCACGAGGCCGACGCCGCGATAGACCAGCGCCGTGTAAAGCTGCAGAAGTGTGGCGCCTGCTTTGATCTTGGCGATCGCGGTCGAGCCGGAGTCGATGCCGCCCACGCCGACCAGCGGGAATGCGCCCTCGGTGCGCACGAAAGTTTCCGCCAACATGCGGGTTGCAAGCCTGAAAAGCGGCCGGCCTGACAAGCCGCCCTGCTCGCGCGCCGTGTCACGATCGCGCAACGAGCCGGGTCGCGAGATGGAGGTGTTTCCGACGATCATCCCGTCAACGCGCCGCTTTCGTGCAACGCCGACGACATCGTCAAGTTCGGGCAGCGTGAGATCAGGCGCGATCTTGAGCAGCACGGGCTTCAGGCCTGCGCGTGTGCGCACCCTTTCGCGTGCCTCAATCACCCGGGCAAGGAGATCGTCCAGCACTTTTGCCTGCTGCAGATCGCGCAGGCCCGGCGTGTTGGGAGAGGACACGTTGACAGTGAAGTAGCTGGCGACAGCGGAATAAGTTTCGATCAGCCGCGTATAGTCCTCGACGCGATCAGTCGAGTCGCGATTGGCGCCTATGTTCACCCCGACAATTCCGCCAGCATTGCGGCGAGCCGCAAGCCGGATATGAACCGCCGGAGCACCCTCGTTGTTAAAGCCGAGACGATTGATGACCGCCTGGTCGCTTTCGAGCCGGAAAATGCGCGGCCTGGGATTACCCGCCTGAGGCCGTGGCGTGATTGTGCCCACCTCGACAAACCCAAAGCCAAGGCGCAGCAGACCATCCACTGCCTCCGCGTTCTTGTCGAAGCCGGCAGCCAGACCGAGCGGATTGGGAAATTTGAGTCCGAAGGCTCGCACAGCGAGTTCCTCGCCATCGGCCGCCGCCTTGGCCAGAGGCATGAACCGCAGCGCCTTGATCGCAAGCCTGTGCGCGTCTTCCGGGTCGAGAGCGCGCAGAAATGGGCGAGACAGGCGGTCGAAAATACCGATCAAACGGCAAGCCTCCGAACCAGCTACGAGCGAATCCTATAGGCCAGAGCAAGGCTTACTCAAGGCTGGCGCCGAAGGAAACTGTTGCGGTGGGGGGGCGACTCAAGGTTATAATTCCTATCCTCGCCGTCACGGTTGCATGCGGATACCTGCGTCCATGGCCATGTTGACACACAACCAGATCTGGACAGCCATCGACCGGCTGGCGGCGCGCGCCAAGCTCACGCCGTCCGGCCTCGCCAGGAAAGCAGGGCTCGATCCAACGACGTTCAACAAGTCCAAGCGCGTGACACCGGAAGGACGGCCGCGGTGGCCTTCCACGGAATCTGTAGCCAAGGCGCTCCAGGCTACGAGCACAAAGTTTGATACTTTCGTTACCCTGATCACCGACGGCGGCAAGGCGTCAATGCATAACGTGCCGCTGATCGGTCTTGCGCAAGCGGGGGCTGGCGGCTTTTTCGACGATGGCGGCTTCCCTGTCGGCAAGGGCTGGGAGGACATCGCTTTTCCCGCCGTGAACGACGAGCACGCCTACGCACTGGAAATCTCCGGAGACTCGATGAAGCCGGCCTATCGCAACGGCGATGTGATCATCGTTTCGCCCACCGCGACGGTTCGAAAAGGTGATCGGGTTGTGGTGAAGACCAAGGATGGCGAAGTGATGGTCAAGGAGCTCAAACGCAAGACTGCGAAATCAGTCGAGCTCAAATCGCTCAATGCCGAGCACCGCGATCGCACACTGCCCATGTCCGAGGTGCTTTGGCTTGCGCGCATTGTCTGGGCGAGTCAGTAGCTTTGAAACTAAGCCGAACGCGCCAACGCGCCATCTATCATGTCGATGGTGTTCTGCAGGCCATAGACTGCCACGAATGAGCCGAAGCGCGGGCCTTTTTCCTGTCCGAGCAGGACCTGATAGAGCAGGTTGAACCAGTCGAGCGAAACTCCAGGCTTGCCGTCCTTCGCCTTCTTTTTGTGGTCGAGGAATGGCTCGCGTCGCCCGACCTCGTAGACCACGTTCTGGATCTCTTCGGCGGTCGTCTTCGCCTGCAACTGCGAAAGCGCATCGCGCAAATCGATGAGCGCCGCGCGTTCGGGATCCGTCGGCTCGCGAAATGTCTTTGTGGGCAACACAAAGTCACGGAAATAGTGGATTGCGTATTCCACCATTTCATTCAGCTTTGGATGCGTCTTCGGCGTCACGCCCGGCCTGTAGCGGCCGATGAACCCCCACAATGTTTCTGCATTCTCGGCGTTCGACGATGACACCAGCGTCAGCAGCATCGTGAATGAAATCGGCATGTCGATCTTCGGCGGTTTGCCGGAGTGAATATGCCAAACGGGGTTGGAAAGCTGCTGTCGCGGGTCCTGCCGTTCAAACCCATCGAGAAACTGATAGTACTCGTCGACGTTGCGCGGAATGACGTCGAAGTAGAGCCGCTTGGCGGCTTTCGGCTCGCGGTACATGAACAGTGACAGGCTTTCCGGACTGGCGTAGCGCAGCCATTCCTCGATTGTCAGCCCGTTGCCTTTCGACTTGGAGATTTTCTGGCCTTTTTCATCAAGGAAAAGCTCATAGTTAAATCCCTCCGGAGCAGTGCCACCGAGCGCGCGACAGATCTCACCGGAAAGTTTCACCGAGTCGATCAGATCCTTCCCTGCCATCTCGTAATCGACGCCAAGTGCAAGCCAGCGCATGGCCCAATCCGGTTTCCATTGCAGCTTGCAGCGGCCTCCCGTGACCGGTGTGACAACCTGTTCTCCCGTATCGGGGTCCTGATAGGTGATCGTGCCGGCCTTGACGTCGTGCTCGGTCACGGGCACCTGCAGCACGATGCCGCTCTTTGGCGAAACCGGGAGGAACGGCGAATAGCTCGCCGCCCTCTCCTCGCGCAGCGAGGGCAGCATGATGGCCATGACCTGATCGAAACGCGCCAGCACTTTCAGCAGAGCCTGATCAAAGCGACCGGACTTGTAACATTCGGTTGAGGACAGGAATTCGTACTCGAAACCGAAGTGATCGAGAAAGGCGCGCAAACGCGCGTTGTTGTGTTCGCCGAAGCTTGCTTGGGTGCCGAACGGATCCGGCACCTGGGTCAACGGCTTGCCGAGGTGCGCCTCCAGCAATTCTTTGTTCGGCACATTGTCCGGTACTTTGCGCAGGCCATCCATATCATCGGAAAACGCGATCAATCTCGTCTTCACCTTGTCGTCGGTCAGCACACGAAACGCATGGCGTACCATCGTCGTGCGCGCGACCTCGCCGAAGGTGCCGATATGAGGCAGGCCCGAAGGACCGTAACCCGTCTCGAAAATCACCTCGTCCTTGGGACGTTTCTTCAGCCTGGCGACGACCTTGCGCGCCTCCTCGAATGGCCAGGCGTTCGACTGCTCGGCCAGCTGACGCAAAGAAGCGGCGGTTTCGGCTACGGACATTATTGTCTCCGGGGCGCGGACACTAGAAACGCCCCGCCACAACGTCAAATTTGCGATTCAAAAGGGACTAACTGGAAAATAACGCAGCCACAGATCGGTAAAGCGCCCCTTCTCCCACAGTCGGAACAGCGCCCAATTAAACGCCTGTCGCAGCAGATCGTTACCGCGTCTCACTGCAATACCGACGCCTTCGCCGAAAAATCGGCTCTCAAGATATGGTCCGCCCCGAAAGATGCAGCAGTTGCCCGAATCAGTGCCGTTTAGCCAGAAGGCGAGTGACACGCCGTCGCCAAAAAGGAGATCGACCTCGCCTCGTTTCAGAGCAAATCGCGCAGCGTCGGAATCCGGATAAGGACGCAGCTCGGCTTCCGTGAAGAGGGCCTTGAGATAGGCTTCATGAGCAGTGCCTGCGACAACCCCGATTTTTTTCCCTTCGAGAGCTTCCGGGCGAACGTCTTCGATCGTACTGTCACGTCGCGCCACAAATCGTGCCGGCGTGCGGTAATAGGGATCGCTGAAGTCGAGCCGCGCGCGCATCTCGGGCATCGCCGCGATCGAGGCTATAATGGCATCGCCGTTGTTGCTGTTGAGCGCTCCGATCAGAGTATCGAATCGACGCATCTGCACGGTGCACGCGACCTTAAGCTCTTCGCAAATCAGCCTGGCGAGATCCACATTGAACCCTATGGGTGCACCGTCCGGCCCGGCATAATTGAACGGTGGATAGTCGGTTTCGGTCAGGAAGCGGATGATGCTGATGCGGGAAAGGTCGGGACGCTCCGGCCGCCGCCGCGGATCCCAGAAGCTTGGGACCGCCATGGAATCGACCGTCTTTGCCGGCGCGGACGGGGCAGGCGATGGTCCTTTGGTGGTCTGCGCAAGCGCTGCCACCGCCGCGAACATGGGCAATGCTACGGCAACAGCCAAGATTCGAGCGCCACGCCGACACAAACCTGAAAGCGGCATCCACCTGCCTTTCATCGAGGAACGGCGCGACCATAGCATCGCTGTGGCGGCGGGCCAGTCAGAATTGCAGAAGCCTTTAATTTCTTTCCTGAGGTCAGTCGCGGGTCAGGTGCTTCTCGATCTCATGCACGGGCATTTTGACAAAATCCTTGTCCACCTCGGCGCGAACAGCGCTCTTTAGAGCGTGCGTATAGGCCGGGCGGATTACTCCAAGCGCGCGCGGCGGGGCCACCACGATCAGAGATTTGGCCTTACCGGATGTAATCGCCGTGTCGAGATGCTGAACCAGTTGGGTGAGAAACGCTCGCTCCGCTTGATCGTGCCAGTCGGTCTGATCGACCGCACTTCGGATATTGCCGACGGAATTGATAGCGCGGCCCGGTGCATCTGTTCCCAGTTCGTGCGTCGCGAGATCCTTTTGTTCGAAGACCTGGATTGTCTTCAGATTGGGGAATTTAATATCGCCAGAATTCTGCAAAATGAGGGCCTTGGCACCGTCACACACAACGACCCATTCTCCATGTCTGATCAAAAGTGCGGCCATGGATTACTCCTCAAAGGTACAGCAGGATAAATGCGATGCGCGCCTGGCTCTGGATCAAACGCTGCAAGGCCGGTTTTGTGCCGAACTTGGTCGGTCGTTTTCAGTTCGTGCCGTCCAGCAGACGTCGGGCAATCACCTGCGCCTGGATTTCGGCCGCGCCTTCGAAAATGTTAAGAATCCGCGCATCGCACAGTATGCGAGAGACTGGAAATTCCAGCGCAAATCCATTGCCGCCGTGCACCTGCACGGCATTGTCTGCGGCGGCCCATGCAATCCTGGCAGCGAGCAGCTTGGCCATGCCGGCTTCGAGGTCGCAGCGACGGCCGGAATCCTTTTCCCGCGCGGCATAATACGTTAGCTGCCGCGCCATCATAATTTCGACCGCCATCATGACGATCTTGTCCGCAACCCGCGGAAAGCCGACGATCGGAGCGCCGAATTGCACGCGGTTCTGCGCATAGTTGAGGGCCTGTTCCATGGCTGCTTGCGCGACTCCGATGGCTCGCGCAGCAGTCTGAATGCGCGCGGATTCGAAAGTCTGCATGAGCTGCTTAAAGCCGAGCCCTTCGACTCCTCCCAGGAGGTTCTCGGCTTTCACTTCGAATCCGTCGAAAGCGATCTCGTATTCCTTCATGCCGCGATAGCCGAGAACCTCGATTTCCGTGCCGCTCATTCCCTGTGCCGGAAATGGGTTCTTGTCGTCCCCACGCGGCTTTTCCGCAAGCAGCATCGAGACACCGCGATGGCCGGTCTCTTTTTGATTCGTTCGCACAAGCAACGTCATCAGGTCCGCGCGCACCGGATGGGTAATCCAGGTCTTGTTGCCGTAAACCCTGTAAACGTCGCCCTCGCGCACGGCGCGTGTCTTGATCGAAGCGAGGTCCGACCCGGTGTTCGGCTCGGTGAATACTGCCGTCGGCAGCACCTCACCGGAAGCGATCTTAGGCAACCACTTTTCCTTCTGGGCCGCGGTCCCGCTGCCCAAAATCAGTTCGGCAGCGATCTCCGAACGCGTGCCAAGCGAGCCGACGCCGATATAACCGCGCGAAAGCTCCTCCGAAACGACGCACATGGACTCTTTGCCAAGCCCCATTCCGCCGAAGTCCGCGGGAATCGTCAGCCCAAATACGCCAAGTTCGGACATCTGTGTGATGACATCGAGGGGGATATAACTGTTCGTGCGGTGCCAGCGCTGGGCGTTTCCGATCACCTCAGTGTCGGCGAACTTGCGCATTTCCTCCCGGATCGAGTCCAGCGTCTCTTCCAGCCCGCACGCGCCGACAGTGACGCCGTGGCCTGCACGCATCAATTCGACCAGTCGGGCGCGGCGTTCGGCCGTGTTGCCAATGACAGTGAGCGTCTCGGCGACCGGATTAAGGCGCGCGGCGACCTGCGACGCGGACAGGCCCATATCTGACAGCCTGGCGACCTCACCTTGGCTCATCGGGATTCCGCCAACGACCTGGGCAACGTACTCGCCAAGTCCGATGCGGATCAAAAGGTCTTCGATCTCGCCGAGCGCATCATCGGCGCTCAGGCGCTCAGCATAAGCAGCCAGTTGCCGCACCGCCTCGACGTAGGTCGCAAGCCAGGCGAGGCCATGCGTCGCGCGTTGCTCGCGATCAAACAGGCGGCCAACGACATGGCCTTCCACCACCACGCGCTCGCGCACCTTTGCCGTCGCATCGGCCAAGAGTGCATCAAGGACCGCGCTCGTTTCGCGGGCAAGGTCCACCAGATCGTGAACTTGGGCAGGACGGGAGGCGGCGATAGGCATCAAGGACTCGCAACAGGAATGTGAACATCAAAACGACACTACGCGTGCACCGCACAAAAGCAAAGTCGCTAGAAATCCAATGCCTTGGACGGCGGGCAATGTGGAACTCAGCGCAAAATTAACCATTTCTCACCTACATCAATACCACCGCCCTCGTGAGCTCCGGCCACTGACGAGACCGAACTGCTCCATGCCTCGCTTCGACCTCACGCTTTCATTCAATCGTCTCGCCCGGATATTTGCCTCTTTTTCGGTCCGCACACGGATTGTGGTCCTGGCGCTCATTCCCGTCGGGGGCTTCCTTGCCAATGGATTTACCTACACGGCGGGGGAGAGCGAGGTAGGCCGCGCATTCCGGACGGTCACTCATTCCACCGCCGTGTCCGACGCCAGCCGCGACTTCAAAAGCGCGGTCGCATCGATGCGTCTTATCGTAAAGGATTTCACTGCCAGCCCGGACGACACGCTGATCGCAAGATTCGAGCAGGCTCACGCGCTCGCGCTCAACGGCCTCGACGCTCTCGCCGAATCAATCGACCACGTTCACGCCGAGACTATCGCCAGTTTGCGCAAAGACGTCCTGGGATTGCGCGAAAATTTCAACGATTTGATTCGGGAGCAGAAAACACTCGGTTATGATGAGTCTTCCGGCCTACGCAGGCAGTTGCAAGTAGCTGGAAATGCGGTCGAGCGCATCATCAACGAGAACATGTCCTGGCTCGCAGAGGCGGATGCCACACGATTGATGATGGCGTTGCTTTCCATGCGTCACTTTGAGGCCGATTACCGCGTCAACCAGAGTGAAGTATCGCGTCAGCAATTTTTGCTTGCCTACAAAAAATTCACGGACCTTTTCCGCGGGATAGTCGCCTCGCCGACAATGAAGACGTCGCTCGAGCACCAGGTAAAAACCTATGCCGATACTTTTGAAAAATGGGTGGAAGCTCATGACCGCGTGCGACCGCTGCGTTCGATCATCGATATCGACAACCAGAACATGCTTCCCCGCGCGGACGACATCATCCGGTTCGCGCGCAGTATCGCGAACGAGGCATCGCATCAACTTGCTGCGTCTCAGGCACGCACCCGGACGGGCATCATTGCCGTCGGCGTAGCCATGGTCGCGCTTGGCCTTGGCTTCAGCTGGGCAATCGGGCGCAGCATCACACGGCCGCTTAACGGCCTGGCCTCCGTCATGAAACGTCTCGCCGACGGGGACACCAGCGCGCGCATCCCCGCCACGCACACGGGCGATGAGATCGACAAAATGGCGCGCACCGTAATTGTATTCCGCGACAACATAATCGAGCGCGATCGGTTGACCCGGACGCAAACCGAGGCAAGCCGCGCGCGCGAAAGGCGCAGCGACACGATCGCAGCGATGATTTCGCAGTTCAAAACTTCCGTCGAAAGTGCGCTGAGCAAGCTTCGCGCCGCATCGATGCAGCTGGAAATGAGTTCGACGGGCCTCAACAAGGCCGCCGACACGGTTTCCCTCCAAGCCGAAAATGCCAAAAGCCGCGTTACCGCCGCGTCGGAAAATGTGACAGTTGCCGCCGGCTCGGTCGAGGAACTCGCCGCGTCCATCGGTGAAATCGCCTCCCAGGCGGCAAAGTCGACCGAGGTTGCGGGGCGCGCAGTTTCTGAAGCGCAACGCACCGTCAGAACGATGGTCGAGCTTGGAAACGCGGCCACCCGGTTCGGCGAGGTTGTGGGACTCATCCAGGCAATTGCAGGCCAGACCAACCTGCTCGCGCTGAATGCCACCATCGAAGCGGCACGGGCGGGAGAAACCGGCAAACGATTTGCCGTGGTTGCGGCGGAAGTAAAGTCGCTCGCCGCTCAAACCGCGAAAGCGACGGAGGAAATCGCCCAGCAGATCGGTTCAATCCAATCTGCGGCAGGTGATGCCTCGCAGGCCATCGCGCAAGTTGACGTGATCATCCGGGAAATGTCCGCGATTGCCACAACCGTTGCCGCGACCGTTGATCAGCAGAGTTCGGCCGTCGCATCGATCGCGGAAGGCGTCGGCCGGGCATCGGACGAGGCTCGCGTCGGGGCGGAGGCGATGACCCGCGTGGCCGAAGTGACCGGCAGCGCTCGTTCGACGGCGTCGGGCGTCAAGGACCTTGCCGATTCGGTCGCTGTCGAAGCCGAAAGCCTTGAAGCCGAGGTCCGTCAGTTCCTCGACAGCGTGCAGGCGGCTTAATTTGCTTTTTCCCAAAAGGATGAGAAAACGCCGGTAGCAGGCTTGAAAAGCGCAAGCCAATAGACGATTTGAGTGGGTGCCGCCGACGGGAGCATCCATTGCGAGTTCTTAAGCGGTCAATACGAGTTGCAGCCGATGCGTTTCGGCAGTTCAACGACGACGACGGTTGGGCGATCTCGAGCCACATTGCCTTATCCGCACTGATGGCGCTGTTTCCATTTTTGATTGTGGTGACCGCGCTCGCAGGTTTTTTTCTCGGCTCCAAGGAACTGGCGGACGAAGCCGCCCGCATCTTGCTCGAAGCCTGGCCGAACCAGGTTGCCGAGCCGATCGCTCTCGACATCAGGGGCGTGTTGACGTCAACCCGCGGCGACGTGCTCACGCTGGGCGTCCTGTTTGCCCTTTATTTCGCCTCGAGCGGCGTGGAGAGTCTGCGCATTGGCCTCAACCGCGCTTACAACATCAAGGAAATGCGCTCCTGGTGGCTGCTGAGGATTGAATCGATCATCTATGTCCTCGTCGGCGCAGTAGCGATCCTGGCGTTTTCGTTTCTGGTGGTGCTGGCGCCTTTGATACTTACTAAGCTCGTGCACTATGTGCCGGCGCTCGAGCAATTCGGAGACTTGATCACCTTTGCGCGCTACGGCGTGGCAGCTGCGGTCCTTGTGTTTGCATTGACGATCGTCCACCAGTGGCTTCCGGCCGGGCGACGATCTTTCAAGGAGATAGGGCCCGGGATTATCGCGACCTTGCTGCTGTGGCTGATCAGCGGTGCCGTTTTCGGCCGTTATCTCGCCAGCTATGCCTTCGCCTACGTCTCGATGTATGCGGGACTGGCATCGGCCATGGTCGCGCTGGTGTTTCTCTATGTCTGCGCGTCAATTTTTATCTATGGCGGCGAACTAAATTCAGTCATCGCCAAGGCGCGGATTGAGGACCGTTAGCTGCCGGCGGCTTCGAGCGCGTCGTCAAACGTCCGCAGACCGGTGCGCAGAGCATTCACCATCACCGCCATGTTGCCCGGCGGATGCTGGTTCTTCCACATCTTCATGTGCGCGAGCGGGATCTTGTCCCAGGTGAAAACTTCGCTCATGCAAGGATCGATGCGTTGCTCCAGCACGAAACGGTTTGCCATAGATGCCTGCTTGAGGTGCGCGAAATGCGAGCCCTGGATGCGCTTCTGGCGCATCCACACGTAGCGCGCATCGAATGTGAGATTGTAGCCAGTAGTCCCCGCGCAGAAGACGACCATACCGCCGCGCTTTACGACCAGGCAGGAAACCGGAAACGTGTGCTCGCCCGGGTGTTCGAATACAATGTCGACATCTTTTTTGCCCGTGATGTCCCATATTGCCTTGCCGAAGCGGCGCGCTTCTTTCGTCCACTCGTTGAACTCGGGCGAGTTAACCGCAGGCATTTGGCCCCAGCACTTGAACTGTTTGCGATTGACCACGCCCTTGGCGCCCAGATTGAGAACATACTCGCGCTTCGACTCATCGGATATGACTCCGATTGCATTGGCGCCGGAAGCGGCGACAAGCTGCACGCCGAATACGCCGAGGCCTCCTGAACCGCCCCACACCAACACATTGTCGCCGGGTTTAAGCGTGTGCGGCGGATGCCCGAACAGCATGCGATAGGCGGTTGCGAGCGTAAGCGTGTAGCAGGCCGACTCTTCCCACGAGAGGTGGTTCGGTTTGGTCATGAGCTGCCGCGATTGCACGCGGCAGAACTGCGCGAATGATCCGTCGGGAGTTTCATAGCCCCAAATGCGTTGCGAGGGCGACAGCAGCGGATCGCCGCCGTTGCAGTCCTCATCGTCGCCGTCATCCTGATTGCAGTGAACGATGACCTCGTCGCCGACTTTCCATCGCTTGACCTTGGCACCGACGGCCCAGACGATGCCTGACGCATCGGAGCCGGCGATGTGGAACGGGTGCTTGTGGCCGTCGAGCGGCGATATCGGAACGCCAAGCCCGGCCCAAATGCCGTTGTAGTTGACGCCGCCCGCCATGACGTAGACCAGCACCTCGTCATCGCCGATTGTCCAGGTGGGCACCACTTCCAGCTGGAAGGATTGATCGGGAGGACCGTGGCGCTCCTTGCGGATCACCCAGGCGTGCATCTTTTCCGGCACGTGCCCTAGCGGCGGAATTTCACCAATCCCGTAAAGATCCTTGAGAGGGGCAACACCTCTCGGCTTCGCGACAGCCGGCATCGTCATTCTCCCTGCCTGACAACACTCTGGCCTAAATTATGTTGCATCGCAATATTTGGTTGATCGGCGTGGAAATCGTTAGCGCGCCATGAGGTTATGGGCGCCTCACGATCCGGCTCAACAAGCGAGACCCCTTAAGGGATTTGCAATGCGAGCCGCCTAGCGTGGACGCGCACCTCATCTGGACCCAGCATGTCTGAGCAGATCGTTCGCCGGACTGAACGGATTATGGACGCGCAGTCCGCCGTGCCGTGGCTTATGGTCATCGGCGTGTACGCCCTGCTGACAGCCGTTGGACCCAAACTGCTGTCTGATCCCGACACGTATTCGCACATCGCGCTCGGGCGGTGGATCCTCGAACACGGCACGGTCCCTACAACTGATCCATTTTCAGCCACGTTGCGCGGAACCCATTGGGTTGCATTCGAGTGGCTCTCGCAGGTCGTGTTTGCGATAGCTCATGCCGCCGCGGGTTGGACCGGCGTCATCGCCGTGACAGCAGTCGCGATGGCGACAGCGCTGGGCCTGTTAGGTCGATTTCTGCAGCGGGAGTGGCAGCCAACTGCCGTCTTGGTCGCGGTACTCTGTGCGATCTTGCTCACCGCGCCGCACATCCTGGCGCGGCCTCACATTCTTGCGCTTCCGGTGACGATTGCCTGGATCGCCCTGTTGATCCGCGCTGTCGACACGCGCAGTTCGCCCCCGTGGCTTCTGCTCCCACTGATGACACTGTGGGCCAACCTGCACGGCAGTTTTACGTTTGGTCTCGCAATGATCGCGCCCATCGCTTGCGATGTTCTTTGGCGCGCGCCGCTGTCAGAGCGACTCGGCGTAGCCCGACAGTGGACCTTTTTCGCGGTGCTCGCTTTCGGGGCTGCCTGCCTCAATCCATATGGCCCCGAAATGATCCTGGTGACATTCCGGACCGTGGCGCTGGGATCAGCGTTGACCACTGTTACCGAGTGGCGTTCGCAGGATTTCACCCATCTTGGCGCGTTCGAACTGATAATGCTCGGCGCCTTCGGCTTCGCGCTTTACCGGGGCGTGACGCTGCCCTGGCTGCGAATCGTGATGCTGTTCGGCGTGTTGCATCTGAGCCTGTCGCAAGTACGTCACGCCGATCTTCTTGGATTGCTGGCGCCGATCCTCCTCGCCCGGCCCCTCGCTGAACAATTCAAGGAAATTGCCGCGGATCAAGCCAGCTCAGGCATGCGAAGGCCGGCATGGGTAGCCGCCGCGGCCTTGGTTGTCCTGATCGGGATCACGGGCCTTGCATCGATACGAAGCGTCATGCCTGCGGATCGAATCACGCCGGCGCGCGCAATCCGTGCAGTCGACATGGTCGGGGCAGGTCCAATTCTCAATGACTACGATTTTGGCGGCTATCTGGATTTTGTGGGAATACCGCCATTCATCGATGGCCGCTCCGAGCTGTACGGTCAGGCTTTTATTCTTCGTCAGGACCGGGCATTGAGCCTGCAAAATCTTCCGGATTTCCTGCGACTGCTCGATGACTACAGCATACGCACGACATTGCTCGCGCCGTCCACGCCGGCCGTCGCTCTGCTCGACCGGTTGCCCGACTGGAGACGCGCCTACGCCGACGAAATCGCCGTCGTCCATACGCGACGCTAAACATTTCCACAGACCACCGGCCGCATCTGCGAGCGGTCGACGTGACGCCGGCTTTGGTATTCAATCGCATATTAGCGGCCGCCTTCGAGAGGCGCGCCGTTATTCGGGGGAAGAAGCCATGTCATTGCAAGCATTGATCATCCTTATCATCGTCGGTGCGATCGCCGGCTGGCTCGCGGGTGTCATCGTCAAAGGCGTTGGTTTTGGGCTGATTGGTAACATCATTGTCGGAATCGTGGGCGCGTTCATCGGCACCTGGGTGCTCGGGGCGCTGGGCGTCATGATCGGGGGCGGAGTAATCGCTTCGATCATCAACGCCACGATCGGAGCAGTCATCCTGCTTTTGATCATCAGCTTCGTTAAACGGGCGTAGATCCGCCTCCGGCGGAGCCTGGGAAGCCGTACTGCCGGCACGGACGCTGGTCCCGCCGGAGGGGTTGATGTTGCGTTGCAACAAGCAGTGGGCCAAAATGTCTCTGTCAGGCCACGATGCGCGACAAAACACAACGCGATAAGCCCTGGATTTTCCGCACCTATGCCGGCCACTCGACGGCCGCGGATTCCAACGCGCTTTACCGCAAGAACCTGGCCAAGGGCCAAACCGGTCTTTCGGTTGCTTTCGATCTGCCAACGCAGACCGGCTACGACTCCGATCATTTCTTGGCCAAAGGTGAGGTCGGCAAGGTCGGGGTGCCGATCTGCCATCTCGGCGACATGCGCGCGCTGTTCGACGGCATTCCGTTAGACAGCATGAACACCTCGATGACCATCAACGCCACTGCGGCGTGGCTGATGGCGCTTTACATCGCGGTTGCCGACGAACAAGGCGCGCGGCGCGGCGCGCTGCAAGGCACGATCCAGAACGACATCATCAAGGAATATCTTTCCCGCGGCACCTACGTCTTTCCGCCCGCGCCCTCGATGCGGCTGATCAAGGACGTAATCCTGTTTACGACCAAAGAGAGTCCGAAATGGAATCCGATCAATGTCTGCTCTTACCATCTGCAAGAGGCAGGAGCGACGCCGGTGCAAGAGCTTGCTTTCGCGCTTGCGACCGCGATTGCCGTGCTCGATACGGTCAAGACCTCCGGCGAGGTCTCTTCGGATAAATTTGGCGACGTGGTGGGCCGGATCTCATTCTTCGTGAATGCGGGCCTGCGATTTATCACCGAATTGTGCAAGATGCGCGCGTTCACAGAGCTATGGGACGAGATAACGCGTGAGCGTTACGGCATCACCGATCCCAAGCAGCGCCTGTTCCGCTACGGCGTCCAGGTCAATTCGTTGGGGCTGACCGAGCCGCAGCCTGAAAACAACGTCGCGCGCATTCTCATCGAGATGCTGGCCGTCACATTGTCGAGGAATGCGCGCGCGCGCGCCGTGCAGCTGCCCGCCTGGAATGAGGCATTGGGTTTGCCGCGGCCATGGGATCAGCAGTGGTCGTTGCGCATGCAGCAGATCCTCGCTTACGAGACCGATCTGCTCGAGTATGGCGACATTTTCGACGGCTCCGACGAAATTGCGCAAAAGGTCGAAGACCTGAAGCAGCAGGCGCGGGAAGAACTCAGGCGCATCGAGGAGATGGGCGGTGCGGTTGCCGCAGTCGATGCGGGCTACATGAAGCAGCAACTGGTTGAATCGAATACGGCGCGTTTGGAAGCGATCGAACGCGGCGAGCAGACAGTGGTTGGGGTAAACAAGTATCTCGAAACCGAGCCCTCGCCGCTGGCGGGCGCGGCCGATGCCATCCTGACTGTGTCGGAGGACGCCGAACGCGGACAAATCGAACGTCTTAAGGCATGGCGTGAATCGCGGGACAATGCAGCCGTTGCTGAAGCGCTGAAGGAATTGAAGCGCGCGGCAACCACCGGCGGCAACATCATGCCGGCCTCGATTGTCTGTGCCAAAGCCGGGGTCACGACCGGAGAGTGGGGCTGGACGCTGCGCGAGGCCTTCGGCGAATACCGCGCACCCACCGGGGTTGGCCGCGCCATGCGCAACGACGTGACCGGCCTCGACGACATTCGCGCCGACGTCGACCGCGTCTCGCGAAAGTTGGGCCGCCGGCTCACGTTCCTGGTCGGCAAACCGGGGCTCGACGGGCACTCCAACGGCGCCGAGCAGATTGCCGTGCGCGCGCGCGACGCCGGCATGCAGGTCGTGTACGAGGGAATTCGGCTGACGCCGGAAGAGATCGTCGAGGCAGCGCGCAAAGAGAAGGCGCACGTGGTGGGCCTGTCCGTACTTTCAGGCAGCCATCTTCCGCTCGTCGAAGACGTCGTCGACCGCATGAAACGGGCCGGACTTGACGTGCCCGTGGTGGTCGGCGGGATCATTCCGCCCGAGGACGCGGCGGAACTGGAAAAGGCCGGGGTCGCTGCGGTTTACACGCCGAAGGATTTTGAATTGAACCGCATCATGTCCGATGTCGTTCGCATCGTCGAGCGTGCCAAGGGCGCAGTTTAGACCTGATGGCGGCGGTGGTGGGTCACGAGGCGGGCGGCAAGGAACTCATCGGCCGCGCCGCCATCATCTCAATCATTTCTACGACACACGCATCCGCGAAGGATGTGTCGTTAATTGATGCGGCAATTCCCTGATTGCACCGGCTGGCAGGTAGCGCCTGAGCGTTTCAACGAACACGCGATCGGTCGCAGGCCGTGCCCACGCGCCGCGTTCATTGCCGGCAAGGTCATAAGTCTTGCGACTAACGAGCTGGCTCATACCGCCGCCTGGGATGAGCACTCTGACCGGGCCTTTGGCGGCGCGTAGCCGTTCGCCGAACAGTTTTCCGAGCGCGGCGAATTCCTCGGCATTGGTCCGCATCAGCAAGATCTCGACGTTGTATTGGTAGAATTCACGCTGTCGATATTTGTCGGGCACTTGCCCTACCCACCAATTGGTGAAATCGAGACAGCCCGGGACCACCACCTGCGGGAGGCCGGCGGCACCGGCAGCGGTGAGCCGCGTATCGCCCGCGCTGTAGACACCGCCGGTGACAAAATCAGTCAGCTCTGAGGTGGTGAGATCAATCACTCCCGCAAGTTCGCCGGATGCCGCCAGGCTTTCGAGCGCGCGACCGCCCGGCCCGGAGGCGTGAAAATGAATAACCTCGAATCCTTCGGCCTGCAGTCTCGCCGTTATGCGGTCGACCGCCGGTTGGGTATTGCCGAAGGAGGATACCCCCAGCAACGGGACGCGCGCGGCAGTGTCCCGCCGCTTCCATGCCCTCGCCATTTCGGCCAAGGCATAAGCAGCATTTTCCATGGCCGCGCGAGTAATGCGGTTGAGCGAGATATCGCCAATGGTTGGATACATGGCGATGTCGCTTTCGGCGACGTACCATTGCACGGCCGCCGTCGCAGCAACCGGCGTAACCATGACCTTTGGAAATGATAGCGGCAACGCGCGCATGATCGCGCAGGCGATGGTCGAGCCGTTGGCCCCGCCGACGCCGAGCACGCCGTCGACCTCACCGCGCGCGAATTTGGCACGCACGATTTCGGTGCCACCCTTGACCATGGCCTTGGCAGCATCCGCGCGCGCGAGGCGCCCTAGTTCGGCCCACGTCAGTCCTGCAGATTCTGCAACGACCCCACCGTTAACATCCGCGAAATCGTGTTCGTTCGGTCGCAGCGACACGTCGACCAGCCATGGCGTCGCGCCTGCCGCAGTTAACGCGGCACAAACAAAACGCGCTGCCTCGTACTTACTGTCGAGCGTGGCAAGGACGGCGACGCAGACCCGGTCCACCTAGCCCGCCTTCGGAAGCTTGACGTTCTTGAACTGCCGCGCCGCTTGAACCACAGACGACTCGATCGGAAAGCGCTCTGCCGAAGAGCCGCCGACGTATCCATGCAGACGCGGCTCTATTTTCAAAAAGCGCTCGAAATCAGTGGGCGTTTCGATAGCACCCCCATGGCAAGTGACGATGCATTCGGAGAATTTTGCGGATAACGCGTCGAGCAGAATGCCAGCGCGCTTTCGCGAGGCATCCTCACCGAGAACCGTTTTTGAACCGACCGTGCCACCCGAGCTGTTGCCGAAATGCACGGTGATGTTGTCCACTCCAACTTCTGCCATGGCGAGAGCTTCCTCCGGCGAGGTGCAAAACGCCTTAGTGAACAGCCCCATCCGAGACGCGTGCGCAAGCACCTCGACCTCGCGAGCGAATCCCATGCCGGTTTCCTCCAAATCGCTGCGAAATTTGCCGTCGATCAACGCCACGGTCGGACAGTTCATCACGCCATCAAACCCCGCCTCCGCGATTTTCTCGAGGAAGCGAGTCATGTCGCGCGTTGGATCGACACACAACAGCCCCGCCACCAGAGGGCAGTCGCGGACCACGTTCACGAGTGCACGCTCGCCCAGCTCGAGCGTGAGTGCGTTGGCGTCACAAATCGGCAAGTAGCCTGCCATCGAGCTCATGCCCTGCATGCGGAAATAAGCAAGGCAATGGGCCGTGACCATGTCGGCGCCACCGCGTGCGGCCATCTTGGCCGTGATGCCGGAGCCGCACAGGGCGTCATAGATCGCTCGCCCGCCACGAATTTCCGCCTGCAGGCGCTCAACGATCTTTGCGCGACCATATTTTCCGCCCATGCCGTCCCCGGCCCGCTAAACTCAATGACGGTAGATTGGAGCCCAATTACTATAGGGGCAAACGGCAAATTCATGCAGGTCTTTATTGAAAACGAGGCCGGTTCGCGACGCAAGAATATCTACGACGAGCGCACGCTGCGATATCTGCGGACAGTCGATGTATCGGCCAGCTACCCCTACCCGTACGGTTTTGTCATTGGCACGGCCAGCGGCGATGATGATGTAGTTGATTGTTTCGTGTTGACGGGAGAGCCGCTCGTCGCGGGTACAACGCTAGAATGTGATCCCACAGGGCTGCTGGAGCAGGTTGAGGACGGCGAGATTGACCATAAGGTGCTTGCTGTCCCCGCCGGGGCCTATGCAACGATTGAAGAGGCTGTGATTGCGGATTTAAAAAAATTTATTTTCAGTGTCTTTGCTGACGTTCCAAACAAACGCATGGAGATTGGCCGCTTGCTCGGCCGAGATGCTGCTGAGCGCTACGTGCGTCAATGCCGTGCTGCCCTTGGCTCGACAAGGTGATGCCTGCAATCACATAAAATTCTTGCAACGGTCCGCCGCCCACGCTGACAGTTTTTACTTGGCGAGGTCTCCCAGAACCTTGGCCAGCTTTCGCGGGCTGACGGGCTTTTTCAAATAGAAGTTCATGCCCGCTGCGCGCGCAGCCTGCTCGTCGCTGCTGTTGCTGTGCCCTGACACCGCGACAATCGGCGTCTTTCCGGCCTTGCCTGGCAGCGCTCGAATTCGCTGCGTTGCCTCAATGCCGTTCAGTCCCCCCAGCGTGACATCCATCAAGACAGCATCATAATTGCCGCGTGCGATGGCCTCGATTGCGGCCCCGCCTGTCTCGACGAAATCAACGCGATGACCCAGTTCGCGCAGGATCGTGTTCATCACGACGCGACCATACGGATTGTCCTCGGCGCATAAGATGGACAGGGCCCGCACCGGCGTTGGGGCGGTGTTGATCCGCTCGGCCACCGGAACTCCTTCCATCGACTTGGCGAGCACGGCGAGGCGAAACGTAGAACCGCTGCCCTTCCTGCTGGTCACCTGGAGATCGCCTCCCATCGCCGTGGCAACGCGCTTGACGAAGGCGAGGCCTAGCCCCGCTCCTCCGTAGCGCTTGGCGACACCGACACTCGCCTGCGCGAAGGGACGAAAAAGTTGCTTCAATTCGTTCTCGCCGATGCCAATTCCGTTGTCGGTAAAGCTAAAGATTAGTCGCACGCCATTGCGTCCTACTTGCTCGGCATCAGCGGAGAAGCGCACAGTGCCGACCTCGGTAAATTTCACGGCATTGTCGGCGAGGTTTTCGAGCATTGCCCGCAATCGCATTGGGTCACCCCGCACCACTCCGGGCAGATCGCGCGCGATCTCAATTTCCGCCTTGACGTCTTTGCTGGCGGCGCGCGCGGCCAAGGCTGCGCCGACAGTTTTCGCGATTTCCCGTGGCGAGAAGAACTCGTCGCGAAACACAACGCCCTTGGCACCCTCTTTCGCCGCATCGACAATTAATGTCGAAAGCGCGGCGAGGTGATCGGCACCATTCTTGATCGCGTTTGCCCATTCGCGTTCGCGCGTGCCGAGGCCGGAGGAAGCCAGCAATTCGGCCAATGCTACGATGCCGGTCAGCGGCGTGCGGATGTCGTGCGCAATGCCGGCAAGTGCAGCCTCGACCGCTTGTATCTGTGCCTTGGCCAAACCCCTCGCGCGCGATGACGGCGCGCGGGCTCGCCTGGCAGGCCTGCTCTTGCCCCCGCTTTTGCGCTTCCGCTTGGCCATTTCTCCCTTCCCCTGGCCGACAATGACATGGAAGGGCGGTTCAATCGAGGCCGGCCAAACGGCGGATTTCGGCTGGTTTTGTGCCCCTTGCGCGGAGCTCGCGCAGCCCGGTCGACTGCGTGGACTTCGAAAGCTTGCTGCCGTCGGGACCGAGCAAGAGTTTGTGGTGATGGTACCGGGGCTGTGGCAGGCCAAGAAGCGCCTGCAGAAGGCGATGCACCGCGGTCGCATAGAAGAGATCGCGGCCGCGGACGACATCGGTAATACCCTGGGCAGCATCGTCGAGCGCCACGGCAAGGTGATAACTGGTCGGTGTTTCCTTCCGCGCCAGGATCACATCGCCCCAGACCGAAGCATCGACAATGATCCTGCCGGATTCGCCGGCCGGTCCCGCACCGCTCTCAATCCACGTCAGCGCACCGGCACACGCTGCCGCTGCCCGCATGTCCAGACGCAGCGCATAAGGTTCGCCGGACTCGATACGGCGCTTGCGCTCGGCATCCGGCGTGGTTTTCGCGTGGCCTGGATAGATTGGCGCGCCATCCGGGTCGCGCGGCCAGGGACCATGCACCTCGCGCGCAGCCACCAGCCTTGCGATTTCGGCGCGCGTTTCGAAACTCGCATAGATCAGCCCCATGGTCTCGAGCTGGCGTAACGTTGCTCGATAGTTATCCCAGCGGCCGGACTGTCGCCATACAGGCGTTTCCCATTGGAGGCCTATCCACGACAGATCCTCGTAGATCGCCGCTTCGTATTCGGGCCGGCAACGGGCGGCGTCGATATCTTCGATCCGCAATAGCAGGCGGCCAGCGCTTGCGCGTGCCATGTCGGCATTGAGCAACGCCGACAAGGCATGGCCGAGGTGCAGGTAACCGTTGGGCGACGGCGCGAAACGGAAAACGGGTGGCATGATTCCGGTCAGCCGATGTGAAGTCCTTCTTGCATGGGCAACCGCAGGTCGAGTCAAGCAGGCTTTTTCTGGATTCCGACTTCCGCTGCGACGAGCGAGATAATACTAAGAGGCCCGATGACCTACTTCCTTCAAACCGACGCCGATCTCCAGACAGGCCTTGCTCAGCTGATCCTCGCGGATCCCAGGCTCAAGCCCATTGCGGAGCGGGCAGGCCCTTTCAGTCTGCGCCGGCGCGAGCCGGGCTTTCCCGGCCTCTGCGCCATCGTCTGCGGCCAGCAGCTTTCGACGGCCAGCGCGGCCGCAATCCGCAGCCGGTTGTTCGCAGCATTTGACCCATTTCATCATGATGCAGTACGGCGCGCGCGTGCCGACAAACTCAAGCGCCTTGGTTTGTCGGCCCCCAAGATCAAATCCATCCGGGAGATTGGGAAGGCGGTGGCCAGGGGACAGATCGATCTCACCGCGGTTGGCAACATGAGCGCCGACGATGCGCACGCGACCCTGACCACGCTCCATGGAGTCGGCCCCTGGACTGCCGATATCTATCTCTTGTTCTGCCTTGGTCACGCGGATGCGTTTCCCGCGGGCGATCAGGCGGTTCAGGAATCCGCGCGCATGGCGCTCGGCTTGCGCAAGCGCCCGGATGCCAAGGCTCTGTCCAAGCTGGCCGAGGCCTGGCGTCCTTGGCGCGGCGTGGCGGCGCATCTGCTGTGGGCCTACTATCGTGTCCTGAAAAAGAGGGACGTAACGCCGCTTCAAGCGAACGGCCGTTCGAAGAAAGCTGGCAGGCAATCGACAAGAAGGAAGAATAATGGCTGAACTCGACGGCCCACGACTTGAGCCGCGTTCAGGCCCCGCGAAGCAGCTGGTGGTTTTCCTGCATGGCTACGGCGCAGACGGCAACGACCTGATCGACATCGGACGCGCGTGGCAAGGGATTCTACCGCACGCTGCATTTGTATCGCCGCATGCGCCGCGGCCATGCGGACAGGCCCCTGTCGGCCGCGAGTGGTTTCCACTTACGTTCCGTAATCCGAACGAGCGCTGGACCGGCGTGAAAGACGCCGCCCCCCTGCTTGAAAAATTTCTCGATGCCGAGCTCAAGCGGCGCAATCTTCCGCCATCAGCGTTAGCGCTGGTCGGTTTCAGCCAGGGCACTATGATGTCACTGCATGTCGGCCTGCGCCGGGCGATCGCGCCGGCGGCGATCGTCGGCTACTCGGGCATGCTCGTGATCCCCGAGAACGGCGACCTCGATGCTTTCGCGGCCGAGATTCGCAGCCGGCCGCCGGTCCTTCTGATTCACGGCGACGCCGATCAGCTCATACCCGTCCAGGCGCTGTTGCACGCGGCGCAAGGCCTCGCAGCGCTCGATGTGCCAACGGAATGGCATATCTCAGCGGGGGTCGCCCATGGCATCGACCAGGAAGGCGTTCGGCAGGGAGGCGAATTCCTTGCCAAAAGCTTTGCCCGGCGGAAATAGCGCCTTTGCGGGTAACTCTCCGTCCCGGCTTCACAATCCTGTCACGCTGCCCTATTAGTAGCGCGTCAGCTGCGTGGCGGCAGCGTTCCAAGGAGGTCGAGGAGCGTCGCTTGAACGTGCACGTTTCGCCCGGCGGTTTTCCGGCCTTGGTGCTCAACGCTGATTTCAGGCCGTTGAGCTATTACCCGCTCTCGCTCTGGTCCTGGCAGGACGCGATAAAAGCGGTCTTCCTCGAGCGGGTTAACATCGTCGCCAATTATGACCGCGCCGTACACAGCCCTTCATTCGAGATGAAACTGCCGAGCGTGGTCTCTCTCAAAACCTTCGTTAAGCCTTCCACCCACCCCGCCTTCACCCGCTTCAACGTGTTCCTCCGCGACCGCTTTGTCTGCCAGTATTGCGGCGACCGGGACGATTTGACGTTCGACCATCTGTTGCCGCGGTCCCGCGGCGGCCACACCACCTGGAATAACGTGGTCGCCGCCTGCTCGCCGTGCAATCTACGCAAGGGCAACCTAACGACGAACGAAGCGAGGATGTGGCCGTCGCAGATGCCGTTCCAGCCGACCGTGCACCATCTGCACAGAAACGGCCGGTTGTTCCCGCCGAACTACCTGCACGAGAGCTGGCTCGACTATCTCTATTGGGACACCGAACTCGAGCCGTAAGGCGCCGCGACAATTGGCATTGGAGCCCCGCATGACCAGCAAGCTGCTGCACCGCCGCGGCAGCGTGCCAATGGTCTTTTTCGCCATGTCGCTCGCGGCGAGCCTGTGCAATGCCAGTATTGCGGCCGCGCAAACGGCGCCGCCCTCGGCTGGATCGGTCGAGCCGCAATTGATCGAAGACCTTGTTGCCGCCAATCGCATTCTGGCTGACCAGGGAGTGCTGGATGGCTGGGGGCATGTCAGCGCTCGTCATCCACGCAATCCCAATCGCTACCTGCTGTCGCGCTCGCGGGCTCCGGAACTGATCAGCGCCGAAGACATCATGGAATTCGACCTCGACAGCAACCCGGTCGACGCGAGAGGGAGGCCGCTTTACACGGAACGATTCATCCACGGCGAAATCTACAAGGCACGTCCGGATGTCGTCGCGATCGTGCATACCCACGCACCTGCGCTGATTCCATTCGGGATCAGCAAGGTGCCGCTGAAGCCGGTCTATCACCGGTCGGCTTTCATAGCCGCCGGCGTTCCGGTGTTCGAGATCCGGGAACGCGCGGGGATGACCGACATGCTGATTCGCGATCAGGCGCTTGGCCGCGCGCTTGCCGGTGCGCTCGGCAATCATCCCGCAGCGCTGATGCGCGGCCATGGCGCCGTGGTCGTCGGACCATCGCTGCAACGCGTCGTGGGTCGCAGCATTTTCCTTCCCCTCAATGCCACACTGCAGATGCAGGCGGCAGCACTGGGCGGGCCGGTTACCTATCTCGATCCCGAGGAGGCTCGAAGGATCGAGGAACGCGAGGGTTACGGCCTCGCCAGGGCCTGGGAAGCGTGGAAACGCAAGGCAATGGCGAAACAGTAGACGGCATAGCGAGTCGACGATGGCACTCGAACTTCGACCCAATTGCGAATTTTGCGACGTTGACTTGCCGCCTAATTCCGTCGACGCATGGATCTGCAGCTACGAATGCACGTTTTGCTCCGATTGCGTCGAACACAAATTGCACAATGTGTGCCCGAATTGCGGGGGCGGATTTGCACCCCGCCCGATACGCCCGGCAACCGAATGGCGGCCGGGCCTCTCGGTCGCCAAGCGTCCGCCATCAACCAAACGCTCTCACTTGTCGTACAGCCTCGACGACATTGCCAGGCACTCGGCTCGGATCGGGAACATTCCGGCCGAGAATCGCTGAAGTGCGCACCGCTCCCACTCTTGAAGCGGAACAAACAGTGCCTATATGTGTTTGAGCGGTGATGTAGAGCCGCAAGGCTCCGTCATCGAGCGGCCACGATATGCAGCGGGCGACGCCGGATGTACGCGCGCCTTCGCATTTCGTGGTGGTCAGTTTTTGGAAACCTCAAGCCTGGTCTTCAACCGTTCCCTGTCATAACCCGCGACACGCTTGTAGCTCTCGGACAGCGCGACGAGTTCGTCGCGGCTGATCACGTCGTCGATGTTCTTGAACGGCTTGTCGCCCGTGCGGCGATAGACCTCATGCAGAATGGCGTCGGGGGGCGCTTTGCGGTTCGCCAGCACGACCTCGCTGGTGGCGGGGAGTCGGTTCGCTTCGTAAACCTTTAGAGCGGTGAGATCATCGGCGTTGGCGGCGAGTGCATCGGACAGCGCACGGCAATCCAGAATGGCCTGCGCCGCGCCGTTGGCACCGCGCGGATACATCGGATGCGCCGCGTCGCCGAGAAGCGTCAGACGCCCGAAGCTCCATCGCGGCAGCGGATCCTGATCAACCATTGGATATTCGAGAATTGTATCGGCGCAGGTGATGAATTTGGGCACATCGAGCCAGTCGAAATGCCAGTCTGCCATCGCAGGCAGAAAATCCTCCAGTCGTCCGCGCCGGTTCCAGTCGCGCGCCTGGTACTGCGGGGTCTCGATGTCGCACACCCAATTCACAAGTTGCCGGCCCTCGGAGTCCACATTGTTGCGGATCGGATAGATCAGAAGCTTCGCCGGATGATGCCAGCCGATCCGGATCATGCTCGCGCCCGATAGGAACGGCTTCCAGCGCGTGACACCGCGCCACATATTGATCCCGGAATATTTGGGCGGCCCCTCGTCCGGAAACAGCTGCTTGCGCAAGACAGAATGAATGCCTTCGGCGCTGACGACGATGCTGCCGCGCTGGCTCGGCAACGGCTCGCCGTTGATATCCTCGAAATGCGCAACCGCCTCGGGGCCATCATGCTCGACGCGAGTGCAGCGCCAACCGGTTATAACCTTGTCCGCGCCGGCGCGCGCGACAAAGGCGTCGAGCAGAACCATCTGCAGGTCGCCGCGATGAATTGAAAATTGCGGGACGTCATAGCCGGCGAAGCGGCCGGCCGGCTCGCTGTAAATGAATTGGCCGAAGCGGTTATAGAAGCAATATTCCCGCGTGGTCACCGCGATTTTGGCGAGAGCGTCCTCAAGACCAAGCGCGCATAATTCGCGCGATGCGTGCGGCAGGATATTGATCCCCACCCCGACGGCCTTCAGTTCGGGAGCAGCTTCAAAGATACGGCAGGCGATTCCGGCGCGATGAAGCATCAGCCCGAGGGTCAACCCGCCGATGCCGGCGCCAATGATCAGGACTTCCATGGCATAAACCTGTGGCGATGTTCTAGCCGGACGTTTTGCGGCGCGCCAGCGAAGCTTTTGCACCCCAGGCGGCGACGATCGCAATAAACAGTGACACCAGAACGTCATAGCCGGCGAGCGAAATTCCGAGAAATCGCCAGGCCGCCTCATCGCATCGCACGATCCGGATATCCTGAAGTCGTTTCAACATGTCGCTGGCTGAGCCGAGACTGTTGATCGGTCCGGAACAATCCGCAGGTCCCGGCCAGAACTTCCACTCGACGCCCGCATGATAAGCAGACAGCCCAGCGTTCCACAGCATGATCGCGGTGATTATTGCAAAGCCTGCAATCATGACCCTGCTTGAAGCGCCGTAACCCGCGCCGAGCCACAGCAGCGCCGCAAGGGGAACGCTGGCGTAAAACGCATTGCGTTGATCGAGGCAAAGCGGACACGGGGGGTAGCCAAGAACATATTGGAAGAAAAAGAATCCGCAGATCGTCAATGTACCGACGACGGCAACGATCGCTGCGGCGGCCAGCGGCGGGTCACGGCGGAGCAAAGCCACATAATCGTCCATGCGCGCGAGACCTGTCAGAGGAGTTCGTGGTGCCGGTGGTCGGGGTCGAACCGACACTCCTTTTGGGAACACGATTTTGAGTCGTGCGCGTCTGCCAATTCCGCCACACCGGCTGAGGGCTAGCTATAGCGTCAAGTCGCTGTTCAGCCAAACGGAAATGCAAGCATTCTTTTGCGGCATAAACGCTTGGTGTCGGAACGCACTGAGCCGTAACATTGGGCGCAACGCAATGTTTAAGGAGTCTTTCAAATGAACGAAGAAGCCCTCAACATGTCGTTACGGAAATTCCTCAAAGTCGTTGGCGTTACCTCCCAGCAGGAGATCGAAAAGGCCATCCGTGCGGCGATTGCCGACGGACGTCTCAAGGGCAATGAAACTATTCAGGCGCAGATGGTCCTCACCATTGGAAAAGTCGGTCTCAGCCACAAAGTCGATGGCGAAATCGAGCTCGCCTAGTTCGTTCTTTCAAGCCCGGCCCGCGCTTTCTGATAGTAGGACAGGTCGAGATATTTTTCGGGATCCGCAGGGGAGCCACCCTCGAATTGTGCCCGCAGCTTGAGCACGTTTCTCACGCCTTCCATGTCGATCGCACCGTCGCGATTGAAGTCGTTTTTTGTGCTGTCGTAGGCCTGCGCGGCGATATCCTCCGGCAGCTTTAATCGCTCGACCAACAGGCTTACGGCTTCGGATTTGTTTTTCGGGTCAAAGCTCCAGCGCAATCCTTCGACATACGCCTCGAGATATTTGACCAATGCATCGGCATTTGCCTTGCCCCATGCTCGCAGCACGAACGCGCTCGTGCCCTGGTACGCGCCGAGCGCAGCCGCTGCGGTCCCCATGTCCTTGAGGCCAGCCTTCTCGGCGCGAATGGAAAACGGCGGATTCAACATGGCGGCAACCAATGTTTTGTCCTTTGTCATGGCTTCGAGACGAGATCCCGTTCCGCCGACCGGCTTGACCTCGTAGTCGCCTTTGTTGAGTCCATTCTGACGCAAAATCTCATACAGTTGAAAGGCGTAGGCGGTGTTGACCGCGTCGACGGCGACCGTCTTGCCCTTGATATCGGCCAGCGACGTGATTTCCGGCTGGACAATGAGGTGGTTGAAGCTGTTGTCGCCCCCTAACACCACGGCGATGTCGACGTTCGCTTTGTCCTTGAGCGCGAACGCATTGTCGACGGCCGAATGTGCGATCTGGTAACGGCCTTCCGCGAGGCCGTTGCGCAGCTCGTCGGAATTGGGGGTGAATTTTATTTCGACATTAAGACCGCGCTTGGCATAGAGGCCTTTCGCCTGCGCCGCAAACATCGGCAGGTTCTGCACACCCGGAAACACGATGACGGCAAGCTTGGCATCTTCGGCGCGCCCATGTTGAGGCGAGAGGAAAAGAACGAGCCCCAACAACGCGGCTAACAGACATCTCATCATATCGTCCTCCCGATCGTTATTGTTGATTCCGTCACGTCATAACACCGGCTCGGCGCCAACATTCCGCCGGCCAAACGCCGCCTCCATTTCGCGCCGCACCTTTACGGCGGAATCGTTCGCATTGTACATCACGTCGGACCATCGAAGCGGCTGGCCTTCGGCAATATCGCGCTTGAGCTTGACGTTATGGGCAAGCCCGAGCGGCAGCAGTTCGAGTGCGAGCGACGCGTCGGCCGGCGTTTGCTTGCCCCAGACGCAGAAGCCGCCCTCTCCGTCCAGCATCTCGCCTGTTTTCAAATGGCGTTTCGCCGTTGCGACGACGTCTGAACGGAAGCCGGTAGGCGCACCGGTGGACTCGCCACGCAACGCGGCACTGGCAACCGAAATTCCAAGCTCCATCCCGATCATGTGGATCGGCCGGTAGAGCGCCCCGTATTTGCCTGTCTTGTCCGGCAACATGGCGTATTCCTTAAAACATCGGCGCGCGTAATCGGTTTCGCCCTCGAACACGACATAGGTCCCGAGCGCAAGATGGTGCGGAACATCGCGGCCATCGCGATAAACCGACGAGGTCACCTCGGTAACGCCGGCCTTTTCCAGTGTCCCGCCGTCGCTTTTCGGTTTGCACACATCGGCAAGTTCGAAGCGCGTCGCCGGGGGGAAGCGGAGCCCGTTCGTCTGTGGCGTCAGGCCGGTTGCATTGCAGACCGCGGTCATTTCGATGGCGGATTTGGTGCCATCGACGAACGAGTTGAACATTTTTGGATTGATCGACTTGCGGTCGGAGATATTCAGATATTTGTCGAGGATGTCCCAGACATTGTCGGGATTGGATTGATGATAATGCGGCTCGTAGCGCGTCCCTTTGCCGGCGCAGATGACCTTGAACCCGGCGGCGCGAGCCCAGTCGACATGTTCGCAGATGAGCGCCGGCTGGTCGCCCCAGGCAAGTGAATAAACAACGCCCGCAGCCCTCGCGCGGCTTGCAAGCAGCGGGCCGGCCACTGCGTCGGCCTCGACGTTCACCATCACGACGTGCTTGCCGTTCGCGATTGCGTGAAGCGCATGCTCAATACCCGCGCCAGGAACTCCGGTCGCTTCGACGATCACCTCGATCCGCGGGTCGGCGATCAGCGCACGCGCATTATCGCTGACAACGGTCGTTCGTTTTTTATGCGCATCATCAAGCGACGCCGCGGCACAGGCCTCATCGGGCCAGCCTGCGCTTTTCAATTGGCCGCGCGCACGCGCGACGTCGAGATCGGCGACGCCGACGAGATGCATCCCGGATGTCAGCCGGACCTGCGCCATGAACATCGTGCCAAATTTGCCGGCGCCGATCAGACCGACGGTGACCGGCCGTCCGGCGGTTTCACGCTCGAGCAGCTTCGCATGAAGGTTCATGGCTGAAACGAAACACAGGCCGCCGGGCGAGACAAGCGGCGCTTGCTGGCCAAGACGCTATTGGCAAAGCGCACGCGAGACAAATGTTTCGGTCGTGCATTCGGGCCCAGTCGAACGCCCCGACAAATAGACCTTTGCCGGGCAGACTTCGGCTGTCGTCATGTCGACGCTCTTTCCAGACCCGAAGCCTTTGGCCCTGCACATTGTCGTTGCTGCGGCGACGCAATCTGGTGCGCCGTTGGGTGCAGGCTGACATTTCTCGTGTCCGCTGACAGCGCGGGCAGCCGGAATTCGCGCGACCGCGTCCGCGGCATCCCTTGCGCCTTCGACCGTAGTCCTGGCCGCATCGCTCGCCGCGCTGCTGAAGCCCTCAACCTTTTTGCGCGCATCCCTGAACGTTGAATTCACGTTGGCGGTCTGCTCCTCGAACCAGCGGCTGACGGCTGAAATAAAACCTTCGTTCTGGGCAGTTTTCTGATTTGGAGCCGCCTGATCCTGCGCCGCGGCCACGGTCGATAACAGCATCAGCGCAATAGCAAACAAACCGGACATGAGCGAAGCGCCCCCCCGGGCACTGCAATGAAAGATCGATCCCCGCCCGATGCCCATATTGCGAAAGCTGGTGCCCGCTAGCCGTCGAAGCGCGGCCTGCTCCCAATTCGCCGTCGGAGTTTAAGTCCGACAGGTGGCCAAATTGAGGAGCCGCCCGCTCCCTCAAAACAAGTATAGCGCGGCAACGATGCCAATGACGATAACCACGGCACCGATGAATACCCACAAGCCCAGTCGCTTTTCAATGATATGACGGGCCCGATCGCCATAGCGGTGCAAGAGAAAGGCCAGCACAAAAAATCGGGCACCACGTGTGATAATCGAAAACAAAGTAAACAGCGCAAGGTTGTAGCCGGCAAATCCCGATGTAATTGTCACGATCTTGTAGGGGATCGGGGTCAGACCCTTGAGCAGGATGATCCAGGCGCCCCATTGCGCATAAGCCTCGCGAAATGCCTCGACCTTGTCGCCGTAGCCATAGAGCTTGATGAGCCAGGCGCCAACGGAATCATAAAGAAGCGCCCCAATGGCGTAACCGAGCAGGCCTCCGGCAACCGACGTCACGGTGCACCATGCCGCCATGACGTAAGCCCTCTCCGGCCGCGCCAGTGCCATGGGGATCAACATGATGTCGGGAGGCACCGGAAAGAACGAGCTTTCGGCAAAAGACACCGCACCCATAGTCCACAACGCATGCGGCTTATGGGCAGCGGCCAAGCACCAGTCATAGAGACGGCGCAGCAAAGATCGCGGCTCGGCAGCCTCAACGGTCATCCGAATACTCGTGAGGAGAATTGTGACGGATCAGCGGCGCTTGCGAATGCGCCTGGCTTCAAGCGGGACTACCTTACGCCGCGCCGCGCCGCGGACCAAATCCTTGGGCACTTTTTCTGCGAGCCCGAACATCAGCTCGCGCCGACGCATCTCGGCCCAGACTTCCTCGGGACGCACCCCGGCGTGAACCCACAACACCACGAGGTTGTACAGCAGGTCGGCGCTTTCCTTCACCACGGCTTCGGGCTGGCCGTGCATTGCGTCGATGACGACCTCCACCGCTTCTTCCGCTAGTTTTTTGGCCATCTTTGCGCGACCTGCGCGCAAAAGCCGGGCTGTTCGCGATTTCGCAGGATCAGAGCCCCGGACCGCGATCACGGCATCGTAAAGCCTGGCGACCGAATCACTCATTTTAAATCCCAGAATACCCGATCCGCGCACAAAACCGGTTAACGCATGTGACGTCCAGCCCTATGGCGCGGTACCGAGCTGCCATCACGGTTATTTCTGGTTTAACAAGGGAAATAGGTCCAAAAAGCGGCGTTTCGGCTCGACGCGTCGGGAACGGGCCGCCTGATCCTAGTCTTCGTCTTCAGACAGCAGTGTCGCATTGCCGCCCGATGCCGCGGTGTTCACCGTCACCGTCTGTTCAAGCGCAAAGCGTTGCAGATAGTGGGCCCCCCCGGCCTTGGGGCCAGTGCCTGACAGTCCACTCCCGCCGAAGGGCTGCGAGCCGACGACAGCGCCAATCATGTTTCGGTTCACGTAGACGTTGCCATGCGGAAGGCGGCGCGTGATGTGGGCAATGGTCGTATCGATGCGCGAATGGATGCCGAGAGTGAGTGCCGTACCGTTCGCGGCAATGTCATCGAGAAGACGATCGAGCTCATTTTCGCGCCATCGCACGACATGCAGCACTGGGCCGAATACTTCTTCCTTCAGCTCACGTGCGCTGTTGAGCTCCAGAATGGCTGGCGCAACGTAGGTGCCCTGCACCGGCATAGTGCCGTCGAAACGGAACAATACCGCGCCACTCTTTTCCCCGCGTGAAACCCACCGATCCAGCTTTTCCTTTGCCTCGCTATCAATCACCGGGCCGATATGAGTCGCGGGATCGCGCGGATCACCGACTGCAAGTTCCCGGGCCGCCCCCGCGACCATCTCGAATACACGGTCGGCTATGTCTTCCTGCACGCATAGGAGGCGCAGCGCGGAGCAGCGCTGGCCGGCAGAACGAAACGCCGACATGATCACGTCATCGGTCACTTGTTCAGGCAGCGCAGTGGCATCGACGATCATTGCGTTGACGCCGCCAGTTTCGGCGATCAGCGGCGGGATCGGCCCGTCTTTCCCCGCCAGCGTCCGGTTGATCGCGCGCGCAACTTCCGTCGATCCGGTGAAGGCCACACCCGCAACGCGGCGATCCGCGGTGAGCATTGCTCCGACTTTCCCGTCGCCCAGCACCAGCTGAAGCGCGCCCGGCGGCACACCACCGGCGTAGAAAAGCTTTATCGTCTCGGACGCGATGAGTGGCGTCTGCTCCGCGGGTTTGGCGACAACGCAATTGCCGGCGGCCAGCGCCCCCGCGATCTGACCGGCAAATATCGCCAGCGGAAAATTCCACGGGCTGATGCAAATGAAGATGCCGCGCCCGCGCATCCGTACTTCGTTGCTCTCGCCGGTTGGCCCCGGCATCGAAATAGGGGCAAGCGAGCGGCGCGCCTCGCTGGCATAGTATCGGCAATAGTCGGCTGCCTCGCGCACCTCCGAAACGCAGTCGTCGATCGTCTTTCCACCCTCAACCTGCAGCAGCGCGATGAGTCGTCCTCTATTCTGCTCGATCAAATCGCCAACCCGTTCAAGTATCCTCGCCCGATCGGCAATCGACGTTGCATTCCAGGACTGAAATGCAGAATGAGCTGCGGCCAGCGCCGAATTTACGATGGCCTTGTCACTTTCCTGCACGGTGCCGATTTCCCGACCGTCGATCGGCGAGAGCGCCGGCCGCTCCCGGCCAGCAATCTCGATTCCATCGACGATCGATTTTGCGTCCGCCGTGTGCGGAACCCCATGGATCTCGCGGAGCAGCGTTTCGAGCGAAGCGCGGTCGCCGAATTCGATCCCGCTGGAGTTGCGACGGCCGGGTCGAAACAGGTCTCGTGGGAGTGGAATATGCGAATGGCGCGCGTGCGTGGCGTCTCCGATTTGGCTCTGCGGCCGCCGCAGAATATTTTCGATCGGCACCGCGGGATCCGCTGCGACCGACACGAAAGAAGAATTGGCGCCGTTTTCGAGGAGTCGACGCACCAGATAGGCGAGCAAATCGGAATATCCGCCAACCGGTGCATAGACGCGGCAGGTCAGATCCGGCAGCTCGTCGAGCAGGGCCTCATAGAGGGCTTCGCCCATCCCGTGCAGTCTTTGAAATTCATAGCCGGCGGAACCATGGGCATCCTCGATCACGCACGCCACCGTCAGGGCGTTGTGAGTTGCGAACTGCGGATAAAGCAGGGGCCGCCTGGCGAGCAGTTTTCGCACGCAATCGAGGTAGCAGACGTCGGTCATCGCCTTGCGCGTGAAGACCGGATAGTCGGGCAGGCCTCTCTCTTGTGCGCGTTTGATCTCGGTGTCCCAGTAGGCGCCTTTGACGAGACGGATCATCAGCCGGCGATCGAGCGTCCTCGCGACGTCGGTTATCCAGTCGATCACAGCGCCGGCACGTTTTTGATAGGCCTGTACGGCAAGTCCGAAGCCATCCCATCCGGCCAGCGAGGAATCGCGTAATGCCGCGGCAATCACATCCAACGACAACTCCAGCCTGTCGGCTTCCTCGGCATCGACTGTAAAATTGAGTTGGTGATGCTTCGCCAGCTGCGTCAGCTCCAGCAACCTGGGCGTCAGCTCGGCGAGGACGCGATCGCGCGACAACGCCTCGTAACGCGGATGGAGAGCCGACAATTTGACGGAAATACCGGGTCGTCTGGGCAGTGTCTCGTTGCCGGACGCTTTGCCGATCTCGCGAATGGCGTCGGCGTACGATTCAAAATATCGATGGGCGTCCGCGTCCGTGCGGGCGCCCTCGCCCAACATGTCGAACGAATAGAGAAATTCACGCTGCGAACCGGCCCGCTTCAGCGCTTCCTCGATCGTCTGGCCGAGCACAAAATGCGAGCCGAGCAGCCGCATAGCCTGACGCGTCGCCGCCCGCACCGCCGGCAATCCGATCCGCTTGATCAGCGCGTCAACGATGCCCTCGGGGGTCTCTCCAGGATGAATGACACGGGCTGTGAGGCCGAGCGTCCAGGCCGATGCCGAAACGAGAAGCGACGCCGAGCGCGAGTCGTGATGCATCCAATCGCCGGCCTTGAGCTTATCCTCGATCAATCGATCGGCCGTCTCGGGATCCGGGACGCGAAGCAGGGCCTCGGCCAGCACCATCAACGCCAGCCCTTCCTTCGTTGACAGCGCATAGGCGTGCAGGAAATCCTCGACTCCGCCGAGCCCGCCCGTGCGCGCGCGGATCGCCTCAACCAGACGTGTGGCTCGCGCATCAATGCGCGTCTCGGCGTCGCTCGGACGGTTGGCCGCCGAGAGGAGGTTCCTCGCGATCTCCTCGTCCGCCGGCGCATAGGGCGCTCGCAGCGGCGGAATGTCGCGCACGGGCCTTTCAACTTTCGCCAACGGCATAGGCAAAAGCCTCCGAACTGGCGGCAACTCTATCGCAAATGAGCGTTTTCTTGTGTTCCAGATTGCGGCCGCAGCAACGCTTTCGGCCGGTGTTAGTCATAACGGAGCAAAATGTATCGCGACCGCCCGCCCGCATATTGCCCTTTGCATCGTGCTGTCCTTTGCTCATTTGGCCAAGACAAGACACGGGGGCGGGCCGCCAGAGGAGGAGCCGAACAATGAGCGCGCACCGCATTGGCCGATGGGCCTGGGTGGCGCTGCTTCCCGCCGCCTTGGTGCTGATGACGGGTGCGAGAGCGGCTGAAACGAGCGTCAGCTTCTCGCTCGACTATGAAATTGATGGGCGCGCGGCGCCATTCTTGCTGCCGTTCGACAAAGGCTACTACAAGGCGGAGGGCGTCAACGTCACCATCGCCCCGGCGACCGGCTCTCTCGAAACGATCGAGCGGGTGGCATCGGGTACTTACGAGATGGGGCTCGCCGACATCAATGCACTGATCCGCTTCCGGGACGCCAACCGGGCCGCGCCGGTCAAGGCCGTCTTCATGCTCTACAATCGTCCGCCCTTCGCGGTGATCGGCCGCAAGAGCCGCGGCATCAACCAACCGAAAGACCTTGAAGGGAAAACGATCGGCGCGGCAAACGACGGCGCTCATGCGCAATGGCCCGTTTTCGTGCGGACAAACGGCATCGATACTTCCAAGGTCAAGATTGATTCCGTCAGCTTCCCGGTACGCGAGCCGATGCTGGCCGCCGGCCAAGTGGATGCGATCATCGGTTTCTCGTATTTCTCCTTTATTGACCTTAAGGACAAAGGCGTTCCGGTCGATGATATTACCGTGCTGCTGATGTCAGACTACGGACTCGAACTTTATGGAAATGCCATCATCGTGAACCCGAACTTCGCCGCCGGGCATTCGGAGGCAGTCCAAGGCTTCCTGCGCGCGTTCATGAAAGGCTTGAAGGAAACCGTCAAGCAACCTTCGTCGGCGATAAACTCAGTGCTTCAGCACAATGGAACGGCGAGAAAAAATGTCGAGCTTGAACGGCTGACCATGGCTATTCGTGAAAACATTGTCACGCCCGAAGTGAAAACGAACGGCTATGGCGAAATTGACCAGGAGCGCTTCGTCCGCGCAGTCGACCAGCTCACATGGTCCTATAAATTCAAAGGCCCCAAGCCGAAGGCTGAGGATATTTTCGACTTCTCGTTCCTTCCTCCCGCCGCCAGTCGGAAATACAACTAGTGCGCCATCGACTGCGCTATTTGAGCCGCTCGAGAATGCTCACGTAGTTCGCGACCGCCGCTCCACCCATGTTGAAGATGCCGCCCAGACGAGCATCCTTGACCTGAAGGTCGCCGGCACTGCCCAAAAGCTGCATCGCGGAGAGTACGTGCATGGATACGCCGGTCGCGCCAATCGGGTGACCTTTTGCCTTCAAACCCCCGGAGGGATTCACCGGAAACCGGCCGCTCTTCTGCGTCCAGCCCTCCGCAACCGCGCGAGCGCCCTGCCCTTCGGCGGTCAGTCCCATGGCCTCGTATTCGATCAGCTCTGCAATAGTGAAGCAATCGTGCGTCTCGACGAAGGACAGATCGTCAAGCTTGAGTCCTGCTTTCGCGAGCGCCTGCTTCCATGCTTGTGCGCAACCTTCGAACTTTAGGATGTCTCGCTTCGACATCGGCAAGAAATCCTGAACGTGCTCAGCCGCCCGAAAGGCAACGGCCTTTTTCATTTTAAGCGCTGTTTCGACATCGGCAAGCACGACCGCCGCGGCCCCGTCAGAAACCAGGGAACAATCGGTGCGCTTGAGCGGGCCTGCCACGAACGGATTTTTCTCGCTCTCGGTACGGCAGAACTCGTAGCCCAGGTCCTTGCGCATTTGCGCGTAGGGATTGCCGACACCATTCTTGTGGTTTTTGGCAGCAATCATGGCGAGCGCGTCAGACTGATCGCCCCATTTCTGAAAATAGAGACCAGCGATCTTGCCGAAAATGCCCGCGAACCCGCCGTCGATATCGGCCTCCTCGCGCACATACGATGCCTTGAGCAAATTGCGACCGATTTCCGGCGCCGGGGTCGTTGTCATCTGCTCCACGCCGACGACAAGCACGACGCGGGCGGCGCGGGCCTCGATTGTCTTTATGCCCTGATGCACGGCGGCGGACCCGGTCGCGCAGGCGTTCTCGACGCGCGTCGCGCGCTTGAAGCGCAAATCCGGGGAAGCCTGCAGCACCAGCGAAGCGGTAAAATCCTGCGCCGAAAACCCTGCGTTGAAGTGGCCGAGGACAATTTCGTCCACGTCCTTCGGACCAATTCCAGCGTCGATCAGCGCTTCGCCAGCCACGCGCACGACGAGGCTTTCTACGCTTTCATCGCCAAGTTTACCGAAAGGGGTATGGGCCCACCCGACAATACAGGCGGTCATGAATGTCTCCTTTGCCGAACTTTGGTCGCTTTCTTCACAGAAGAGCCGGTCACCATATTTGTTCAGCTGCAGTTCACCGGCTTTGCCTAGCATCCAAAGCTTGGATAGCCTAACACGGTTATATATGGAACTTCCCCGTTTCTGAGGCCGTAGGACCCTGAAGCGCGAATGATGATTGTCTTTTCGCACCCCGCCTTCCGGACATTTGCCTTCGGGTTTGCCGGCTTGTTGTCGCTCGCCTGCACCGACCGCGCTCAGGCCGACGCGCAGCTGCTGATCGAAGCTTCTACCGGGAAAGTATTGCACGCCGAGAACGCCACGCTCCCCTGGTATCCGGCCTCCGTCACCAAACTGATGACAGCCTACACAACCCTGCGCGCAGTGAAGGAAGGCCGGATCTCGATCAATACGTTGCTGTCAGTATCGCGCAATGCGGCAGCGCAGCAGCCAACCAAGATGGGCTTCAAGATCGGCACGACGGTCACCGTCGATAACGCGTTGAAGATGCTGATGGTCAAATCCGCCAACGATGTTGCGGTGACGATTGCGGAAGGCGTCGGTGGTTCGCTGGAAGGTTTTGCCGATTTGATGAATGCGAACGCCCGACGCCTGGGCATGACACAAAGCAATTTTGTCAATCCGAACGGTCTGCCGGCGGAAAATCACGTGTCATCGGCGCGCGACCTGGCCATCCTAGCCCGCGCGCTTATTCGTGAATTTCCGGAGAACGACGGCTACTGGCACATTTCGTCGATACGCTACGGCAACCGCGTCATGCGTAATTACAATTCGCTGATCTACCGCTATCCCGGCGCCGACGGCATGAAGACCGGATTCATATGCGCATCCGGGTACAATGTCGTCGCTTCGGCTACGCGCAATGGCCGCCGGCTGATCGCGGTCGTGCTTGGATCCTGGTCCGGCGCGGTGCGCGCGCAAAAAGCGGCCCAACTGCTCGAGCGCGGCTTCAACGGCGGCGGTCTTTCCTGGCTCACGCCATCGCTCGGGACCGTGGATGCATTGGCGCCAGTAGATGCGCAACCTCCCAACCTGCGCGAGGAAATGTGCGGCGGACATCGCCGCAAGCCACCGTCGGAGGAGAACGAGGAGGAGCCTGAGGAATCAGCTTCCAACGCGAGCGAGGAATCGGGCAACGGACAGGCCTTCATGCTCTCGGGCACCAAGCCGCAGAAATTCGTGCTTGGGCCGCCGGTCGAGACCACCCCTCCCGTCGCCGTATTTACTGGGCCTGCTGATCGCCCCGATACGGTCGAGCAGATCGCGAGCGCTACGCCAAAGAAGAAAAAGAAGGCAGCAGCCGCCAAGACGGAAGCGTCCAAGAAGCCAGCAAAGGCGGGCAAAAAGGAAGATTCCAAGTCGGCGAAGACTGCCAAGCCGGCAAAGCCGCCCGCCAAGCCCAAGGTCAGCTCTACAACGCAATGAGCCAAGCTTCGCCGCGCGCCGAGCGAAAAGGCCCGCCGACCCCAATCCCGCTTACGGTGCTGACCGGTTTTCTTGGCGCGGGAAAAACCACACTGCTCAATCGGCTGCTGAAGGATCCTGCCCTGGCGGAGACTGCCGTCATTATCAATGAGTTTGGCGAGGTGTCTCTCGACCACCTGCTCGTCGAGTACGTCGGCGACAACATGGTGCTGCTGCAATCCGGCTGTCTGTGCTGCACCATGCGCGGCGACCTCATCGATGCCCTTGAGACGCTGCTGCGCGATCTCGACAACCGCCGTTGCACATTTCGTCGCGTGCTATTGGAAACAACCGGTCTCGCCGATCCGGCCCCCGTCCTCCATACCGCAATGTCGCACCCTTATCTGTTGCTGCGCTACCGGCTCGACGGCGTCGTGACAGTGGTCGACGCCATCAATGGCGAGACGACGCTTGATGCCCATGCCGAAGCGGTCAAGCAAGCCGCCGTCGCCGACCGCATCGTGCTGACAAAAACAGATTTAGCGACCGCTTCACAGCGAGAGCAGATTATGGCGCGCCTTCGCGCTCTTAACCCGGCGGCGCCTATTCTCGATGCTGGCGGCGGCGAGGCAGTACCGGCCCGATTGCTGGGGAGCGGCCTCTACGACCCGGACAGAAAGATCCCTGACGTCAAAAAATGGCTGGCCGAGGAGGCCTATGCGCACGAACACCATCACCACCGCCACGACGTCAACCGCCACGACGATCACATCGGCTCTTTCGTCCTGTCTGCCGACGAAGCGATTCCCGCAGGTACGCTCGATATGTTTCTCGAGCTGTTGCGTTCCACTCACGGCTCCAAGCTGCTGCGGCTCAAGGGCATCGTGAAGCTTTCCGAAATGCCCGAGACGCCCGTCGTTGTGCACGGCGTTCAGCATGTCTTTCACCCCACGGTTCGGCTCGATCGCTGGCCCGATGACGATCATCGAACCAGGCTGGTTTTCATCACGCGCGACCTGCCGGAACGCGCCGTTCGGGAGCTGTTCGAAGCTTTTCTTGGCATCGCTGCGCCTGATCGGCCCGATCGTACAGCCTTCACCGATAACCCTTTGGTTCCGTTCGGGGGTCATTAGCGCCGGATCCTGGTTTCGCTGGCCTTGCACGTAGAGCCGGTTAGACTCATGCTGAGGAATCGAGCGCCGGCATCCGGATAAAATGACCCGGCGCGGGGGAAGCGTTATGGAGCGGCTTTGGCTGCGGCAATATCCGCCGGGCGTTCCCGCCGATATTGACCCGTCTCGATATTCGTCACTCGTCGCAATGTTCGAGGAGGGCTTTAGCAGCTTCGCGGCCCGCGAGGCCTGTGTCTGTATGGGCAAATCGTTGACCTATGCGGAACTCGAGGAGGCGTCGCGCGCCCTCGCCGCGTGGCTGCAAAGCCGCGGACTGAAGCAGGGCGCGCGCGTGGCGATCATGATGCCGAATGTCCTGCAGTATCCGGTTGCTATCGCCGGCATCCTGCGAGCCGGCTGTACCGTGGTGAATGTCAATCCGCTCTACAAGCCTCGCGAACTGGAATTCCAGCTCACCGATGCCGGCGCCGAGGCGATCATCGTTCTCGAAAACTTCGCTGCTGTGCTCGAACAGGCGCTGCCAAAAACTCCAGTCAAACATGTCGTGATTGCAAGCCTTGGCGACATGCTCGGCCGGATAAAAGGGATTCTGGTCAACAGCGTTGTTCGTCACGTCAAGAAGATGGTGCCGCCTTACTCGCTGCCGAAAGCGGTCAGGTTCAATGACGCGCTCGCGACGGGCCACAAATCCAGTTTCGTAAAACCCACGATTGGTCCAGACGATATTGCATTCCTGCAATATACCGGCGGGACGACTGGCATCGCCAAAGGCGCCATGCTGCTGCATCGCAATCTGGTCGCCAACATGCTGCAGGTGGAAGCCTGGAATCAGCCGATGGTCGATCTGCCGCCGAAGACCGACCAACTTCTTATAGTCACGGCATTGCCGCTCTATCACATCTTCGCATTGACGGGATGCTTTCTCCTCAGCGTACGGACGGGGGGATCGTGCCTTCTGATCGTAAATCCGCGCGACATTCGCGGACTGGTCAAGGAACTCAGCCACTACAAGGTGAACATCTTTCCGGCGGTGAACACGCTTTACAACGCGCTGCTTCATCATCCGGACTTCGGCAAGATCGACTGGAGCATGCTCAAATGCGCCGTAGGCGGTGGGATGGCGGTGCAGAAATCAGTCGCCGATGCCTGGGTGAAGGCGACGGGTAAGCCGATTATCGAGGGTTATGGCCTTTCGGAAACCTCACCGGTGCTGACGTGCAACCGCGGCGATATCGCCGAATGGACCGGCACCATCGGATTGCCTTTGCCGTCTACGGAAATATCGATCCGGGATGATGAAGGACACGAAGTGCCGCTCGGCGAGCAAGGAGAAATCTGTGCGCGTGGCCCCCAGGTCATGGCAGGCTATTGGAACAGCCCGACGGAAACAGCCAAGGCCATGACCACAGACGGTCTCTTCCGCACGGGTGATATCGGCGTCATGGACGACCAGGGACGCGTACGCATCGTCGACCGCAAGAAGGACATGATTGCGGTTTCCGGCTTCAAGGTATTTCCCAACGAGGTGGAAGAAGTGGCGATGAGCCACGGGGGTTTGCTGGAATGCGCCGTGGTGGGCGTGCCCGATAAGCACTCCGGCGAAGCGGCCAAGCTGTTCGCTGTGAAAAAGAATCCGGACGTCACGGCCAACGAATTGCGCGCGTTCCTGACCACCAAATTAGCCAGTTACAAGGTGCCGAAGCAGATCGAGTTTCGCGACGAGTTGCCCAAAACCAATGTCGGCAAGATCCTGCGGCGCGCATTGCGCGACGAAGCTGCCGGGCCGGCGGCCAATTGAACGGGATGGCAATGGCCGCGACTGCGGACGAAATCGTTTCGTTCTGGCGCACGGCGGGGCCGGATCGGTGGTTCAAGAAGGATGCAGGCTTCGACGAGGAGATCCGGCAACGATTTCTTAAAACCCATGAGGCGGCCGCTGCCGGAAAATTGACCGATTGGGAGCAGAGCGCGCAAGGCGCGCTCGCGCTACTCATCCTTCTCGATCAGTTTCCGCGCAACATGTTTCGCGGCGACGCAAGGGCTTTCGCCACCGATCCCCTCGCGCGCGCCGTCGCTGCGGGTGCCATCGTGCGTGGTTTCGACAGCCAGGTTCCGCCCGACATGCGAGGCTTCTTTTACCTTCCGTTTCAGCACTCGGAAGATTTGGCCGATCAGGAGCGGAGTATCGCCTTTTATAAAGCGATCGGAGATGTTGAAAATCTGAAATGGGCGGAACTGCATGCCGATGTCATTCGTCGCTTCGGCCGCTTTCCGCATCGGAATTCCGTGCTCGGCCGTACCACAACGCCTGAGGAACAGGCCTTTCTCGACGGCGGCGGTTTCGCAGGCTGAAAAATACTTCAACGCAAATCCTCAGGACGCTGCCCACCGGCTTTGTTAAACTTGTTCAATAAAGAGGCCGGCAGTGGTCCGGCAACGATGCCAGGGAGGCCGCCTATGTTGTGTCCAACGGAGGCGTTTCGGCGCCTGTCAGCTATCCTCATCTGCTCAACTGTGACTCTCTCGCTTTCGACCGGTCTGCGCGCTCAATCCGTGAGCGTAGGCGCAAACGATATTGGCGGCGTGGTGACAAGCTCAAATGGGCCGGAAACGGGCGTTTGGGTGATTGCCGAGACCACGGATCTCCCCACCAAGTTCGCCCGTATCGTCGTGACTGACGATCAAGGTCGCTATCTTATTCCCGATCTGCCGAACGCCAGCTACAGCGTATGGGTGCGCGGTTATGGCCTGGTCGACTCTCCCAAGATGACGGCGAAGCCGGGAGCGACTCTCAATCACACCGCAACAATCGCGCCGAACGAAGCGGCGGCCGCGCATTATTACCCGGCGGCTTATTGGTACGCGATGCTGAAAATTCCGCCGGTGAAGGATTTCGGCGGCTCGACCGACATTCCAAAGAACATTACCCAGGACAACTGGCTGCGCCAGATGAACAATATCGATTGCATCGGCTGTCATCAGCTTGGTCAGGAATCGACCCGCACGATTCCCGCGGCCTTCGGCAAATTCGAATCCGGGGCCGATGCCTGGCAACGCCGCGTTCAGTCTGGCCAGACCGGAGAGCTCATGACGAACCGGCTGGCAGGCCAGTTCGGCGGCGTTCCCTACAAGTATTTTGGCGACTGGACCGATCGCATCGCGAAGGGCGAACTGCCGAAGCACAAGCCAGCTCGTCCTGAAGGCGAGGAACGAAACGTGGTCGTTACATCGTGGGAGTGGTCAACCCCCGACAAGTATCTCCACGATCTGATTTCATCGGACCGCCGCAATCCGACCGTGAACGCTTATGGCCCGTTGTTCGGCTCGCCGGAATACGCGACCGACACCATTCCGATCCTGGATCCGAAAAACAACAAGGTTTCGTATTTCAAACTGCCGGTGAAGGATCCCAACATGCCGCAATCCCTTGGGCCTCCGCTGCACGGCTCGGCTGCGATGAAACCATCGGCGGCTTCGGCCTACTGGGGCGAGGAGAAGATCTGGGATAGCCGGGCGAACAATCACAACTCGATGTTCGACAAGGAGGGTCGATTGTGGCTGACAGCTTCGGTCCGCGGCATCGACAATCCCGACTTCTGCAAAAAAGGATCCGAGCACCCGTCAGCAAAAGTATTTCCGCTCGAGCGGTCCGGCCGTCAGGTTGCGATGCTCGATCCGAAAACAATGAAGTACACCTTCGTTGACACGTGCTTCGGGACCCATCATCCGCAGTTTGGCTACGACGCGGACAACACGTTGTGGCTCAGCGGCACAGGTCCGGTGGCGGGTTGGGTCAACACGCGAATACTCGGGGAAACCGGCGACGAACAGAAGGCGCAGGGCTGGGCGCCGTTCGTGCTCGACACCAATGGCAACGGCAAGCTCGATGACTACACCGACCCCGGCCAGCCGACCGACGGCAGCAAGGACGCGCGCATCACGGGGGGCTCGGGCCCGTATGCCGTGATGCCACATCCGAAAGACGGATCGATCTGGTACACCGTCGGTGTCTTTGCCGGCCAGGCGGGCTTCATGCGCTTTGACCCGCAGACGAAACTTTCCGAGTTCTACGCTGTTCCGAAACCCGGCGTCGGGATTCGCGGCGGCGACATCGACGCGAACGGAGTCGCGTGGGGGTCGGAGTCCAGCGGACACCTCGTCAGCTTTGATCGAAGCGTGTGCAAGGGACCGCTCAATGGTCCGACAGCAACCGGCAATCACTGTCCCGAGGGCTGGAAGTTCTACAAATATCCCGGGCCTGGGTTTGAAGGCTTCGAGGACAGGAGCGTCGAGGCGAGCTACTACACCTGGGTCGACCAGCACAACACGCTTGGGCTTGGCGAGAACATTCCGATTTCCACTGGCAACCTCAATGACGGCTTCGTGGCGTTGAAGAATGGCAAGATGATCCTGATGCGCATTCCTTATCCCATGGGCTTCTACGCCAAGGGTCTCGACGGGCGTATTGATGATCCAAACGCCGGCTGGAAGGGCCGCGGACTATGGAGCACCTCGGGCGACCGCACGCCCTGGCTGATGGAAGGTGGCAAGGGCTCACGCCCGCGCGCAGTGCACATCCAGATCCGCCCTGATCCACTGGCGAACTGACGTTCGTTGAACGTCTGCCCCCGTCGTACGCGACGCGACGGGGGTTTCGTTTGCGTTGGCACTAGGCGGGCGTAGAAGCCCTGGAGTAGCATCGCTCGAAACGGTGACCGCCGGGGGCAGGCGCCAACAAACCGTGAGCAGGAGTTGTCATGCGACACGCCGTATCCGCCGCATTCATCGCAACCGTTTTGGCACTGGGATCAACCGCACAGGCGCAAGTGCCGCAAGGTTATCCAGCCGACTACGCCAAGATTGTCGAGGCGGCGAAAGAAGAGGGAAAAGTCGTCGTATATGCCACCACTGACGCCGTCGCGGCCAATCCTCTGATCAAGGATTTCGAAACGCTCTATCCCGGCATCAAGGTCGAATATTCCGATCTTAACTCCACCGAGCTCTATAACCGTTTCATTGCCGAAGCCGCCGCGAACAACGGCACCGCAGATGTGTTGTGGTCATCGGCGATGGACCTGCAGGTCAAGCTTGTGGCCGACGGACAAGCCGAGACCTATCCTTCACCCGAAATCAATGCTCTTCCGAAATGGGCGGTTTGGAAAGACTCTGCGTATGGCACGACCTATGAGCCGATCACCTTTGTGTACAACAAGCGGCTTGTGCCCGAAGGCGACGTGCCCAAAGACCACCCTGATCTGTTGAAATTGCTCAACAGCAAGGCCGATTTCTATAAGGGCAAGATCACGGCCTACGACCCCGAGCGCTCAGGCGTCGGCTATCTGTTCTGCAACGAGGACATCAAGGATTGGCCACAGGCCTGGGACTTGTTCAAAGCCATGGGCAAGGCGCAGGCCAAGCTCTACACCAGCGCGGGGGCTATGATGGAGCGCGTTACGTCCGGCGAGCACCTGATTGCCTACGGCATCTTCGGTTCTTATGCGCTCGGACGCGCGAAGAAAGATCCCAACCTCGGCATCATTCTGCCGAAGGATTACACGATGGTGACCTCGCGCGTTGCATTCGTCTCCAAGAAGGCGAGGAATCCAAACGCCGGCAAACTGTTCCTCAACTACATCTTGTCCAAGCAGGGACAGGACATCATCGCCAACAAGGCCGATCTCTATTCGCTGCGTGCGGATGTCGATGGCGAGGCGACAATCAAAGGTGTCAGCCAACTGGTCGGCGACAGGGCACGCCCAGTGCCCATCGATCAGACGCTCCTCGACAATCTGGACCAGGCCAAGCGACTCGCTTTCCTGTCAAAGTGGCAACAGGCGAAGAAAGGACAGTAAAGACAATAGTCTTGCATTCCGGGTCGCTCGACACCGGCGCGGAATCGGAAAAGATATTACTCGCGGCTGGATTTCGGCTCCGCGCTGACCGCGCCCCCGAAATGACGAGGACAGATGCCCGTTGTCGTATACCGGTTGCTCGTTCTTGGCCTGACCACCCTGGCCGTGGTGGCGCCGCTGTCACTCGTGGTCTACCAGAGCTTTCTCACCGCTCCGTTTTTTGACCCGTCCGCAAAGTTTGGGTTGCTCGCTTATTCTTTCGTCTTTGCCGATCCCGACTTTTGGCAGGCGTTTTGGACGACTGTTCTGGTGGCCGCCGGCATGGCTGCGATCGCGGTGCCTCTCGGCGCGCTGCTCGCCTTTCTGATGGTTCGCACCGACGTGCCCGGCCGGGACTATCTCGAACCACTCATCTTGATTCCAATCTTCGTCTCGGCAGTGGTGATCGCGTTCGGTTACGTGGTTGCAATCGGTCCGGTTGGAATTTTTTCGACGCTCGCAAAGGACGTCCTCGGCTTCGTGCCGTGGAACCTTTATTCGCTGCTTGCCTTGATCGTGATTGCGGGACTTACCCATGTCCCGCATGTCTACCTTTACAGCGCCGCCGCACTGCGCGGCCTTGGCACCGACCTGGAAGAAGCGGCGCGGGTGTCGGGCGCAAATCCATTCCGTGTTGCGGTGAATGTCAGCCTGCCTATGATCCTGCCTGCTATCCTGTTTGCCGGGGTGCTCGTGTTCTTCCTCGGCTTTGAACTATTCGGGCTGCCCCTGGTTTTAGGTGACCCGCAAGACGTGCTCGTCCTGTCCACATACCTCTACAAGCTCACCAACAAGCTCGGCGTCCCGTCTTACCAACTGATGGCTGTCGTCGTCGTTGCGATCATTGCCATCACCGCGCCGCTGGTTTTCATGCAGCGTCTGCTGCTGCGTCAGGCGCAGCGTTATGTCTCGGTTCGCGGCAAAGGCCTGAAGACCCAGCCGCTCCGGCTGCACGGCTGGCGCTGGACCGCATTCGGCGGCATCGTATTCTGGCTTTTCATCACGGTCGTCGTGCCGCTGTCCGGCATCACGCTGCGTTCGTTCGTGGTGACCTGGGGCGAAGGCGTGAAGCTTCTGGATGTGCTTACGCTCGATCACTATCGCGAACTTAGCGACTATCCAAATGTGATCCGTGGCATCCTGAATACGCTTGGGATCGGAGTCATCGGCGGCGCAATTGCCGTCGGCTGCTACACCGCAATCGCGCTTGCGGTGCACCGATGGAATTCCGGGTGGACACGGCTCGTCGATTACCTCGTGATGGTGCCGCGTGCGATGCCGGGCCTTGTAGCCGGCCTCGCACTGTTATGGGTCTTTCTATTTGTGCCGTTCCTGTCGCCGTTGAAATCGACGATGGTGTCGATTTGGCTTGCGTATACAATCGTTTGGTTGGCCTATGGGATGCGGCTCGTTTCCGGCACGTTACTGCAGGTCGGACCGGAGTTGGAGGAGGCCGCGCGCACCGCCGGCGCCAGCGATCTTCGCGTCAAGCGCGACGTCACCGTGCCGCTGATCAAATACGGCATGCTCGCCAGCTGGCTCTTGGTCTTCCTTATTTTCGTGCGCGAATATTCGACCGGCATATATCTGCTGGGGCCCGGCACCGAAGTGATCGGGTCGCTCCTGGTGTCACTCTGGGGCACCGGCGCGGTGGACCTGGTCTCAGCGTTGTCCGTCGTTAATGTGCTCATGATCGGCGTCGGCCTCGCCGTCGCGGTCCGGCTGGGAGTACGCCTGCATGGCTGAACTTGTCGTCAAGGACCTCGCCCTTCGCCTCGGCGAAAACGAAATTCTCAAGGGCGTTTCGCTATCCGTGCCGGCCGGCCAGGTGGTCGCGCTGCTCGGCCCATCAGGCAGCGGCAAGACAACGCTGTTGCGTGCGATTGCCGGGCTGGAGACCCCGCACCGTGGATCGATTGCCATCGGCAACCGCACTTTCTTCGATGCCGCCGACGGCATCGAATTGCCTGCCGAAGAGCGCGGCCTCGGCCTGGTGTTTCAATCCTACGCCCTATGGCCGCACCGCACCGTTTTTGACAACGTGGCCTATGGCCTCAAGCTGCGCGGAGTACCCGCGGCAGAAATAAAGACCCGGGTCGAGAAGACGCTGTCGCAGATCGGACTTGGACATCTTGCTGCGCGCTATCCGCACCAGCTTTCCGGTGGCCAGCAGCAGCGCGTCGCGATAGCCCGCGCCCTTGTGTATGAACCGCCGGTGATCCTCCTCGACGAGCCCCTGTCCAATCTCGATGCAAAACTGCGCGAGGAAGCTCGGGCCTGGCTGCGAACACTGATCGTGACGCTCGGGCTTTCCGCCATCCACGTCACGCACGACCAGGTCGAGGCGATGGCGATTGCCGATCGCATCGTGCTCCTCGATGCGGGCTTGATCGCACAGGAGGGGTCGCCGACCGTGCTCTACAATGAGCCGGCGAGGCTATTCTCCGCAGAATTCATGGGGAGCAACAATCGTCTCGAGGGCAAGCTGGTCGAAAACGGGGGTGGACGCGCTACGATCGAAGTTTTCGGCGAGCGCCTCACCGGAGCCTCCCGCACGAATGCGACTGCCGGATCGAAGGTGAACGGGATAATTCGCATCGAACGCGTCGTCTGCGCGTCGGGACCAGGCCCCAACCGGCTGAAGATGCAGCTCAAGGCACCGATGTATCTTGGCGAACGATGGGAACTTGTGTTCGCGCGGGAGAACGCGACCGTTCGAGCCTATGCGTCAACGCCGCTCCAGCCGGGTGAGCACTATGTCGAATTTCCACCGGACGCCTTGTGGATTTTCTAGGTAAGCGCATGAGCGATTTCCACGGTGTCTTTCCTTACCTCGTCTCGCCGATCGACCATCGCGGACGCATCCTCACCGATGTCCTGGGAAGGCTTGCTTCCGACCTGGTCAAAGCGGGCGTGCACGGGCTGACGCCACTCGGCTCAACCGGGGAATTCGCCTATCTCAATTCCTCACAGCGCGAGGCGGTGGTGCGCTCGACGATAGAAGCGGCCGGCGGACAAGTCCCGGTCATTGCCGGTGTCGCATCAACCAGCACGGCCGAAGCCGTCGAGCAGGCGAAAACATATCAAGCGCTCGGTGCAGCCGGCATTCTGGCGATATTGGAAGCCTATTTTCCGCTGAAGGATGGGCAGATCGAATCCTATTTCCGCAGCATTGCCGATGCCGTCGACATTCCCGTGGTGCTCTATACCAATCCGCAATTTCAACGCAGCGATCTTTCGCTCGACGTCATCGCGCGTCTCGCTGAACACCCGCGCATTCGCTACATCAAGGATGCTTCGACCAATACCGGCCGGCTGCTTTCGATCATGAGCCGCGCGCCTCGCATGAAAGTATTCTCGGCTTCGGCGCATATTCCGGCGGCAGTGATGCTGATCGGCGGTGTTGGCTGGATGGCCGGCCCGGCCTGCATCATTCCGCAGCAAAGCGTCCGCCTTTATGATCTTTGCCGCGCGGGGAAATGGGCCGAGGCGATGAAACTTCAGCGTGACCTGTGGCGCATCAATGAGGCGTTCGCGCGCTTCAACCTTGCTGCGTGCATCAAGGCTGGTTTGCAGATGCAAGGCTACGCTGTCGGCGATCCGGTGCCCCCACAGGCGGCGCTTGGTGCCGCGGAACGCGAGGCCGTCGAGAGCATTCTGGCCGATGTTGCCAAGCTGAAGCTCGAGCCCGCGTGAGCCGCTTCGCCGCGACCCGGCTCATGCCTTTTCCCGCAGCAGGCGCCTGATGACCTTGCCCGTCGTTGTCATTGGCATGGCATCGATGAAGGCGACCTCGCGCGGATACTCGTGTGCGGACAGGCGCGTCTTAACGAAGGCTTGAATCTCGGATGCCAGTGCATCGGATGCAACAAAGCCTTTCTTGAGAACAATAAACGCCTTCACGATCTCGGTACGCAGCGCGTCGGGCTTTCCAATCGCGGCGGCGAGCGCTACGGCCGGATGCCGGATCAGGCAATCCTCGATTTCGCCAGGCCCGATGCGGAAGCCGGCCGACGTGATCACATCATCGTCGCGGCCGACAAAACTGACGTAACCGTCTTCGTCCATGACGCCCTGGTCGCCCGTCGTCATCCAATCGCCGATGAACTTGTCGAGCGTTGCTTCGGGATTGTCCCAGTATTCGAGGAACATCACCGGGTACGGGCGCCTGATCGCAATCTGCCCGGTTTCCCCCCTCTTCAGTTGATTGCCCGCCTCGTCCAGTATTGCCACAACGTGGCCGGCGACAGGCTTGCCGATCGCGCCTGGCTTCGACACGCCAATCGAACTACACGCCGCAAGCACAATGTTGCACTCGGTCTGCCCATAGAATTCGTTGATGGTCAGATCGAACGCCGATTTTCCCCATTCGTAGGTTTCAACGCCCAGCGATTCGCCCCCTGACCCGATCGAGCGTATGTTGATCGCGTGACGGCCTTTTGGATTGGGCGCCGCACGCAGCATGCGTAGCGCAGTCGGCGGGATGAAAGCGTTGCGCACCTGCGTCCGCGCCATGAGGGCGAAGGCCTCTTCCGGATCGAATTTTTCGAAACGGCGCGCCACGACCGGCACGCCATAGTGCAGGCCCGGCAACAGCACATTGAGCAGACCGCCGGCCCAGGCCCAATCGGCCGGCGTCCACAGACGGTCGCCCGGCTGTGGCAGAAAATCGTGATGGGTTTCGACCCCGGGTAGATGTCCGATCAGAACGCGATGGCCATGCAGCGCGCCTTTGGGCTGACCTGTCGTGCCGGAGGTATAGACCATCATCGCCGGATCGTCGGGCGATGTGTCCACCGGCGTGAAATCAGACGACGCGCGCTTGAGCTGATCGGTGAAACTGAGGGCACCACTGACGTTGCCATCCAATGACAAAATCAGCTTGAGCGCGGCCAGTTGATCCCTGATCTCGGCGATGCGCTCGACTCCACCCGCATTGGTGATCAGGGCGACGGCGCCCGAGTTCTGCAATCGGTAGGAAAGCGCGTCGATGCCGAATAAAACCGCCAGCGGCAGAGCTATGGCGCCAAGCTTGTAGATCGCCACGTGAATAGCGGCCACTTCAGGCGATTGCGGGAGCAGGATCGCCACGCGATCGCGGCGCCTAACGCCGTGCGCCCGCAGAACGTTGGCGAGCCGGTTGGATGTCTCGCGCAGCCACCCGTAGGTGATGTGGTCATCACGGCCGTCCGGCCGAGCGTGGATAATTGCAACCCGATCCGGCTCTTTCTCCGCCCAGCGATCGCAGACGTCGGCCCCTATGTTATAGCGGGGCGGCACCTGCCAGCGAAATTGGCGATAGAGCGTATCGTAATCCTTGACGCGAGGAAGAACCGGCATAGCGGCAAGGCTAGTCAGCGGTCAGCATGTGGTCCAGCCCGACATGTGCTCATAGGGGTGCAAGCGCGTGGCGCAGTGGCGCGTCCGAAATGGGCATCAGTCCCGAAAATGGCGTGACCAGCTCGAAAATAAGAAAAAGCGCACCCGATGCCGAGATTGCGCAAACAAGAAACGACGCAATGACAACAGGATTGGGTGCAACGAATGGGGCCGAGCAGCGTTGCGCCGAAAATGCACGCAAATGCAATCAATGATAGGCCGAGAACGCTCATTGGGATGTCAGTTCAATCTCACCCGGAGAAAATTCCAGTAAGGCGTGTTTGGCGCAACCGTGTCTGCTTTTCGCCGGTTTGACCGGATACAAAGGAAAATGTGCTGTTGCCCGCCGCCAGCGGTTCGAAGCGCAGAACGATCACATCACCCGCAGCATAATCGCGCCGCTCCGGACAGGTGCTGGCGTTATCGCCCCCGAGGTAGCGATAGTTGCGACCGCTGGCGAGCAAATACGGACTGTTCGGGCCGGTCGCCGCAAAGCATACTTTTGTGAGTGCGGCCTGTGCCTGCAGACGAATTTCCGTGTGAGCCGATGTGCGATCGATCTGAACGATCGCCACTGGGACCTGGTTCTCAGCGCGGTGAAACAATGTTTCGGCGCCAGCCGATGACGCAGACAACATTAAAACCGCAGCAGCCCCAGTCGTGATCGCGCGCGAAGTTGCCTTTGGCATAGGACCCCCGAGACGGCAAAACTATCGCGACAGCAACCACGCCGCCAAGTGGGCCACTCACGCCTCCACCGGGCCTATTCCTTACTTTCCGGCTCAACCAGGATTAACGACCAATAGACTTTGTATTTCGAGGCCGGCGTGTAAACCGCGGCAATGCCCATTCGGGTCGCGCCAGCCAGCAGCATGTTCGCGCGGTGTGGGTTCGAGTCGCGCCAGCCGGAAAATGCCTCCGCGAAGGTATGATATCCGGCGCTGACGTTTTCGGCTGCGCGCTTTGCGTCGTAGCCGGATGCTTTCAGTCTTTGCACGAATGGCCTGCCGGCCCCATGGTCAAGCTTGTCGCGCTTGGCCATCACTTCCGCCTGCGCCTGCGCCAGCTTCATCAATTCCGGATCAAGCGTGACGGCAGGCAATCCATTGTTGGCGCGATAGCCGGAGATCATCGAAGCCGCACTTGTAGCGTCGAACTCCGCGCCCGGTTGCGCCAGGTTGCGGTAAAAACTTGGCTCTCCCTTCGGCACCTGGGTGTCGGTACAACCACCGACCATGAGCAAGACCAGCAGTGTCGCGGCAATACGCGTCATCGGGGAGTTTTCTCCGAATCGTGGAATGGCAAGGGCCTGCGGATGACCGCGACAGAGCCGTGATACTGCGCGCACGTATCAATGAGCACCGGCTCTACTGGCGCGCCTGCGCGTCGTCAACTAACATCTTGAAGTCAGTAGCCGGGAGAGTGTCATGTCAAGTCAGCCGGTCGCACGTACGCCGGGCGCGAAGCGCGCCGCACCAGGAGAATACGTCTTCGATCTGGGAACGATGCACAAGATCATGGGTGGCCCTGCCTATTCGACCGCCCATGGCCCCTGCGTTGAAGGGGACCGAATGATTGTCGGCCTAATGCGCATGAAGGCTGGCACCGGCGCCGAGCCTCACTCGCACCCGAATGAGCAATGGATCTATGTGCTTGAGGGAACCTTCCGCGCCAATATCGATGGCAAGGAAATCGACGTGAAGCCAGGCTCGGTCGTCTACATTCCGGCCAACACGGTGCATGCCGGCAAGGCGACCGCGGATGGCGACGTCGTATTTTTTACGGTTAAGGACGCCTCGCACAGCTTGCACGGCATCAAAGCGACCTGAACCAGCGCGCAACGGAAACGCAAAGAATTTCCGCCGCTCGATCAATCTGGAGGAACGCATGAAAGTCTTGATGGCAGTGCTTGCCGCCGCCCTCACCGTTTGTTCGAGCGCAGCGATCGCGCAGGAGAAATATCCAAACCGGCCCGTCAAGGTGATCGTGCCTTATGCGCCCGGCGGCGCCACCGACATCGCTGCCCGCGTCCTCGGTGACGAATTTCAGAAGGTTACCGGTCAAGGCTTCGTCGTGATCAACAAGCCCGGCGCATTCGGCATGCTGGCAATTGACGAAATGGCCAAGTCAGCGCCCGACGGTTACACGCTGATGCTGGGCAATGTATCGACGAATACAATCACACCGATCATCTACGCCAACAAGATGAGTGTCGACTACGGCAAGAGCGTTGTGGCCGTGACCAATCTGGTCGACGTGCCGGCTTTCCTGCTCGTCAGCACGGCGAATGATTTTCCTGTGAAGTCTGTTCCCGAGCTCATTGCCTACGCAAAGCAAAATCCGGGCAAGGTCCGTTATGGCACCGTCGGAATCGGCTCTTACCCGCACTATGATATGGCCTATTTCGCGAAGCGTGCCGGTGATCTCGATCTGGTGGGGCTGCCCAACAAGAACGGTGCAGCTGGCGTGATCCAGGACATGCTGCGCGGCGATGTGCATGCCGCTTTCCTGAACGTGGCTTCTACCGGCCCACACGTGCAGTCGGGAAAATTCCGCCCGTTGGCCGTGGTCAATCACACCCGGCTGAAGGAGTATCCCGACATTCCGACCATGCAGGAGGTCGGTTTTGGCGACGTCGGCACGGTTGCCTGGAACGGTTTGTTTGCGCCGGCGGCAACGCCGAAGCCCGTGCTGGAAGCGTTGTTCACTACCGTCGTCAAAGCGCTGAATTCGCCTCAAGCAATCGACAAGCTTGGAAAACAGAACTTCAATATTGTGCCGAACAAGTCGCTAGCCGATGCACAGGCGTGGCTTGACGGCCAAATGAAACATTGGCAGGCCGTCACCGATGCGGTGAAAATCGACGTCTCACAGTAGACTTTGCACGACGCTCAAAGTTTGCGGCCGGTGATCCCGGCTTTGGCGTAAAGCTCGTTGATGTGCGCTTTCACCTCCGGATCGGTCGTGTCGTGCTCAGGCGCATGGGCCCAGCCGATTTTGGCGCGGGCATAAGCCGCCATCTCCTCGTCCTGCTGCGAAGTGCCGCCGGAAATCCCATAAGCACCGACCATGTCATCGCCCTTGAATATGGGCGCTGAACCGCCGCTGGCCGCAATGCGGCCGTTGGTCATCGCGGCCAGACTGATCAGCAGCTGCGGATTGCGTTCCTTGAACCACTGCTGGATGACGAGGCCGTCCGGAAACCGCGGGCTCATCGAGCGGAACGCCGCGACCGTGAAGGCTTTCGCGATGGCGGTTTCCGGCGTGATGAAGCCTGCTTCATCCATCCGCTCGACGGCAATCAGATGGCCTTCGGGCCCGACAACTGCGATCGAAACCTGCACATGCATGGCTTCCGCTTTTTCCACGACCGCCTTTATGAACTCACGGCATTCCGTCGCACGCAGTTTCGTCATCGTTCGCCCTCCGGCCGTTAAGCTTTGCGTAGCCTCTTATCTCCGAGAATTAACTGCAAATCAGCCAAACAGCCTGCTGGCGATTGTCCAGCCCCACCCTTTCGAATCCATTTAACATCATGAAAACAAAAGCTTCGTCGATCCCGGTGCTTCGAAGATTTGCTGCATCCGGCCGCGCGGTCGGTTAGTTTGGCCGCCAAGAGGCACCCGAAGCGGAGATATTTAATGCGGTTGGGCTACTTCACCATGCCCGTCCACCCGATGGAGCGGGACTGGTCCCAGACACTGCGCGAGGACCGCGAAGCGATCATCCTCGCAGACAAGCTCGGCTTCTACGATGCCTTTGTCGGCGAGCATCTCACTGACGCTTGCGAGAACATCACCAACAGCATGATGTTCCAGGCCACGCTTATTCACGACACGAAGACTATCAAGCTGGCGACCGGCACCACCAACCTGGCGCAAATGCATCCGGTCGTGATCGCAGTGAACGCCGCAATGTTCGACCATCTGTCGCAGGGTCGCTTCGTGATGGGGGTGAGCCCCGGTGCGCTGACCTCCGATTCCGAGGCAATTGGAATACTGGACGAAGATCGCAACAAGATCTTCGCCGAAGCCATCGACGTGATTCTGGCGGTGTGGGAACGAAACCCGCCCTACGACATCGATTTTCCGGACAATCGCTTCAAGGTGGGATTTGCGCGGACTGCCGCGCTTGAACTTGGCGTCGGCATTCTGGCGAAACCGTTCCAGAAACCGCGCCCGGAAATCGTGGGGACCGTCGTCGCGCCATTTTCGCCCGGCGTGGTGCTGATGGGCAAACGCGATTTCCACCCGCTGTCGGCAAACTTCCTGTTATCAAAACATCTGAAGTCGCATTGGGCCAACTACGTCAAAGGCAAGGCCGAGGCCGGCGCCAAGGCGGAGATTGCCGATTGGCGCGTGGCGCGCACAATCTTCGTCGCTGACGATGACAAGGTGGCGAAACGCTACGGTCACGACGACCCCAGGAGCCCGTGCCGATTTTATTTCGAGCAGATGCGCGCCAAGATGAAGCGGGGCAATCGGCTGTACGTCTTCAAGAGCTACAAAGAACAGCCCGACGACGAAATCACCGACGATTACGTTATCGACAATTGTGTGACCTTTGGCAGCGTCAACAAGGTTGTCGATGAAATCCTCAAGCTGCGCGAGGAGACCGGTGACTTCGGTGAGCTGGTCTATGCCGGTCTCGACTGGGTCGATCCCGCGCTGGGCAAGCGCTCGATGCAGTTGATGGCCGAGCAAGTGATTCCGCGCGTGAATGCGGCGATCGGCAAGTCGGCCAAAACCGCAGCGGAGTAAAGGCAAGCTCTATCAATTGGTCATGCCCGGCCTTGTGTCGGGCATCCACGTCTTTTCTGCTTTTCAAGACGTGGATGGCCGGGACAAGCCCGACCATGACGAAAAGCATTACACCGAAAGCGGATCGGTCCCAATCGCTGCGTAAAGCCCGTGCCGGGCGCCTTCGGTAAACGGCACGTTTTTGTCGAGCTCGATCGATGCCGAACGAACGCGTTGCGCCTCGGGCTCCGTCGCCGGCACCGCTCCGCCTTCGGCGGCGGCCTTTGCCGCGCGCAGCAAAATTTTGCGCGTCATGATGATGCCGCTGTCGGTCGCACACAGATGTTCCTTGGTGCGGTCCTGAATCGGTCCCATGCTCTCCTGGATGGAGGCATCCTGCATCGCGATGCCGTCGACGCCGGTCGACGAGTGACCATGGCGCTGTGCCTCGCGGTCCAGCAGATAATTGTTCGACTTGTTGGCAATTGGAATGAAAGTGCCGGGGACGTATTTGACGTGGATCCCCTCGCCGTCCTGCATGGCGGAAACTTCCGATTTCGTTAGCGCGCGATTAGGGTGATAATTGATGCTCCAGGCCCAGCACGTTTCATCATCGATGGGCACCCAGGCGTGCGCGCCCAGAGGATGGCCGGCGCGCGGTGGAATGATCGAATACCAAGGCATGATCCAGGGCGTGATGCGCCAGTAGTATTTGCCGCCGTCGGCATTGCGGCGCGCCCCAATCAGCAGCCCGCCTGGAAATTCCTCGACTTCGAACAACGGCATGCGGTCCTGTTCGTTGTAGACGTTGCCCCTCGAGCCTTTAAACAAGGGGTCCTTGTTGAGCTCGCTCCCGTGCAGCCACGATACGTGGCTGGAATCAATGCCGCCTTCCATGGCCTGAAGGTAGTTGCATTCCTGCAGACGCTTGGAAACGAAGCGCTGCGGCGGCTCAACTTCAGTCCACTCCAGCGCCGGTGGCGGCGGCTGCAGCGTTGGCGGCCCCAGATACGCCCATATGATCCCGGCCTTTTCGATGCAGGGATAGGATTTCAGTTTGATGTTCTTGCGAAAGCCGCTCTCTTCAGGCTCCGAGGGCAGATCGACACACTGGCCGGTGACATCATATTTCCACCCGTGGTACGGGCAGCGCAGCCCGCATTCCTCGTTCTGGCCAAACCACAGCGAAACGCCGCGGTGGGCGCAGAACTCGTCGATCAGGCCGATACGTCCTTTGCTGTCGCGGAAGCAGATCAGGCTTTCACCCATCAGCTTGACGCGGACCGGCGGACAATCGGGCTCGGGGATTTCCAACGTCAGGAGGAACGGCGCCCAATAGCGTCGAAACAACTTGCCCATGATCGATCCGGGTCCGACGCGGCAAAGCTGATCGTTTTGTTCACGCGACATCATGGCGACGTTTCCCTGCTCGCTTGCTATTATTGTTACAGCACGAGCCGGCATTATAGGCAGCCGTGCCTGAGACGGAAGCCGACTGTCATGCCTCTGCCGCGTATCGCCATTGCAACCGGAGACCCGGCCGGCATCGGACCGGAGATCGCACTCAAGGCCGCGCTCGATCCGGGCGTGCGCCGCTTGTGCCGGCCATTGCTGGTCGGCGATCCGGCCGTGGTCGAATTGCATGCGCGCTGTGCGAACCTGTCGCCCGATCTCCGCGTGGTCGACAGGATTGCCGACGCGGACTGGAGCGACGGCACGGTCAATCTGCTCGATGTCCGCCACGGCAGCAACACGTCTGTAAAATTGGGTACCATCGACGCTGCCTATGGCCGCGCTTCGCTTGAGAGCGCAAGTCGCGCAATCAAGGCGGCCTTGGCCGGAGATGTAGAAGCCGTCGTCGCCGCCCCGCAGACCGAGCGCTCGATTGTCGCGGCAGGCATAGCCTTCGACGGATATCCGTCGTTTGTCGCCCGCGAAACCGGGACACCGGTCAACGACGTCTATTTGATGATCTGCTTCGACCAGTCGCGCATCGTCCACGCCACCTTGCATGTCAGCGTGCGAGAAGCGGTTGCGTTGATAACGCGCGAGCGCGTCGAGCGCGTAATCCGTGTCACCGATACCACACTGAAAAAGCTTGGAATCGCCCAGCCGAAAATCTTCGTCAGCGGCCTCAACCCGCATGCCGGCGAGGAAGGAATGTTCGGGCGCGAGGAGATCGACATTATCGGGCCCGCCATTCAGCAGGTCGCCAAAAACGGCGTCCAGGTATCCGGCCCCTTCGGCGCCGACACCATGTTCCGAAAAAAAGGCGCCGATGCCTTCATCGTCATGCTGCACGACCAGGGGCACATCGCGGCGAAGCTGCAGGCATTCAATCGCACTGCGGGGCTTTCGATAGGCTCGCCGATCTTGTTTTCATCTGTGGCGCACGGCAGCGCACACGATATCGCGGGCAAAGGCCAGGCGGACCCGGGTGCCATGATCGAAGCGATCACCCGCCTCGCCCGCGTAACGAGCACGGGCACGATTGCTACGGCTTGAGAAGCGGCAGGCTGTTCGCGTCCGGCGGTTTTGGGATCAACTGCAGATAGGCGTAGATATCGGCGAGGTCGCCGTCGGAAAGAATCGCCTCGCTGTAGGGCGGCATGGTCCGGTTTGTTGAGCGCACAAAGCTTGAAAACGCTTCCCATGGCATCGGGTCGGGTGCAATGCGCTTGCCCCCGCTGGTCATGATCGACCCCTGCCCAACCGTGCCGTGACACTGCCAGCATCCATTCTGAATGTATGCTGCCTTTCCCCGCTCGGCCGACGCTGCCAAACAGAACTCTGCGCGGTCAGGGCGACCAGCGTCGCCGATGCGCATGCCACCAAGAGCAGTTTGACCTTGTCTTTCATCGCGGTTGAGTCACGACGTCGACCAACGCAGGTTCGCCGGCCTTGACTACCTGCACCGCTTTCTTGAGCACCGGCGCAAGTTCGCCTGGATCGGTGATTGGACCTGCCGACCACAGACCCATGGAGCTTGCTAATTTTGCATAATCGATCGTCGGATTTTCGAGCCGCGTGCCAATCGGCGCGATGTCCTTGCCAAGACTGGCCACGCGATTCCGACGGCTGGACATACGCTGCACATGCATCGACTCCTGATGATAGGCGCGATTGTTGTGCATCACTGAAAGCAGCGGAATCTGATGTTTGACGGCGGTCCAAAGCACGCCCGGGCCAAACATCATGTCGCCGTCGGGCTGGAAATTGATCGAAAAGCGGCCCTGCGCGCGATTGGCGAGGGCAGCGCCGACTGCAGCCGGCGCGTTGTAACCGATGCCGTAACCGCCCGGACCACCGATGTGATGATAGTGCTTGTCCATTGGCCACAGCCGGGTTGGCCATGACGAAAGTTGCCTGTCGCCGCCCACCGAGGACCAGTCGAGATCCTTGATTTGCGCGTAGACCTCCATGGCCAGGCGCGCGGTGCTGACTGGGCTGGCGTCCCACGCGTAGGAAGCAGCCTCTCGCGTGCGATCGCGCGCCTCGGCCCAGGCCTTTTTCATTGACGCGCCGCGCGCCTCGATGCTCGCCGCGCGGTTTGTCGGCAATGCCTGCTTCACCGCATCAATCAGAGCCGGCAGCGTCGCTTCCGCATCGCCCGCCATGTCGATGTCGACGACTTGGAAGCGCTGGAAGTCCTGGTAGTTCGACTTGGTATTGAGCGCGATCGAACTGATGCTGATGAGCCTGGCACTCGGCTTGATATGAGATTCCTGCAAGCCAACGCCGTCGTTGTCGCCATTGTCGATATAGGCATTCACTGTCGCCCAATAATCGGACAGTTCAAGCCCGAGAATGACGTCAGCTTCTCTGATCAGGGCCTGCCCGCGCGCGTTCTGGAACAGGTGGTGGGTATTGGGAAAATTCATCCGGCCCTTTTGGTCGATGACCGGCGCCTGCAACGCTTCGGCAAGCTGAACCAGCAGTTTCACGCCCTCCGCCGTGCGCGCGTATTTGTCGGCAACAATTACGGGGCGCTCGGCATCCACCAGCACACGCGCCGCTTCGCGCACCGCATTCATGTCGCCTTGCGGCGGGGCGGTTGGCACGTAACGCGGAATTTTCAGGCCCGCGCGATCGTGCAGTGTCTGTTCCTGCAAAGCGCAATCAAGCGCGATTGCCACAGGTTCATGCGGCGGTGTCATCGCCATTTTATAGGCGCGTACAAATGATTGCGCGAAATGCGGCAATGAAACCGGCTGATCGTCCCATTTGGTGAAATCGCGTACCAGCGCGTTGATGTCCTGCGCCGAGTGAAAAGTGGGCACGCCGGGCGGACGTTTCGCCGCATCGAGATCAGTACCGCCAATAACAATGACTGGAACGCGATCGCACCAGGCGTTGTAGATCGCCATTGCCGCATGCTGCAGACCAACTGTGCCATGGCACAGCACCAGCAGCGGCTTGCCCGCAATTTTGAAGTAGCCATGCGCCATCGCCACAGAGGATTCTTCGTGCGTGCAGGTGAGAAATTCCGGCTTCTTGTTGCCGCCGTAGTCGATCAGGGATTCGTGCAAGCCGCGGAAGCTCTGCGCGGGATTGCTTGGCACATATTCAATTCCCAACGACTTGATGACGTCGACCATAAAATCGGAGCTCGGTATTCCGGGGACCGGTGCTGTTGCTTTCGGGGCAGCTGTTTCGGCGGCGGCAACCGCAGCGCTTGGCCGCATCGCAGAGGGTCGGGGTGTGGTCGTCGTTGCGTCACTGAGAGGCGCGTTTACGGCATCGTCCGCCCGCAACGGCGCGCTCGCTGCGCCAGCAAGCGCCATGCCTGTGAGAAACTTGCGTCGGTTGAGTCGGGTTCGCGATTGCCCACGCGCCATGTCCGCCTCCCGCTTGATGGCTCGATCCAACAATTTTGGATCGGGCAGAAGGGCATGTTAGTTCAGCGGAAAGGCGCGCGCCAAGCGGGCAATGCGACTAACGGATCGGCGGCAACGGCGAGGACGTGATTGCGCTGGAGTTGCTGCGCGCTGCGGGTACCGTGCTCGGCGCGGTGATGTTGGCCGGACCGCCAACGGGCGACGGACCGTTTGCGGCGGGCTGCGCCCCCGTGTTGGCGAGGTGCTCGGGCGGCTTGCCGGGCAGCACGACGACGCGGGTCCCCACCTGCACGCGGCTATAGAGATCTTCGATGTCCTCGTTGAGCAATCGGATGCACCCGGACGACACGAACGTACCGATGGTCGAAGGTTGGTTGGTGCCGTGAATGCGGTACAGCGTCTTGCCGAGATAGAGCGCGCGAGCGCCGAGCGGATTGCCTGGCCCGCCCGCCATGAAGCGCGGCAAGTAAGGTTGACGATCGATCATCTCGGACGGCGGGTGCCAGTCCGGCCATTCCGACATCCTGCTGACGCGCTCGCTGCCCGACCAGGTGAATCCTTCGCGGCCTACGCCGATGCCGTAGCGCAACGCCTTGCCGCCACCAAGCGCCAGATAGAGGTAGGTGTTCGCGGTATCGATGATGATCGTGCCGGCCGGTTCCTTGGTGGAAAGATCGACTAGCTGCTTCTTCAAGTTGGCAGGCAGGTCTTTCGGCTTGCCTGTTTCCGGCTGATAGTCGGGTGGAAGCGCCGCGGTGACTGAAGACGGCGCCCCTTGCGGCGCCGCGCCGATGGCAGCCGGCGGTCGCATCGCGTCGGGATCGTTGGCTGCCCTGCCTGGCGCACCCTGCGGCGCCTGCTGCGGGTTCACCTGGCGGCCGTACGCGCCGGGCCTTTGGTCGGGCGCGCCGAAAAGACCCGTTGGCGGAGGCAGCTCCGGTTCGTCGTCCGGATAGGGCAGGACACGGCTACGCTGGCCGGGGCGCACGCCGCGCCGCGGCGGGGGAAGCAGATCTTCATCGTCGTAGCCGCCAACAACCGGTGGCAGGCGCTCTTCGTAGTACCCCCGCGGAGGTGGCGCATATTGCGCCATCGCGGCCGCGCCAAAAACCGCGGCAGCCGGCAGGGCCAGCAGCAAAGCACCTGAAAATCGGATCATCATCCACCCTCGGCAGCGTAGCAGCCGCCAAACCGGCCCCTGATTGCCCCGGGATGAAGGCACATTCAAGACCAGATTAGGGCCATCTCGTTAACGACGCTTTGCTTTGCGCCGTCAGGGTTTCTTGGCTTCAGCCGCCAAAACCTACTTGGCCACGCGGTGACAGTCCACCGCGGCGGGGAATCCGCAATAAACGGCTACCTGCCGCAAGATCGCGGAAAGCTCGTTTGGCGTCAGCCCGTTCCGCAGCGCGCCGCGAAAATGCGCTTCGAACTCGTGCATTCGGCCGAGGCAGGCGATCATGCCGAGGTTCAGGATGCTGCGCTCGCGCGGCTTCAGGGCGTCGTCACCCCATACGGCGCCCCAGCAATAGGTGGTCAGTAGCTCCTGGAACTGGCGATTGAAGTCGTCGGTATTGGCAACGGCGCGGTCGACATAGTCGTCACCCAGCACCTTGCGGCGCATGGCCATTCCACGGTCATACAGTGCCTTGTCCATGATCGAACCTCCCCAAATGGCGTCATTCGCGATCAAGTCATGTTGACAGAGTTCGAGCGATCTCGTCCATTCTTGCGGCCAATTGAACGACAATTCAAAACACGTCGGGAGGAAGTACATGGCGAGGACATCGAGGCGCACGACCCAGCTTGCAATCTCGCTTAGCATTCTGGGCCTGGTCGCAAACTACGCGGTACCAAATGCCGCTGGCCAGGAGGCCGGCTGGATTACTCTGTTCGACGGCAAAACCCTGGACGGCTGGGATCAGGTCGGCGAATCGAACTGGCGGGTCGAGGACGGCGCCATCTTCGTCGACAAGATGGCGGGCAAGGACGCCGGTTACCTCGTCAGCAAGAACTCGTACAAGAACTTCATCGTACGCGTCGAGTTCTTCCCCAGCGACAATGCCAACAGCGGCATTTATTTCCGCTGCCTTGACCCGAAAAAGATCACCGACCGCACCTGTTACGAGGCAAATATTTTCGACCAGCGTACCGATCCAAGCTATGGCACCGGGGCGATCACCCGTTACATAGAGGTCAATCCGATGCCGAAGGCAGGCGGCAAATGGAATACCTATGAGGTCACTGCCAATGGCCGGGACATTACGGTCGTGCTCAACGGCGAAACAACGGCAAAGCTGCGCAACGGCATGTTCGACGAAGGTCCAATTGTGCTGCAGCACGGCGCCGGTTCGATCAAGTTCCGCAAGGTCGAAGTCAAACCGCTGTAAAGCGGGGAGCAGCGGATTGGCGTGACGGAATGGACGTAGCGATCGTCGGCGGCGGCATCTGCGGGCTATCGCTCGCCCTTAATCTGAAAGAACGCGGGGTTGCCTGCCGCGTGTATGAACGCGCCCCTGAGATCAAGGAGCTCGGGGTTGGCATCACGCTGCTCCCCCATGCCATGCGTGAGTTCAGCGCGCTTGGATTGGGCGAGACATTGCTCAAGTCGGGAATCGAAAACCGCGATTGCGCGTTCTTCAATCGTTTCGGACAGCTGATTTATCGCGAGGATCGCGGAAAGTTCGCCGGATATCCCTTTCCGGAGGTCGGGATCCATCGCGGCCGGCTGCACGTGGTCCTGTACGAGGCGGTGCAAAATCGGCTTGGCCGAGATGCAGTGATTACTGACTGTGAATGCGCAAGCGTCGAGCAGGATGAAACCGGCGCGACCATTCACTTCAAGCAGACGAGCACCGGACACACGCGGCCCAGCGTGCGCGCTGACGTGGTTATTGCCTGTGACGGCATCAATTCGGCCGTGCGCAAGCAGTTCTATCCGGACGACAAGGTCGCGTTTTCCGGCATCAACACATGGCGCGGGGTGACGCGGCGCAAGCCGATCCTCGGCGGGCGCACATATGTGCGGGTCGGCTCGATTCTGACCGGAAAGATGGTGATCTATCCGATCATCGATAACGTGGACGATGACGGCAACCAGCTGATCAACTGGATGGCCGAAATCAAGCGCGACACCACCGAGCAGAACGATTGGAACAAGCCTGGAAATCTCGCCGATTTCTTTCCGCTCTATGAAAGCTGGCACTTCGATTGGCTCGACGTGACGAAACTGATCCGCGACGCCGAACAGATTCTCGAATATCCGATGGTGGACAAGGATCCGATCGGACGCTGGACTTTCGGCTGCGTCACGCTGGCCGGCGACGCCGCACACCCGATGTACCCGCGCGGCTCGAACGGTGCAGCGCAGGCCGCAATCGATGCCCGAACACTGGCCGATCTGCTGAAGACCGGCTCGGACCCTCGGGCGGCCCTGAAGGCCTATGAAGCGGCGCGTGTTGCGCCCGCCGCCAAAGTGGTGCGCACCAATCGCGAACAGCCTCCGGATTTCATCAACATCAAGGTCGAGGAACTTGTCGGCGACAGGCCGTTCGACAATCTCGACAAGTACATCACGCAGGATGAATTGCGCGCGCTTTCGGAGGGTTACAAGCGGGTCGCCGGCTTCGCCTTGGCTGATGTGACCGGATGAAGCCCGACACTTCTCACATTCTCATCGTCGGCTGCGGCGCAATCGGCGGGCTTTTCGCCGCTGCGTTGTCATCCGTTGCCAAGGTGACGGCATTCGATGCCAATGCCGAACATGCAAAGGCCATCAACGCTCAAGGGCTACGGGTGATCGGAAAAAATGCGCGAACCGTACGTATCGCAGCGACAAGCGATCCGGCCTCGCTAAAGAACACGGCTTTCGCTGCGGTCATATTTCTCACCAAGTCAAAAGCCACTCCGGCGGCGCTAGAGCAACTGCGTACGACGTTCGTTGGCAATCCGGCTCTTGTCACATTGCAGAATGGCATGGGCAACGCGGAAGCGCTGCTGGCCGTGCCGGACGCAACCGTCCTGCGCGGCGTCACCATGAATGCCGGCCGCTTTGTTGAAGCTGGATGCGTCGAGAACCTGATCGAGGGCAAGACCTGGCTCGGACCGGCCAGAGGCAGCATCGATAGCGCCAAACCGCTCGCGGATTTGCTCAACGAAAGCGGCATGGAAACCGAAATCGTCGCCGATCCGATGGGCGCGGTATGGTCCAAGTTCGTGTTCAATTGTGTGATGAACCCGCTGGGCGCGCTCATGATGGGAGACAATGCCGCCCGCTACAATTCCCCTGCCATGCACGCACTGATCGACGACATGGCGGCCGAATGCATGGCCGTGGTCCGGGCGCTTGGGGGCAGCTTCGCGTTTCCGCCCATGGACTATGCGGACAAAGTCCGCGCCGGCCAGATTCAATTGTCGACACATGCCGGCTCGATGGCTCTCGACATCGCACGCGGTGGTCCGACCGAAATCGATGAGTTGACCGGCTATATTGTGCACGAGGCTGACCGGCTGAATATCCCGGTGCCGACCTGCAAAACAATATATCGCCTGACAAAAGGGTTGGAGCTCGCCGCCAAGAGCCGCGTTGTGAAAGCCAGATAATTCAATAAGTTAGTCTCTGACTACACTGGTTTGTCCCCGGATTCCCCGCTATACCGCAGGCACAGGATTCGGACGGTTCGCCCGTTAATTGCAAAGGCCAAGGACTAGAATGAACGGGCGTTCCCAATGGCAGCCATCTCATTGCAATGGATGACAGCGACGAGGCGCTTATGGCCCGGGTCGCGGGTGGCGACGAGCGGGCTTTCCAGCTGCTTTCGCGCCGCCATTTGCCGGCCATGCTCGGACTTGCCCGCCGCATCCTCGGCAATGCGGCCGAAGCAGAGGATGTGGCGCAAGAGGCTTTCATGCGCGTCTGGACCCACGCCCCACGGTGGCAGCCCTTGGCGCAGTTCCGGACCTGGCTCACGCGCGTCGTCATTAATTTATGTCTCGACCGCAAGCGGCGCGCTCCGTGGGTCGAACTGGAAACAGCCGGCGAGATCGCCGACCCCGCGCGCG
>Ga0075419_10000021_pt1 | contig 68198 bp, 67 predicted proteins | sample SoiMetdeltSBSDD3_FD_76900 | JGI IMG/M metagenome (GOLD analysis project Ga0075419, IMG submission 76900) | Bulk soil microbial communities from a Populus tree surrounding site in Tennessee, USA - Soil MetaG P. deltoides SBSDD3 | ecosystem: Environmental > Terrestrial > Soil > Tree plantation... | reverse complement strand
GAGCGACACGCGATAACTACGCGATGCGATCCGAACGCGGCCTGACTGCTGCGTTGAGCATATGTTCATGTTTTCGGAATCTCGTCATTCGAACGGAGGACAACGGAAAACAAATGGAGGATGTTGTCGATGTCCTCATTCGATGATTCACGCTGCGCGGGCTTGAAAACGATGTCCGCAAGCGTTTTCGACGGCGTGCTGGGGACATCCGGTCCGTCGCTGGTCGGATGCCTCGACAACATCGGCTGACCGAGCGCGTTTTAGGACAATTCATCAACCAAATTTTGTCGCTGTAGACCTGAAATTAAGTCCACTCAGTGGAAAGTTATGATACATGGGCGCACTGCGACGTGCGGATACTGACCCCGGATTTCTTCGTATCTCATTATGGCTGGCGAAATCGTCACCCGTTTTGCCCCCTCGCCCACAGGCTTTCTCCACATCGGGGGCGGCCGCACGGCATTGTTCAACTGGCTGTTTGCGCGCCGGCACGGCGGCAAGATGCTGCTGCGGATCGAGGACACCGACCGCGAGCGCTCAACCGCCGCCGCGATCAATGCCATCATCGATGGACTGAGTTGGCTCGGGATTACGTGGGATGGCGAGATCGTCTTCCAGTTTTCCCGCGCCGCCCGTCACCGCCAGGTCGCCGAGCAGCTTCTGGCTTCGGGTCATGCCTACCACTGTTATTGCAGTCCGGAGGAACTCGCCGCCATGCGCGAGAAGGCGCGGGCGGAAGGACGGACGCGTCTCTACGACGGGCGCTGCCGCGAGCTCAATTCGAAGGATGCACCCGCAGGCATCAATCCGGTCATTCGGCTTAAGGCACCGCTGACGGGCGAAACCGTCGTCGATGATCAAGTCCAGGGGCGCGTGATCTGGCAGAATGAAAATCTGGACGACTTCGTGCTGCTGCGCTCGGACGGCACGCCGACTTACATGCTGGCCGTGGTGGTCGACGACCACGACATGGGCGTCACCCACATCATCCGCGGCGATGATCATCTCAACAATGCCGCTCGCCAAACGCAAATCTATCAGGGGCTCGGCTGGCGGGTGCCGATCATGGCGCACATTCCTCTCATTCACGGTCCGGACGGATCCAAGCTGTCGAAGCGTCACGGCGCGCTGGGCATCGACGCCTATCGCGCGATGGGATATTTGCCGGCCGCGATGCGGAACTACCTGGTCCGGCTCGGCTGGTCACACGGCGATCAGGAGATTTTTTCCACGGACGAGATGATCGCCGCCTTCGACCTGCCGCAGATCGGGCGTTCACCGGCGCGGTTCGATTTCACCAAGCTCGAGAGCCTCAACGGCCACTATATTCGCGCGAGCGATGATGCTGACCTGATCGCTGCAATCGAGGACCTGCTGCCACACATCGCCGGTGGGCATGAGCTGGCGAGCAAAATGACCCCCGTGCTGCGCGCAAAACTGATGGCGGCCATGCCGGGACTGAAGGAGCGCGCCAAGACTTTAGTCGAATTGTTCGACGCATCGCGGTTCCTCTGGGCAAGCCGGCCGGTCGACGTCAACGAACAGGCCAAGACTTTCCTAACCAACGACGCCAAGGCCCTGATCCAAGGCCTCCTGCCGGAACTGGAGGCGATTTCCGAGTGGAATGCAGCTGTTGTCGAGGGTGTGGTGCGACCTTATGCAGAGCGTGCCGGCCTCAAGCTCGGTGCGGTGGCGCAGCCGCTGCGGGCCGCCCTGACCGGGCGCACGACTTCGCCGCCAATCTTTGACGTTCTCGCCGTGCTCGGGCGGGACGAGAGCCTGGCTCGCCTGCGCGACCAGATCGCAACATAAAAGTTTCATTGATCGAGCAAAGCGACAGGACAGCCCCTATATCCACGCCAGCAGGCGGCGGCGCTGTCTTGCAGCGCACACTTGGATGGGATACCCACAAAGCGGCCGGAACTTCCAACGCCCGACCCGGCGTCACGCCTGCCCGGCCATGATGTTTCCACGCGCAACGCTCGCGGCCAATTGAGGGCTCGACCATGGACGCCAAGACCAAGAATAAAACCGGCACGCTGACGGTCGGTAACAACAATTGGGACTTTCCAATCCTGCCCGGCACGGTCGGTCCCGAGGTCGTCGACATTTCGAAGCTTTACAGCGTGGCTGGGATGTTCACCTACGATCCCGGCTTCACCTCGACGGCGAGCTGCGAGTCCAAGATCACCTACATCGACGGCGACGAAGGCATCCTGCTTTATCGCGGCTATCCGATCGAGCAATTGGCCGAGCACGGCGACTTCCTGGAGACCTGCTATCTGCTGCTTTACGGCGAACTGCCGACCGCGGCGCAGAAAGCCGACTTCGACTATCGGGTGACCCGGCACACGATGGTTCACGAGCAGATGAGCCGATTTTTCCAGGGCTTCCGCCGTGACGCGCATCCCATGGCGGTCATGACAGGTTGTGTCGGCGCGCTGTCGGCCTTCTATCATGACTCGACCGATATCTCCGATCCTCACCAGCGTATGGTCGCCTCGGTGCGCATGATCGCCAAGGTGCCGACGCTCGCGGCCATGGCCTACAAGTATTCGATCGGCCAACCATTCGTATATCCGAAGAACGAGCTCGACTACGCCTCGAATTTCCTGCGCATGTGCTTCGCCGTGCCGACCGAGGACTACAGAGCCAATCCGGTTCTCGCGCGTGCGATGGATCGCATTTTCATTCTGCACGCCGATCATGAGCAGAACGCATCGACATCGACGGTACGGCTTGCCGGCTCGTCCGGCGCGAACCCGTTCGCGTGCATTGCCGCCGGCTGTGCATGCCTGTGGGGCCCTGCGCACGGCGGCGCAAACGAAGCCGCTCTCAATATGTTGCGCGAGATCGGTTCCGTCGGTCGCATCCCCGAGTTTGTCAGACGCGCCAAGGACAAGAACGATCCCTACCGGCTGATGGGCTTCGGCCACCGGGTCTACAAGCACTACGACCCGCGCGCCAAAATCATGCAGAAGACCTGCCACGAAGTCCTGGCCGAGCTTGGCATCAAGGACGATCCGCTTCTCGACGTGGCGATGGAGCTGGAGAAAGTCGCGCTGCACGACGACTATTTCATCGAGAAGAAGCTCTATCCCAATATCGATTTCTATTCGGGCATCACGCTGAAGGCGATGGGCTTCCCCACGACAATGTTCACCGTGCTGTTCGCCGTCGCGCGCACGGTCGGCTGGATCGCGCAGTGGAAAGAAATGATCGAGGATCCAAATCAGAAGATCGGCAGGCCGCGTCAGCTCTATACGGGCGCGACGCGACGGGATTATGCCCCGATCTCCCGTCGCAAATAATCCGAGCTAGACGCCTTTGCCGTTGCCTTTGCCGTTCAGCTTCGGCGCGGTCGCGCCGTCATAGGCCCATTGCACATAGGCGCCGGCCCAGGTGAATCCGCCGCCGAACGCGGCAAGCACCATTCTGTCGCCGCGCTTGAGCTTCGGCTCATAATCCCACAGGCAAAGCGGAATAGTGGCATTGGTGGTGTTACCGTACTTGTGGATCGTGACCATCACTTTTTCCATCGGCACGCCCATCCGCTCGGCGGTCGACTCGATAATTCTTTTGTTGGCCTGATGCGGAACCAGCCAATCGATCATGTCGGCGCGCAGATTGTTGCGCGCCATGATCTCACTCGACACCTCCGCCATCTTCGCGATCGCAAATTTATAGACAGCAGCACCTTCCTGATGGACGTAATGCAACCGGTTGGCGACCGTCTCGACGGTCGCCGGCATGCGGCTGCCGCCTGCTTTCTGGTGCAAATGGATCATTCCGGACCCATCTGAATGGATCGATGCATCCATGATGCCGCAGCCGATTTTATCGGGCTCAAGTAGGACGGCGCCGGCGGCGTCGCCGAACAGCACGCAGGTGGCGCGATCCTTGTAGTCGATGATCGAGGACATCTTGTCGGCGCCGACGACCACGGCCTTCCGCGCCGCGCCATTGGCAATGAATTGCGCCGCGATCGTGAGTGAATAAAGAAATCCAGAGCAGGCGGCCTGGACGTCGAAACTGCCGATATCGCGCACGCCGACCATGTCACAGACGAGATTAGCGGTGGACGGGAATTGCATATCGGGCGTCGTGGTCGCGCAGATCAACAGATCGACCTCGTCCGGCTTCGTGCCGGCCTTTTGCAACAGTCCGCGCACGGCCTCCGCGGCCATAAACGACGTGCCCAGGCCCTCACCCTTCAAAATGTGGCGCTCTTTTATGCCCGTCCGCTCCGTAATCCAGGCATCACTCGTGTCGACCATGCGCGCCAGCTCGGCGTTGGTGAGCAGATCCGGCGGGAGGTATCCGTGGACAGCAGTGATCGAGGCGCGGGGGGAAAGGGTCAACGGCTGGATCCGGTTTCTGAGAATGACATACGCCTAACGGGGACCATCGAGCAAGTCATGCGGTCGCCGGGCCCAAAGCCGCCGATTCGTTCGATAAACGCGACTTTTGCCCGACAATATCGAGAACCAAAGCCGCGCTTCGATCGCTCGGACTTGCCTTGCCAATCTCCAGGATGCCGTCCAGACGCCCGAAGGCGTCGGTTTGACGGCGACGTTCGGGGGTATCGGTCAAGAGCGGGATCAATGCTGCTGCAAGTCGCTTTGGAGTGCAGTGCCGCTGCAAGAATTCGGGCACCACGTTTTCGCCGAGGACGAGATTGGCGAGGATCACCGAAGACACATTGAGAAGCAAACGTGCCGCGACTTCTTCAACCAGGGGTACCCTGTAGGCGGCCACCATTGGAACTCCGGCAAGCGCCAGTTCCAGCGTCGAGGTGCCGGACTTGGTCAGGGCCGCACGCGCCGTACGAAACGCCTCATGTTTATCATTGGGCTCGGTTACGACCCGCGCGGGCAGGCCCCATGCCGCGACAGCATCTCGCAGGACATCGGAAAGACTTGCCACAGCCGGCACGACAATCTCGAGCGGGCCACACTCATGGACGATGCGGGCCATCGCGGCGCCGAAGACTGGCGCCATGCGGCGAATTTCACCGCGCCGGCTGCCAGGCAAAACCAGGATCAGCGGCGGATCCGCGAGACGCAACCGTGTCTCAAGATCTTTAGGCCGCAAGTCGTCGAGACGTTCGGTGAGCGGATGTCCCACGTAGGTACAAGGCGGCCCGCCAAGCGTCTCCATGACCTTTGGTTCAAACGGCAGCAGTGCCAGCACGTGATCGACATATCGCCGCATGGACCGCGCGCGACCCGCACGCCATGCCCACACGGACGGACATACATAGTCGATGATCGGAATATCGCGTGCGCGCGCTCGCACGCGCTGCGCCACGCGATGGGTAAACTCCGGACTGTCGATGATGATCAAAGCGTCGGGCTTTGCCGAAACGACCGCGTCGGCTGTTTCGCGAATGCGGCGCAGGATTTTTGGCAAGCTCGCCGGAATTGCCGCAAAACCGATGATCGCAAGATCCCCAAGCGGGAAAAGGCTGGGCACCCCCGCGGCGGCCATGTGAGCGCCGCCGACAGCCGAAAACTGAACGCGCCCATTGGTGCGTTGCCTGATCGCCTCCACAAGTGAAGCACCGAGCCTGTCACCGGATTCTTCCCCGGCGACCAGAAAAATGTGCGGACTCATGGTGCGGTCCCGGACGGCACGCCGACGACAAAAATGGCGTTCCGATCAGCCAACTCGATGAGCCGTGCCGGTTCGGCGACAATCGTGCTGCCGGCAAGTACAGCGATGCCCGCAAGTCCTGCTCGAACGACGCCTTCAACAGTCTGCGGGCCGATCGACGGCAGATCAAAGCGACGGTCCTGCGCGGGCTTGGGAGCCTTCACCAGGGTGCCTGTGCCAGGCCGCGCACGCAGACGGCCGTTCGTCCGCATCTCTGCGATGCGCGCGAGCATGGCATCGGTTCCTTCGGCCGCCTCCACCGCAAGAATGTGGCGACCCGCAACCACGACCGCTTGTCCGATGTCGAATTTTCCCGCCGCGCGCAGATACTCAAGCCCCAGCGCGATGTCCCCGCGGTCGAGCTCGGACGGCTGCGCGCGAGCAAGGGTCCCCTCTTGGATCAGGATATCCGGCGCAATCTCGTGAGCACCGACCAGCCGCAAGCCTTCGTCCTCCAGTAGCTTGCCCATGCTGCTCAGCAGATGGTTATCGCCGCCACGATAGGCCGCAAACACGCGCGGCAGGACAGTGAGCCCTTTGAGATCCGGGTGCACATGCCATAGCGATGGCCGAACCAGGGAGCCGATGAAAACCACGTCCCGACAGCCGGCAGCGCGTACGAGGCGCAGAAATTTGCCGATTTGACCAATGTGGACCCAGTGGTGCGGGTATCGCTCGACCGCAAGGCCCTCCGCAGCACCGCGCAGCGGAAAAAGCAACACCGGTCTTCCGTTGCTCGCGACTTGGTCCGCCACGGTCAGCGGGAGGCTGCCGCCTCCGCAAAGCATCGCGAGCGGACCTTCGTCCCCACCTGCGTGCCGGCTGTTCATGCCTCCTCTTCCGTCGCGCTGCGCCTGATGGCCATTGTCAGCGGCCGATTTCCAGAGCGAATGAATTCGATGATCTTGCCGATCAACGCATCGCCTCCATACTCCGAGGCCACGTGGTCAACCCGCGCCCGAAATTCACCCTCCCCAAAAAACAGCGATCGATACGCCGATCGGACACGTTGAATGTCGGCTTTGGCCAGGCCGCGCCGACGCATGCCGACTATATTCAGGCCAATCAGATCGGCGAGTGGCCCATGAGCCATGCCGTAAGGAATGACGTCGGCGCGCACTCCGCTCAGGCCTACAATCATGGCGCCTTCGCCGATGCGGACGAATTGCCGTACCGCTACTCCGCCACCGAACACGACGTGGTCGCCAATCTGGACGTGGCCACCGAGAAGAATGTTGTTGGCAAACACAACGTAGTTCCCGATCTTGCAGTCGTGCGCGACGTGTGCGCCTACCATGAAAAAACAATTGTTGCCGACTTCGGTGACGCTGCCGCCGTCCTCGCTTCCGGTATTCATCGTCACATTTTCGCGGATGTCGCAGTCGGCGCCAACAACAAGCCTGGTCGGTCCACCGCGATAGCTGTACGACTGCGGAGGAGAACCAAGCGAAGCAAATGGATGAATGACGGTGCGGGGACCGATCGTCGTGTGACCGGCAAGATTGACATGGCCCACCAAGCGGCAGCCGTCGCCGACACTGACGTGTGCACCGATTGTGCAGTACGGACCGATCGAAACATCTTTTCCGATCACGGCCCCGGCCTCGATCCGAGCCGAGGGATCGATCATATGGGCAGTCATGCGTCAGAAAGCATCGCACCGACTTCGGCTTCCGCGACGATCTGTCCCGCCACTTTCGCCTCGCCGCGATACCACCACATTGATTTGCGGCGCGTGATCCGATCCATGTGATACTCGATTGTGTCTCCCGGGCGCACCGGCTTGCGGAATTTCGCCTTGTCGATCGTCAGAAAGAAAACCGATGCCGGTTTGGTAGCCGTGGACGCGATGCACAGCACGCCCGCCGTTTGCGCCATTCCCTCGATCATCAACACGCCGGGGAATACCGGGTCTCCGGGAAAGTGGCCCTGGAAATGCGGCTCGTTGATCGTCACGTTCTTGATGCCAATGCCATGCTCGTCGCCCCTGATATCGATCACCCGATCGACCATCAAAAACGGGTAACGGTGCGGCAGCATTTTCAGAATGACCGTGATGTCGGCCGCCTCGAGTGTTGTCACGATTTTGTTCATGACACGATCTCAGTCATCCGCCGCTGACCCACCGCTACCCTGTTGCCGCGCAAGCCGCTCGAGAATCTTCATCTCGCGGAACCATTGCTTGACCGGCTTGGCTGGAGTGCCGCCCCACCGCGCGCCCGGCGGCACATCGCCATGCACGACGCTGATTGCCGCGATCTGCGCTCCCTCGCCTATCGTGACGTTGTTATTCAGTCCAACGCGCGCACCCAGCACGACAAAGTCCTCGAGAGTGGAGCTCCCTGAAATTCCCGTCTGCGCAACGATGACGCAATGCCGGCCAATGCTGACATTGTGGCCCACCTGAACCAGGTTGTCGATCTTTGTGCCCTCGCCGATGACCGTGTCACGAATTGCACCACGATCGATGGTCGTGCCGGCCCCGATCTCGACGTCGTCCTGTATGATCACGCGCCCGACCTGCGGCACCTTGAGATGGCCATTGCCGCCCATCACGAATCCAAAGCCGTCCTGACCGATCTTGCAGCCAGGATGGATGATGACTCGATCGCCGATCAGGGCATTGGTCAGCGTCGTATTCGAACCGATCGAGCAATCGCGCCCAATCCGGACTCCGGCGCCAATAACGGCGTTTGCTCCTATCACGCTGCCGCTGCCGATTTCGGCGCGCGGACCAACCACTGCGCCCGCGTCGATAGACACGCCCTCTTCGGTCAAAGCACTTTTGTCGATATGGGCCTGGGAGAAATCGCCGGCATTGGACAGCGATGACGGTCGCAGCGCGTGCGAAAACAACACTCGGGCGGCAGTCACAAAAGCGCGATACGGATCCTTGACCGTCAGAACCGCCACCTGAGCGGGCAACTCCTTGGCGAGCGCGGTCGTCGTAAGGCAGGCACCCGCGTGCGTCGCGGCGGCCGCCTTGGAAAAATTCCGGCTGTCGAAGAACGTCAGATCGGAGGGCGACGCTCGGTCGAGCGAGGCGATATTGACGATGCGGCGGGCATGCGACGCCGAGACCGGCGCAGCGCCGGTCAATGCGGCAATCTCCTCAAGCGTGAGACCAGCCGAGTGCCTCAGGAACGTCGTGTCGCTCATATCTGCCGCAGTTCGATCTCTGGTACCGCCAGTGGCAGCCAAGATCAGAACCTGGTGCCGCCGCTGAAACGGAAAATTTGCGTGCGGTCACAAACTTCGTTGCCCAACAACCCTGTCGCGCAGTATTTTTTGAGCGGATAAGCAAGATCGAAGCGCAGCGGCCCGAGGGGTGAATCCCATAACAGGCCGACACCCACCGAGCTGCGGATCATCGAAGCACTATCGAGGCCAACCTGGAGCGTCTCGCCAGTCACATTCCAGAAGGTCGGTCCCTTGTAGCTCCACAGGTTGCCCGCGTCAGCGAAGGCTGCGAACTTGATGCCGATATCCTTTGGCAGGAAGTACAAAGGCGTCTGCGCTTCAAGCGTTGCGCCCCAGTAGAGGCTGCCACCGAGCGCATCGTTGGTCGTTCCAAACGTTAGGTCGCGCGGACCAATACCCGCAGGGGAAAAGCCGCGGACGAGGTTCGGCCCCATCTGGAACTGATCCAGCATGCGCAGATCTTTGCCACCCCACGGGGTGATGTTGCCGGCCTGCAATTTGATTACGCTGACAATGTCCGAAAAAACCTCGTAGTAATTGCGAACTTCGCCGCTCGTCCGGAGGAAATTCACGTCGCCGCCTACGCCGGCAAAGTCCTGCTTGAGTTCGGCATAAAGGCCGCTGGTCGGGTTCCTGTTGTTATCGAGCGTGTTATACGAAAGACTATAACCAAGCATCGAAACGTTGACGGGACCTGCCGCCAGCTCCTTGCGGACGGCGAGCGAGGCTTCGCCGTTGGCGAAGCAACCGAACGGCGGATTCACAAAAAAATCACCAGGCGTAAACGGGTTCGGAATCGGTTCATTTAGTGTTGTTACGCCGGGGCCTCCATTGCCCGGAGTATTACTAGAAAATTGACAGTCATTAAGTTGGAACGGCAGTGTGATTTTCTGATTATAGAACGTGTAACGCGGCTGGAATGCGATTTCTTCGGTGAGGGCGAAGCCGAGGCGCAGATTCGTTCCGATCGTCTGGCTGTCGTAAGAAACATAGTTCGACGCAAGATTTTGGCGCGCAAATAAGTCTATGCCGCCGGCCATACGGTAGCCGAACAGGAATGGCTCGACGAAGGATAGATCAAAGCCGCGAACACGCTGGCCGTAGGTGACCGATACTTTTCCCAGGTTGCCACGGCCCATCAGGTTGCGGTCAGCAACGCTGACCTCGGCGATGAAGCCGTCGGCGGTCGAATAGCCGCCAGAAACCGAGAATTCGCCGGTGGCCTGCTCTTCGACATCCACGTTGATGACAACGCGGTCCGGGGCCGACCCTGGTTCGTTGGTGATCTTCACGGTCTTGAAGTAGTTGAGATTCTTCAGGCGCCGTTCGGCACGGTCGATCAGCGCCCGGTTGTATGCATCCCCTTCGCCAAGATCGAATTCGCGCCGAATGACATAGTCGCGGGTGCGGGTATTGCCCCGGATGTTGATGCGTTCGATGTAGGCACGCGCGCCTTCCTCGACGACGAATGCAAGACTTATGGTTTTTGTCTCGAAGTTGCGCTCACCCCGAGGCCGGACGTTCGCGAATGCGTAGCCCTGTCGCGCAGCCTGAATGGTCATCGCCTCGACGCTTTTCTCCACCAGGTCCGCGTTGTAGACGCTGCCGGCGCTCAATTTGAGTTGACTGCGCAATACCGCCGGATCGATCGCCCGCACGTTCGAAATAACTTCAACTGTGCCGACGCGATACTGGCTGCCCTCGTCGATCGTGAAGGTAACGACGAAACCTTTGATGTTCGGGTCATACTCGCCAACGGCCGAGACAATGCGCACGTCCGCGTAGCCATGCTTCAGATAGAAGCGGCGCAACAGATCGCGGTCAGCCTCCACGCGATCGGGATCATAAATGTCCGTAGTCTGCAGAAAGCTGAGCCAGTTGCTTTGGGAGGTCTTGATCACCTCCTTCAGGCGGCCGTACGAAAATGCCTGGGCACCTACGAAGCGGAGTTCTCTGACGCCGGTCTTTTCGCCTTCCTTGATTTCAAAAACGAGATCGACGCGGTTGTTCGGCAACTCGATGATCTTCGGGTTGACCGAGATATCGAAACGGCCGGTGCGGTGATAGATCTCGATGATGCGCTGCACGTCAGCCTGGACCGTCGGTCGTGACAGGGTTCCGCGTGGCTTCGACTGAACTTCCGCCGCAAGCTGCTCGTCCTTGGCTTTCTTGTTGCCCTCGAAGGCGACCCGGTTGATCACGGGATTCTCCGCCACCGTGACAACGATCCGGCCGCCGCTACGGCTGATACGCACGTCGGAAAATAGGCCGGTGGCAAGCAGGGCCTTGAGGGCTTCGTCTTCCTGTTCGGGGCCTATACGACCGCCTGGGCCAGGCCGGAAATACGAGCGAACGGTGTCGGCCTCCACCCGGCGATTACCCTCGACGACGATCGAGTTGACCGTCTGCGCAACCGCTGCGCCCGACGAGGCCACTGTGACGAAGCCAGCGCCGACAAGGATACCGCCGAGGATCAGGCAGCCGACAGCCAGTCCCCGAACCATCCCCAAACAACGTCCCATTCGCTACGCGCCCTTTTGATCCATGCGGCCGCCCCCACTGCGGATTCGACAGACGGTCCGGGCTGGCATAGGCGAGCTTTTTACAGCGTTTTTTACACGCTGCAAACGAAGTCCGGCTGAAACTTTCCCTTTTCCCTCAAAAAGTTGCCCGTCAGCAACGGTCAGGAAGTAGCCAGGTGGAGGATGTCGTTAAAGGTCGCAAAAATCATCAACATCAGGACGATCGCCAATCCGATTCTGAAGCCGAGTTCCTGCGCCCGTTCCGACAAAGGCCGTCCCCGTATCAACTCAATGGCGTAGAACAAAAGGTGACCCCCATCGAGCAGCGGAATTGGAAAGAGATTCAACAGTCCGATCGATACGGACAGAACGGCCGTGAGGTGAACCAACGGCGCGAATCCGGCGGTAGCAACCTGCCCTGATACCTGCGCTATCCGAATCGGTCCGCCGAGCTGATCGGCTGCCTCCCGCCCGGTGAACACGCCGCCAATGTAGGAGAGCGTGCGGTCCACCACGAACCAGGTCTCCTGTGCGCCCATGACGATCGCGCGCAAGGGCCCCGCCTTTTCGGTCTTGATATCGCCAGGTGCCATCGAACGGCTGATGCCCAGCACACCCAGCCGGTGAACATTGCCGAAGTTGTCCTTGAGTTCCTTAAGTTGCGGCACAGCCTTGAGCGTGACCTGCGCATTGTCGCGCTCCACCTCGATGACGAGAGGCGCGCCCGCGCTGATGCTGACGATGCGCTGCATGTCGGAGAAGCTTTCGATCTTCTCGCCATTGATCGTCAGAACCAGGTCGCCGGGCTTGAAGCCTGCTGCTTGAGCGGCGCTACCAGGCTGGATTGTATCGACACGGGCGCTCGTGGTCTGCTTGCCGACGGTCATGAATATGCCGGCAAAAATCGCAATCGCCAGGATGAAGTTTGCAATCGGACCAGCCGCTACGACGGCCGCGCGTGCTCCGAGCGGTTGAAATTGGAAGCTGTCCCTTTTTTCAGCTTCGGTCATGGCGACTGCCGCCGCCGAGTCTGGGACACTCGCGGCGTTCTCATCGCCGAAAAATTTCACATAGCCACCAAGCGGAATGGCCGAAATCTTCCAGCGGGTGCCATGGCGATCGTAGAAGCCGGCTATTTCGGGACCGAACCCGATCGAAAACACCAGCACCTTGATGCCGCACCAACGTGCCATGAGGAAATGACCAAGCTCGTGAAAAAACACGACGATGGTCAGAACAAACAAAAACGGAACGACATAGCCGACGAGGCCGCTTCCGAATGTGCTCAAGCCTGCCAAAATTTCCATACCCATTACTGCCTCGCCTTAGCGGATTTCTTCGTGCCGCCCATGAAATGACCTAGGATGCCTTTACGGCAATTTCGGGCAAGATGTCTCGTGCCAGACTTCTTGCAATATGGTCAACGGACAGCGCGGCATCAATTCCGCCCGGTTCCGTTAGAAGTCCCTGTGCGCCAGCCCTTTCCAGCGTCGCCTCGACCAGCGCCGCGATGGCGGGGAAGCCAATTCGCCCAGCGATGAATTCTCCTACTGCGACCTCGTCGGCGGCATTCAGCACGGTGGGCGCGGCCCCACCTGTTTCCAGGGCGCGCCGGGCCAAAGCGAGTGCAGGGAATCGATCCAGGTCGGGAGCCTCGAAGGTGAGCTCATGCAACGCAGCCAAATCGAGCCTGGCGGCGGGGCCATCGATCCGCTGGGGCCAGGCCAGACAATGGGCGATTGGAATCCGCATATCCGGCGACCCGAGCTGCGCGACCACGGATCCGTCACAAAACTCGACGAGTCCATGCACCACCGATTGCGGGTGCACCAGCACATCTATTTCATCCGAACTGAGCGAGAACAGATGATGTGCCTCAATGATCTCCAACCCCTTGTTCATGAGTGTCGCTGAATCGATCGTGACCTTTGGACCCATGACCCAGTTTGGATGACGCAGCGCCTGTTCAGGCGTTGCCGCCTTGATGGCCTCCTTTGACCAGGTTCGAAATGGGCCGCCGGATGCAGTGAGGATCGCTCGTCTGACGTCTGCGCGATTGCCCGCCGCCAGCGCCTGGAAAACCGCATTGTGCTCGGAGTCGACGGGGAGAACCGTCGCGCCCATCCTTGCAGCGCGTCGCATGAAAAGTCCGCCCGCGCAAACAAGGCATTCCTTGTTGGCGAGGGCGACAGTCGCGCCGCGTTCGATTGCGGCAAGGGTCGGTTTCAGTCCAACCGAACCGCTGATGGCCGCCATCACCCAGTCAGCCGGACGTTGCGCCGCCTCCACCAATGCGTCTTCTCCGGACGCAGCTTCTATGCGCGTACCAGAAAGGGCCTCCTTCAACTCGCGGTATGCGGCGTGATCGGCGACCACCGCATGTCGGGCGCCGACCTCGCGTGCAATCTTGCCGAGGGCTGCTGCGTTGCGACGCGCACTGATGGACTCGACGCGATACCGGTGCGGAGCACGCTTGATCAGATCAAGCGTGCTGGCGCCAATTGATCCGGTCGCTCCGAGGATCGTGATCGCACGACCCTCGGCGACAGATTCTGAGCTTGAATGTGCAACATCGATGGCGGTCATGCACTTACCATAGCAAAAGGCCGCGCGCCGGCGCATAGAAGCCGCCGCACAAAATTCCGATCATGCAGGCGGCAACCGCGGCCGCCCAAAAACCATCCAATCTGTCCATCACGCCTCCATGACCGGGAATAAGCTTGCTGGCATCCTTCGCGTCAAATTGTCTTTTGACCCAGGATTCGAACAAATCGCCAAATTGGGCCAGCACCGATAGCACAAATGCAATGATGAGGATTGCAAGCACGTTGAATGAGCCGAACAGGCTTGCAACAAGTAGCGCAGCAACCATCGCCCCGCCTGTGCCGGCAATTGCACCGGACCAGGTTTTGTTTGGACTCACTGCGGGCAGCAATTTCGGTCCCCCGACAGCCCGACCCGCGAAATAGCCAAGGACATCGGTTGTCCAAACGATCGCAAACAGCAAAACGATAACGGCAAAACCGTAAGTGTTGTCGGCCCGCAAGAACATAGGCGCCAGTAGCATTGCACCCGCATATCCAACGCCGAGCGTCACCCATACGCGGCGCTCGACCGGAGCAAAAATAGTGGCGGCGAGTGCACCGAGACCAACCATCAGCAAAGCAACGACCGGTTTGGCCAGCCAGATCAGGACACCCGCCGCAGCGATGGCTCCCGCGGCGGAAGAAAACATGAGCTTATACGCGCTGCCGACGACGAGCGCGCTCCATTCCCAAAGCACGGCAAGTGCGGCCACGATCCAGAATAGTGCGAACGGCCAGTCTCCCGCCCAGGCTGTCAGCAGCGCGAGCGGCCCCAATACCAGGGCGGAGAGAACGCGCAACGCAAGATTGCTCCCCGACAGCCGCTTGCTGTCCGAGCTGGAAACGGGCTTCACGTCGACCACGAGGTTCAGGATCCAGTTTGTGCGACGAGACCGCCAAACCGCCGCTCGCGTTGTTGGTATTCACGAATTGCGGATACGAGGGTCGCCCGGTCGAAATCGGGCCAATAGGTGGGCACAAACACCAGCTCGCTGTATGCCGCTTGCCAGAGCAAGAAATTGGAGAGGCGTTTTTCGCCACTCGTGCGGATGATGAGATCGGGGTCGGGAATGTCAGGCGCATCCAAAAAACGGCCGAGCAAATCCATGTCGATATCGGAAAGACCGAGTTCGCCTTGCTTCACAGCCTCCGCAACGCGCTTGGCGGCCCGCACGATCTCCTGCCTGGCCCCATAGTTGAAAGCCACCACCAATATCAGCCCATCGTTATTCTTGGTGAGCTCTTCAGCCTCCACCAGCAACCTGCCGATATCGGGTTCGAGCCCCGTCCGTTCTCCAATCACGCGCACGCGGACATTGCTCTTGTGTAGTTCGGCCAGATCATTTCGCACGAAGCGACGGAGAAGACCCATGAGCTCGCCGACCTCGCTCGCCGGGCGCGACCAGTTTTCGGCGCTGAAGGAAAAAATCGTAACAATCTTGATGCCCATCTCGCCGGCGGCACGAATCGTGCGCCGAAGCGCCTCGACTCCTCGCCGGTGTCCCTCCGCTCGCGGCAGTCCGCGAGCCGCCGCCCAGCGGCCATTGCCATCCATAATGATTGCGACATGGCGCGGCATGTCGAAAGCCGTCGGAGAGCTCTGCTGGTATTCGGCCTCGGACATGCAGTGCGACCTCAGACCGTGAGGATCTCCTTTTCTTTTGAAGCCAGCATGTGATCGATCTCGGCGATGCCGGCATCGGTCGCCTTCTGAATCTCGATCGAAAAGCGGTCGTGGTCGTCCTTGCTGATCTTGTGATCCTTCTCCAGCTTCTTGATGACGTCCATGGCGTCACGACGCACATGTCGCACGGCAACCCGGGCGGTCTCCGCATATTTATGCGCGACCTTGACCAATTCCTTTCGCCTCTCCTCATTGAGCTCGGGGATACGCAGGCGAATAGTTTGGCCCTCCGTCGCCGGCGAAAGGCCGAGATTTGAATTGATAATCGCCTTTTCCACGGGGTGAACCAGGGAACGATCCCAGACGTTGACCGAGATCAGCCGCGGTTCAGGAACGCTCACGGTCGCAACCTGGTTGAGCGGCATCTGCGCGCCGTAGGCGTCAACCATGACCGGATCGAGCAAATGCGCCGAAGCGCGTCCGGTGCGCAGCCCTGACAATTCCGTTTTCAGGACACTGCTTGCGCCCTGCATGCGGCGCTTGATTTCGTTAATGTCATGCATTGTTGCGTTTGCCATGGCAATTCCTCGAATGCCGCACCCATTTTTGTGCGGCGCAATGCCACGCCGGATCAGCCGACGACGGTTGCGCGCCCCTTGCCGCGTAGCACGGCTTCGATGGCGCCTCTCTCCGCGAGAGAAAACACGATGATAGGCATTCGGTTTTCCCGGGCAAGCGCGAAGGCCGCCCCATCCATGACCCGCAGGTCCTTTTCGATTGCCTCCTGATGGCTGAGCCTGTCGTAGCGTTTCGCCTTTGGGTCCTTTTTGGGGTCAGCGGTATAAACACCGTCGACATTGGTGGCCTTGAGCACAACCTCGGCTTCGAGCTCTGCGGCGCGCAGCACCGCAGTCGTGTCAGTCGTGAAAAAGGGATTGCCGGTGCCCGCAGCGAGCAGCACGACGCGACCTTTGCCGAGATTCTTCATGGCCCGCTTGCGGTTGTATGTCTCGCATACGACTGTCATTGCAAGGGCCGATAACGTGCGCGCCTCGCATCCGGCTCTCTCGATCGCGGCCTCGAGCACAAGGCAATTCATCACGGTCGCGAGCATTCCCATTGTATCACCCACCGGGCGTGGAACGCCGCGCTCCGATATCTCGACACCCCGGAAGATATTGCCGCCCCCGACCACGACGCCGAGCTCAACTCCCATCTTGGCGCTCGCCGCGAGATCGGCGGCCAGACGCTCAACGGTCGCCTGGTCGATGCCAAAGCCGTTCGCAGCCGACATTGCTTCGCCTGATAGTTTGACAATGACGCGCTTGTAAGCGGGATTGCTCATGATCCGCGGTCCTTAGGTCGAGCGAATTCGACTCGAAATGCAAGCCCACTATAGCGAAAGGGCGGCCTGAGAGCCGCCCCATGCATCACTTTTGCCCAGCCGCAGCCGCAACTTCCGCGGCGAAGTCGCTGTCCTGCTTCTCGACTCCCTCGCCTAGCGCGAAGCGAACATAGCCGGTGACCTTGATCGGCGCGCCGACTTTTCCTTCCGCTTCCTTCAGCGCCTGCGCGACGCTCTTCTTGTCGTCGTGGACATAGAGCTGTTCGAGAAGGGTCACTTCCTTATAGAAGGTCTTAAGGCCCGACTCGACGATCTTCTCGATCACGTTGGCCGGCTTGCCCTGTTGCTTGAACTTGTCGGCCAATACATCCTTCTCGCGCTTGACCAGCGCCGGATCCAGACCGGACGCATCAAGTGCCTGCGGATTCGACGCCGCGATATGCATCGCGAGCAGACGACCAAGCGCCGAGACTTCGTCAATCTTGCCCGTCGATTCGAGGCCCACCAGAACGCCGATGCGGCCGAGGCCGTCGGTTACGGCACTGTGTACATACGAACCAACCACGCCTTTGCCGACCGAAAGCGTGGCAGCGCGACGTAGCGTCATGTTCTCGCCGATCTTCGCGATGGTGTCGGAAATAGACTCCGAAACCGTGATGCTGCCGGCCTTCGCCGACTTGATGGTCTCGACATCGGCGCCGACGGAGAGAGCGACATCGGCGATCATCTTCACCAGACCCTGGAATAGGTCGTTGCGCGCAACGAAATCGGTTTCCGAATTGACTTCGACGACCACGCCTTTTGTGCCTTTCACCTGCACGCCGATGAGGCCTTCGGCCGCGACGCGGCCGGCCTTCTTCGCGGCCTTGGAGAGGCCTTTCTTGCGCAGCCAATCCTGGGCCGCAGTCATGTCGCCATTGGTCTCGGTCAGGGCGGCCTTGCAGTCCATCATGCCGGCGCCGGTCGACTCGCGCAGCTCCTTCACCATCTGGGCGCTAATATTTGCCATCATCTGCTTCCTCGATCGCTCACGGCCCGGCTTGTGCCCGGCCGTCCACGTCTAAAGACCTGCATGCCGCTGAGGCGTGAATACCCGGCGCAATGCCGGACGTGACAAGTTTATTCAGCTGTCAATTCCTTCGCCTTGGCGATCCAGCTCTCGACACGCCCTGGAAGCCCGACCTCTTCGCCAACATTATGGGCGGCCTTTTCGTTGAGCTCGGCTATCTGCGAATAATGAAAAATGCCGAGATCGTTAAGCTGCTTCTCGATTGCCGGCGAAACACCCGGCAGCTTTTTGAGGTCGTCAGCAACCCCGCGCGGCCCGGGCAGCTGCTCGAAGCCAAGATCGCCGGCAGCTGGGGCGCTCGGGACCGGCTCCGCAACGATAGGCTTTTCGGCCGCGCCGATATCAATGCCCATTTCGCCTTGCGCACGTGAAATTCCGTCAATCGCCGCCTTCGCGACAAGATCGCAGTAAAGCGAGACTGCCCGGCTCGCATCGTCGTTGCCGGGCACAACGTAAGTAATGCCGGCCGGATCGCAATTGGTATCAACGATCGCTGCGACCGGAATATTGAGCCGCTGCGCCTCCTTGATTGCGATGTCTTCCTTGTTGGTATCGATCACGAACAAGAGATCGGGCACGCCGCCCATGTCTTTGATCCCGCCGAGCGAGCGATCGAGCTTGTCGCGCTCTCGCTGCATGGTGAGACGCTCCTTCTTCGTATAACCCGCAGCCTCACCCGAACTGAGCATTTCGTCGAGCTTGCGTAGCCGCGCGATCGAAGCCGAGATTGTTTTCCAGTTCGTCAAAGTGCCGCCGAGCCAGCGCGAGTTCACGTAATACTGGGCGGAGCGTTTAGCTGCGTCGGCGATTGAATCCTGCGCCTGCCGCTTCGTACCCACGAACAGGATGCGGCCGCCTTTGGCGACGGTGTCGCTGACCGCCTGCAACGCGCGATGAAGCATCGGCACGGTCTGGGCCAGATCCACGATGTGGATGTTGTTGCGGGTGCCGAAGATGTACGAGCCCATCTTCGGGTTCCAACGGTGGGCCTGATGGCCGAAGTGAACGCCAGCTTCCAGCAGCTGGCGCATGGAATATTCAGGAAGCGCCATAGTCTTCTCCGGTTGATCCGCCGCGGACGGTTGTGAGCCAAGTGAGGCCACCGGACGGCATTTTTGACCCATTGTCGGGGCCTAATGCCTGCGTCCGCGTGAGTGATGCCGCGGCTTATATAGGTGCAATTTCCGCAATGCAAGGCGGGACAAGGCCTTAGTCCCGAGGCCCGCCGCGCGACTGGCTACTGCGCGCTGCTAGGCAACCTGGAACGCACCGCCGCCGGGGCGGCCGGCCCGCGAACCGATGTCTCCAATCAGCGCCTCGCCGGTCTGGCCAAATTCCTCGTCGCAGGGGGCTATTCCGATCTGTTCCGTCAAACGCACCAGCTCTGCGATCGAGCGAACTGCCATTTTTTCCATGATTCGGCCGCGGTGCACCTTGATCGTCTTTTCAACCGTGCCAAGGGTCCACGCAATCTGCTTGTTGAGACGGCCGGCAATGACGTGCCTGAGCACTTCGGCTTCGCGCGGCGTCAGCTGGGCCAACCTGTGTTTGATATTGGCGAGCTCGACTTGTTTCTGATGCAGTTTTTTCTGATGCTCGATGGCAACAGTCAGAGCCGCCAGTAATGCGTTGCCGTCAACGGGCTTGATTAAGAAATCAATCGCGCCCGCTTTCATTGCATCGACGATTGTTGGCGCGTCGGTCGTACCCGAGATGAAAATAACCGACCGATCGCACTCTCCTTTGCAAAGCGCTGCCTGCAACTGCCTGCCGTCGATGCCAGGCATCAGCAAGTCGATAACGACACATCCCGGGGCATCAACCCCGTGCGCAAGCAATTCGTTGGCCGATGAGAAGGTCTGTACCGCGTGGCCGGCGGCACGGATCAAGCGCGCCAAAGACTTCAGCACACCCGGATCGTCGTCGACGATGAATACTGTGAATTGCTCGCATTCAACATCAGGGATTGAATGCGTATAGGGTTCTGGAATAGCGCGTAGCGCCGCAGCAAAACCCGACGGCTTGATAGTGATGTTCATCGTCTCCCCGCACTCACAAAGTGAATGACTTGTTTTTCTTCTTGCGGAAAGACTAGGCCGGGCCTGTGAAAGCACTCCATTGCACAGTAGTAGTTGCGACTTATACCTTGGTTTGAGGTATGCGCCAGCGGACGCCCGCCTCTATTTTAGGCAATAGTGCTGCTATCGCAGTCTGGGCTAGCGAGTCAAAGCCTCGTTCAGGCAAGTTATCAGGTTCTGGTCATTAAATGGCTTTGCCAAAAATCCGATCGCGCCGGCCGCCAAAGCTTGCGCACGGGCCCTCATCTCGGGAAACGCAGTAATGAAAATGACAGGCAGGCGATGTCCGTCGGCAATCAACCGGCCTTGCAGCTCGATTCCGGTCATTCCCGGCATCTGAACGTCGGTAATCAAGCAATCGGTGTCGCAGAAACGATCCGATTTCAGGAAGGCTTCGGCGGACTCGAATGTGGCCGTCCCATAGCCAAGCGAGCGCACAAAACTGGTAGTGGCGCGGCGGAACGATTCATCATCATCAACAATGGCTATCACGGGAACCTTCGGCAAGTTAGCACCTTTGTCAGTGAAACAAATATGACTGAGGACCGCTCCATGCACGATTCCGAAGGTAACGTTTAACTATCGGAAAGAGACGAGGAATTACACCAAGGTATAGTTTCCCTAAGTTTTTGTCCGGCGAATCCCCAAAATATCCGCCATTTTGACAAGATCTGCCAAAGATTTTGCCCCCATTTTTTTCGTGACCTTGCCTCTATGTACCTTGACCGTGATCTCGGTCACACCAATCTCGGCGGCTACTTGTTTGTTCAAGAGACCCCCGGTTACCCACGCCATGACCTCTTGCTCGCGTGGCGTCAGCGTGTCGAATTTTGCCCTCAGTTCCGATATGGCCTTCTCGCTTGCATAATTGGTGCGGGACCGTTCAAGCGCGATCTGGATTGCGTCGAGAAGATCCTGGTCGCGAAACGGCTTGGTCAGAAACTCGACTGCGCCGGCTTTCATGGCCTTTACTGTCATCGGAATGTCGCCGTGACCGGTGATGAAAATAATCGGAATCTGGATCTTGGCCCTTGCCAGTTCCGCCTGGAAGTCGAGGCCGCTCACCCCGGGTAGCCTGACATCGAGAACAAGGCAGCAGGCGGCATCCGGTCGCTTCGCCGCAAAGAACTCGGCGGTCGACGCAAACGCTTCGACCCGAAGTCCTATCGACCGGATCAGATTGCTCACCGCGCCGCGCAATGAAGCATCGTCGTCCACGAGAAAGACAACCGGCACTGCGTTGGAAGGCTCGGTTTTCATGTGAGGACCGTTTGCTGAAACCTCAGCATCATTGCACGCCAGGCAACATGATGTGGAATACCGACCCGTGTGGCACGCCCGCCGACACCGACAAACGTCCGCCGTGAGCTTCGACAATTGATCGGCATATTGCCAAGCCCATCCCCATGCCATTGGTTTTCGTGGAGAAGAAGGCGTCGAAGATGCGGTCCACGTTTTGCGGATCAATACCTGTTCCGGAATCCTGAACTGACACCGCGACTCCGTTCGAATCGAATGGCCTCGATCTCACCCGCAACATTCGCACCCGATCATTGATGGTACGCATTGAATCAATGGCATTGGTGACAATATTCAAGATAACCTGTTGGAGCTGACCTTTGTGCGCCGTGATCAGGGGGAGTTCGTCGGCCAATTCGAGATCAACAACAACCCGGCTCGCGTCCAGGTCGACGTTTGCCATCGCGACGGCTTCTCGGATGAGGTCATTCGTATCAAGCGCGGTTCCGGGGTGCTCGCTCTTGGTGAACATGGCCCGGACTGATTGAATCACCTCGCTTGCCCTATGACCGTCTCCTACAATGTGCCTGAGACTCTCGCGTACCTCATCAAGGTCAGGCTGTGGCCTGTCGAGCCATCGCAGACCGGCATTGGCATTCGTCACGATCGCTCCGAGAGGCTGTCTGATTTCATGTGCGATCGCGGCCGACATCGTCGCCAAACTCACGCGGCGGGCAACTTGCGCAAGCTCCTGCCGCGCACGTCCCAATTTCTCCTCTGCATCCTTGAGCTCGGTGACGTCGGCCGCCATGGCATAGATGCAGCTCTGGTCTTGAACGGCCTTCCACAACAGCCAACGATAAGTGTCGTTGCGGTGACGAAATCGAACCTCAAAACGCTGGGTCATCTCGCCTGCGGCGAGCTGCTTAGCTTCGGCGCGGATCTTTTCGCGGTCGTCGGGATGGACCAGCCAATACGAATCCTTGCCGAGCAGCTCCCGTTCCGACCAACCAAGCACCAAACTCCAGGCCGGATTGACGCTGAGGTATTTACCACTCAGGTCGGCGACCAGCAGCAGATCCTGTGACACATTCCATATCTGCAGCCGTTCGTTGGTCTCGGCTTTGACGCGCTCCTCCAAGGTCTCGTTGAGTTCGCGCAGCGCTTTCTCAGCTTCGAGTTGGTCCGTGATGTCAGTGTTGGTGCCGAACCAACGCACGACTTTGCCCGCTTCGTCGCGGATGGGCAGTGCGCGGGAGAGGAACCAGCGATAGTCGCCGTCCCGGCCGCGGAGCGGAAATGTATCCTCCCAAGGCATGCCGCTTTCAAAGCTCTGTCGAATCCGACGAACGACGCGGTCGACGTGATCGGGGTGATGAACTTTCTGCCAACCCCAGCCCTCCATTTCCTCGAGGGTGGTGCCGGTGTAGTCGTGCCAACGTTTGTTGTACCAGTAGATCCAGCCAGCGTGGTCGGCTGTCCAGGCAAATTGGCTGATGTTGTCGGCGAGCTCGCGAAATCGCGCTTCGCTTTCTCGCAACGCGTGCTCGCTGGCGGCCAACACGGCTTCAGCGCGTTTGCGTTCGGTTATGTCTTCCGCGACGACGTTAATTCCGACAATTTTTCCCTCCGGCGTCTTCAGGGGATGCCAGTTCGTGATCCAAACATGATCAGCGTTGCTTTTGTCCGCCTTCTGTCCGCGAACTTCGATGCCGGTAATCGGCTCGCCGGTCCCCACGATGGCATTGACGACCTGTTCGACCTGTTCCGCAACTGCCGGAACGGTGTCGCGAACCGATCGGCCAATATGGTCCGCTACCGAAATACCGCAGATTTCCGTCAATCGCTGATTGATCTGCACATACCGGCAATTGAGCGTGAGAAACGCAAGCCCCACCGGCGCGGTGCCGTAAATCAGCTGAAGCTCGGCGAGCCGCTCGTAGAGCTGTCTATTTTGCTCTTGCAGCCTGGAAAATTTTGCCGGCTCGCTTGCGGGCGAGGTATCGCTTGCACCGAGATGCTTTGCCTTTGCCGATTTTTGCATCACCACTGACTTGAACGCTGGCTTGGCATACAGGGAGAATCGTACATGACAATCGCCTGCATTGGAACAAAGACTCGGATCAACGATGATTGATGCCTATGACGTTCGATACCTTCGTATAGGTGCGCTCGTCTTTTCGATACGCGCCATTAACCAGCGTACACTGGCCTAAGTTGGCGCCAGCGCCCTAGGGTTCCCACAACAAGAACAGCCGATATTACTGCGGGGAGCCCACCATGATCAGGACACTGGCGATCACCTGCCTTGCAGCTGGAGCGTTGGCCGGCGGCGTATTCGACACTGAATCTGCCTGCGCAGATCCGCTCAGCTTCGCTTCGCCGTTCGGCCGTACGAACTTGATTTTCGCCCCGGCGATGCGCGAGCCAAAGGATGAGGATGAAACATCCGTTCAGATTCCGGCACGGCTACATCGCAATGTAGTGGCTTATTCCACCCGCGAAGCGCCGGGCACCATCATTATCGATACGCCCAATACGTATCTCTATTACGTGCTCGGTGGCGGCAAAGCGATCCGCTATGGGATCGGCGTAGGGCGCGAAGGTTTCACTTGGTCCGGCGTAAAGGCGATCGAACGCAAGTCGGAATGGCCTGACTGGATTCCGCCGGCAGAGATGCTGCAGCGCCAGCCTTATCTGCCGCGCTTCATGGCGGGAGGTCCCGGAAATCCACTCGGTGCACGCGCCATGTACATCGGCGGCACCGTTTACCGAATCCACGGAACGAATGCGCCCACGACCATCGGTAAGCAAGTGTCGAGCGGATGCATCCGGATGCTCAATGAAGATGTCATCGATCTTTATGCGCGCGTGAATGTTGGGACAAAGGTCGTTGTCCTGCCGATGCATCCGAGCCGCGGTCCGACAGTGGCAAGTCAGGATGAATCAACTCAACGGGCGAGAAGCGCTGTTGCCAACGTAACGCGCCCGCACGGAGTCTATTGAACCAAAATCGATTACGCAGAGGTGCACCATGAACAGCTCACTTTGGTCAGCGGGCCGCAACACCCACCTCAAGATCGTAGCGGTCTCACTGTTGGCTTCGATCGTCGTGGTCATGGTCGGTGCCAATGCGCGGCATGACAGCGGGGCTAGTCAAGTCGTGGTGAAAGCCGGACAGACTACGATCTACACGGACAACGCGAGCGCCACGATTCGCTAAACGGAACTTGCATTTGAGACGCACGTGGGAACTCGCGGGAGCGAACCGCGGGATTTCCCGCGCGTTAATCCTTCATCAGAAAAAGTGGGGCGGCGCCATGGAGCATGCCAATGGCCACATACCCGCTTCCCGTTCATCTCAATCGGCGAACAAATGAACTGCACCCGCTTGTCTACCGAGCCATGATCGGCCTGACGATCTGGCTCGTGTTATCCATCTGGGTGCTTTTCAGTCGCGGAGCCTACGAAGGTGTCACGCTGTCGATAATCACGCTGTTTTTCGTCGTACTTGTCGGAATTCCTGTCGTTCTTTGGCTGACCTGGCGACGGAACACTGATCCAAACGAACAGCACGAGAATGTTGCACCTTACCACGAATGGAGTTCCGGTTCCTTCGAGACGTGGACTGGCGGCATCAGCGGTCGGGAAGCCTCTGTGCAAATCCTGCTGCCTATTGCTGCAGTCGCCTTCGGGATGACGATCTTTGGTCTGGTATTTCTGTTTGCAGTGCCGCACCTGAGCTCGTGAGGGTTACACACGAAAGATTTGCGCGTACCGCCGCTTGATTTCTTCGCCCTGAGTTTCGACTGCGGCGGGATCGTCTTTCCAGACCTTGATGGCCGACAATGGCGCACGGCCCGGCTTATCCTTCACAAGCGCGTGCACGGAGCGCAGTCCACCCAGATTGACGAACAACTCCTGGCCTTCGGGACTGAAAAGGTAGCTCTGAAACAGTCGTGCGGCATTGGGGTGCGGGGCGGCAATGAAGATGGCCGATGGCTGGACAACCGAGGGCGTACCCTCGGCCGCATAAACGACTTCGATCGGACTACCAGCCTCCTTCAGCAACAACACGTTCGACTCGTTTCCGTCGGCCATTACCGGGCGCTCTCCGAGCACGATCTTTTTCGGCGTGTCAGTCGCCGACTGGATCTGCAGGACTTGCTGCAGAGCGAGCTTTTCAAGATACGACCAGCCCAGTTCACGGACCATCTGATAGGTCGAAGTCATGATGGTCCCGCTGTAGCTGGGATGCGCCTTGACGATCTTGCCTTTCCATTTCGGGTCGAGCAGATCGGCAAAACTTTTGGGAGCCTCTTCGCGTTTCACCATATCGGTGTTGTAGGCAATCACGCAAAGTGAAGAGCGAACCGTTGCATAAAACCCACCGGGGTCGCGATGTTCCGGTGAGATATGCCTGGCGACATCTTCCGGTACATAGGGCGCCAGCAGTTTTTGGCGGTTCCAAGCAAGAAACTGCGCGGCATCGCCGGTGCTCACGGCATCGGGCACATGGAGGCCGGAGGCGTATTCCTGCGCCACGCGCGCAAAAATGCGTTCGCCCCCTGCGCGCTCCACGCGCGCGCGAATGCCCGGGAATTTTTGTTCAAAGGCTTTACCGACTTTTTCTGCAAGTTGCAGATCGGCCGAGGTGTACCAGGTCAGCTGGCCCTCTTTCGTTGCGGCGGCAATCAGAGCGCGGGTAATCGTCTCCGCCGGCGGTGGCGCGGCGTGCAACGGCGAGGCGTGAACGAGCGGCAACACAGCCGCTGACTTAAGAAGAGCGCGACGCGTGTAGCGAACCGGCATAGCCTATATTGACTCTCCGTTTCAGTCCGCGAAAGCGGCCATCCAGAAACGGCGCCGGATTCTGTCTGACGAACGCAGAAGCACCCGAGCGCAGCTACAGGGCCTCCACCTGCAGGACGCCGGGCACCGCTTTGATCGCTCCCGCAATCTGAGGCGAAACCTTGAATCGGCCAGGCAGCTTGACCTCGACTTCGGTGCCACGCTTGAGAAGAAGCACAACGCTCACTTCTCCATCGCCATTGGCATGTGCCGAACGCGGCACGGGCTCGAGACGCTTCGCAACCGCTTCCAGGGGTGCGCCATCGCGCAGGAAAACCCGCAGGCCTTTCTGCAGGTTGGCAGCAGCACTATCGAGCGCATCGACGGACTGTATGCGCGCACGCACTTCATCGCCTTGCACTTCCGCCGAAAGGAAGAGCAAAACCGCATTGCCCGGCTCGAGACGATCGCGGTGTTCGGCTAACCCTTCCGAGAAAATGACTGCTTCGAAATGCCCGCTCGGATCCGAAAGGCCGATGATGCCCATCTTGCTGCCTGTGCGCGTGCGGCGCTCGATGCGCGAAACGACCGTCGCCGCAACGCGACCGGCCGTGGCGCCGGCCTTCACCGCGCGGGCAAACTCTGCCCACGGCTGCACGCGCATCTTCTTCAGCACCGCGGCATAATCGTCGAGGGGATGGCCGGACAGGAAGAAGCCAACGGCTTCATATTCGCGGCGCAGGCGCTCCGACGGCAACCAGGGTTCGACCTGCGGCAGCATGATCGGCTCGCGAGCCGCACCGCCGCCAAACAGCTCGCTCTGCCCGATCGCCGCCGTATCGTGCGCGCGCTGTGCGCGGGCCAACAGAATATCGACGGCAGCAAAAACGCGCGCACGATTTTTCTCGAAGGTTTCGAATGCGCCTGCTGCCGCAAGACTTTCGAGGACACGTTTGTTCGCCGCACGTGGATTTATACGGGTCGCGAAATCCGCGAGGTCGACGAAGGCGCCATTCTCGCGCGCCGCAATAATCGCCTCGACCGCTTGCTTGCCGACGCCTTTAAGAGCGGCAAGGGCATAGACGATCGTATTGCCATCGACCCCGAAGTCGACGCCTGAGCGATTGATCGAGGGTGGATCGACGCTGATTCCCAACCGTTCGGCTTCAGCGCGGAATTCGGCGAGTTTGTCCGTGTTGCCCATGTCGAGTGTCATGGTCGCAGCGAGGAACTCGACTGGATAATTCGCCTTCATGTAGGCGGTCTGGTAGGCAACGAGTGCGTAGGCAGCCGCGTGGCTCTTATTGAAACCATATTCGGCAAACCGTTCGAGCAAGTCGAAGATGGCGTCAGCCTGATAGCGGTCGACCCCGCGCTCGACTGCGCCCGAGACGAAGCGCTCGCGCTGCGCCTGCATTTCCTTCCTGATCTTTTTCCCCATGGCGCGGCGGAGCAGATCGGCTTCTCCGAGCGTGAACCCGGCGAGAATCTGCGCCGCCTGCATTACCTGCTCTTGGTAGATGATGACGCCGAAGGTCTCGCGCAGGATCGGCTCGAGTTTCGGATGTATGTAGTCCGGTTGCTCCACCCCGTGCTTGCGCGCGCAGTAGGTCGGGATGTTCGCCATCGGGCCAGGGCGATAGAGCGCAACCAGCGCGATGATGTCCTCGAAGCGGTCAGGCCGCATATCAAGCAGCGCCCGCCTCATGCCCGCGCTTTCCAGTTGGAAGATCCCGACGGCTTCGGCGCGGGCCAGTAGGTCGTAGGTGTTCTTGTCGTCGAGCGGAATCGCGGCAAGATCGATGTCGATGTCCCGCCTTTTCACCAGTGCGACGGCGGTCTGCAGCACCGTCAGGGTCTTCAGGCCCAGGAAATCGAATTTCACAAGACCGGCCTGCTCCACCCATTTCATATTGAACTGAGTGACCGGCATATCCGACTTCGGATCGCGATAGAGAGGCACCAGTTCGGACAGTGGCCGGTCGCCGATCACGATGCCGGCTGCATGAGTTGAAGCGTGGCGATTGAGGCCTTCGAGCTTCTGCGCAATGTCAAAGGCCCGCTTGACGACCGCATCGCCATCGCGTTCGGCCTGAAGGCGAGGTTCTCCTTCAATCGCCTGCTTGAGCGACACCGGCGCAGCCGGATTCTGCGGCACCAGCTTGCAAAGCTTGTCGACCTGCCCGTAAGGCATCTGCAGCACGCGGCCTACGTCTCGTAGCACGCCGCGTGCCTGCAGCGTGCCAAAGGTGATGATCTGCGCGACCTGATCGCGGCCGTAACGCTCCTGCACGTAACGGATCACTTCATCGCGGCGATCCTGGCAGAAGTCGATATCGAAGTCGGGCATCGACACGCGCTCGGGATTCAGGAAGCGCTCAAACAGCAGCTCGAAACGGATCGGATCGAGGTCAGTGATGGTCAATGCGTATGAAACGAGCGAGCCCGCGCCCAAGCCGCGGCCGGGTCCGACCGGTATGCCTTGCTTCTTCGCCCATTGGATGAAGTCGGAAACGATCAGGAAATAACCGGGATACTTCATCCCGGCAATCACGCCGAGCTCGAAATTCAGCCGTTCTCGATACTCATCGACCGTATGGCCCGGCGCGACACCGGCGGTTTCGAGGCGACGCTGCAGCCCCTCCTCCGCGCGCCTGCGCAGCTCGCTTGCTTCATCGAGCGTTTTTCCGTTATCGCCGGTCGAAAACCGCGGGAGAATGGGTTGGTGCGTGCGTGGGCGAAACGCGCAGCGGCGCGCGACTTCGACGCTATTGCTAAGCGCCTCCGGAAGATCGCGGAACAGCTCGGCCATCTCGGCGCGGCACTTGAAGCGGTGCTCGGGCGTCAGCTGGCGGCGGTCACTTTCGGCAAGCAGCCTTCCCTCAGCAATGCAGATAAGCGCGTCGTGCGCCTCGTAATCCTGCGCGGTCGCAAAGAAGGGCTCGTTGGTGGCGACCAGGGGCAGGCCTTTGTCGTACGCGAGGTCGATCAGCACGGGCTCGCAGCGGCGCTCTGCCGGTGTTCCGTGTCGCTGCAGTTCCACATAGAGCCGGTCGCCGAATAGCGTGAGCAGCGCCGCAAGCCGATCTGTTGCGAGATGACTCTGGCCGGCGGCAATTGCGCTATCGAGCGGGCCACCTGGACCACCTGTGAGCGCAATGATGTCCGACGTTTGATCTTCCAGCCATTCCAGTTTCAACCGCGGTGGTTCGTTCGCCGGCGTGTCGAGAAACGCACGCGAATTAAGGCGCATGAGGCTGCGATAACCCTCCGAACGCGTTGCGAGCAATACGATGCGGCTGCGTTCGGGCGGCGCATTTCCGTTACGAGGACCGTGGTCGGCGTCACCGAAGTCCACGGCCAGTGCACAGCCAATGATCGGCTGGATGCCGTAACCCGCAAGCTTTTCGGAAAATTCCAGAGCGCCGAACATGTTGTCGGTGTCTGTCAGCGCAAGTGCCGGCTGATGGTCGGACTTGGCAAGTTCCGCGAGGCGCGCAATCGTGAGCGCACCTTCCAGCAGCGAAAAAGACGAGTGCACGTGTAAGTGCACGAAATCGAGGCCAGCCATCGGTGATTCCCTGTCGATTCCAGAGTGGGGACGACGTCCCGCTCTGTCCATCACCAGGCGAGCGCTAGGCCAAGCTATGCCCGCTTTTCTCGGGAGCGGCCCCTGTCATGGCCGGGTTTGTCCGGCCACCCACTCCTCAATGCGGGGACGACATCAGGGCGTGGATGCCCGGCACAAGGTTTGGTCGGGCCGCCCGAGAGCCGGTCCCGAATGCAGGGATGACGGGGACATAGGGGCCGCATGGGGTCTCACAAATTCCCCAGGACCTGCGTCCAGATGGCGATCATTCCGATGAATAGGGCCAGCGATGCGAGCGCCGCAGCTTCTTGAGCAATGAGTTTGAACATTTTTCCCTCCCGGAACAGAAAGAGAACATAGTTCAGCATTTGTTCTAGAGTCAAGCACCCATATTGCCGAGGCAGAAACCATTAGACTTTCAAAGGCTTATAATGGCCAGATCTAGGCCGTCTCCACGATCTTGCCCTCGCGCAAAGTCACGCGGCGGTCCATGCGGGCCGCGAGGTCCATGTTGTGCGTGGCAATGATGGCGGCCAACCCGGAGGCTTTCACGAGTTGAGACAAAGCGCGGAAGACGTGCTCAGCGGTGTGAAGGTCGAGGTTGCCGGTTGGCTCGTCCGCCAAAAGGATGCGCGGCGCATTTGCGACCGCGCGCGCAATCGCAACCCTCTGCTGTTCCCCTCCCGACAGCTCTGACGGCCGGTGGTTGAGCCGGGCGCCAAGACCGAGATAGTCAAGCAATTCGGTCGCCCGGCTTTTAGCCTCGGACCGCCCCAGTCCTCGGATCATTTGCGGCAGCACCACATTTTCGAGCGCGGAAAATTCCGGCAGGAGATGATGAGACTGGTAAACAAAGCCGATCTCATTCCGCCGGATACGGGTGCGCTGATTATCGGCCAAAATCGAAGTCGACTGTCCGTCGATGTAAACGTCGCCGCGATCGGGATGCTCAAGCAACCCGGCAATGTGGAGCAATGTCGACTTCCCGGCGCCTGAGGGCGCGACCAACGCGACCGACTGCCCGCCCCAGAGGGCTAGGTCGATGCCATTGAGCACGCGCAGGGTTTCATCGCCCTGTCGGTATTGCCGTTCGATGTCGTGCAGCAAAAGGACAGGAATGTCCTCTTTTTGGCGCGGTTGCGGTTGCTCGTGCTCAACCATTTCCATCCTGACGGCGGTAGACGTCTTATTCATAGCGCAACGCCTCCACCGGATCGAGGCGCGCCGCCCGCCAAGAAGGGTAGAGTGTGGCGAGCAGCGAAAGCACAAGTGCCATGATCACGACCGCTGTCGTTTCACCTGAATCCATGTCAGCCGGAAGACGCGACAGGAAGTAGAGCTCGGGCGAAAACAGCTCCGTATTCGTGAGCCAGGAGAGGAATTGCCTGATGCTCTCGATGTTGAGACAGACGACCACGCCGAGCATGAAGCCCACGATGGTCCCGACCACGCCAATGGAAGCTCCGGTGATCAGGAACACGCGCATGATTGCACCTTGGGTCGCACCCATTGTGCGCAGGATAGCAATGTCTTGACCCTTATCCTTGACCAGCATGATCAACCCGGAAACGATGTTGAGCGCGGCGACCAGCACGATCAGCGTCAGAATAAGGAACATGACGTTCCGCTCGACCTGCAGAGCATTGAAGAACGTCGCATTGCGCTGTCGCCAATCGATCATGAAGATCGGCCGCTGCGCTGCGTCCTGCACGATCTTACGGTACCGATCGACCCGGTCAGGATTATCGGTATACACCTCGATCGCGGTGACATCGCCGGAACGGTTGAAATAAGCCTGCGCCTCCTTAAGCGGCATGAAGACCATGGCATTGTCGTATTCGGACATGCCGATCTCGAAGACGGCCGCAATCTTGTAAGCTTTGATGCGCGGGGTCGTCCCCATCGGCGTGACGGCGCCGCGCGGTGCGACGAGTGTGATATTGTCGCCTGAACGCAGCGAAAGCTGGTCGGCGAGCCTGCGCCCGATTGCGACTCCCTGCTCTTCGTCAAAACCTTTCAGCGACCCCTGCTTGATATTGTTGGCGACGGACGGAAGCTTTTCCAGGTCCATCAGGCGAATGCCGCGGATCAACACGCCGCTGGCATTGAACGGAGACGACGCGAGCGCCTGACCCTCGACAATCGGTGCAGCGAGCCGAATTCCCTGCACGCCGGCGACGCGCGACGCCACCTCCTCCCAATCAGTCAAAGGCTTTTCCAGCGGCTGGATCAACAGATGCCCGTTTAGGCCAAGGATCTTGTCGAGCAGCTCTTTCCGGAATCCATTCATCACCGCCATGACGATGATCAGTGTCGCCACCCCGAGCATGATGCCCAGGAACGAGAACCCGGCGATCACCGAGATGAATCCTTCCTTGCGCCGCGCTCGCAGATAGCGCAGCGACAGCATCCACTCGAACGGGGAGAAGGCCCGCGTCCCCTGGGGCTCAGTCATTGACGATGTTTTCCTGCGCCCGACCTTTCACACAAATCTTGGCGGATTCGTGCCAAGGGTGCGAGAGCAAAGCCATTGGCAACACACAGGATTATTGCTTGCGGCGCGACCTGACATCCACAATACGCCGGTGCCGGGTCCGGAGCCCGCTCCGTCCTGGTGGTGGCAATTACTTTGACAACAAATCAAGCGCTGCCGCAGGACTCATGGTCTCTCGGCTGCCATCAGCGCGTTTTTTGACCTCAACCTTGCCCTCCGCAAGACCGCGTGGGCCAACCAGGACCTGATAGGGAACCCCAATCAGGTCAGCGGTCGCAAATTTGGCGCCGGGCCGCTCATCGAGGTCGTGATAGAGCACCTCGATCTCCTTCCCGGTGAGGTCACGATAGAGCTGCTCGCAGGCGGCATCGGTATCGGCCGCGCCTTGCTTCAGGTTGAGGATCGCGACCTTGAAAGGCGCTACCGGTTCCGGCCAGATGATACCGGCCTCGTCATGCGATGCCTCGATGATCGCCGCAACGAGTCGGCTGGGCCCAATGCCATAAGAACCCATATGAACCGGCACTTCCTTGCCGTCAGGCGTCGCCACCACGGCCTTCATGGGCTCTGAATATTTGGTCCCGAAATAAAAGATGTGACCGACCTCGATCCCCCGAGCCGACACCTGCCTGTCGGCGGGCACTTTGCCGAACGCCGCAGCATCATGCATTTCCGATGTCGCCGCATATTGGGAGGTCCATTTATCGACGATCTTCTGCAGTCCCGCGACGTCGTCGAAATTGACGTTCGCGGGCGGGATCGGCATGTCGAGATAGTCTCTATGGCAAAAGACTTCTGACTCGCCGGTCTGAGCAAGAATGATGAACTCGTGGGAGAGATTTCCTCCAATGGGACCCGACTCTGCCCGCATCGGAATCGATTTCAGTCCCATGCGAGCGAAAGTCCGCAAATAGGCAACGAACATTTTGTTATAGGAATGTGTTGCGCCAGCCTGATCGAGATCGAACGAATATGCATCCTTCATCAGGAATTCGCGGCCGCGCATCAGCCCAAAGCGGGGGCGGACCTCATCACGGAACTTCCATTGAATGTGATAGAGATTGAGCGGGACATCCTTGTAGGAACGCACATAGGCACGGAAAATTTCAGTGATCATTTCTTCGTTGGTTGGCCCATAAAGCATGTCACGTTCGTGCCGATCCTTTATGCGCAGCATTTCCTTGCCATACGCGTCGTAGCGTCCGCTCTCACGCCAGAGGTCCGCCGACTGAACCGTGGGCATTAACAACTCGATGGCGCCCGACCGATCCTGCTCCTCGCGGACGATCTGGCAAATTTTCTGCAATACGCGGAAGCCGAGGGGCAGGAAGGCGTAGATGCCGGCCGCCTCCTGGCGCATCATGCCTGCGCGCAGCATCAGTCGATGCGAGACAATCTCAGCCTCTTTTGGCGTTTCGCGCAGAGTCGGCAGGAAATAACGGGATAGGCGCATGGAGTTCGTGAAAAATCCCCGGGGTGAAGGCTCAGAGAAAGCGGATCGGCTGCCAAAACACAAGGGCCGCGCCGCTTTTTCGGGAATTATCGGTGATTGCGGCAGCTATATCCATGCTACGCTGTGGACCCGCAGGGGCGAGGGATTTATGCGAGCGGGTATCCGACGGGTTCTCGTCACGGTCGCGAGTTTTGCGCTCGTCGTGCACACGGCTTTGTGGGGTATTGCGCCGACGCACGCGGGCTCCCGGGTCGATCCATTTGCGGTCATCTGTCACAGCGGAACGACGGCACCCAGCCCTGCCCCTAACGACAGCCTTCCGACACCGGCGCAGCCTTGCGATCATTGCAATCTGTGCAGCGTCGCCGCCCCGCTAATCCCGCCTGATACGACTCTTGTCGCAGATTTCGGACCGACAAGAACGTTGCAGGTCTTGTATCCAGCGAATATCGCTTGCAAAGGCGATGTCATCGCCGACTCCAGGTCTGCTCGCGGTCCTCCTGCTTTCGCCTGACGTAACTGCCGCCGCATACGGCGGCTCGCCTTTCCGTCATCGCGATAGGAGTCTCCCATGTTCAAGAATTCATGGCCGTTGGCCATGCTCGTCGTCACTCTGGCGGCACCCGCAACGAATACACGCGCTCACGAGATCGTTGGCAACCGTTTTTTCCCGGCGACGCTTGCTATTGACGACCCCGGCGTCAATGACGAATTGGCGCTGCCAACCATCTCGATGTCAAAAACCGGCGACAATCCGTCTTTCAAGCAGCTCGATGTCTCGGCCGAGTATGCCAAGCGTATCACCGAGGACTTCGCAATCTCCGTTGCGCCGACCTGGTCGCGGCTCTATGCGCCTGGTGGCCTGACCATGAATGGCGCGCGCGGTTTCCAGAACCTGGAGACGCTCTTTAAGTACCGGCTGTTCAAGAATGCCGAGCATGAGTTTGTGCTGTCGGCAGGTCTTGAAATTGAATGGGGTCGAACCGGCGCCCAAGGCGTGGGCGCCGAGTCCTTCAATGTCTATACGCCGGCTCTGTTCTTCGGCAAAGGTTTCGGCGACCTCCCCCCCAGCCTTAATTGGGCGCGGCCCTTCGCAATCACCGGCCAAATTGGCTACTCAATTCCGGGCGCGTCAAAAACAATCACGACGAGCGTCAACTCGGACACCGGCGAGCAGGAAATCGAGACGGAGTTCAACGCTCGTGTGCTTAACTGGGGCGGCACGCTCCAATACAGCATGCCCTACCTAAAATCCGTGGTGGTGGATCTCGGATTACCCGACTTCATCAACCGGCTGATCCCGATCGTTGAAGCTTCATTCCAGACGCCGGTATCGAACACGTCGACGTCCGGGACCGTGACGACCGGCACCATCAATCCCGGCATCATCTTTGTCGGGAAGACATATCAAGTGGCGATTGAGGCGGTGATCCCAGTGAACCGGCAGAGCGGGAGCAGCGTCGGCATCATCGGGCAGCTTCATTTCTATCTCGACGATATTTTCCCGAATACAATCGGGCGACCGATTTTCGCCAATAACATCAACACAGGGAGGCCCATGTTCGGGCGCTAGTCATGCCCAGGATCGTCACCACCATCTTCTTTGTACTGGCTTCGGCGGGTTACGCTTTCGCGCACGCTCATCTTGATCGGGCGAGCCCCGCCGTCGGCAGCACGGTCAGCGCTGCGCCAAAAGAGGTTGTGCTCTGGTTCACCAACCAGCTCGAGCCGGCCTTCAGCGCTATCGAGGTGCGTAATGAGAAAGGCGCCCCGATGCAGGCGGGAAAGGCAAGCGTCGACCGGCGTGACCGCACGCAGCTGCGCGTGCCGCTCAAGGCCTTGTCACCCGGCACATACAAGGTGATATGGCGCGTTCTGTCGGTGGATACGCACCGAACGCAGGGAGATTTCAGCTTTCGCGTAGGTCCATAGAACGAGCTGAGGCAATCGCCGATGGCCGATCCGCTGATTTTCGTTCGCGGCGCGCATTTTGCCGCGACGTTGGCGGCGTGCGGTACGGTGAGTTTCGTTGCACTCGTGACACCGTCCGTTTCAAAAACGCCGGCTGGTTTCTTGCCATTGCGAGACCGGCTGAATGTGCTGATTTGGCTGGCGCTTGCCATTGCGATCCTATCGGGCGCGGCCTGGCTGGTGCTGCTGGCAGTCGACATCACTGGCGTCACGATCGCCGAGGTGTGCTTGCAAGGTGGAGCCTGGCCGGTGCTCTTCGATACGCGGTTCGGATTGGTGTTCTGCGCACGGCTGACGCTCGCCGTAGTGCTGGCTCTACTGATTGCCTGGCCGGCAATGAGGATGCTTCAGCTTGTGGTGGCAGGCGCGCTAGTTGCCCTGCTCGCATGGGTCGGTCATGCCGGAGCGACGCCGGGAATTGCTGGCGACATCCATCTTGTCTCGGACATGGCGCATTTGCTTGCAGCCGGACTATGGCTCGGCGCCTTGCCAGCGTTTGTCCTTGTTCTGACAACCGCGCGCCGCGAACCTGACTGGGATGACTTTCTCCTGCGCACGACACAGCGGTTCTCCGTTGTCGGAATGGTCAGCGTCGCGACTTTGCTGGCAAGCGGCCTGATCAACAGCTGGAATTTGCTCGGCGGCCCGCGCGATCTCGTCACAACGGATTACGGTCGGTTGGTCGCACTCAAAATAGGCCTGTTCATCGCAATGATCTCTGTTGCCGCAGTGAACAAATTCTACCTGACGCCGCGGTTGCCGAAACCCTCCGCCTTGCGCGCGCTCCGACGCAACAGCTTCGCGGAAATTGCGCTTGGCCTATGCGTGCTTTTTTTCGTCGGGGCACTGGGTACGATCCCGCCGACTGCACATAGGCATGCGGTCCCTGAAGCCATTTCACCGGGTGCCGCATTCGTCCACATCCACGGCACCGAGGCGATGGTGGACGTCATGATTAATCCCGGCCGGTCCGGACTATCCGAGGCCACGATTCGCGTTATGGGGGAGGACCTTTCTCGCTTCCCGGCCAAGGATGTGCGGCTTTCGCTTGAGCCGCCGCTGTCGCGTGGTCCAACCCTCGAGCGGGGTGCCGTCGAGCAGGCCGATGGCGCCTGGCGGGTCAAAGATATTGCGCTTTCAGAACCCGGAATCTGGACCGTGCGGGTAAAGGTTACCTCTGAACCGGGGGAAGCCATCCTGCTCGACGCCCCGATAGTGATTGAGCCCTGAATCACGAAATTTTGCTGACAGGCTTCCAACGATCGGCTAGCGTCCTGCGCAATCCGTACGAGCGGAACCTGGACGCAAGACCGGTTCCAAACCTGCGGTCCAAGTCTTGGGAGAGAAAGCAAGTCCTGGCGCGAGGAAACGCGGCCGTCCCGAAAAAATACCACCGCTAACGAATTTCGGGGGAAGGACTAATACAATCCGAGAGCAGGGTTCTCGCCCTGCTCTCTTTTTTTGGAGTTTTGTTCATCGACGCGGGCCGGATATGGCCATGAGGACGTCGTAGGGAATCAGGCCCTGCGTATAGATCACGGAGAGAATCGCGAAAATCACAGTGGCCACGAGTGTGGTCCAGCCCAGCTTGCTCCATACGCGGTGAATCGCCGGCGCGCCAGGATCGGTGCCCGGCGAAACCTCACCGCTTTCCTCCTGATTGCGCACCCCCCAGGGCAGCACCGCAAACAGTGTGACCCACCAGATCAGGAAGTAAATCGCGACGGCCGTGGTCTTGCTCATCGTATGACCAACCGTTTGCACCTTCAGTTACGGCCTGCGAACGCTGCGCTGTCTTAAGCCTGTTCAAGTTCGACCAGCGTGCCGCAGAAATCCTTGGGATGCAGAAAGAGAACCGGCTTTCCGTGTGCGCCGATCTTTGGCTCGCCGTCGCCAAGGACGCGGGCTCCTTGAGATTTGAGCAGGTCTCGGGCGGCACGAATGTCCGACACTTCATAGCATAGGTGATGGATTCCACCGTCCGGATTGCGCTCGAGGAATTTTTCGATTGGGGAGTCGGCGCCTAACGGCTCGAGAAGCTCGATCTTGGTGTTCGGCAAGGTGATGAAAACCGTAGACACGCCATGGTCGGGCTGCGCCACCTTGTCCGAAACATTGGCGCCCAAGGTCTCACGATAAACCTTCGAGGCTCTACCAATGTCTCGAACGGCGATGGCAACGTGATTAAGGCGACCAATCATGATTGTTTTGGCTCCACGCTCATCATACCGGCAAGACATGCACATGACACATCGGTTTCTTGCCCCAGCGCTCGGCAACTGCGGCCCGGACCGCACGACGAAGTGCCTCTGCTATCGCATCGGGATCGCGCCTGAGGCCTCGTGGCAAAGAGTCGAATGTCTGCATTAGCGCATCGTGCACAGCCTCGTGCATGGAACGGCCCTCGCGGTCGCGCTCCGGAATGCCGATCAGATCAAGCGATGGACCCTCGGCCATGTCGCCCCTCTCGGTGATGGAAAGGGCCACGGATATCGCACCGGCAAAGCTGAGCCGCCTGCGCTCGGAGATGGTGCGGGCGTCGGCTTCGACCAAAAGCGCGCCATCCTTGTAGATGCGGCCGGCCGGCACTTCGTCAATGATGCGTACCTGAGGCGAGAGCTGCACCAGGTCGCCATTGCGGCACTGAACGACATCGCGCACGCCGCAGCGTCGCGCGAGCGCGGCATGCTCGTGCAGATGAAGCGCCTCGCCGTGAACGGGGATAAGGATTTCCGGTTTCACCCAGCCAATCAGGTCTTCAAGCTCGGCGCGCCGTGGATGGCCCGAGACGTGGACCAGATGGGTCCGGTCAGTGATCACTTCGATCCCCTGCTCGATCAGCAGATTGATCACGCGCCCGACGGCCTTTTCGTTTCCGGGAATGGTTCGGGCCGAGTAGATCACCCTGTCGCCTGCAGCAAAGGTCACCTCGGGGTGCTGTTCTTCGGCAATGCGCGAAAGTGCGGCCCGCCGCTCCCCCTGGCTTCCGGTGCAGAGTGCGACCACCTTTTTCGGCGGCAGATACCCATAGGCATCGACGGATCGGAAATCTTGCACGCCCTCGAGATAACCCGTTTCCCGCGCGATTTGCACAATACGCTCCATGGCGCGTCCAATCACTACAACCTCGCGGTCCGCGGCCCTAGCCGCTTCCGCCACCGCCCGGAGACGGGCAACGTTGGAGGCAAAGGTCGTCACTGCAACGCGCCCTCGGGCGGTCTTCACGAGCTCGGCGATCGTTTTGGCGACGTCGGCTTCCGAGGGCGATCGACCCTCGCGCACCGCGTTGGTCGAATCTCCCACGATCGCGAGGCAGCCCTCCTCGCCCAATGCCCGCAATTTTTTTTCGTCGGTCGGATCGCCCAGCAGCGGCGTTGGATCGATTTTCCAGTCGCCGGTATGCAGCACGGTGCCGGCGGAGGTCCGAATAACCAGCGCGTTCGATTCAGGAATTGAATGCGCCATCGTCACCAGCTCAATGTCGAACGGCCCCACATTGAAGCGGCCACCCCGAGCCACGACGTTCACTGGGATTTTCGGCGCACCTGTCTCACCGGCACATTTGGCTTCAAGCAACGCAGCGCTGAAGGGGGTCGCGTAGACTGGCACCTTCAGGCGCGGCCAAAGGTCGAGCAATGCCCCAAAATGATCCTCATGCGCATGAGTGAGAACCAGGCCAGCGATGTTGTTTCGCTCTTCCACCAGGTAGCGGATATCGGGGAGGATCAGATCAACGCCCGGAAGATGTTCCTCCGCGGCAAAGGACACGCCAAGGTCGACAGCCAGCCAAGTGCGTCGGTGCTCGTCGCCGAGGCCGTAAATCGACAGATTCATGCCGATCTCGCCGACCCCGCCCAGCGGGGCAAACACCAGTTCCTGTTTTGCAGTCATGGCGAGCGCCCGCCAAAGCCGAAGACTTCTCCGGCGGTGATCGCCGTCACACTGCCACCCTGATCGAGCAACAGGCGGCCCTCGTCATCGAGACCCTCGAAACGGCCCGACAGTTCGCGGCCCGGCAGGCGCACGCAAAGTGTTTGCCCAAGGCCCGCCGCTCGCTTGATCCAATCTGTTCTGATTGCGGCAAAGGCCCGCCCGCGATCCCACTGTGCGAGGCGCCGCTGCATCGCGCCAGACAGCGCCGCCAACAGCGCATCCGGAGCAACCAGCGCGCCCGCCTCTGCAATGTCTGTCGCAGGGTAATCGGTATTGTCCGGATGTGTCGCACAATTGACGCCGAATCCGATCACCACCGTAAAACGAGGCTCGCTTTCGCCCTCGAGCAAAATTCCGGCCGCCTTGGCTTGCCTCACAAGCAGATCGTTCGGCCATTTGACATTTAAATGGGGCCCCAACTGCGGCGCACAGACGGAAATCGCGTCATGCAATGCCAGCCCGGCAACGAATGACAGTTGCGGGGCACGATCCGCGGGCGACGGCTCGCTCAACAACAGGGTTGCGTACAGGTTGCCCGGCGGCGAAACCCATTCACGGCCGCGGCGTCCCCGACCGGCGGTTTGGCTGCGCGCGGTGATCCACAACGCGCCGCACTCGCCCGAACGCGCACGCTCCAGCGCCTCGGCATTCGTCGAGCCAAGGGTTTCGTAGGCTATGTGCCGGACCCCCGCCAGGCCCGTGGCTTCGCGGTTCATTCAAAACAGTGATTTCGCCGCGACCGTCGCCGCGCCGAGGAGTGGCGTCGGATAGGCGAAGAATAAGATATTTGCGATCCCCGAAACGCCCAGTATCAGCCCGAGCAACAGCGGCATGCGCTGAAAACCCCTCACCGGCTCGTCGAAATACATAATCTTCACGATAGCGAGATAGTAGTACGCACCGATCACGCTTGTGATCACCCCAATGACGGCGAGCGTAAAGAGCCCGGCCTTGATGGCGGCAAGAAACACATAAAATTTTGCGAAGAAGCCGGCCAGCGGCGGTATTCCGGCGAGCGAAAACAAAAGCGCGCCCAGGAAAAATGCCATGGTCGGATGCGTCCGCGCGAGGCCGGCCAGATCGCCGATGTCCTCCACCAGCTTGCCGTCCCGTCGCATGGCGAGGATGACTGCGAAAGTCCCCAGCGTCATGGCGACGTAGATGCTCATGTACACAAGAACGCCCTGCACGCCCTCTGGCGTTCCTGCCGCAAGGCCGACCAGCGCGTAACCCATGTGACCAATCGATGAGTAGGCCATCAGCCGCTTGAAATTGCGCTGACCGATTGCGGCGAAGGCACCGAGCGCCATCGAAGCGATTGAGACAAAAACCACGATCTGCTGCTACTGCTGTATGATGCCCGGAAACGCAACGACGGTCGCGCGCGCAAAGATGGCGATGGCGGCGACTTTGGGAGCGGCGGCAAAGAAGGCGGTGACGGGCGTCGGCGCGCCTTCGTAGACGTCCGGCGTCCACATATGGAACGGCACGGCCGAAATCTTGAAACAGAACCCGACCAACAGAAACACCAGGCCGAAAATCAGGCCGATGCCGGCCCCGCTCTGCGTTGCTTTTGCAATTCCGGCAAAATTCACCGTGCCCGTAAAGCCGTAGATGAGCGAAGCGCCGTAGAGCAGCATTCCCGACGAAAGGGCCCCAAGCACGAAATATTTCAGCCCCGCCTCGGTCGATTTTGCGCTCTCGCGATTGGATGCCGCAATCACGTACAGCGGCAGGCTCATTAGCTCGAGACCGAGATAGAGAGCGATCAGATCGGATGCCGAAATCAGCATCAACATACCGAGCGTGGCCAGCAGGATCAGCGCGCCATACTCGAATTTCTGCTGCCGCTCGAGAGTCAAATAGTCGAGGGAAAGCAGGAGCGCGCCGGCAGACCCGACCAAGGTCAGCATTTTAAGAAACCGGGCATAGGCGTCCACGAGGAAACTGCCGCCAAACATGGCGTGAGATCCCTGCGGTACCCAGGCCAAGGCGATGCCGGCCAAAACCAGCACGACCACGCACCAGGCGTTGACCATTGCTGAACTGCGCTCGCCGATGACTACGCCGGTCATCAACATCAGCATCGCTCCGCATACCAGCACGAGCTCCGGCAGCAACGGCGCCAACTCGAGCAAGGTCGGTGCCTGGTTCATGTGCCGCCTACTGGGCCGTCAACGCGGCAGTCTTGGCCGCGGCGATGGCGTGGTTGTAGTTTTCGAGCAGTTGCGCAACCGATGCCGCCGATATGTCGAGCACCGGCTTTGGCGCGACACCAAAGAGAATGGTGAGCGCTACCAACGGCGCGAAGATGACGCATTCGCGCCAGCCAATGTCGCGAATACCTTCCAGCGAAGGCTTAAGCTTGCCGAAAATCATCCTGCCGTAGAGCCACAACGCGTAGGCTGCCGACAGGATGACGCCGAGGGTTGCAAGCGTCGCAACCGGAATGTTCACCTTGAAAGTACCGATCAATGCGAGAAATTCGCCGATGAAGCCGGAAGTACCCGGCAGGCCGACATTCGCCAGCGTGAATACCATGAAGACGAAGGCATAGAGCGGCATCCTGTTGACCAGTCCGCCATAGGCCTCGATTTCACGCGTGTGCATGCGGTCATAGACCACGCCGACGCAGAGGAACAGCGCGCCGGAAACGATGCCGTGAGAGATCATCTGGAAGATGCCGCCGGCAACGCCCTGAGCGGTCGCCGCAAAGATCCCCATGGTGACAAAGCCCATGTGGGCGACCGACGAATAGGCAATGAGCTTCTTCACATCCTCCTGAACAAGCGCCACCAGCGATGTGTAGACGATCGCGACCACGGAGAGCGTAAAAATTAGGGGCGCGAATTCATGGCTTGCCGCCGGGAACATAGGCAGCGAAAAGCGGAGAAAGCCGTAGCCACCCATTTTCAGCAGGATCGCGGCGAGGATCACCGAGCCTGCGGTCGGCGCTTCGACATGCGCATCCGGCAGCCACGTGTGCACCGGCCACATCGGCAGCTTCACGGCGAATGACGCAAAGAACGCGAGCCAGGCCCATTTCTGCAGACCGACCGGAAACCCGTGACGCAGGAGTGCCGCGATATCGGTCGTTCCGGCTTCCCAGTACATCGCCATGATGGCGAGCAGCATCAGGACAGACCCAAGCAGCGTGTAGAGGAAGAACTTGAAGCTGGCATAAACGCGGCGCGGGCCGCCCCAGACACCAATAATGAGGAACATCGGGATCAGGCCGCCTTCGAAAAACAGATAGAACAGCACCAGATCGAGAGCCGAAAAGGTGCCAATCATCAGGGTTTCGAGTACCAGGAAGGCGATCATGTATTCCTTCACGCGCGTCTGGATCGCGGTCCAGCTTGCGAGAATGCAGATCGGCATCAATGCGGTCGTGAGAATTACGAAGGGCAGCGAAAATCCGTCGACGCCCATGTGATAGGAGGCGATGCCTAGCCAATTGTATTTTTCGACGTACTGGAACTCAGGCGATCCGACGTCAAACCGCCAGACCATGACTAGCGAAATGGCAAACGTCACGAGCGTCGCCCATAACGCTACCCAGCGCGCAGTGCCTCGCGCCAAACGCTCGTTCCCGCGCACGAGCAACGCAACCAGCAACGCGCCGAGTAGCGGCAAAAACGTCACGACGGAGAGAATAGGCCAATTCATCAGTGGGTCCCCGTCGCAAACATGAACCATGTAATGAAAGCTGCAGCGCCGATCAGCATCGCGAAGGCATAGTGATAGAGATAGCCGGTCTGCAGCCTCACCACGTTGCGAGTGACATCGAGGACCCGCGCGGAGATGCCATCCGGGCCGAACCCGTCGATCAGCCAGCCATCACCGCCTTTCCACAGCAAGCGGCCCAGTCGGATTGTGGGCTTGACGAAGATGAGATCGTAAAGCTCGTCGAAGTACCACTTATTGAGCAGGAATCGGTACAGCCAATCGTGCTGGCGCGCGAGCTCGACCGGAATATCCGGACGGCGGAGATAGAAGTGCCAAGCGACGACAAAGCCGATCAGCATCATCGCGGTGGGAAGAATGACGACGTACAGCGGCACGTGATGCATGTCCTCGAGCACGTGATTGGTCTTGGCGAAGGTGAGCGACTCGCGGAAAAAGCCTTCGACTCCGTGGCCCGCAAAAATTTCTTTGAATGGCAGTCCGGTGAGCACCGAGCCGGCGGCGAGGAAGCCGAGCGGGATCAGCATCACCATCGGGCTTTCATGCGCCTCTCGCCAGTGCCTGCGGTCGTGCGGCTCGCCATGGAACGTCTTGAAGATCAGCCGCCAGGAATAGAAAGACGTGAGCATTGCCGCTGCGACTGTGCAGATGAAGGCATAGAGCGCCATTGGATTCTTGCCGACGAAGGCCGCCTCGATAATGGCATCCTTCGAGAAATAGCCGGCCGTCAGCGGGAATCCGGTGAGCGCCAGCGTGCCGATGAGCATCACTACATAGGTGTAAGGAATGCGATCCTTCAGCCCGCCCATCTTCTGGATGTCCTGTTCGTGATGCATGGCAGTGATCACCGATCCCGAGCCAAGGAACAGGAGCGCCTTGAAGAAGGCGTGGGTGAAGAGATGAAACATACCGACCGAGTAGGCCCCTACCCCCATCGCCACGAACATGTAACCGAGCTGCGAGCACGTGGAATAGGCGACGATCCGCTTGATGTCGTTTTGCACGAGGCCGATGGTGGCGGCGAAAAAGGCGGTGGTGGCCCCAATGAAGGTCACGAACGTCTGGGCATGCGGCGCGAGCTCAAATAGCGGAGACAGCCGCGCAACCATGAAAACCCCCGCAGTCACCATGGTGGCGGCATGGATCAGGGCCGAAACGGGGGTCGGACCCTCCATCGCGTCAGGGAGCCAAGTGTGCAGAAGGAACTGCGCCGATTTTCCCATGGCGCCCATAAAAAGGAACAGGCAGGTGAGCGTGAGCGCATCCGCTTGCCAGCCGAAGAAATTGATTGTCTTGCCGGTGAGTGAAGGCGCCTGCGCGAAAACGGTATCGAAATCGATCGCGCCGGTAAGCATGAACACCGCGAAGACACCGAGCGCGAAGCCGAAATCGCCGACTCGATTGACGATGAAGGCTTTAATCGCGGCGGCGTTGGCTTCCGGCTTGTGATACCAGAATCCAATCAGCAGGTAGCTCGCCAGCCCGACGCCTTCCCAGCCGAAGAACAACTGCGCGAGATTATCGGCCGTCACCAGCATCAGCATGGCGAAGGTGAACATCGACAGATAGCCGAAGAAGCGCGGCCGGTATGGATCTTCGCGCATGTATCCGATCGAATAGAGATGCACGAAGGCTGAAATCGTATTGACGACCACCAGCATCACCGCAGTGAGCGTATCGATGCGCAACGACCAATCGACCTTGAGGTCGCCGGCGGTCAGCCAGGTGAAGACCGGAACGCGCATGTCGTGATGGGCAAAGCCGACATCGACCAACGCAATCCACGACAGCACCATAGAGATCATCAGGAGCGTCGTGGTAATCAGCTCGGCCGTGCGGGAGCCCGCGGCGGCCGGCTCTCGCGCTTCATCTTCATGATGAGATGACTGAATAACCCCACCGCCGTGCACGTCCGGCGCGTCATGGTGGGGGCCATGATCGACGGCAGTGTCTTCAACGCCCGCAACGGGGCCTTTGCCGGGAAAACGGGCTCGTGCCCCGACGAGCGCGATAATTCCGGCAAGAATCGCCCCCAGTAACGGCAGAAACACAATGGCTTGGTACATGCCGTTTTCAGCCCCTCATTAAATTGATGTCCTCGACCGCGATTGAGCCGCGGTTCCGGTAGAACACCACGAGAATGGCAAGCCCGATTGCCGCCTCCGCTGCCGCAACGGTGAGAACGAGGAGCGCATAGATCTGTCCGACGATGTCGCCGAGATGCGTCGAGAACGCGACCAGATTGATGTTGACTGCGAGTAGGATCAGCTCGATCGACATCAGGATAATGATCACGTTCTTCCGGTTAAGAAAAATGCCGAAAATCCCGAGCGTGAACAGGATCGCAGCCACGGTCAGATAGTGACCAAGACCAATGATCACGGATTGCCTCCCCACCCTTGGCCCGGCCGTACTTTCACAATTTCAATGGAAGCCGCTGGCGTGCGTGCGACCTGCGCGCCGATATGCTGGCGCCGAACGCGCGCGCGATGGTGCAGGGTAAGCACAATAGCACCTATCATCGCGACCAGCAGAATGACGCCCGCAGCCTGGAAGAAATAGACATAGCGCGTGTAAAGGACGAGGCCGATTGCCTCGGTGTTGGGAATTTTCGCCGGGATCGGTGAGGTGATGGCCTGCGGCACGCCCGAGCCGATCGCCCAGGCGCCAACGACCAGCACCAGCTCGGCAAGGAAGATGCCGCCGATCAGCATGCCGATGGGAAGATATTGCAATGCCCCCTGCTTGAGCTCGGCGAAGTCGACGTCCAGCATCATCACCACAAACAGGAACAGGACCGCAACCGCCCCGACGTACACCACGATCAGGATCATGGCGAGGAATTCGGCGCCCATCATCACGAACAGCCCGGCTGCGTTGACGAAGGCCAAGATGAGATAGAGAACCGAATGGACCGGATTGCGCGCGGCAATCACCATGAACGCGCTCGCCACGCAGATGCCGGCAAACAGGTAAAAGAACAGCGCGACAATCATACGCCTGTCTCCGCACTCTCGATTGTCATGCCCGGCCTTGTGCCGGTCATCCACGTCTTCATCGAAAGTCGTGGATGGCCGGGACAAGCCCGGCCATGACGGTGTTGCAGAGCGAGAGTTGTTTCCATCCCCTCACCTGTACGGGGCGTCGAGCGCGATGTTCTTCGCGATCTCGCGTTCCCAGCGATCGCCGTTCGCGAGCAGACGCTCCTTGTCGTAATAGAGCTCTTCGCGCGATTCGGTCGCGAATTCGAAATTCGGACCTTCGACGATGGCATCAACCGGGCAAGCTTCCTGACAGAGTCCGCAATAGATGCACTTCACCATATCGATGTCGTAACGCGTCGTGCGGCGAGTGCCGTCGTTGCGCCGGGGGCCGGCCTCGATCGTGATCGCCTGGGCGGGGCAAATTGCCTCGCAGAGCTTGCAGGCAATGCAGCGTTCCTCCCCGTTCGGATAACGCCTTAAGACATGCTCACCGCGGAAGCGCGGCGAAATGGGTCCCTTCTCGAACGGATAATTGAGTGTGGCCTTTGGCTTGAAGAAATAGCGCATGGCCAGCACAAAGCCGGTCACGAACTCCATCAGGAACAAGCCTTTGGCCGCGCGATCGAGCCTCATCGCATCCTCATTTCACGACGCCTTGCGCCAACGCGCCGAACTGGATGACGGCAGCGACGATCGCCACCATCGCAAGCGAGAGCGGCAGGAATACTTTCCAGCCGAGCCGCATGAGTTGATCGTAGCGATAGCGCGGAACCATGGCCTTGGCCATCGCGAACAGGAAGAACATGAACAGCGCCTTGAGCGTGAACCAGATCACGCCCGGCACCCATGTGAAAGGCGCGAAAGGCAAAGGCGGCAGCCATCCGCCCAGAAACATGATCGTCGCCATGGCGCACATCGTTCCGATCGCCACGTACTCGCCGAGCATGAACATCATGTACGGGGTCGACCCGTACTCGACCATGAAGCCTGCGACGAGTTCGGATTCCGCCTCCACCAGGTCGAACGGCGGACGGTTGGTTTCCGCGAGCGCCGAAATAAAGAAAACCACGAACATCGGGAACAGCGGCAACCAGTACCAGTTGAACAGCCCGTATTTCCCGTTTTGCGCGGCGACAATCGCAGACAGGTTCAACGATCCGGCGCACAATAAAACGGTAATGATGACAAAGCCGATCGAGACTTCGTACGAGACCATTTGCGCGGCCGAGCGCAGCGCGGCCAGGAATGGATACTTCGAATTCGAAGCCCAGCCGGCCATGATCACGCCATAGACCATCAGCGAGGAAATCGCGAAGATGTAGAGGATGCCAACGTTGATGTTGGCGATCACCCAGTTTGCATTGACCGGAATTACGGCCCAGGCCGCAAGTGCCAGCACGCAGGTGACCAGCGGCGCGAGCAGGAACACGCCCTTGTTGGCGCCGGCCGGGATCACCGGTTCCTTGACCACGAATTTTAGCAAATCGGCGAAAGACTGCAGCAGACCCCAAGGCCCGACGACATTCGGGCCGCGCCTAATCTGCACTGCCGCCCAGATCTTGCGGTCGGCAAGAAGAATGTAGGCTATCGCAACAAGCAGGATCACCAGCAGCAGCAATGATTGCGCCACGATCACGATGACAGGCCAAAGATAGGTCCAGAAGAAATCCATCGCCCTACTCCGCGGCCGTCATCGAGGGTTTCTTGGCCGCCGCCTGTGCAAGGGCCGAACACTCGGCCATGATCGCCGAGGCGCGAGCGATCGGATTGGTAAAATAGAAATCGGTTACCACTGAGCGCAACGGCCCCTTTTCATGACTTCCGCCAAGTTTTGCCAGCTTCAAGATGTCGCCCGCCTCGCCCGGAGCGATCTGCCCCACGCGCATCAGATGCGGATGGGCTTTGAATATCGCCTGCCGCAACTCATCCAATGAATCGTATGGAAGCTTGGACCCGAGAGCGTCGGAAAGGGCGCGCAGGATAGCCCAGTCCTCGCGCGCCTCGCCCGGAGGAAACGCAGCTCTGGTGGCCATCTGCACGCGGCCTTCGGTGTTGACATAGATCGCGGATTTTTCCGGATAAGCAGCACCGGGCAGGATTACGTCAGCCCGATGTGCGCCGCGGTCGCCATGCGTGCCGATGTAAACAACAAAAGGCTTACTCGAGATCTCGATCTCGTCGGCACCAAGCAGGAACAGCATGTCGACCTTGCCTGCGGCCATCTGCGCCGCATTGAGCCCACCAGCGCCGGGAATGAGGCCGAGGTCGAGCGCAGCCACACGCGAAGCCGCGCTATGCAGGACGGAGAAGCCGTTCCAGCCATCCTTCAGTGCACCAAACTCGACCGCCGCTTTGGCGGCAAGCGAGGCAACCGATGCGCCGTCCTTTCGCGTAAACGCGCCGGCGCCGACAAGGATGAGCGGGCGCTCCGACGCCTTCAGCGCGTCGGCGAATTTGCCTTGCGCAAGATCGGCGAGGGTCTCCGCACCCGAACCGAGGTAATCATACGTGTAAGTCAGGTCGGCCTTCTGGCCGATCAGGGCGATCGGAAAATTTCCCGCCCGCCAGCGTTTGCGAATACGGGCGTTGAGGACTGCCGCCTCTCGTCGAGGGTTCGCGCCAATAATCAGCAGCGCATCCGCCTGTTCTATTCCCGCGATCGTGGCATTGAACAGGTACGAAGCGCGGCCCCAATTTGGATCGAGAACCGAGCCATCCTGGCGCGCGTCGATATTGGCGCTGCCCAGTCGCATCATCAGATCCTTGAGCGCGAACATTTCTTCCGCGCCGGCAAGGTCGCCCACTATGGCGCCGGCACGTTTGCCGCCGGTCGTTTTCATCTTGTCTGCGATGACCGAGAAGGCTTCCCTCCACGACGCCGGCCGCAGGTGCCCGTCCACACGGACATAGGGCTGATCCAGACGCTGCGTGCGCAATCCATCGACGACGTGGCGCGTCTTGTCGGAAATCCACTCCTCATTCACCTCGTCGTTTGCACGCGGCAGAATTCGCATAACTTCGCGGCCGCGCGTGTCGATGCGGATTGCCGAGCCGACGGCATCCATCACATCGATTGACTGCGTCTTGTTCAGCTCCCACGGCCGCGCGGCGAATGCGTAGGGCTTGGACGTCAGGGCTCCGACGGGACAAAGGTCGACCACATTGCTTTGCAGCTCGGACGTCATCGCATGTTCAAGATAGGTGGTGATCTCCATGTCCTCGCCGCGTCCGATGGCGCCGAGCTCGGGAACGCCGGCAACCTCGGTCGAAAAACGGATGCAACGCGTGCAGTGAATGCAGCGGGTCATAATCGTCTTGACCAACGGGCCGATGTATTTCTCCTCGACCGCGCGCTTGTTCTCGCGGTACCGGCTCGCGTCCACGCCATAGGCCATGGCCTGGTCCTGCAGATCGCATTCGCCGCCCTGATCGCAAATCGGACAATCGAGCGGATGATTGATCAGCAGGAATTCCATCACGCCTTCGCGCGCCTTTTTCACCATCGCCGTCTTGGTATTGATGATTTTCGGCGAGCCGTCCTTGTTGGGCGGCAGATCCTTCACGCCCATGGCGCAAGACGCTTGCGGCTTCGGAATGCCGACAACCTCGATCAGGCACATCCGGCAATTCCCGGCGATCGAGAGGCGCTCGTGGTAACAGAAGCGCGGGATTTCACCGCCGGCAGCCTCGCACGCCTGGAGCAGGGTGTACTCCGGCGGAACATCGATTTCCTTGCCGTCGATGATGATCTTGGTCATGCCGCGTGCTCGCTTCGCTCATCGCCGCGCGCCGTCTTCCACAATTTTGCGCCCGCGATCTCTTTCCAGCCGAATGCATAGTCACTCGGTCCGTTTGCAATCAAATAGTCCAGCCGCGCTACGCCTTCCGACATTTCAGGACGATGACCAACCGGAATCCACCAAAAGACCAGCGTGGTCTTGATGGGCTCGAACCATTCTTCGCGCCGTGCGTAGAACCGCCTGTGGAGCGTCTGCCAAACGAACCGCTCGAGTGCTTCCACATTTTCCCACACTGTGAGGTTCGGCAAGATCGTGGGGTCGTCATAGACCCGGATGTTCATAGCGTGGCCGCTTTCGTCCTGCAGCCGCCACACAAATCCGGGAATTTTTTCGGCGAGCCTGTGTACGCGTTCGACATTCTCGACGAACTCCGTCATGCGCGGATCGTCGAGCGGATAGCGGACCCGTGCGATATTGAACTGCGCTAGTTGTTTTTGTTGGGTTATTTCCAACTTTTGTTCCATATGTCGCGCTTCATGTTGCATAAAACTCATTATTACCCCAGCAGCGCGCTGACCGATTTCGCAAGCTCGGCGCGGTCGTCCCCCTTAGGAAACATATGACCGTACAAGTCCAGCGTCATGGTGATGGAACTGTGTCCAAGCAATGTCTGTGCGGCCTTAGGGGTTAGTTCACGGCCGCCGCGCTCTTTCGGGTTGATGCACCAGCTGGCGAAGAAGTGCCGGAAGGCGTGAGGTGAGTATTTCGCATTGCCGCCCTTGTCCACAACTCCGGCCTCGATCATCACAGCTTCCAGCAGGCGAGACAGTATTTCGTGATGGACGGGGCCACCTTCGGCATCAGGAAACACTAGATCGGCCTCGCCCTTGGGGCACGCGAGTTTCCATTCCTTCAGCGCGGGCAGCAGTGTGTCCTGGTCGAGCGGGATGGCCCGCATGCTCGTTGCCGATTTAGGCGCCCCGATTTCGTAATATCTGTCGGCGCGCTGCCGGACGTGCAGTTCCAGGTGCCGCATGTCGACATCGGACCAGCGTAAGCCGCGCATCTCGCTTGATCGTAGGCCAGTCAGAGCCGCCAGCAGCAGCAGGGCGCGAGTACGAGGGTCGTTCGCCAGGGCAACCATACGCTTGACCTCCGCAGGTGTCGGGAGATCGCGCCCAGGTTCAAGCCTGCGCTTGCTGCGCTTGTCCGGCTTGATGGAAATCCCATCGGCGACGTGGCTGTACTTGTTGGCCCTGAGCATCTGCTTGAGCGAGACCATCACCTTGCGCGCCAAAGGACGGGACAAGTTCGCAAGCAGATCGTCGCGGAAGCCCTCTACAGACTGCTCCGTCAAGTTCGCCAGCTTGGTCTTGCCGAGCCGAGGCACGATGTGAATTTTGGCGTGCTGCCTGTATTGATCGACTGTTGACCGCTCCCGGTTATCTGCCTCGACACGTTTGATCCATCTTTCGCAGGCTTCGGCAACCGTGACGCTTTTGCTGGGCGCCGTGTGCATGCCCTTCTTGATGTCAATGCGGACTTTCGCTTCGTAATCCTTGGCTTCCCCTTCTGTTTTGAACGTCTCGATATGGCGGTCGCCATCCCTGTCCTTGTAGTCAACGATAAAGGCTGTCTTGGTTTCGCCCTTAGCGGTGGTCCATTCGCGCTTGCGTACCGACATGCTGCCCTCCAGAGCAAATCATGTCGCCTATGTCGCCTTAAATCCGCTCGATTGTCAACAGAACGAACGGCCCGTGCCCTGCTTTTTGTCAGACGTTAGCGGCGCGCTCTCGCCTAGCGACCAGATCAACGTAACGAACCATGCAGCCGTCGTGCCGCTGACCGCAGCGGCTGCAGTTTATAAGTTCATCGCAGTGCCATTTGATGTGAACCAAATTGCTGGCGGCGCGTCTCCCTATAAGTGGAGTACGCCGTGCAGCTGAGTGACATCGATCCGGGTCCTTGCCCCCATTGTGGCGGCGAGCTGAAATGGAGAGCCAGGGTTGGCGCTGAAAAGACGCCGCAGACCCACTTTTATCAATGTGAAACCTGCGATCACATTCGTACGGTGGAAACTGGACTACGCGGCTGACCGCACATTAGAATAGTTATAAGGGTGAGACACTACCGAAAGCATTTTGGCAGTGCCGACGGCGGACACATCTTCAAACGAACCACATCCCATTTGTTCCACATGCGACGTGCCCATGTGGCTCATAAAGGTCGGCTATTCTAGTGAGCACGAAGGACATCAGATTTATCAGTGCAAGGTATGCAACACGAAGCTCCTCGTACCTATCGTGGAGCTTCCGAATTCCAATTCCATTGAGCGAAAAAACTGATCCCCATCGGACCGGCGCGTCCGCACTACAAATTCAAGCCGTGGGATGGCGTTTCTCCAATTCGGCGAGCCGCTCCCAGGTCTCAGCCATTTCTCGCAACCGCTGACGATGCGCAGGCGCCGCGGCCTCCGCCATGTCGCGGCATTCAACGGCCTTCCGAAGAAATTCCTCGACTTTTTTCAAAGGTGTCTTCCCTTCTGTGCCGGCCGCTGCACGACTGGGAGGGGACTGCTGCTTTTATGTCTTGGGGACGGGGAAAAAGCAGCTAGGGCCCGGTCGCCGCGACCGACATAAGGCTTAAGCGGCCGTGCCGAAGAAAGTTCCTCTCGGAGGCCGTTAGAATGTGCCATCAGCAGCGCGAGCGGCAGCCGGCGCTGTCGGATTTTTGACTTTGATCCAGGTTTTCGAAGCCTACCTCCTACAACGCCTGTCGAGCGCTTCGAACAGCGACGTAATCTCATCAGCGAGTTTGTCGTTTTCCGGATCCATAGCGCCTAGCCGATCCACCAATGCGACGTATTCGGTGCCGAGCGTTTTCTCCAGCGATTCAATTTTACGAAATAGTTCATCGGTCGTTTTGATGTCTCTCTTCTGATAGGCCTGCTCCATCTGCCTGCCGAATTTCTTGATATCGCAATATGTTTTGATCTGGGCTTTGTCGCTCTTGATGACCGCCACGACTTTTTGGGCGTCATCCTTGCTCACCGTCGGCACGCTCGGGGTTTGAGCCTGTGCGCAGCCAGGCACGGCGGCGATCAGCAAAATAGGAACGATTAACTTAAAGGCTGCAGGCACATTTAATGGCCTGCCGCGCCCGTAAGTGCGCGATATCATGCCGCACGTCGATATAAGGCCGGCGACCCATGGGAAGAAGGGTTTTGCCCTATAAATGTCGCCGGCCTTTGTTGCATCTTACTTCTAGCTAACGGCTCCAACGCTCCCCAGTGTTGTCGCCGTAGCGGGGGCCGCCGTTTTTCACCATCGCGGCGGCCCCTTGGGCTGCCGTCGGTATCGGGCCGAATGGCGGCCCCGCCAGAGATCCCTCCCCCTCAGACCGTGGTGGTGGGTGACGTGAGGAAGGGATCGCCGTGTGAAGGTAGTACCGCTCGATCAAACCCGGCGGTACAAGTTCGCTTCTTGCACAAATTCTATTTTGCAGTTGCAGACGCGCAACGGATGGATGAAAGTCACCAAGCGCGCACGACTCCGAGCGGAAGTTTCTTCCAAGGCAATGGGCTCGAGCGGAAGTTTCTTCCAAGGCAATGGCTACCGTCCTTCGGCCTTCTCTTGTAGGGCCAGTTTCAGCTTCCGTAGTTCGACAGCCTCGCGAACCGTAAGCGGAGCCTTGTGTGCAGCGAGGGCATCAAGGGCTGCTTGTGCCTCGTCGGGCTTAAGGTCCTTTGTCCAATCGGTGTCCATCAGTCCGTCAGCTCTGTGATGGACAGCGAGAACGTACCCGCATCATTCGAGATCGCAGAGACACGCTGTCCGGGTGAACAGCGAAAGACCGCAATGACGTTAGGCGGCTTCGCTAAAGACCTAGACGCCATGTACGACTGGCACCGTGCACGAGGGATTGAGGATCGCCACGGGCGCAGCAGACGCGTTGAAGGCCGCGATATTGTCTCCTGGTGCTTCAGAGATGCTGACACAGCCACTACGTTTGCTGCAGAGTTCGCGGCATTCACTGTAAAGAAATAAGGGGCGGCCCAGGCAGCGCGGCAGAGCGTTGGCTGGATGATGCCACCGCCGAAACGGAAATGAGGCTTTACCTCCAATAGCGCACATTTCGTGCGTCTATCGACATGTCTGCTTTGGGCCAAAAGCGGACATGGAGCCGTTCCGCCGCGGGCCCTAATCTGCAGCCTTAGTGTCTAACACGTTGTAAGCCGTCATCGGGCGGCGAATGCCCTTGAGGGCAAAATCGCCGACGGGTTCAACCGTTATGTCCTTCTCAACTGCCATCAACACGCGAGGGCTAATCAGGATTTGGCCGGGCTTGGCTTCATCGCAAAGTCGCGATGCAACATTGGACACCGTTCCGATGGCGGCGTAATCGAAGCGACCCTCAAAGCCGATAGTGCCGAGGGTGGCATATCCGTGCGCAATCCCAATGCCAAAGCCAATGTCGTGCCCCAGCTTACGCCACTTCTCAATCAACTCTCCTATGGCCGCTCTCATATCAATCGCCATCAGCACGGCCTGGAGAGCGGGGTTATCTACTGGAATTGGGTCATTGAACACCACCATCACCCCGTCACCAGCATAGCGTTCAAGCGTGCCGCCATACCTGTTTATGATCCCACCAATCGCCGCATGATATTCACGCAGTAGAGCCATTACGTCTTCTGGATCAGAGCTTTCAGAGAAGCCGGTAAAGCCGCGCAAATCGCAGAACAGCGCGGTAATTTCTCGGCGGTGGCTTTCGAGCTGCTTTTCCGCCCCGGAGGCCACGATCAGATCGGCCACTTGCGCAGGAAGGAACCGTCGCAGTCTGCCCATGCGCTCGATTTCGCTAACTTGGTCGGTGACACGCTGTTCGAGCTGTTGGTTCAGCTTGTTGAGATCGTTGAGCAGGCGCGAGTTCTCGATGGCGATGACGGCCTGCGCAGCGAAGTTCTTGACTAGCTCTATCTGCTTATCGGTGAATGGCCGCACCTCCTGGCGATAAATGGAAACCGCGCCGACTACCTCGTCATCCTTCAGCATCGGGACCACGACCAGAGTCCGCGCGCCAGCAAGGTTAATCGTGGCTTCGCGCAATCGGGAGTGTCTCGCGACTGCTGCAGCGTCTGCCAGGTGATAGGCTTCCTTAGTTTTCGCTAGTTGGCCGAGTCCTACATTTGGATTAGGCAGGAATACTGGTTCAGTGCGCAGAAAATCGACATAGGCTGCAGGCGCTCCATGTGTCGCACCGATTCGGTATGCATCTCCCTCGCGCAGCCAGAGATTGCCGAATTTGGCCCCACAAATTCGCACCGCATTTTCCAGCATTGCCTGGAACACCGGTTGCAGCTCACCCGGCGACGAGCTGATAATCTTCAGCACGTCAGAGGTAGCCGTCTGCTGCTCCAGCGCTTCGTGCAACTCGCGGGTGAGCCGCGCGAGATTTGTTTCATTGCCGGCAGCGACGGAACTGCCACGGCGTCTGGCCTTTGGCGCATCCGCCGTCTTGTGGCGTTGCGCTTTAGTTGCTTTGCCGCCTGATTTTTCGCGCCGTCGCATTGCCTCCCCGGGGCTCAGGACAAGGCATCGTAATGGCTCAGGCGAGTCTCGTTAAGGGACTGCCCGATGTCCGCTTTGGGTCATAAGCAGACATACCAGGTCGTCATTCGCGATGTCCGCTTTACCGCCGAAAGCTTAGGGGCGGCCCACGCACATCTGCACTGCCGCCCCCGCTATTGTTAGCCCCACCTCTCGTTGCGGTTACGTCCGCCGTCAACGAGAAGCAGGGCCTTACCTGCTTCGCGGGAATGGGCACGCGGGCAGGCAATCTCAGTTGTCAGATATTCCCGTCGTCGGCCGGCTGAGTTGTGTCCTCAGTTTGTTTTGGAGCCTCGACTATTCCATGTGTCTTTTGACCTTCCAGCCAGCGCTGTCGCCTCGCAGCACTGTCCTTGCCGATCTTCATGACGGAGTGGAGCACGAGAGCTTCAGTTGGGCGAGATGGCGGTCACTCTTCGTCATGCCGCAGACTCGCTGGGCGCGCAACGCGCCGTTTTCCATAGCTGCGCCGACGCCGTCGCCCAATCGAAGGCATGGTCGCTGGGACCGTGCTGCTTCAGACGATCCAGCCGGGCAACGGCCTCCTCAACGCTGGGGCGATGTCCCGCGGCCACCCACCACATCACGAAATAAGGCCCCTCGAAGTGCTCGAACCATTCGGCGCGGCGACCATAGAAGCGCTTGTGAAGCGTCTGATAGACAAAGCGCTCAAGGGCTTCGACGCTATCCCAAACCGATAAATTGATGGCGATGCGCCGATCGGCATAAGGCCGCGTGCTGGTCGAATTGCCGCTTTCATCGATGTAACGCCAAACGAAGCCCGGCGTGCGTTCCGCCAGGCCGTTCACCAGCGCCAGATTGTTCGTGAAATCCGCCATGCGCGGGTCGTCGATCTCATAACGAATGCGACCAATATTGAGTTGCGCAAGATGATGGTTCGCGGGCTGACGCATCGTGCTCACTCTGCCGCCTCCCGAACCGCGCCATTGGCATCCGCTTTGCGCGTGTACTCGTCGATCCGCCGCTCGATCTCGGGACGGAAATGCCGCAGCAAGCCTTGCACCGGCCAGGCCGCGCCGTCGCCGAAGGCGCAAATGGTATGGCCCTCGATCTGCTGGGTGACCTGCATCAGCATGTCGATCTCACGCTTCTGCGCGCGGCCTTCGGCCATGCGGGTCAGGACGCGCCACATCCAGCCCACTCCCTCACGGCACGGCGTGCACTGTCCGCAACTCTCGTGCTTGTAGAAGTACGAAATGCGCGCCATGGCGCGGACAATGTCGGTCGACTTGTCCATGACAATGACTGCCGCGGTCCCGAGTGCGGACTTCTTGTCTCGGCAGCCGTCAAAGTCCATCAATAGCGTGTCTGCCCAGTCCTTCCCTGCCGGCACCAGGGGCATGGACGAGCCGCCCGGGATGACCGCGAGCAAATTGTCCCAGCCGCCGCGGACACCGCCGGCATGCGTGTCCAAAAGCTCGCGCAACGGAATGCCCATAGCCTCTTCGACGTTGCACGGCTTGTCGACGTGACCGGAAATGCAGAACAACTTTGTGCCAGTATTATTGGGCCGACCAATGCCCGCAAACCATGACGCGCCGCGTCGCATGATATCCGGCACGACGGCTATCGATTCCACGTTTTGCACTGTGGTCGGACAACCGTATAGGCCCACATTGGCCGGGAACGGCGGTTTCAGCCGCGGCTGGCCCTTCTTGCCTTCGAGACTTTCGAGCAGCGCAGTCTCTTCGCCGCAGATATAGGCACCGGCGCCATGGTGCACGTAGAGATCGAAATCCCAGCCGTGCAGATTGTCTTTGCCGATTAGCTTGGCTTCATAGGCTTCGTCTATCGCGGCCTGCAGACGTTCGCGCTCGCGGACGAATTCTCCGCGGATGTAGATGTACCCGGCGTTAGCGCCCATAGCACACCCAGCGATCAGACACCCTTCCACCAACAGGTGCGGATCGTGCCGCATGATCTCCCGGTCCTTGCAGGTACCTGGCTCGGATTCATCGGCATTCACGACAAGATAGTGCGGCCGCCCGTCCGATTTCTTCGGCATGAACGACCACTTCAGGCCGGTCGGGAAGCCAGCGCCGCCGCGCCCGCGCAGACCCGACGTCTTCACCTCTTCGATGATCGCATCGCGGCCTTTTTCAAGAATGGTTTTGGTGCCATCCCACGCGCCACGGGCGCGCGCGCCCTTGAGGCCCCAGTCGTGCTGGCCGTAGAGATTTTTGAAGATGCGATCCTTGTCAGCCAGCATCGCTCACGCCTTTTCCTTAAGCGTCGTGGCGCCGCCGACCGGCGCAGACAATTGCCGATCGATCTGCGGGCCCGGCTTCACTTTCTTGCCTGCCGCGAGATTGTCGAGAATTTTGCCGAAGCTTTGGGCGGTCAGGTCTTCGTAGAAGTCGTAGTTGATTTGCGCCATCGGTGCATTGACGCAGGCGCCCAGGCACTCGACCTCGATCCAGGAGAATTTGCTGTCCTTGGTTACCTTGCCCTGGTCGCCGATGCGCTTGCGGCAGATTTTTTCCAGTTCATCGGCCCCGCGCAGTCGGCACGGCGTCGTGCCGCAGAGCTGAACGTGGAATTTGCCGACTGGCTGGAGATTGAACATCGTGTAAAAGGTCGCAACTTCGAGCGCGCGGATATGCGCCAGGCCGAGAAAATCCGCGACATGGCGAATAGCCGCCTCCGGCAGCCAGCCGCCGGCCTGCTCCTGCGCACGCCACAACAGCGGGATGATCGCTGACTGCTGGCGGCCTTCCGGATACTTCGTGATCTCCTTCTTCGCCCACGCGAGATTCTCCTTCGTGAAGGCGAACTCCCTCGGCTGGATTTCGGGGGGCGCGAGACGGCGGACGCTCATCGGTCCACCTCCCCGAACACGACGTCGATCGAGCCGAGAATGGCGGACACGTCGGCCAGCATATGGCCGCGCGTGAGAAAATCCATCGCCTGCAAATGTGCAAAGCCCGGCGCGCGGATCTTGCACTTGTATGGCTTGTTGGTGCCGTCGGCGACCAGATAGACGCCGAACTCGCCCTTGGGCGCTTCGACAGCGGCGTAAACCTCGCCGGCAGGGACGTGATAGCCCTCGGTATAGAGCTTGAAGTGATGGATCAACGCTTCCATCGAGCGCTTCATCTCCTCGCGCTTGGGCGGCACGATCTTATTGTCATCGATCGTTACCGGTCCCTGCCCGGCTGGCGAGCGCAGTCGCTCGCAGCATTGCTTCATAATCTTGGTCGACTGGCGCATCTCTTCCATGCGGATGAGATAGCGGTCGAAACAATCTCCGTTCTTTCCGATCGGAATATCGAAATCCAGCTCGGAATAGCACTCGTACGGCTGAGCCTTGCGTAGATCCCAGGCGGCGCCCGACCCCCGCACCATCACCCCGGAGAATCCCCAGTTCCACGCATCGGCGAGCTTGACGACACCGATATCGACATTGCGCTGCTTGAAGATGCGGTTGCCGGTGAGAAGTGCATCGAGATCGTCGACGACCTTCAGGAACGGATCGCAGAAAGCATAGATATCATCGACCAGCTTTGGCGGCAGATCCTGATGCACGCCGCCTGGCCGGAAGTATGCCGCGTGCATGCGCGAGCCCGATGCGCGTTCGTAAAACACCATCAGCTTTTCACGCTCCTCAAAGCCCCACAGCGGCGGCGTGAGGGCGCCCACGTCCATCGCCTGCGTGGTTACGTTGAGCAGGTGCGACAACAGGCGGCCGATCTCGGAGTACAGGACGCGAATGATCCGAGCCCGCTTCGGCACCTGGATCGCAAGCAACTTTTCGACCGCGAGGCAGAACGCGTGCTCCTGATTCATCGGCGCGACATAGTCGAGCCGGTCGAAATAGGGCACAGCCTGCAGATAGGTCTTGTGCTCGATCAGCTTCTCGGTGCCGCGATGGAGCAATCCGATGTGCGGATCCACGCGCTCCACCACCTCGCCGTCGAGCTCAAGCACCAGCCGCAATACCCCGTGCGCGGCGGGATGCTGCGGCCCGAAGTTGATGGTGAAATTGCGCAGTGAGGTTTCGGCCATCAGCTTACCGGCTCCGCTGCAGATTTCGCCTTCTCAGCCACTTTCGCGTTGAAGCGGTCCCACGCAACCACGACGCGCTCGTGCCGTCCCTCGCCTATCAAGTCGATTCCGTCATGGGCACTGACCTTGAAGGTGATCTTGCGGCCGTCCACCTCGGTGACTTCCACGTCGACCTTGACGGTCATGCCAGGCGGAGTAGCGGCGAGATGCGAAACATCCACGTGGATGCCGAGGCTGCCCTCGCCCGGGTCAAGATGTTCTCCGAGTAGCTGCGTGCAGGTCCATTCCATCAGCACGATCATGAAGCCGGTCGCAAACACCTTAGGCATAGCCGCGATGATCGGCGATTCCGGATAGGTATAGGGCACCGTCTTGTTTTCCGGCACTTTGTACGAGAACGAATGCTTGAGCCCCGCTTTGAGGGTCGGCTTCATGACGACACCTTCTTTTCGGGTTCGCCCGTCAACTTGTTGCCCGTGCCCTCGGCTTTGGCTTTTTCGTCTCCGGGCAACACGTAGTTTGTGCCTTCCCAGGGCGAGAGGAAGTCGAAGCTGCGAAATTCCTGCGCCAGCGTCACCTTGTCATAAACAACGCGCTTCTGCTCGTCGTCCCATCGCACCTCGACGAAGCCGGTGAGCGGGAAATCTTTACGCAGCGGATGACCCTCAAAACCGTAGTCGGTGAGGATGCGCCGCATGTCCGGATGCCCGGTGAACAGGACGCCGTAAAGATCGTAGGTTTCCCGCTCGAACCAGTCCGCGCCCCGGAAGACATTGATCAACGATGCAACCGGAGTTGTTTCATCAGTCTCCACTTTCAATCGGATACGCTGGTTCAGCCGCGGAGAGAGGAAATGATACACCACGTCGAAGCGCTGCTCGCGCGAGGGCCAATCAACAGCCGTAACATCGAGGATGCTGATGAACTGGCACGCTGGATCATCGCGGAGGAAGGTCGCAACCTTAATGAGATCGGGCAGCCTGGCGGTTACGGTCAATTCAGCGCGCGCGATTTCATAGCCGGTGATCGAATCGCCCAAGGCGCTTTTGATCGTTTGCCCAAGCCTGTCGAGCATGTCGTCCATGGCCGGCTCCGCTCAGCGCTCGATCGTGCCAGTGCGACGAATTTTTTTCTGCAAAAGCATCACGCCATAAAGAAGCGCTTCCGCAGTCGGCGGACAGCCGGGCACATAGATATCGACTGGTACGATGCGATCGCACCCGCGCACGACTGAATAGGAATAGTGATAGTAGCCGCCCCCATTCGCGCAGGACCCCATCGAGATCACGTATCGCGGCTCAGGCATCTGGTCGTAGACCTTGCGCAATGCCGGCGCCATTTTGTTGGTGAGTGTGCCGGCAACGATCATCACATCCGATTGTCGCGGCGAGGCGCGCGGCGCAAAGCCGAATCGCTCCGCATCGTACCGCGGCATCGACATCTGCATCATTTCAACCGCGCAGCAGGCGAGGCCGAATGTCATCCACATCAGGGAGCCGGTGCGTGCCCACGTGATGAGATCATCGGCGGCGGTGACAAGGAAGCCTTTGTCGGAAAGTTCCGCGTTCACGCCGGTAAAAAAAGAGTCGTCCGAGCCGACCGGTTTGCCGGTGCGCGGATCAAGAACGCCCTTGGGAGCGGGTGCAACCAGTGTCATGGGTTTGTCAGTCCCATTCCAGCGCCCCCTTCTTCCACTCATATATGAAGCCGATGGTCAGAACGCCAAGGAACACCATCATCGACCAGAAGCCATAAGCTCCGATCTCGCGGAAGACGACGGCCCAGGGGAACAGGAAGCTCACCTCGAGGTCGAAAATGATGAAGAGGATGGCGACCAGATAGAATCGCACGTCGAATTTCATACGCGCGTCATCGAAGGCGTTGAAGCCGCATTCGTAGGCGGACAATTTTTCCGGGTCTGGCTGCTTGTAGGCGACGATGAAGGGGGCGATCAGCAACGCGAGGCCGATGCCAAGCGCCACCGCAATGAATATGACCAGAGGCAAGTAGTCCAGAAGCAATGCGCTCATCGCGACCCCTAGCGTGCAGCCCCGCCCTACCTGATTATACGTCCGCCCCGGACTGTTCGGCGGCCCGAAAGGCGCCGGTTATCCCGCACAAATGGGCCCTTGTTTGCTGGAATAGCCTCAAGACGGGAGCGGTCGAGGCTTAGCGCAGCGCACACAAGGTGGCAAGCCGACATTCGGTTGCATCCACGAACGATCGCCGCCGGCGCGGGGTTTACGTGATTGACAGGGGCGCAAACCGCCCACGATAGTCGCCACGGGGCAGACGCAGTCGAAATTTGGGAAAATGCATGGCTCTTGTGCGATATTTCGCTGCCCTGGTCTCCCTTGCGAGTTTGGTCGCAATCGCCGCGCCAGCAACAAATGCGGACGAGTACCCGTCACGCCCCGTGAAGGTCATTGTCCCGTTCGGCGCAGGGGGACCGACGGACGTCTATACGCGCGCCATCGCCGAAGAGTTGCGCAAATCCCTGCATCAACCCTTCATTATGGAAAACCGGCCAGGCGCCGGCACCACCATCGGGACCGACACGGTCGCCAAGTCGCTGCCTGATGGCTACACGCTGCTGATGGTTTCCGGTACGCAGGCTGTTAACGAAACTTTGTACGTCCACAAACCCTATCAGCTCATGCGTGATCTCGTGCCGATCGCACCGCTGATCGATACCGACCTCGTCCTCGTGGTGCATCCATCGGTGCCGGCCAAGAACCTGAGCGAACTCCTCGCACTGGCCCGCGCAAAGCCCGGGACGATCAACTACGGCTCGTCCGGACCCGGATCGAACTATCACATGGCCGGTGAACTGCTGAAGAGTCTTACTGGTGTCGACATTGTACACGTGCCCTACAAAGGCTCGACCGGCGCCCGCAATGACATCCTGAGCGGCCAGGTCCAGATACTGTTCGACTCCGTCCCGACAATGGCGCCCATGATCAAGGCCGGATTGGTGCGCGCGCTGGGCACCAGCGGCAAGACGCGATCGGCGACATTGCCGGACGTGCCGACAATTGCGGAAGCCGGTGTTCCCGGTTTTAACGCGACTTTGTGGGTTGGCTTCATGGCGCCGGCTGCAACGCCGCAACCGATCGTCGACAAACTCCATCGCGAGATCACAATGATTCTGGCGCGACCTGACATCAAAGAGGCCTGGGAAAAAACCGGCGCCACGCCGATCGTGATGACGCAGCCGGAATTCAAGGCCTTCATGGACGCCCAGGTTGCGAAATGGGCGAATGTCATCAAGACCAATCAGATTCCACCGATCAACTGACGTGCACCGCGAGTAAAGACATGAATGAAATGAGCAAACCTGCCCCCGCCATCAAAGGCGAGGATCATTGGACGACCAAGGACGGCGGAGTGAGGTTGTTCCTGTTCGAAAAATGCGCCGGCGACCCGGCCAAGAGCATCGGCACAATTCTCTTTGTGCACGGCTCGTCGATGGCGTCACAGCCGACGTTTGATTTGCAGGTGCCGGGGCGTCCGGATTCATCGGCAATGGATCACTTCGCGCGCCGCGGCTATGACTGCTGGTGCGTCGACATGGAAGGCTATGGCCGCTCGACCAAGGATCGCGACAACAACGCACCAATCTCCCAGGGCGCGGACGACTGTTATGCGGCCGCCCTCTATATCCAGAAGCTGCGCGGAAAGCGCCCGCTCCTTGTTTACGGAATATCGTCGGGCGCGCTGCGCGCCGCGATGTTTGCCGAACGGCATTCGGAAATGGTCGCGAGGCTTGCGCTTGACGCCATGGTCTGGACCGGCGAAGGCTCGCCGACGCTCGAGCAACGACGCAAAAAGCTCGCGGAATTCACCACCAAAAATCGCCGGCCGATCGATAAGGCTTTCATCCATTCGGTATTCGATCGCGACCATCCCGATACGGCAGAACGCCGGGTGATCGATGCATTCGCCGACGCCGTCACCGCGCTCGACGATTCAGTTCCGACAGGAACGTACGTCGACATGTGCTCGAAGTTGCCCGTCGTGAGCCCTGAAAAGATAATGGTGCCAACACTCATCATGCGCGGCCAGCACGATGGCATCGCCTCGCTGGAAGACTTGCTGAAGTTTTTCGAGAAACTGCCGAACCCAGACAAGCAATTCACGATCATGCCGGGCATCTCGCACGCGAGCTTCCAGCAGAAAAATTACATGCTCGTCTACCACATCCTCGCCAGTTTCTTTGCACAGCCTGAGCCGGTCTATAGAAGCTGACGACTCTCAGTCGTCACGACCGACACTCGTCCGGCCGGAGCACAAGCCTCGTGCCGGGCATTCACGTCTTTCGTGTTGGAGGGAAGCCGCGGATGGCGGGGACAAGCCCGGCCACGACACGTTGCTAAGCTCCCAACTTATCCGCGAGTTCAGCCAAATCTTTTCCCGCCGCATCGACGGGCACCGTCGGCTTGGTTTCGCCGGTGCCGGGGCCGTACTCGTCAGGACGAGCGACATGGCCCGTACGCATCCCGCAGGCGGCAGCAGCGGCAAGATCACTGCTGTGCGCCGCCACCATCATGCATTGCGCCGGTTCGACATCAAAGGCTTCGCAGGACGCCAGATAAACGCGCGGCTTCGGTTTGTAATCGCCAGCAACTTCGGCACCGAGGATCGCATCCCAGGGAAATTCGTTGCGGCGGGCGAGATCGACCATCAATGAAATATTGCCGTTCGAAACCGGCGCGAGCAGAAATTTTTTCCTGAGCCGCTTCAGTGCTGCCGGCACCTCAGGCCATGCGTCGAGCCGGTGCCACGCGAGCGTGAGTTCACGCAAAGCCTGGTCGGAGAGGTCGCGCAGGCCAAGGCGCGGAATGAAGCGCTCGAGATTGCGCCTGTGCAGCACGTCAAGCTTGCAAAACGGGATCCGGCCCGACCTCACCTCCTCCATCCCGGGTTGATATTCGGCCCTCCAGGCATCCGCGAAGGCCGTCCAGTCGACCTTGTGGCCAATGGGTTTTAGGAGCCGCTCTGCCTCCCGGGCGACCCCCGTTCGCCAATCCACCAGGGTACCGAATACGTCGAAAAAGATCGCCCGAATGGGGGTCATTCCCGTGGCGAGGGGCCGATTTTCCGCCCTGCAACAAGGTCACTTTTGCGCGTCGAGATCATGGCTAAGTCATTGAAAAACTGGCGGGAGCGACGGGAGTAACTCATTCATTTGATTCCTGAGGCTTAGATTGGCAACCGACGTATAAAGTCACTACTGAACCGAAAAGACAATTAGGCTCAGTGGCAACGCGCCGCGCATCGTTTGTAAGCCGCGACCAGCGGCAAATTGCGTCAATTCCAAAAACTCGAACCGACAAAACCCTGGCTCAGAAGAACCGGGGCAAAGGACACTTTATGCATACACAACCGCGCAAGACTGATTTTCATTCTCAACAACTTTCCAGTTCCCGTTGCCGTGCTTCCAGCGCGGTTGGCGGTGGCGGTGAGGCGCGTGCTCCAGCGCCGGATGTACCTGCTGGGGCCGCTGCCCTCGATCTACTGCTGGAGCGGTCCCGAACACTGGCCGCAAGGGTCAGGGCTGGCGAAATCGAATTTCTCGATGCCGTCGATATGGCCTACAGCGCCGCAGAATTTGCTGGACTGGTCGAACGTCACGGCGACGATCTTGTGCAGGCCACGCTTGCCCTTGCCTTCATGGATATTCCCCGGAGGGCCGCATGAGCAGGCCCATGGTCGAGGAATTACGCCCTGAGAGGCTCAAGCGACCGCCGCTCACTGTGGTCGAAAGCCCGCCTGACGTTCTATCGCCAGAATTCAGTGAGGACCGGGTAGCCCTCTCATTCGTCGATAGGCACGAGCACAGGTTTTGCTATGTCGCGGCTCTCGGAAAGTGGTTTGTCTGGGACGATTGCCGCTGGCGGATGGACGACAAGCAAGTGGCCAAGGACAAGGTCAGGACCGTCTGCCGCGAGAATTCCGCAGCATGTAACCACCCCAAACAGGCCAAGCTGCTGGCCAGCGCCAAAACTGTTTCCGCTGTGGAAAGGCTGGCCTCGACCGATCAGCGCATTGCGGCGGTCATCGGCCAATTCGATAGCGACCCCTGGCTACTCAATACCCCCGCAGGAACGATCGACCTGCGGACGGGCGAGCAACACGGTCATTCCCCGCAGAACTACATCACCAAGGTAACCGGCACGGCCCCAGATCCCGCCATGCGCACGCCGGTCTGGAATAAGTTTCTGGACCGGGTAACAGGCGGCAACACCGAGCTAATCCTGTTTCTGAGGAAGATGGCCGGATATTCGCTCACAGGCTCCACAGAGGAACACGCGCTGTTTTTCCTCTATGGCCTAGGTGCCAACGGCAAAAGCACCTTCCTGAATGCGATTACGGCGGCTGCTGGCGACTACCACTGCACAACGCCAATCGAGACGTTCACGGCCTCCAATCACGACCGGCACCCTACTGAGCTGGCCGCCCTGAGGGGCGCACGGCTCGTCACGGCTACGGAAACCGAGGAAGGCAGGCGTTGGGCAGAAAGCCGGATCAAGGCATTAACAGGCGGTGATAAAATTGCAGCCCGGTTTATGCGGCAGGACTTTTTTGAATTTCAGCCCACGTTCAAGCTGGTCATTGCCGGAAATCACAAACCGGGGCTGAGATCGGTCGATGAAGCCATACGGCGCCGATTTAACCTAATCCCGTTTACGGTGACGATTCCGCCCGAGGAGCGGGACGAGGAATTGCCCGAAAAATTGAAATCCGAATTACCGGGCATCCTCGCCTGGATGATCGAGGGCTGCCTGGACTGGCAGGAAAACGGCCTCCAGCCGCCTGAGGTCGTTACTGCCGCGACCAGGGAATATCTGGAAGCAGAGGACGCCATAGCGGCATGGGTTGAGGACTGTGCAGCCCGCGACCCAAATTCATTTTCCAAGAGCACGGAATTATTCGCCTCCTGGTCGCAGTGGGCGGAAAGATCCGGCGAGCATGTCGGCAGCCAAAAACGGTTTGCGCAGAATTTGGAGGCGAGAGGCTTCGCTCCATTCCGGCATTACCAAAAGGGACGCGGTTTCAACGGCATCCGACTGTTAGACAGCCACTACGGCTAGTAGGACTACCGAGGACATGACGCGTATGACGCTTCCGCTGCTTATCGACTCTAAAGCAAGGTTTTTAGAGAGAGATAATCTACGGACGTGTCAGATGCGTCATGTGATTGGCAGGTGGGGAATCGATTGGGGGAATTATTGTGCGAAAACTCAGACGTAACGGCCTGCCACTGGTTATTGCATCAAAGTCTCGGGTCGGTCGCATTCGGCGTAGTGTGCGTCGTTGCTTCATTGTGAGCGCCGGCAATCCGATTTTGATCCGCACCGTTCTGGAACGCGCTTATCCGCGTCTGAAGCGCTTTACAGCGTGGCATTACCTGGCAGCGAGGCGGGCTCTCCGAAAAGAAGCGATTATCATCGGACGTTATCGTTTCGGCCGCGGTCGTCCCGCCCTTTGGGCGCCCCGATTGACAACTGTGAATAAAAGGCTTCATATATGCGCAGTCACCTAACCGTGGGGGCGCATTATGCGGGAAAAACGACACCTAAAACTGGTCCGTCCAACTAACGAAAAGCGCACAGTTGAAATGCCGGTGCGCCGACCGAACGCTGAATATCGGACGCGGGAGCATCTGACCGAGCCCGAGGTCAAAAAGCTGATCGAAGCTGCCAAAGACAACCGATACGGTCATCGGGACTCCACAATGGTGCTTATGGCCTACCGACATGGCCTGAGGGCCTCAGAGCTAGTTGACCTTCGCTGGGAGCAGGTAGACCTGAAATCGGCCATCCTGCACGTCCGTAGAGTCAAACAGGGCAGTCCCGCGACGCATCCATTGACTGGCGGCGAATTACGCGCCCTGCGGCGCCTGGAGCGCGAACAGGAGCCTAAATCCCCCTTCGTGTTTGTCAGCGAGCGGGGCACGCCGTTCACCAATCGTGGCTTTCAGGCGATGGTCGAGCGTGCCGGTGATGCCGCTGGCCTCGACATCAAGGTACACCCGCACATGCTGCGGCATAGCTGCGGATACAAGCTGGCCAATGACGGCGTCGATACCCGGACTATTCAGGCCTACTTGGGCCACAAGTCCATTCAGCACACCGTGCGCTACACCGAGCTGGCCCCTACCCGTTTCAGACACCTTTTCCGCGATTGACCGATAGTTGTGGATAGCTAGGCCCGCTTCCTTGCGGGCTACTACTGATTCGGCAGAGGGGACATTCGCGCGACAACCAAATGAGCATTTTGGGCTATGTACCTGAAACTATTTAGATAATTCTGCAATCTGTGCACTAACGGGGAAGCATGCTGTGCACTAATGGAGAAGCATGACTCCAGAACAACAAAACCGACAAACCGAAAGACCGATAAATGGACGATAGCGACTTAGACTACACCGTTGACCGCCTGCTTCGTGGAGAGGCGCAACTCGCCAAAGAAGCCGGATTCGGAATGACAAAACAGGGTCAGGCCCTGGCCCGAGAGTATCTAGCCGAGCTCGAAGCCGACATTGCCCAGGACAATATCAAAAAGCTCGCCGAGGGCGCTGTCCGCCGGGCTATCGGCAG